>Ga0315908_10000457_pt1 | contig 32488 bp, 33 predicted proteins | sample LakEriMetagenome_12_FD_203520 | JGI IMG/M metagenome (GOLD analysis project Ga0315908, IMG submission 203520) | Freshwater fungal communities from buoy surface, Lake Erie, Ohio, United States - Buoy 4 MA124 | ecosystem: Environmental > Aquatic > Freshwater > Lake > Lake biofilm | place: USA...
ATACCTTCTTGCATACGATTTATTTATTAAGTTGAAAATGAATGGAGTGCTAATAATTTAATTTGTTTTTACTGCTGCTCCATTGTATAATTTACCTTGGGCCGATAGGATATAGGTTTCGTCTGCTGACAAGCCCGATAATACTTCGACTTGATTGCCATAGGTTTTACCCAATCGCAACCAACGTAATATGGCTGTATTTTGGTTGCCAATAGTATAAATACCAGTCAATTGCCCTTGGCTAACCAAAGCCGATTTGGGCACTAATACCTTTGCATCCGTTGCTGTAGCGGTTTTTGGTTTTTGCGCAATTGGAAACACTACATGTACAAACATGCCCGAACGTACACTAGCGGGTACTTGAGAGAGATTTAGTTTTACCAAGTATTGTCCGCCTGTGTTTTTGGCCGAACCACTCACTTCAATCACATGTCCCATAAGGGTTTGCTGCGTTGATTTTACCAATACATTGGCTTTCATCCCTGATTTTATTTCGGCTATATCGCTTTCGGCTACTCGGGCAGTTACTTGAAAATGTTGCGCTCCTTCTATACTCACCAAAGGCATCCCTGGATTGGCCATGTCTCCTTCTTTTACAAACGTATTGGTTACCTCACCAGCAAATGGGGCCGTAATATTAGCATACGAAAATTGGGCTTGTACCTCGTTGCGCATTTGTTTGGCTGCTTCCAATCCGGCTTTGGCCATTTCAAATCGTGAGGTCATGTCGTCTAATTCTTTTTGTGAAGCACTTTGTTGGGCAAACAAGGCAGTAAAGCGTTCAAAATCTTTTTTGGCGTTAGTAAAAGCAGCTGTAGCTTGCAGGATACTTGCCTCAACTTGAGCTTTTTTGGCTTGTAAATCGGCGGTGTTGATGCTTACTAACAATTGGCCTTTACTCACTTTTTGTCCTACTTTCACTTGAACTTTGGTTACATAACCCATCATACGAGTGCTTAAATTGGCGCTATTTTCAGATTCAATTGTCCCGCTGGCTGCTACGTAGCCACTTTGGTTTTCAGCGGCAGTATTTTGCACCTGCACTTCAATGGGTTGTGCTTGTGTATTTACTTTTTGAGTTTCTTTCTGGCAGCTACCAAGTAATAAGGTCCCGAGTACTGCGATTAGGTATACTTTTTTTTGCATGATTAGTTTGTTAAGAATTGAATATAATGTTGGTTCACTTGTAACTCAAATACCGCTTGTATGTGTTCGAGTTCTTTTTGTAAAACTTGGGTTTCAGAATTGAGTAAGTCAGTTGTTTTTTCGAGCCCTTGTGTAAAGCGGTTGGCTTTTATCTTATAGGCTTCTTGGCTTTGTTCTAAGGCCAATTTTGAAAGCGACACTTTGTTTGTCAAATCGGTCAAATTGCGCCAAGCCGAGTTGAGTTCGAGCTGGCTTTTGGCTTTGTATTGCGCCAATTCAAAGCTAGATTTTTGAGCTTCGGCTTTGGCTTTTTCAATTTTCCCTAGGCTTGAATATCCGTCAAAAATAGACCACGACAATTGAGCGCCTATAGTATATCCTTTGGCTTTCGTGCCTAAAAACTCAGTGTCATATAATTCATAATTGCCAAAGGCATTCAACTTGGGCAACAATGACAATTTACTGGACAAATGCATGGCTTGATAAGCGTCAGTTGATTTGCTTAGCGCTTGAATATCTTTGCGCGAATCGGGAAGGAGTAAGGTAGGCTCAATCGTTGTTTGTGTTTCGGACAATTCGTCTGCCGGTTTGTAGATCACGTTTTGATTTTTGTCATCCATCAAAAATGCCAAATAATCTGAGGCATTTTGCACCGAACTCAAACCAAATTGCACCTGGTTCTCTACTTCATTAACCCGTATTTGCATGGCCAATACGTCCGTTTTTTGAATTAAGCCTTGCGCAAAATAATGTTGCACGGTTTTTAAATTGGCCAAAACGGTACGTTTGGCCTTTTGCATCACAGCAAGCGCTTTGTAACTGAGTTGCAATTGACGATAAGCTTTGCTCGTTTCCCAGCTTAAATACTCTTGGTAACGCGCTGTTTGCAGTACATAAGCATCCATTTTACCATGTGCCGCTTTTCGGGCAAGCCAACCGTCGCTGTTTATAAGGGGTTGTAGCACCTCAATTTTTGTCGCGAAATTTTTGGTTTTTGTGGGATTGTTTAATAGATCGGGATTAAAGTCACTGGCCGATAAAATTTCCTGGTTGAGTTTTGAACCAAATGCCATGAGCGGGTTGGTAGTAGAAATACCTGTATAGCTCGCAGCTATTGAAGGCATAAATAAGGCATTGGTTTGTCGATAGTCCGCTTTGGCGGCAGCGTTATTTTGCTGTGCAATTTTAAGTTGGATGTTTTTCTCCACTGTTTTTTGCAACAGCTCGGCTTGTGTAATCTGAAGGGTGTCTTGTGCAAAAGTACCCAAAGGGATACACAGCAAGATAAGTCCTAGTGTTCGAGCGTTTTGTTTCATAAGGCTAATTAAAAATGATAGGCCAAAAGTAAAACCCTGCAAACTGCCCTACAGTAACTATTGTCACACTTCAAAAAAAAAGGGTGTCTGATTACTCAAACACCCTTCATTTATTTACTAATATTTAATTAGTCTTTTTTATCTGCTTTTTTGGCTGCACAACATCCTGCTTTTTTTTCGCTTGATGCACATGATTTTTTTTCAGCTGCTGAACATTCTTTTTTGGCTTCTGCTTTTGGTTTCTCTTGAGCATTTACGGTTGAAAAAGTGAAAGCAACCAAGGCCAACATTAAAACTGCTTTTTTCATAAGGTATAATTTTAGGGTTTTTTAAAATTCTTGTGAGACAAATATAGGAGTTGTGTTTTTTAGTTGTACATATATTACGTTAAAATTACTCGCGCATCAATTTTTGAGTGGCAAAATACTTTGCATCAAACACCAATGTAAGTAATAAAGTAGCTGACTGGGTTTCGGGCAATGCAATTGTTTCTTTGTTTGATCCGGCTTGCGAATTCGTAAAATCACCTTCGGCTATAATTTGCCCATTCAGTGAACTCACAAAATAATGTACGGTACCCGCGTAAGGCAAATTAAATTGTATCGCACACTGCGATTGCTTAATTGGATTGGGATAAATGCCAAACGAGAGGGGATTACGGCCGTTGAGTTCGGGCAAACTCAAATCGGGATTTTTAGTGAGTTTTACTTCATAAATTACTGATTCGGCAGAGGTGCTACTGGTTTGATTGCTGTTAAACGGATTGGCTGAACTGCTTTTGATGCCTCCATACAAGTGACCAATTACAAATTCATTGGCTGTAATTTCATCGAGTTTAATGACTTCATTTTCATAATGAGGCAAGTTGGTGTTGTATATAAACTCGGCACTTGCTCCATGCAAATTAGGCATTTCTACAGGTAATTTGGTTTCGAATAGGTCGCCGTTTGCTTTGCGTTCAACACAGCTGATGGTTTTTACAAATGGCACTAAATTATCTTGAACCAAGCTGTTGTTTACCCATTGATATTGGCTCATTCCTCCAAAAAACAAGGAATACATGGCATTGTTTTGGGCCGAATACAAGCCGCTTTTTCCGGAGTGATAATTACTCAAGTATTGATTAAATCCGGTTTGTGGTATATAGTTATTTGCAGTAAGATCGATGGGATATAAAAAAGGTAAATCAGCATTGGGTTGAAATACACCCGATGAAATGGTATAGCCCAACTCGCCCGAAGGAAAAACCTGTGGAACCAAATTGTAATCGCGTCTATGCAAATGCAAAGCATCGGTTTGGGTTTGGTAATTGAGAATTTGAAAATTGGTTGCCGTGTTTTCTATTTCAAAACTCCGAATTTGATTGGAGTAGGTTTGGGTATAGGTAGGGTTGTTCATCGGATTGTATCGTCCGTCAAATCGGTGCCCGCCCACCAAATAAAATCGATTGCCAATTTTACCCAGTTGTCCACCCGTAATGGCCATGTTCTCATCGGTAATTTGTTTAAAATAACCTGAAATAGGAGTCGCTTGTTGGATGGCTTGCATGAGTCCGGGAACATCAACCGCGGTGAGTTTGTTGTGGGTAATGTGATTGCTATTGGCTGCCGAATAACCATAGCCGCCTATAAGATACAAAGCATTTCCGTCTTGTATAAAGTTGACGTTGGTGGCTTGTAATTGCTCTTGTAAGGCCGAGGGTAAACTGGTTATTCCTGCAGAAGTAAAGCTAAGATTGGCCAAATCTACGACATAAATAGTGGTGTTGTTTTGATTCGCCGGAAATGCATTAAACGGCTGACGGGCATGTAAGCCATCTTTTCGTCCACCAATGATTAGCCATTTTCCTTCATATTGGGCCACCGAATAGGAGTGAAGCCCGGGTAAGTTTGGAATTGTTATTGGATTGAGTTGAATGTCGTATCCAAAATTTACTTGCCCAAATAAGGTAACTGAGCAAAATACTGTGAGTAAAAAGAATTTGAATTTCATGGCTAATGGGTATTCGTGCTAATGTGTTGAATAATGGTGGCTGTATCTAGCGCTCCAGATTGTCTCCATACTTGTTTACCGCCTTGAAATAAAATCAGCGTGGGAACACCGCGCACTTGATAGAAAGCGGCAATCTCTTGGTTTTTATCCACGTCTATTTTGATGATGCTGATGCGATCGCCCAATTGGTCTTTTACTTCTTTGAGTCGGGGTGCCAATTGGGTACAAGGGCCACACCAAGTAGCAAAAAAATCAACCAGTACGGGTTTTTCAGTTTGTATCAATTCTTGAAATGAGGTTTTCATAAGGCTTATTTTTTAGGAATTGAACAACCGTTGGGTCCACAACCCCAGTTAAATAGTGCTTGCAATAAAAAGAATCCACCAAAGACCAATAAAAAATATTCTTTGGTTTCGTAGGCTTGTTCAAACAAATAGAGCGCCAAGGCCAATCGCAGCCAACGCATAAAATGCCAATTGCTTGTAAGGTTTTGTATAAAGTTCATCTTAGTTTAGGGGTGTTATTTGATAATCAGCATCGTAAGCAATGGCTTCTTGTAAATCTGAAAGTGCAATGGGCGCTGTACTTGTGAGCAACACATAATCAAAAGCGGTATTCATTTGAGCCGAAAGTACATCGGGAATGTGTTTGAATTTATCCATCACGCTGGTTTTGCAACCACCACAAGTAATGCCTTTAAATTGATAAGTAGATACCAATATATCACCTTTTTTTTGAAACTGAAATGCCAATTCACTACCCAGTCTTTTTGGAACGGATAAGGTAGTTTTCTCTAATTGTAAAAGGGTAAATCCCGATTCAAATAAATTTATGTATTCGTCTTTAGATCCCCCAAAAGGCGGACTCACCTCAAATGTTGTATCAAAAAGCAAGCCCATAAGTAGGCCATTCGGTTTTAGTAATTCGTGCATTTTGGACACGTATTGCACACGCAAGGCAGGCGGAAGGGCACAGAAAAAGGTTTGTTCTAGGATATAATCGTACTGGTTTTGGTGTGCAAAAAAATCTCCTTGAACAACTTGAATTACCGGAATATCTTGAAATTCTAGTCGTAATTTTTCCACTAAGGTAGGCGCAATATCAAGTAAGGTGATGTTTGTAAATCCGTTTGCTATCAAGTAGTTGGCTTCATAGCTTGACCCGCAACCCGGAATTAAAATCGCAGCTTCTTTGTTTGGAATAGTCGCGACCAAACTTTGAATAGCAAGAGAGCAACAACCCAAATCCCAGCCGGTTTGATTGGCTTGGTATTGGGCATCCCAATACTGCTGGTCTAAGGGGTTTTCACAAACCACCACACAACACTTTTCTGCTTGGTCCATCCGTGTGAATTAAAGTTGGTTTTGAACATTATGCCAAGTCCCGCCATTGGTAACATTGGTATATCCCATGCGCTCCAAAATTGATTTGGCTTGGCTGCTGCGCATGCCACTTCGGCAAAATACGACAATGTTTTTCTTGCCTTTAAATTTGGCTGTATTTTGTTGAATTTGATCTAACGGAATATTTACCGCTCCTTTTACACTGCCTTCGCTAAACTCATCACGGGTGCGAACGTCAACCAAATAGGCGTCTGCCAACACTTCTTTTAATGAATTATTGCTTGTTGAAGAAAACAGTTGTTTTAATGTGTCAAACATAGTATGGGATTTTTATGGTTTTTACTTCTGCAAATATATAGGCCTAATTCACCTCAGTTGGTGACTAAAGTTACACAGTTATTTTAACCTGATATATTATTCTCCCAATGCTATTTCTTGCTTAGCGCGAAAAGAAAAGAGATTTAATAATGATGTAGCAACCCATGCTCAATACAAACCAACCAAAAATAGGTTTGAGTTGGGTGCTGTTCATTTTTTTGGACAATTGGGTTCCGAGTAGTAAACCAGCTACCGCCAATGCAGTGATTTTGATCAGTAAAGAATAATCAAACAAATGACCTTGAAGTACATCACCTGCAAATCCCAAAAGCGTAGCGGTGGTAATGATTAACAACGAAGTGCCCACCGCTTGTTTCATTTGGAGTTTTCCAAAAAACAACAAACTCGGAATAATGAGAAATCCGCCTCCTGCTCCTAAAAGTCCAGACACACAGCCCACACCCAATCCGATTAGACTCAATTGTATCGGATTTACTTTTGGCGCTTCCAGTTGTTGTGCCGATTTTCGAATCATAGAAACCGAGGCCAAAATCATCAATACTGAAAATAAAAGCAACAACAACACATCTTTAGTGCAGCTAAAAGATCCTAAACTAAATAAATGATCTGGGATATTGGGTAGCACAAATTTGCGCGTGAGCAACAACATGCTGGTAGAAGGAACAACAAAATACAGCGCCGTTTTGAGCTGTAAATTGCCCATAAAATAATGTCGAATGGCACCAATAGCCGAAGTAAAACCTACAATAAACAAGGAATATCCGGTGGCTTGCTCGGGTTTAATATCAAACAAATAGACCAGAATGGGCACGGTTAAAATGGCGCCGCCACTGCCAATGAGTCCTAAAGTGATTCCGATAAACAAAGCAGCAAAATATCCCAATAGTTCCATAATCTTGGTGTTTAGTTGAGCAGCTCAATGTGGTTGCGGTGCAATTTGACCAAACCGCGTTGTTCCATTTTTTTCAACAGCCTGGAAATTACTTCTCTTGACGTGTTTAAATCGGAGGCAATTTCTTGGTGTGAGAGTTTTAAATCGGGTGAACCGGTGGTTTCTTTGATGCGATTTAAATGAAATTCGAGTCGTTCGTCCATCGCCCGAAAAGCAATGTTATCAACCACTTCAAGAATTTCTTCAAAACGATTTCTATAAGTGCTGATTACAAACTCGTACCAGTTTTTATACTTTGCCATCCAAGAATCCATTAAATCTAGGGGTACCATGAGCACCTCAGAATCTTCGATGGCTTTGGCCATGATTTGACTTTGTTTGCTACGCGTAGCACAAATCAATGAAATGGCGCAGGCCTGACCGGGCAACAAGTAGTACATGAAAAATTCGTTGCCATCGTCGTCTTCGCGGTACACTTTGAGTTTTCCTTTGGTTACCAACAACGTACTTTTGATGTATTGTCCCGTACGAATTAAGGTGGCACCCGCTTCAAAATGTTTTACCACAGCTGCGTCGTCAATGGCGTCAAGTAGGTCAGCAGAAAAATCTGGAAAAATAGGGTGTAATTCGGATGACATATAATTAAGACTTTACTCTTGGTTGCTTACTTTACGGTATGGATATTGGGTAAAGATATGTCTTTTGGCATAACGACCGGGCGAATCGGCATTGACCATTTTGATGTAAATCGCTTTGGGAACAGAAATATATTCGTACACGCTGCCATTTGAAAAAGTGATGTGTAAACGCACATTTTCGTAGCGGTAATCTACTATAGTAGCGGTTGCGCAAGTTTCTTGGTATTCAGCCAAGCCACTTTGAATGGTTTCAGGATTGATGCTTACCAAAAAATGATAGGCCTCAATAATGGCTCTACTTTTTTCTTCGGCGGCTTGCAATCCCGCTTCATCTCCCTGAAATTTATCAGGATGACTGTCCTTCATGGCATTGCGGTAAATGGTTTTTAATTCTTTTAAAGTAACCGAACGATCAACTTCTAATAAACTGCGGTATTCGCCAATTTTTTTCATAGTAATTTTTTAAAGCCGCAAATGTAGGGTTTTCCATTGAGAAAAAGACAAGATAGATGAGAGAGGGAGAGAGGAGAGATTATATTTTTTAAGGGATGGAAGTGGGGAGTTGGAAGTTGGAAGTAGGATTTAGGGATTAGGTCGTAGGTGATAGGTTGAAGGGTTTAGGGAATTTGATGAACACTAATGATTGAAACAAAACTCAATTCTAATTTATAGGAGAGATTTCTATTTAATGCGGATTTAATTTTTAAATTTTTAAATCATTCAATCTTTCAATCAACTTATCCGAGAACTGACAACAGACAACGAACAACCGTAACACTACTTCCCGATACAAAAATTCGCAAAAATATTACCCAACAGCTCGTCGTTGCTTACTTGGCCAGTGATGAGGCCAAATTGGTAAAGGGCTTCACGAATGTCGATGGCCAGCAAATCACTGGATAAATGGGTTTGGATGCCGTATTGTACTTTTTGAATTTCGTCTAAGGCTTTGAGTAGCGCATCGTAGTGTCGAGTGTTTGTTACGATCGTTTCATTGTTGCGCAGCGCCCCAGTGTTGACCAGTGAAGTGAGTTGGTTTTTTAATTCTTCTACACCCTCTTTGTTTTTGGCCGAGAGCAGAATGGGTGACACTTCAATGGAGGCTAATTGGTGTTGGATCTCTTGCATTTGAGCTGCTGTAATTAAATCAATTTTATTGATCACCACCACCAGCTGTTTATTAGGGTAATCCTGCATTAATTTTTCTATTTCTGTTCGATAGGCTAAACCTGAAACTTTAAACTTGGAACTTTCAAGCAAATAAAGCACCACTTGGGCTTGCTCAATTTTTTCGAATGTTTTTTGAATTCCAATCGACTCGACTTCGTCGGTGGTTTGGCGAATGCCAGCCGTATCAATAAAGCGGAATCCAACTCCTTCAATAACCAATTCGTCTTCAATAGTGTCACGAGTGGTTCCAGCTATGGCCGAAACAATGGCGCGGTCTTCATTGAGTAAGGCGTTGAGTAAGGTAGATTTGCCCACATTGGGTTCACCCACGATGGCTACAGGAATGCCGTTTTTGATCACATTCCCGATGGCAAAGGAATCTATCAAGCGTTTCAATACCAAGGCAATGCGATTGATCAAGGCGTTAAATTCGGTTCTGTCGGCAAAGGCTACGTCTTCTTCAGCAAAATCCAGTTCCAATTCAATCAACGAAGCAAAATTCAATAATTCGGTGCGCAAGGCTTGTAATTCATTGGAGAAACCGCCACGCATTTGCTGAATGGCCAGTTGATGACTGGCTTCATTGGTTGACGAAATTAAATCGGCAACGGCTTCAGCTTGAGACAAATCAATCTTCCCATTTAAAAAGGCACGTAAAGTAAATTCGCCCGGATCGGCCATACGACAACCGTGTCGAAGTGCCAATTGAATAATTTGTTGTTGGATAAAAAGCGAACCGTGGCAAGAAATTTCTACCGTGTTTTCGCCAGTATACGAATGTGGCCCTTTAAAGATAGAAAGCAAGACTTCATCAAGGGTGCGCTCGCCGTCTTTGATGACGCCCAAATGCAAGGTATGCGATTTTTGTTGGGCTAAAATTTTTCCGCTTTTGGATTCAAATAGGGAAGCCGCAATCGCAATCGCTTGTTCTCCCGACAACCGAATAACCGCAATGGCTCCTGCTCCAGAAGGAGTGGCTAAGGCTACAATGGTGTCGTTCGAAATCATAAATTAGGGAATAGCGTTGAAAAGTATGCGGGTATATAAGACAAAAAAAGCCGGCAAATCCAATGTGGTTGTCGGCTTAGTAATCCAATTATTTTGTTTAGTTATTTAACATGACAGGCATAACCAACATGGTTACGGTTTCGCCTTCGTCAAGGCCATCAACCGGAGTTAATATTCCAGCTCGGTTGGGTAAAGACATTTCCAATAAAATTAAATCCGATTGCAAGTTGGTGAGCATCTCAGTCAAGAAGCGAGAGTTGAAGCCAATTTGCATGTCGTCACCTTGGTAATCACAGGTAAGACGTTCTTCGGCCTTGTTGGAGTAATCGATGTCTTCGGCAGAAATATTCAATTCAGCACCTGCAATTTTCAATCGAATTTGGTGGGTGGTTTTGTTAGAGAAAATGGCCACACGACGCACTGAATTTAAAAATTGCGTACGGTCAATCACCAATTTATTTGGGTTTTCTTTTGGAATAACGGCTTCGTAATTCGGGTATTTTCCGTCAATTAAACGACACAATAAAATGTAATTGTCAAAAGAGAAGGTCGCGTTAGAATCGTTGTATTCAATCGACACTTCGGCATCCGAGGTACCCAAAATGTTTTTTAAAATGGTCAAAGGTTTTTTGGGCATGATGAAATCAGCTACTTGCGAGGCTTTTACATCGGTACGGGCGTATTTAACTAATTTATGTGCATCAGTAGCCACAAAGGTTAAACCCTCCGGTGAAAACTGAAAAAACACTCCCGACATTACTGGACGCAAATCGTCGTTTCCGGCTGCAAAAATGGTTTTACTAACCGCCGTTGCCAACACATCCGCAGGAACAAGTGTGGTGGATGGATTTTCGATGCTCACCGCTTTAGGAAATTCCTCTCCTGGAGCATAGGCCAAGGCATATTTACCCGAATTCGAACTGATTTCGATGGTGCTATTTTCTTCAACGGTAAAGGTGAGGGGTTGTTCAGGAAAAGTCTTGAGGATTTCCAGTAAAAGTTTGGCTGGTACCGCAACACTTCCTTTGCTGGTGGAATCGATCTCCAAGGTAGCCGACATAGTCGTTTCTAGATCGGAAGCGGATACGGTCAGTTTTTTGCTGTTGAGTTCAAACAAAAAATTATCCAAAATGGGTAAGGTATTGTTGCTGTTAATCACACTACCCAACACTTGAAGTTGTTTTAATAAATACGAACTGGATACAATAAATTTCATTTTCTTACTTTTTTAAGTGGGCAGAATTCCTAGGAAAATGGCGGAAAACTACAGGTGTACAAATATATCTTAATCAACCAAATATCAAAAACAATTTTATTAACATTAGCGGGCGTATTTTCGCTTGCGTATAAGAGTAAATACAAGACCAAAAGCGAGTAAAATTAGCAAAGGCAGGCCAATGGTAAAGACTTGACTCGCGGTATAATTGGCATATACTTTTTCTTGATCCAAGAGCGGAAGCGCAACGGTTTTGTTGCGAATGTTAATAAGTCCAGAATCGTCTAAAAGAAAATTCACGCAATTGAGCATAAACTCCTTGTTTCCGTAGAGTTTATTGGTCCATTTGTCATAGCCCAATTCAAGTGGTTGATAGTCCTTGTCCAATTGATTTCGAATCACATCGCCATCTGAAACCACAATCATTTTGTTGTTTATTCCAATTTTTTGGTACGTTTTTGATTCAAAAGGCAACACCCTATTTTCATACATGGAATGGAAATTTCCCTCGAGTAATACGGCAACTGGTATTTGACCTTTGCCAGTAAATTCGGCTTGTTCAGGGCGTTCGTTTACCATACTTAAACTCACTTGAACCGGCGATCCAACTATTTTTGAATATGGTGAAGAATGGAGTAAAGTAGTTTTTTTGATGTCGTTGTTGAGCAGTTCCATGCTGTTTGCGAACTGAAATTTAATGCCGTCCATATTTGAAACAATGGGGTGTTTGGAGGCTGAGAAAATCAAAGGGCTATAAAACCAAGGGTATTGGGTGTATTGGGTAGCTGATCCTTGTTCGCCAGTAGCTAGCGCAATGGGTGTGGCCATCACATCTTTGACCAAGGTGGGGTTGATGCGAATCCCATATTTAAAAAACAAATCATTTAAATTTAAATCAAACGGATAGGCCAGTGATGATCCAGAAGGATTGTACAAACTGTCCATGTCAATGTTTACCTGATCAATCAACCACAGGGTCTTCCCGCCTTGCATGATGTATTGGTCCATTACCAGTTTTTCAGATTCACTGAATGCTTGGGTTGGTTTGGCCACAATGGCCAAGTCATATTTGGAAAGAAAGGCCAAACTTTCGGCTGGTTTTTGGGCTACTGAATCCAAGGTGAAAGTGCCAATAAAATAATTTTCCCGAACTTGTTTAATAAAATCGGCCATCAGCAAATCGTGCATTTCACCATTTCCTTTGATGACTGCGATCTTTTTTTGTTTGGGTTTGATTACGGTTTGAAATGCATTGGCAAAAGCATATTCCAAATGCTGAACCGAACTCACTACTTTTTCGGCAGTGCTAGCACCCATATTATTTTTGAGTAAAGGGACTTTTACCGATCGGCCTTTGTAGGTTGCCAAAGCCCATGGAAACGCGGCTTCTTGGCTTTGTTTTCCTTTGTCGTTCACCGTTACATTTACCGGTAGCATACCCTTAGAAATAAAGGCGGCCATAATGGTGTCACGGGCTTCTTCCTCAGCCAATGGATTGATAAATTGAAAGCTGATTTGGCTATTGTACGCTTTAAATTCGTCTAATAATTGTTGGGTTTCGGCTTGTAATTTTTTGAATTCTCCCGGAAAGTTGCCTTTCAAAAAGACTTCTATTTGCAGCGGCTCCTCAATTTCCTTGATCAGTTTTAATGAAGTTGCTGACAAAGTATAGCGTTTGTCCTGCGTCAAATCAAATCGAAAAAAGAAAAAATGCCCCAGTAAATTAATCAGTACAATCGCGAGAAGTATAAAGAGCGATTTTTTTTGTGCGGGTTTCCAAGTTAATTTCATTAGTCGCGAACAGATTTAAGTTGGTAAACAGTTACTGACAAAAAAAGATAGGTTAAACTCACAAAATAGAGTACATCTCGGGTGTCAATTACGCCTCGTCCCATGCTTTTAAAGTGACTATTCATTCCCAAAAAGGTCAATGAATTTTCGAACGAAACAAAATAGCTTGCCACCCCATCAAAGGCAAAATAAAACAAAAAGCATATGGACACTGACAAGATAAAAGCCACAATTTGATTTTCGGTAAGGGTAGAGGTGCAGATTCCAATTGCGGTGTAGGCCGCGACCAAAAACAACAAGCCAAAATAGGATCCCATCGTGCTTCCTAGATCAATATTTCCTGTGGGGAAGCCCAGCATATAAAGGACATACACATACAAGACTGTGGGAAGTATGGCTAAAACAATCAGGCAAATGGCACCAAAAAATTTACCCAACACGATATCCCAAATGCGGAGTGGTTTTGTGAGCAACAGTTCCAGCGTGCCTTGTTTTTTTTCGTCCGAAAAGCTGCGCATGGTAACAGCAGGAATCAAGAACAACAATACCCATGGCGCCAAAGTGAAAAAAGGCGTCATATCGGCAAAACCGCTGTTAAGCAGGTTGTATTCTCCGTCAAATACCCATAAAAATAAGCCGTTAAACAGCAAAAATAAAGCAATGACCAGGTAGCCAATGGGTGATCCAAAAAAAGATTTAATCTCTCGCAACAGAATTGATTTCATTTAATTTTTGTATAGCAGTGATAACGTTGATCGATTAAAAAGCGTGTTTAAGAAATAAAATTAACTTGAATGGCGTCTTGGTAATTGATCCCAAGTAAAGAGGAGGCGCTGCCCACTTTGGAAGGATTGCTTCGAAACAAGGCAATTTCCAAAAAACCGGCTTCATTAAACAAAGCCAATTTGGATCCTTCGTAATTTTTTAGATTGTAATTGTCGTTTTTGGCAATATCCGAATATTTGTTTTCGATGGATTTGATGGGCAACGAATTTTTTCGGTTCGTAAGGGGTTGATTTGCGGTGGATTGAAACAAGGGTATTTCAAAGTTTCGGCCATTTCCAACCTCGTGAAATAATGCTTTTGTTATGTTGGTTACGATATTTCCAAAATGATCAATATAAATCACATAGCCTTTGATGGATTGTTTGTCGGCTGAAACAACCGGTTGTAATTGGGTCACTTGTTTCAGCGTATTGATTTCTTTCCCCACTATACTCAACGATCCTCCTTTTGCCAAATGACAACCCACGCGAATAAACACATCCAAATCAGATGCTTCCGTATGCATTTGCGAATGAATGCTAATGGACACTATTTTTTGAGGAACAATCTTTTGAATCAATATACTCAAGATTCCGTTGTCGGCACACACAAAAAAATGATCGTTCCATTGCAATGCCACGTGTTGGTTTTCTCGGGTTAATTCGGCATCCACGCCAATGATGTGTACACTTCCTTTGGGAAAATTGGCGTAGGCCGCATGGATAATGTAGCTGGCTTCAACTGTATTAAAGGGGTCGATGTTGTGCGAAATGTCAATAATCGTAGCTTCTGGATATTCGGAATATATTTTACCCTTTAAAGCAGCCACAAAATGGTCCTTTAAGCCGTAATCGGTGGTGAGAGTAATTATTGACATAAAAATGTTTATAAATAAAAAACAGAGGGAACTAAAAACTCCCTAATTTTGAATGCAAAGCTAGCAATATATAGCTAATTTTTTTAATTAAATTCTACCTCCATTTGAACGAACGCATTATTGACCTCAACGAAATTGCACCCAAAGAATTTTGGGGCGACCATGATTCCCATCTTGAAACCATAAAAAAGTATTATCCCAAGCTTAAAATTGTTGCCCGAGGAACGATTTTGAAAGCCTATGGCGAAAAAGAAATCTTAGACGAATTTGAGGTTCGATTTCAACGGTTGATGCAGCATTTCACCCGCTACAACCGCATCGATCAAAACGTAATTGATCGCGTTATTCAAAGCAATTCGCAAGACGAGCAACGCATGCCTGATCACGATAAAATATTGGTGCACGGCATTGGTGGCAAACTAATTAAAGCTATGACGCCCAATCAGCAATTGTTGGTAGAAACGGTGTTTAAAAACGACATGGTTTTTGCGGTTGGCCCTGCTGGAACCGGAAAAACGTATACTGGTGTTGCCTTGGCCGTAAAGGCACTTAAAGAAAAACAAGTCAAACGGATTATCCTTACCCGTCCAGCGGTCGAGGCTGGTGAGAACTTGGGCTTTTTGCCCGGCGACATGAAAGAAAAATTAGATCCCTATATGCAGCCCTTGTATGATGCCTTGCGCGACATGTTGCCGCCTTCTTCACTAGAAGATTACATTTTAAAAGGCATTATCCAAATTGCGCCCTTGGCCTTTATGCGTGGACGAACCTTAGATAATGCATTTGTGATTTTGGATGAAGCCCAAAACACCACCCATTCTCAAATGAAAATGTTTTTGACCCGTATGGGAAAAAACGCCAAATTCATGATTACGGGTGACCCGGGACAAGTAGATTTACCACGACGAACCATATCAGGATTAAAGGAAGCCTTGTTGGTTTTGAAAGACATCGAAGGCATTGGAATCATTTACCTTGACGACAAAGACATCGTGCGCCATCGCTTGGTGAAAAAGGTAATTGACGCCTATAAAATGATTGAAAATCAAGATTAAAGTAAAACGATATAATACATTTAAAATCAAATTAATACAACACAAAATTTCATGAGATTAGCTCAAATTCCAACCTTACTATTAGTAACTGCACTTGCCCTTTCGTGTACCAAAAAAGAAACCCAATTCCCCGATCCGCTACTCACACACCGCGATACGACTACCAATCCAACTGATGATTTTTTTCAGTATGCCAATGGCGGTTGGTTTAAACAAAATCCAATTCCAACCACCGAAAGCAGCAATGGAATTTTTCAATTGATCAACGACACCATCAACAGTCAAATTAAAAAAATATGTGAACGTTCGGCGACCACTAGATCAGCCAAAGGAAGTAACAAACAAAAAATCGGTGATTTTTATGCCTCAGGGATGGACAGCTTGCGCATCGAACAAATGGGAATTCAGCCCATTCAGTCCGAATTGAAAATCATAAATGCCTGTACCAATTTAGGTCAAGTGGTCCAAACCTTTGCTTTTTTGCATCGATTGGGCATGCAGCCTGGTTTTACATTTTATGTAGCACAAGACGACAAGAACAGTACCAAAAATGCCTTATTCATGAGCCAAGGTGGGCTTTCGCTGGGTAATCGGGATTATTATTTTAATACCGATGCCGAAACGGTAAAAATCCGATCTGAATTCCCCAAACACGTGGCCAAAATGTTTGAATTGACGGGTGTGAGTGCAGGAAAATCACAAGAAAATGCAGCGCGAATTTTGGCTTTAGAAACCGATGTCGCAAAATTTTCTAGAAAATTAGAAGACTTGCGCGATCCCAACCGCAATTACAACAAAATGACCATGAGTCAGTTTCAGCGTTTGTCTCCCGCTGTGGCTTGGAATGATCTCTTTCCGCTAATGGGAATTGCCAAAGCCGATAGCCTAATTGTAGGTCAGCCTGAATTTTTCAAAAATTTAGACCAATTGTTGGCCAAGTATACGGTTGAAGATTGGAAAGTGTACCTCAAATGGAATGTGATTTCAAGCTATGCACCTTATTTAAACTCGGCTCTCGCGGCTGAAGATTTTCGTTTTTTCTCAACCGAAATGAAAGGCGTAACCGAGCAAAAGCCACGTTGGAAACGCGTGGTAAATCAAACCAATTCTTCGTTGGGTGAATTAATAGGACAAGTGTATGTAGCCGAATATTTGCCCAAAGGATCAAAAGAAAAATTACTCGAAATTGGTAATTCTATTCGCGAAGTGTATGCCGAACGCATTAAAAAACTGGATTGGATGAGTGAAACTACCAAAACCAAGGCCTTGCACAAGCTCAATAAAATTGTCATGAAAGTGGGCTATCCCGACAAATGGAAAGACCTGACTGCTTTGCGCATTGATCGCCAGTCGTATTGTAGCAATGTGAAACGATCCAATACTTGGGAATACAACCAAATGATTGCCAAATTTGGCAAACCGGTTGATCGCAACGAATGGGTAATGCAACCACAAACCTACAATGCCTATTACAATCCGAGTAACAACGAAATCGTGGTGCCTGCCTGTAATATTATAGTGCCTGGTTTTGAAGGCCGTATGCCTGATGATGCTATTTTGTATGGCATTATTGGTGGATCCACTTTTGGTCATGAAATTACGCACGGATTTGACGATCAAGGAAGCCAGTATGACGAAAAAGGGAACTTGAACAATTGGTGGACGGCCGAAGATTTGGCTAAATTTCAAGCCAAAACAAAACGCATTGTCAACCAATTTAATGCCTACAACGTTTTGGGTGACAAACACGTGAATGGTGAAGCCACGCAAGGAGAAAATATTGCCGATTTGGGCGGAGTGATCATGGGTTATGAAGCCTTTAAGAAAACCAAGCAATACAAAACCAATCAACTCATTTCGGGCTTGAATCCAAACCAACGCTATTTCTTGGCTTATGCCTATGCTTGGATGGTGAATATCAAAAAAGAAGCATTGGCCCAGCAAATCATGGTCGATGTGCATGCGCCGGCTAAGTTCAGAATCAATGGACCATTGAGCAACATGCCTGAGTTTTTCCAAACCTTTGGCATTAAACCGGGTAACCCCATGCATCAACCCGACAGCAGTAGGGTTGTAATTTGGTAAGTACAAAAGGCTTTTTATCTTGGATAGAAAGCCTTTTTTAGTATGGGACTTGTATATTTGTGCCACTAAAATTCACTTGTTTTGTCTACCATCAATAAGTTAAAATTATTTAACGATCCCATTTACGGATTCATTTCTGTGCCCAGCCCCTTGCTGTTTGACTTGATTCAACATCCGTATTTTCAGCGTTTGCGTCGTATTTCGCAAATGGGATTGTCCTATTTGGTTTATCCAGGCGCACACCATACCCGATTTCATCATGCGATTGGCTGCTTGCATTTGATGCAAAAGGCTGTCGAAGTTTTACGATTCAAAGGCGTTTCGATTTCAAAAGAGGAAGAAAATGCCTTATATATTGCCATTTTGTTACACGACATTGGCCACGGTCCCTTTTCGCATGCCTTAGAGCATTCGATTGTGGAGGAAGTCAATCACGAGGCCATTTCGCTTTTGTTTATGGAGCGATTGAATGGGCTTTTTGACGGTCAATTGAGCTTGGCGATCCAAATTTTTAAAGGCAATTATCCCCGCAAATTCATGCTGCAACTCATCTCGAGTCAGTTGGATATGGACCGCATGGACTACTTGAATCGTGATAGTTTTTATTCGGGTGTGGCCGAAGGAACCATCAATTCGGATCGCTTGATCCAAATGATGCATGTGGTAGACGATGTGTTGGTACTCGAAGAAAAAGGCATATACTCCATCGAGAAATTTTTAATGGCACGCCGCTTGATGTACTGGCAGGCCTATTTGCACAAAACCAGTTTGGTAGCCGAGTTGATGCTCATGAACACGCTAAAACGCGCCAAAGCCCTTTTACAAAAAGGGATATCCGTCGAGGCGAGTAAACCGCTTTTGTATTTTATGCAACATTCGGTCTCACGCGAAACCTTTGCCGATGCTGTATTGGATCAATTTGCCCAATTGGATGATTATGATATCATTAGCGCCATAAAAGCCTGGCAGTTTCACGACGATTTTATCTTGAGTAATTTGAGTAAAATGATCATCAACCGCGATTTATTGAAGGTAAAACTGAGCGCCGACAAATTTCCAAAAGAATTCCTAACCGCTTTAACAGAGCGCTATTCGGCTATGTACAATCTAAGTGCTGAAGAGTGTAGCTATTTTATTTTCAAAGGAATAATTAAAAATCAAGCCTACAACAATGCCACAGAACCAATCCAGATTTTAAAGAAAGACAAAACAATCGAAGATGTGATTGAGGTATCCGATCAACTCAATTTGAAAGCATTGGCCAAACCCGTTACAAAATATTACCTCTGTTTTCCAAAACAACTGCTGTAAAACGGCTATTTAAAATCAAATTTTTATATTTTTGTGACGTTTAAAAAATAAGCTCCGCACAATCGGTTAGCTCCTTTCAACAAGCGATTTTCAGTACGATTACTGATTCGATAAGAACCAATTTAATGAAATTTACAGCAGCACAAATAGCGGCAATATTAGAAGGCGATGTAGTGGGTGATCCCAATGCAACTGTTTCTACACTTTCAAAAATCGAAGAAGGTACTTCGGGTTCGCTTACTTTTTTATCGAATCCAAAATACAACAATTACATTTATACTACGCAAGCTACCATTACCATTGTCAATGCGAGTTTTGAGCCTGAAGGCCAATTGAATACCACGATGATCAAAGTGGAAGATGCCTATTTGGCCTTTACCAAATTGTTGCAGTTTTATGACCAAGCCCGAAAAGGCAGCAAAAATGGCATTGAACAACCTTCGGTTATTTCGGATCAAAGTACCTACGGCGAAGGGTTTTATTTGGGTAGTTTCAGTTACATTGGCACCAATGTGCACATGGGAGCTAACGTGAAAATTTATCCCAATTGTTATGTAGGTGATAATGTCACGCTAGGCGACGACGTAACCTTGTTTGCCGGTTCAAAAGTGTACCACGATTGCATCATTGGCAAGGGTTGTGTAATCCATTCTAATGCCGTAGTAGGCGCGGATGGTTTTGGATTTGCTCCAGAAAAAGACGGCAGTTACAGCAAAATTCCACAAATTGGCAATGTGATTTTAGAAGATTTAGTTGAAGTTGGTGCTTCGACAACCATAGATCGCGCTACGATGGGCTCTACCATTATCCGTAAGGGCGTGAAATTAGACAACCAAATTCAAATTGCCCACAATGTTGAAATTGGCGAAGACACCGTAATTGCTGCCCAAACCGGAATTGCTGGTTCGACCAAAATCGGTAAAAATTGTGTGATTGGCGGTCAAGTGGGATTTGCCGGACACATTACCGTGGGGAATAATGTGCGCATTCAGGCCCAGTCGGGTGTAGGACGCAACGTAAAAGACGGCGAAATTTTGCAGGGAAGTCCAGCTTTTACCTACAACGATTACAGTAAATCGTATGTGCATTTTAAGAATTTACCCAAAATTATACACGAGATAGAAGCAATTAAAACAAATATAAATACTAAAAACAATCAAAATGGTTAAGCAAACAACCATAAAATCGGAGGTAACGCTTTCGGGTGTTGGTTTACACACGGGCAAAGAAGTGACCATGACGTTCAAACCCGCTCCGATTAATAATGGGTTTACTTTTGTACGCGTAGATTTAGAAGGCCAACCTATTATTGAGGCCGATGCCAATTATGTGGTGAATACCCAACGCGGTACTAATCTAGAAAAATTGGGAGTGAAGATCCAAACCTCAGAGCACGTATTGGCTGCTTTTGTGGGCTTGGATGTGGACAATGTAATTATTGAATTAGACGCTTCAGAACCACCAATTATGGATGGATCTTCGAAATATTTTATTGAAGCCATTGAAAAAGCGGGTATCGTTGAACAAGAAGCAGAACGCAAATACTATGTGGTGAAAGAAGTGATTTCGTATTCAGACGAAGCCACAGGCAGTGAGATTTTAGTCATGCCTTGCGACGATTACCAAGTGACTGCGATGGTTGATTTTGGCACCAAAGTATTGGGCACTCAAAATGCGACCATGAAAAGTATTTCTCACTTTAAAGAAGAGATTTCAAACGCACGAACTTTTAGCTTTTTACACGAATTAGAATCCTTGTTGCAACACGGATTAATCAAAGGCGGCGACTTGAATAACGCCATCGTGTATGTCGATAAAGAAATTTCGGAGAGCACCATGGAAAGCCTTAAAATTGCTTTTGGTAAAGACGAAATTACGGTAAAACCTAACGGCATATTAGACAACCTAACTTTGCATCACCCCAATGAAGCCGCTCGTCATAAATTACTCGATGTAGTAGGTGATTTGGCGCTTATAGGCACCCGCATCAAAGGAAAGGTAATTGCCAACAAACCAGGGCATTTTGTCAATACCCAGTTCGCCAAAAAAATGGCCAAAATCATCAAGATAGAGCAACGCAATCAGGTGCCGGTATATGATTTAAATCAAGAGCCGCTCATGGACATTCATAAAATTATGGCCATGTTACCGCACCGTCCGCCTTTTTTGTTGGTGGATAAAATTTTTGAGTTGTCCGAAACTCATGTAGTGGGCTTAAAGAATGTAACGATGAACGAACCGTTTTTCGTGGGTCATTTTCCAAATGCACCCGTTATGCCTGGTGTTTTGATTGTAGAAGCCATGGCGCAAACCGGCGGAATTTTAGTGTTAAGTACGGTACCAGATCCTGAAAATTACTTGACTTTTTTCATGAAAATTGACAATGTAAAATTCAAACACAAAGTGCTTCCTGGAGATACGTTGATATTCAAATGTGAACTCATTACTCCCATACGTCGCGGAATTTGCCACATGCAAGCCAACGCCTATGCCAACGGTAAATTGGTTGCCGAAGCCGAATTGATGGCGCAAATTGCAAAAAAACAATAAAAAGTACAGCACATGAATCAACCTTTAGCTTATGTACACCCGGGCGCAAAAATTGCCAAAAATGTAGTAATCGAACCGTTTACTACGATTCATAATAATGTAGTGATTGGCGATGGCACTTGGATTGGTTCCAACGTAACCATCATGGAAGGGGCCCGTATCGGAAAAAACTGCAACATTTTTCCAGGAGCAGTTATTTCAGCTGTACCCCAAGATTTAAAATTTGGTGGCGAAGATTCGTTGGCCATCATTGGCGACAATTGCACCATTAGAGAATGTGTAACTATCAACCGAGGAACCATTGCTTCAGGGCAAACTACCATTGGAAACAATTGTTTAGTGATGGCTACAGCGCACATTGCACACGACTGCCACATTGGCGACAATGCCATTATTGTAAATGGTGTTGCTTTGGCGGGACACGTAACCGTGGGAAATTTTGCCATTATTGGCGGATTAGCAGCCATTCACCAGTTTATTCACGTAGGCGATCATGCCATGGTTTCTGGAGGTTCATTAGTGCGTAAAGACGTACCGCCTTATACCAAAGCGGCCAAAGAGCCCTTATCTTATGTAGGGATTAACTCGGTGGGTTTGCGTCGTCGTGGTTTTACGACCGAAAAAATCAGAGAGATTCAAGACATTTACCGCATTTTATACCAAAAGAATTACAATACTTCACAAGCCGTAAGCATCATTGAAGCCGAGATGGAAGCTACTCCAGAGCGCGATGAAATCCTCGATTTTATCCGTAATTCTTCTCGCGGAATCATGAAAGGCTATTCAGGAAATTATTAATCATAAAAAAGAGAAATCGGTTCGTTGTTTAATCGGTTATTCGCATCAACAATTAATCAAAAAAAATAAAAAATGGCAAGTACATCAGACATCAAAAACGGATTGTGTATCAAATACAACAACGACATTTATAAAATCATCGAATTTTTGCACGTAAAACCAGGAAAAGGACCTGCTTTTGTGCGAACCAAACTAAAAAGTCTAACCAACGGAAAAGTATTGGATAATACCTTTTCAGCGGGACACAAAATTGACGAAGTGCGTGTGGAAAACCACAAATTTCAATTTTTATACCCGGAAGGAAATTTGTTTCACTTCATGAATGTGGAATCATTTGAGCAAATCTCTTTAAACAAAGACATTTTGGATTCACCTGAATTATTAAAAGAAGGCGAAAACGTAATGGTGAGCATCAATACCGAAACCGATTTGCCTTTATCGGTTGACATGCCTGCTTCAGTGGTATTAGTAGTTACTTATGCTGAGCCCGGAGTAAAAGGAAATACGGCAACGAATGCCACCAAATCAGCTACTGTTGAGACAGGTGCGCAAGTAAATGTCCCGTTATTTATCAATGAAGGGGATAAAATTAAAATCGAAACGGCTACCGGAAATTACATGGAGCGCGTAAAAGAGTAAGCTCCCTAACCCCAAAGTGGGAATAGTATATGAAATTCAATACAACACATACGTTACAAGAAATTGCTGAAATCATTGGTTGCTCCTATGTGGGTGCCGATGATTTCCCGGTGTTTGGGATGAACGAAATTCACGTGGTTACGCCTGGTGATATCGTGTTTGTTGATCACCCCAAATACTACGACAAAGCTTTGCAATCGGCTGCAACGATTGTATTGATCAATAAAGAAGTGGAATGTCCTGAAGGCAAAGCATTGTTGATTTCGGATGATCCATTTCGCGATTTCAATACATTGACGCGTCATTTTATGCCTTTTGTTTCGGCACAAGCAGCCATTTCTGCCAGTGCTCAAATTGGTGAAGGAACGGTAATTCAGCCCAATTGTTTTATTGGCAACCACGTAAAAATTGGTCGAAATTGCCTGATTCATGCCAATGTAACCGTGTACGATCATACCGTAATTGGCGATGACGTAATTATACATGCGGGTACCATATTGGGTGCCGATGCTTTTTACTACAAAAAACGTCCGGAAGGGTATGATCAATTGCTTTCTGGGGGTAGAGTTGTTATAGAAGACCAGGTTGGCATTGGCGGGCTTTGCACCATTGATAAAGGAGTTACGGGTGACACCACTATTGGTTGGGGAACTAAAATTGACAACCAAGTGCATGTGGGCCACGATACGGTAATCGGAAAAAAATGCTTGATTGCATCCCAAACCGGAATAGCTGGCTGTGTGATTATCAAAGACGAGGTGACACTTTGGGGACAAGTAGGGACGACCAGCGGAATTACCATTGGTGAGAAAGCGGTTATACTTGGACAAACCGGCGTGACCAAATCGGTGGAAGGGGGCAAAACTTATTTTGGCACTCCTATCGAAGAATCACGCGAGAAGCTAAAGCAATTAGCCAACATCAAACGCATACCCGAAATACTAACTAAACTGAAATAAGATGTCTGTCAAGAAAATTGTCATTGATTTTTATAAATCAGATGCCTTGATTAATCCCGAAGTGATGGATACATTTTTGCATCCTGATATTCAAGTAGAATGGAGAAGCAGTCGAGGAACCATAAACATGGATCGCCAAGATATTATAGAATTGGCTACCGAACTCGGAAAAGCCTACGTGCGATCTAAAGTGCGCATCAGTCAATTGGTCAAAGAAGGTGATACGATTGCGGTGTACTATTCGCACTACATCAAAACCGTTGAAAATCCTCGCGAGGAGATGTTGTTGGCTCACTTCATGGCCTTTTGGGAAGTGAAAGAAAACAAATTATTCAGGGGCTATCAAATAAGCCAATTACCTTAAATTATTTCCAAAAAAAAACTTTAAAAGTAACGGTCAAAACCTTACTTTTGCCAAGCATTTTTAAAATCAAATAGATAACCTATCATGAGTGTTTTAGTTAATAAAGATTCAAAAATTATTGTTCAAGGGTTTACCGGAAGTGAAGGAACGTTTCACGCTTCGCAAATGATCGAATACGGAACCAATGTTGTAGGAGGGGTAACTCCTGGAAAAGGCGGAAGCACCCATTTGGATCGTCCCGTTTTTAATACGGTAAAAGATGCCGTAGATCAAGCTGGAGCAGATACGACTATTATTTTTGTACCACCCGCTTTTGCAGCTGATGCCATTATGGAAGCCGCCGATGCTGGAATCAAAGTAATCATCACCATAACCGAAGGAATTCCAGTAGCTGATATGATTCGTGCCAACAACTACATCAAAGAAAGAAACTGTACTTTAATTGGTCCTAACTGTCCAGGTGTAATCACACCAGGAGAAGCCAAAGTGGGTATTATGCCCGGATTTGTATTCAAAAAAGGAACAGTAGGAATTGTATCAAAATCTGGAACCTTAACTTACGAAGCCGCTGACCAGGTGGTAAAACAAGGAATGGGAATAACCACAGCCATTGGAATTGGTGGAGATCCAATTATTGGAACTACAACCAAACAAGCCGTGGAATTATTGATGAACGATCCTGAAACCAAATGCATTGTGATGATTGGTGAAATTGGTGGTCAATTGGAAGCCGATGCGGCCAAATGGATCAAAGCTGATGGCAACCGCAAACCTGTTGTGGGTTTCATTGCTGGAGAAACTGCTCCAAAAGGAAGAACTATGGGACATGCAGGGGCTATTGTAGGTGGATCTGATGATACGGCCGAAGCCAAAAAACGCATCATGCGTGAGAATGGCATTCACGTAGTTGATTCTCCTGCCGAAATTGGCAAAAAAGTAAAAGAAATTATGGGATAATTTATCCTTAATCATAATCTATGATAGCCCTAGTTACATAGGGCTATTTTTTTTAATTCACGAAAAAAATCTATGTACAAAGAACTCACAAAATACAAGTCGACCAATCATTTTTTATTTACGCCCGAAGACCAATTAGAAACCCAATGCAACGCAACGGAAAGCAGTGGTGTTTTTCTTGTTTACGAATGCAAAGGCGAGGAGAAGCAATTGATTATGGTCGGATCAACCGGAACCGTGCAAAATGACGGTACGCTCAAAAGTAAAAATGGGGGCTTGTATGATAAGATTGTCAACGGACATCAATTTGCTAAAACAGGCCGTAAATATTCTTGGCCCAGCCAAATGAAACTGGAAAAAATGGAAGCGCTTGAAGTACATTGGTTTGAAACCTTTGGCGGAAAACACAAAGTAATTCCTACGTATGTAGAAGGACAAATTCTCCAGAATTACCTGAATGAATTTGGAAGCTTGCCCAAATGGAATATTGCTTTCTAATAAAACTAAAAACACCCCGAAGGGTGTTTTTTTTATTTACGGATGATCACTTTTACACTGACAGGATTTTTAGCTTCTGGCAGTCGCACAAAGTAAATGCCGTTGTATAAATTGTCGGTTTCAAAATAACAAAGCGTACTTCCTTGAACCACTTGGGTTGAGGCGATTACTCTGCCCAATGTATCGATTAACTCTACGGTTTGATTGGTACTGATTAATGGATTAAGTTGTACTGCGATAAAATCACTCGCTGGGTTGGGATAAACCAAGATGTCTTTTTCTTGCCAATCAAATGCAGAGGAAGCCAAAGCTGGATTATATGTAGTGGTTGTCTCTGTTATGCTGGTTACTTTGGTAGCACTTTTTACGCCATAAAATGTTGGCCCAACCACATAAGGATATGCCGAATTGTGGTTGGCATTCACCGTGGTAAAATAGGCATAAATGCCATTGGGGTAATCGGGTGTAATACAAAAACGGCCGTTGTGTACATCGAGGTAGCTTGGATCTGATGGATGTGCTACAAATTCATAATCTTCTTTAAAATAACCTAATGGATACTGTGCGCTCACGGCCGGTCCACTGGCTACTGTTGCGCCTGTTGGCGAAGTGGTGCGTGTGGTCATGTTGCGTAATTGGTAGCTTGATTTCATGCGTGTGATTCCACCTGTTCCATCGGTATTGGCATAGCCATAGGCACCGTAAATCGGAAATCCATCAGCAGCAAATCCGATTAATGGCGAATGTTCATTTGAGTTGATTACGTATAATCCATCGGCAGGATACAAGTTACAAACAGTTGAAATCACAACTAAGTCTAAATTAAACGCACTTGGGTTTTGGTGGTGGTGGTAATTGCCGTTGGCTGGATGCGCTTTAGCACAATCAAATCCTCCTTTTTCAGCCAATACGGCATCTCGGTTCCATGCTTGAGTCGTGCCCGGACCACCAGGACATTGCGACATGCCCGGAAGTGGACCACACAAAGAATTGGTGTTTGCATTCCAAGCAACTCCATCGCGGTAATCAAACAAGGCCACTCCATTGATAAATTGACCTATATTACCTCCTGTTGTAGGACTCAAGGTACCCGTATTTTGTTGTGGAACCAAAGGCATTTTGAATATCGCATTTTGTGCCGAAGCCAAAGAGGGATTTCCATCAAGAAATGGACCCGTTATGTAGGACGGAATGCCATTGGTACTCATGTACACCCAATTAGCGCTGTATTGCACACTTTGTACATTGGCCAAAACCGCATCGTTGATAGGCGTTGAATTGCCCGAAACATAATGACGACCTGTAATTCCGGTGGTGTTGCGCAGCCATTTGGTGATGATGGGATTGGTTTGGGCTGTTGCCATTTGAATGCATACAACAGCGGCAATAAGAGCGATTTTTTTCATCTTAGTTTTTTATGATTTTAATTTTTATCGATTTGTTGAGTTCAACCAAATACATTCCATTGGATAAGGATTGTATATCAACCGTAGCATTGAGCTTTGAATCAAGTTGTTGTTCTAATAAGCGTTGACCTTGTAAATTATACACCGCAATGGTTTGAATACCAATTAAATCAGAGCTAATGGAAATGACATCGTGCGTGGGATTAGGGTATATTCTAATCATTGACGCCCAGTCTTGTGTGTTGGTGCCTAACACTTCGTTGTTGCCATTGAAGGTTGGGCTTTGAATCACAAAATTTCCGGTGCCATTCGGGATTCGGGCATAGCCCATATCGGCCGTTTGGATACCATAATCAACTGTTTCGATTAGGGTCCCGTTGGCATAAGAAAGGTATATGCTCTCACCAGTTGATGATAATTTAAAATCGGCATGCAAGCCTTCTTGGGTTACATCTTGATCAGCCCAAACTATTAAATAGGAGTGAGGTGCCATTGTGATTCCGTTGGGAAAACGCCATTTGATAAGGTTGGTGTTGCTGTCACTCATGAATAAATTATCCAAGCTCAAGGTAGTATTCGTAGTGTTGTACAATTCTATCCAATCGGCGTAATCTCCAAATGGATCTGTTACTGTTGCCGTATTTTGCGCCATCAATTCGTTGATTACCAAATCACCAGGGTTGATGGTAGGATAACCCGCGTGTAAGGTATAAAATTCATGTTCGGCCCGTTCGGGTGAAAATTTACCCACGTTGTTGTTTTCGGCATAAATGTAGTATTGCATATAAATGTTGCTCATATTCATGGCCGCACCGTATACATTATCACCAGCAGCGCCGTCTTGGTGTGCACCATCGTCATACATCAATACTTTGGTAAACGGCAATTCAATACTTGCACGATAGCCCAAATACACCGCATTGGTGTTGGTATTGGTTACTGTTGCATGAATGTATGCCTCTGTATTTAATAAAGGCGTTGCGATTACCGGGCCAACATTGCTAATGCTTGGTTTGGTATTTGTAAAATCGGCTAGACCAGCCAAATAAGTGGTTCGGCCATTCATTAAATTGGTGATTCCGGGAGCATTGTCCATGCCACCTGTAACATCAGTATTGATGTTGTTTTGAAATTGAGTAAACGAATAAAATTTATACGGATCGCTTTGCACCGAGCTGCTGATCAAAGATTGCAAACTTTGTGCTTGGGTCGCATAGGTTCCGCTGGCAAAATTCTCGTTCATGATGGTGCTGAAATGCGCCAAGTACATGCGTTTGTATTTGGGAACGCCCAAGAGTTTTTGCACCAAAGGCCAGGCTGCATCGGCATTGTGTAACAAATGCGTCATTTGTTTTTTAAGGGTAGTGGTATTCAAGGCAATTGTTCCGGTTTGAGAAAACACCCCAAATGACATATTCAAATCCCAAACCACCGGATTAAATCGGCCGTTGTTGTCTTTGTAGAGGTAATAATTTTGCTTGAAGGTGCCCAAATAACTGTCCAAATTCACCAAGGCGTTATCATAAGCCAACATCCACAAGGCGCGATCCACATCCAAAATCGTTTCGATATTGGCTACATTATTGGATAAGGTATTTGTGAGGTTGATTAAATCGTCCCAACCGGTCAAGGAATTCATTTCGTAGGACGAGGCATAACTGGCCGCATTGGTTCCCAAATAGGCCAAGTTGGGAAAACTATTTCCGCCTGGACCAGCACCGCCAATGGGGTTGCATTTAAAAAATGCATTTGTATTGGAGTAAAAATGTTTGTCAATAAATTTCTTGGATATGGATTCTGAACTGACATACAAGCCCATCAAGTTGCCATTTACATAGACATTGGCATAATTAGAAAGCGGCGCATGCATATATTGACGCAGAATCGAATAAGAAAGTACTTCGCGTAAAAACGATGGGTCTTTGGCTACATTACTCAGCTTAATGTCAGTATATCCTTGGTAATCTTGGTTTACATAGGTATCCAATTCAATGTGAAACGGATTTTTGGTTTGGTTGGGATTGTAGGTACTGTTTCCCTTGTATTTTACGCCCACATTATAAAAGATGGTTCCGTTTATACTTACCGATACTGCGGGAATATAATCTTCGGTTGTTGCGGCTTGGGCGTCCAACAAGGCATCCCAATTGCTTTCGGCAAATACGATACGAATGTCCTGAATGGTATTCATATCATACAGCTCTTGAGCCATTGCTGTTACCGTAAAAAATAAACTGAGTGCAAGTAAGGTGATTTTTTTCATAGTTGATTTTGAAAAGGATGATAGGGTATAAATTTACTTTTTTATGTGAATTAGAAATATGAACTATAGGATATAAAAAACTAGACCACTTTCTAATAGACGTCATATTTTCCTAATTCTTGCGACACATTAAGGGCTATAGGCATATTTAGGGTTAAATAAAAACTCAGGGTCGCTCAATGTTTTCAAAAAAGCCACCAAATCTACACGTTCATTATCGCTCAATTGGAGTGGGGTTTGCAGTTGTTTTGATAAAAGTGAATTGGTTGTTAGGGTGTTGTAATGCTTCACCACTTCGGTCAAGGTTTTAAATCTACCGTCGTGCATATAAGGCGCCGTAAATTGACAATTGCGCAAACTAGGAACTTTAAAGCGCAATGAGTCGTTGGGATTTCCCGTAATTTTCATTCGGCCCAAATCGTGTAAATAGGGATCAATTGCCAAGCCGTTGTTTTCAAAAGAATTGCTATTAAATAAAGGCTCTTGGTGGCAACTGTTGCATTTTTGTTTAAATAGCTGATATCCATTTTCTTCTTGTGCAGTAAACACGGCTTCTTGGCGCATCACTTTGTCGTATTTGGCATTGCAAGAATTGAGCTGGATTATAAACTGTGACAAGGCTTTGAGCAACAGTTGTCCTGTAATTTTGGAGGTGCCAAATGCCTTTGAAAATAAGCCGGGATACTGTGCGTCGGCTTGGAGTTTTTGAAGTACATGCGGAATGGTTTCATTCATTTCTAGTGGATTTGTGATCGGATTTAGCGCTTGTACATCCAGGTGATTTACGCCGCCATCCCACATGAACGATTTGGACCAAATTAGATTTTGCAAAGACAAAGCATTGCGAGTTCCTATTTTACCTTCAATACCGTGACTCAATTCGTGATCAGTATGGGCAAAACCCGTAGCTTGAAAGTGGCAGGTGGCACATGAAACGGTAGAATCTTTTGATAAAATTGGATCGTAAAAGAGTTTGCGTCCCAATTCAAAACCCTCAACGGTTGGCGGATTTTGAGTAAAATCATAGTAGGGTTTAGGCCAAAGTTTGGGTATAGAAATAGGTAATGGAGTAGTGGTGTAGGCAGTAAAACCCAGCATTACAAGCACTCCGCAAATTCCGAGTATGTAGAATCGATGTTTCATTCTAGCCAACATGTTTTGGTAAATAAATCGGCCAGTTGCATCGCCGCATTACCTGGGATTTGGACGCTGTTTATCTCCTTCAAGGAAACTTCATCAAAAAAATAGGCGAAGTCGATATGTAAAATGTTTTTGGAATTGGTAGGATAAGGCAACCGAACGGTTCTTAATGCATTTTGTTTGGCTTGGTATCCGCCAATATGAAACGCAAATTGTTGTTTACGCGTAGCACAACTCTTACTTGTGCCTTCTATTTTCCAATTGATATAGCCACTCTGCCAAGCCCAATACATGCCATTTTGCACATCCAACTCATTGGCCAATGCGCCTTGTGTGCTAGTAATACTGTCTACTCCGATGCTAAATTCGATAAATTGGGTTTTATCGGATTTGATTTCAGGTAATTTAATTTTATAGGGTTGAATCGAATCGGCGTCAATCAAGTTGTATTTTTTTTCAAATGCTTGTGAACTACCGTCGGCATAGATGAATTTTATGTTTGAGAGGTAACATTTAAATGTACTCAACTGCAAGCTGTCTTTTTGTTTGGTGTGATAGCTTTTGCCCAATACAAGCGGCTGTTGGTTAAAATCCAGCTGAATTTGTAATGCAGCAGATTCTTGCGCACACAACAAATTGGGCGTCAAAAAAACAAAGAGAATACCATATAACAATTGTCTACTCATCTTTTGGAGGGTGTGGCGGCCTGCCACCTCTTGGAAACAGTTGCATGAGTTGCTCCGTTAATTCAGCGAAATTGTCGAGTTGATCGGGGCGACAGATTTGTTTTAGTTCAGAAAAGTGTTGCCAATGGGTCTGTTCGACTTTACGGTGTAGTGCTGAAAATTGCTCTAAAAGCACATTTTTTCGATCTTCATCAGTGCTTGATTGTTGTAACAACTGATACAATTCCTTACGCACAGTACGAATGCTGTCATCCAATTTTTGAATGTGCGTGTGGTGCCAATGCATACTTTCTTCAAACTGCGCTTCTTGTGCGGTATCCAAATGCAATTGCTTTACAATTAATTCTTTTGGCCTTTTGTGGTGAGGTCGCTCGTGTTCTTGTCGTTGATTTTGCGTCAACAAAACGACCAATAGACCTGTATTGAGCAGCAGTAATAAGGCAATAAAGCCATACAATAGTTTAATTTTCGACATAAGAATACAGTTGATTAGAGGTTGTCATATAAGTGAATTCAAGGGACTGTCTGTTGTTTTTTGATACAGACTTTTGGCTTAGTATAATGGCAACATTGATACTAATTAAAAGTAACCCAGCAGCGGCAAAAGGTAAAGCCCATCGAACGGAGATTTGCTCTTCTTGAATGCGTTGTTTTATCTTGCTGAACAATTCGGGTGATGCAGTTGCTGTTCTTAACTCGCTGGAAAGAATGGCGTCAATCCAAGTTTCTTTTTTCATCATTGGTTTAGCTATCGGTTAATTATTCGTGTGGTATTCATCGTATTTTTTGGCCAAATTAATTTGAAGTGTTTTTTTAGCTCGGAAAATCAAAGATTCTATAGAAGAGACACTTAACTCCATAATTTCTGAAATTTCACGGTGGGATAAACTATCTTGTTTCGACAAAATAAAGGCTGTTTTTTGGTTTATTGGTAAAGCATTGATTTGGGCATATAGAATGGCCGACTTGTCCAATTGTTCTATGGTGGCGTCTGCTAGATCAGGTTCCATAAACGAGGCATTATCAGTAAGCTGCATCGGTTTTGAACCAAAAATAAATCCTCTCTTTTTACTGTTTTTGTATTTAATATAATCCAATGATTTGTTGATGCAAATGCGGTAAATCCAAGTTTTTAAACTGGACTTTCCTTCGAATTTCGCATACGAATGGTATACTTGAACAAACACATCTTGGGTGATTTCTTCCGCATCTTCCTGGTTTTGAAGATACTGGTAAGCGGTATGCAATACCATGTTTTGGTATTGGTCATAGATGCGCTTGAAA
>Ga0315908_10000461_pt1 | contig 32371 bp, 31 predicted proteins | sample LakEriMetagenome_12_FD_203520 | JGI IMG/M metagenome (GOLD analysis project Ga0315908, IMG submission 203520) | Freshwater fungal communities from buoy surface, Lake Erie, Ohio, United States - Buoy 4 MA124 | ecosystem: Environmental > Aquatic > Freshwater > Lake > Lake biofilm | place: USA...
ACCTGTTGAAGAGTCGAGTGTGCCAATTTTTACCGAGGTGATTACTAGCGAGCCTCAAGGAAATGAATTTGAGGAAACTAAATCAGCTACCGATGATTTAGTTGCTAAACCAACGTCCTTGGCTCAGGATGAGATTTTGCAGCAGCCAACTAACATACGTCAGGCCGCACAGACGGTTGTGGTGCCGGTTCAGGACAGACAGACGCCCTGGAGCTCGAACGGTTTGTTTGCCGGACTCATCGGACTTGGAATCTTTGCGCTAATCGCCGGGTTGGTTGTGGCAAAGCGAGGAGTGCCTGGGGTAATAGCTAGCTGAGGGTAAAGGGGTTTAAGGCCCCCGATTAGGACTGTTAGATGTACTTCGGTCATGCCTTTAAGCTTCATTTCTTGTGATTTGGTGAAATCTCAGTCGAAGCCAGAGATTCGCTTCAGCGAACGCCTTTTTTGCGAACGTGTTGTAAATTGACTGATTTACTGGGCTGATAAGCTCTACGTATCGCAACTGGCGCTAAAAGATGGGTTTCCATCGGGGAGCGAAGAGTCACTTGGTCGTGCGCCTGGGCCAATCTCAGCTATCTAGACCTACAAGGAGCCCCGAATGACCCAAAGCAAGCTACCTTCCAGCTTTAGCAAGCCACTTCGCGAAACCGATCCAGAAATAGCGGCTGTCCTAGAGCAAGAACTTGACCGTCAGCGCCACACCCTCGAAATGATTGCCAGCGAGAACTTTGTTTCTCGAGGAATCCTCGAAGCGCAGGGTTCGGTTCTAACCAATAAGTATGCCGAGGGCTATCCGGGTAAGCGCTACTACGGTGGTTGTGAAGCGGTAGACATAGCCGAGAACTTAGCCCGGGATCGTGCCAAAGAACTATTCGGTGCTGAGCACGCAAACGTCCAGCCACATTCAGGTGCAACCGCAAACGCGGCACTGATGATGGCAATCGCGAAACCAGGCGATCGCATTCTGGGTCTTGAGCTTGCCCACGGTGGACACCTCACTCATGGAATGCGGTTGAACTTCTCGGGTCAGATGTATGACGCACACTCTTACGAGCTTCACCCCGACACAAACTTGATTGACATGGACATTGTTCGTGCCAGGGCTATTGAAACTAAGCCAGCAGTATTGATTGCCGGTTGGTCTGCTTATTCACGCCACCTAGATTTTGCAGCTTTTAGATCAATTGCCGATGAAGTTGGCGCAAAGCTCTGGGTCGACATGGCTCACTTTGCAGGATTGGTTGCAGCCGGTGTTCACCCTTCCCCTGTTCCTTATGCTGATGTTGTTTCCACAACCGTTCACAAAACTCTCGCAGGACCTAGATCAGGTCTAATTCTTTGCAAGGCTGAGATTGCCAAAAAAATTGACATGGGAGTTTTCCCAGGTCAGCAAGGCGGACCGCTCATGCACGTTATCGCTGCTAAAGCAGTTGCCTTCAAGGCTGCCATGGGTGATGAGTTCAAGGAGCGCCAAGCTCGCACCATTGAAGGCGCAAGAATCATTGCCGATCGCCTGGTGGCAGCAGATCTCAAGGCCAATGGCGTTTCGATTCTGACCGGTGGCACTGACGTTCACCTAGTTTTAGTAGATCTTCGAAACGCTCCAATTGACGGAATCACCGCCGAGAACTTGCTCCACGAGGTTGGAATCACTGTCAACCGCAACTCAGTTCCAAACGACCCTCGCCCGCCAATGGTCACCTCTGGTGTCCGAATTGGCACTCCAGCACTGGCCACCAGGGGATTTGCAGCTACTGAATTTACCGAGGTAGCTGAGATTATTGCTCAGACGTTGCTACCAAATCCAGACGTAGCGGCGCTGCAGGCCCGAGTTCGAAAGCTCACCGAAGCGTTCCCGCTCTATTCAGGTCTTGAGAACTGGTAGCACTTGAGCGCGATAATTCTTGATGGTCGGGCAACTGCCAAAACCATCAAGTTAGAACTGACTGACGCAGTTGTAAACCTTAGGCAAGCAGGATCTCACCCTGGCCTTGGAACTTTACTAGTGGGTGATGATGCCGGATCACATTCCTACGTTGCTGGCAAGCACCGCGACTGCGCTGAAGTCGGCGTTCAGTCAATTCGAATTGATTTGCCCGCCAGTGCATCAAAGGCCGATATTTTTAAAGCCATATCCGAACTAAATGAAGCACCTGAAGTTACTGGCTACATCGTTCAGCTTCCGCTACCGGTAGGGATCAACACCAACGAACTACTGGAGGCGATTGATCCAGACAAAGATGCCGATGGATTGCATCCAATTAACCTTGGAAAACTAGTTTTGAATGTTTCGGGTGAAATCACTTCGCCACTTCCATGCACCCCGATGGGTATCGTGGAACTTCTTCGACGCTACGGGTATGAGCTTGCAGGTAAAGAAGTTGCAGTAATTGGTCGCGGAATAACTGTTGGAAGGCCCCTGGGGCTTTTGCTTTCTCGAAAGAGTATTGATGCAACAGTGACGCTGCTACATTCGGGAAGCAAGAACATTCCCGAAGTCGTTAAGCGAGCAGACGTGGTGGTAGCGGCTGTCGGAGTGAAACATTTTGTCAAAGCCGAATGGATCAAGTCACAGGCCGTAGTTTTGGATGTTGGAATCACAAGAGATGAATCAAACGGGGTAGTGACCCTAGTTGGTGATGTTGATCCAGCGGTAGCGGAGGTAGCTAGCTACCTATCGCCAAATCCTGGCGGGGTTGGTCCGATGACCAGAGCCATGCTGGTAAAAAACGTAGTTGATCGCGCCGCTTCTAGAATCTAGAACGAATAGCCCAAAGGTCGGCAAACACAGGGCGAAATAGGGTGCTGGAGAGGTATCCAGCCCCAGAAGACCCACCGGATCCGATCTTTGCCCCAATGGTTCGCTCCACCATTTTCACGTGGCGATAGCGCCATTCCTGAAGTCCCTCATCTAGATCCACGAGTGCCTCGCCAACCATGTTGGATTCGGGGTCATTCCGATGAGCATCCAGCAGGGCATCTTGGACCTTCTCGTTTGCTTCGTAGCCAATAGTCACATCCCTATTCAAAACCTCGGCAGGAATAGCATGGCCGCGAGATGAAAAGTACTTTAGCGCGGAGTCGTACAAGCTCGGTCTTGCCATAGCACTTTCAACACGGAGTCTTGGCGCAGAACCTGGAACCAGGTGAGCAGCCATTGCCATGCCTGTTCCGGGGGTAGCGTCGGCACCGGCTTGATCGCGTCTTCCAAGTACTGCTTCCAGCTCGCGGAACTGGGCTGATTGAAAACCGGAAGCGGAACTAAGTCGTCCGCGGAAAGAATTGAACTGAAGTGGAGTCATGGTTTCTAGAATGTCTAGCTGAGCCACACAAGTTTTCATGATGGTTCTGATTCGACCAAGCAGAGCAAGTGAACGATGGGTGTTTCCAGCTTCGAGCGCTGTCTGAAGAGCCGAGCACTCGTGTAGAACTTGCTTAAACCAAAGCTCATACACCTGATGAATTGTGATGAACAAAAGCTCATCATGTTCTGGCCCATCGGAAAGTGGTTGCTGGAGATCCAGCAACTCGTCAACTTTCAGGTAGCTGGTGTAGGTGACTGCCTTGTCGTGTTCTTGACTCATTTAGGTGACCCTGTTTCCGTTGTCTTGAATTTTTTCATAATCTTTTCTCTTTACTGATTCACTGATTCTCTGGAAACCTTCGTAGACCTCAATAAAACTTGTTGGTAGCGGAGAAATTGCTAACCGAATTGAGTTAGGCATTCGGTAATCAGGAATTACTTGAGCGAACTGCCGCAGGGCTGCCGCGATGCGCTCAGCCTCGGGATGCCCCATGGTTATATGCCCACCTCGCAATTTTGCATCCCTGGGAGTCAAAAGAGTAAATCCTAGCGGGGCTAGCCAGGCGTCAAATAGAGCAATCATCAGCTCGGTACCAAGGGAGGCCTTCTTGGCAATCTTCGCTATCCCGGCTCGTTCAATCATTTCGTAGCTAACTTGAACGGCGCGGATTCCAATGATTGAAGGACTTGCAATTTGGAACCCACGAATAGCGGTGTTTTTGTCAAACACCGGCCCCATCGCAAACTGGTTATCCTGAGCAAACCAGCCCTGGATCGGAACCTGAAGTTCTGACTGCAGTTCCTTTTTTACATACAGCCAAGCAGGGGAGCCTGGGCCAGCATTTCCGTATTTATAGGTGCAGCCAACAGCCAGATCAACACCGTTAGCATCAAAATCCAGTTCCACTGATCCGCCCGCGTGCGAGGCATCCCAAACCACCAGTGCACCGAAAGATCTAGCGAGATCAGTGATGGCTTTGATATTTGGCCTGGCTCCAGAGCGGTAGTTCACCGCCTGAAGTGTCACGAGAGCAACGTCATCGCTTAATAGTGGAGCCAAAAGCTCAGCGGTGATTAGTTCATTTTCAGACGCAATAGGCACTGCACCCAGCCCACCCGAGCCATCGTTATCGATAGTGACTAGCTTTAAGCCAAACTGATCCGCAATGCCTTGAACCACATATCGATCAGTTGGAAAATTTGCTGAGTCAACAATTATTGTTTTTCGATTCGGTCTTGCCTTGATGGCAGCAACACATAGCTGGTATAAGTTCACGCTAGTTGTATCGCAGACTAGGACCTGTCCAGCTTTTGCGCCAAGTGTTGCACGGCCGAGCAAATCTCCGGCAGGTTGAGCCTCGTCAATCCAATGACTCCAACCATCCACAAGTTCGGTTCCCCACTCCTTGGTGAGAAAGCTATTTACACGTTCGATAGTTTTTAGCGGCATTCGACCTAGCGAATTACCATCGAGGTAGCAAATGTTCTCGTCTTTGATAAAAAACTCGTTGCGAAATGAGGAAAGCTCATCGGCTCTATCGAGCGCTAAGGCGGTTTCTCGACTCAGCGGATCTCCGAGTCCTTCAAGCAGTGGGTAGTTCATAAAAATCAGCCTAGCTCCAAGCTAGAGACCAAAATTAGACCAGCAGCTGGTGCTTGGCTAGGTCCTTGTATAAAGGTGTGGATTTGACCAATTGACTGTGTGTTCCAGAGCCAACTACCTTGCCATGGTCAAGCACAATAATCAGATCGCTATCCACCACGGTGGATAGACGGTGAGCAATCACAATCATGGTTCTGCCTTGCGCAACAGCGTCGATGGCCTCGCGCATGCGCTGCTCGTTGAGTCCATCCAATGCGGAAGTTGACTCGTCCAACAGCAAAATAGGAGGGGCAGCTAGCAGGGCCCTGGCAATAGCCAGGCGCTGGCGCTCTCCGCCAGAGAGCATGATTCCGGCCTCACCAACTTCGGCATCCAGACCTCTTTTATCGCGCTTTAGGACCGCGGTTAGGTTCACTTCTCCAAGGACAGCCTTTAGCTCAGCATCGGTGGCATCAGGGGAGCCAATTAGCAAATTATCCCTAATTGAACCGGCCAGCACCGGGGCGTCTTGTTCGACATAGCCAATTTGAGACCGGAGAGCATCTCTTGAAAGCTCCCTAACTGGATTTCCCTCAAGGAGAATTTCTCCAGAGTCTGGTTCGTAGAATCTTTCGATTAGAGAAAGGATTGTTGACTTGCCAGCACCCGATGGTCCAACCAGCGCAACGCGGTCACCTTTCTGAATTTTGAAGCTGACAGAATTCAACACGGGCTGTCCATCGCGATGCGATTCCGATTCCGGATAGCCAAAAGTGACTTTCTTAAACTCGATAGCGTTTTGAGTCTTCTTGGGTTTTGCAGTCAGGGCGGACTCCAAAGCCGATTCTTCGAGAGGTAGCTGAAGAATTTCTTCAATCCGAGCTAGCGCACCCAGGGCGCTCATAACTGAGCTGTATGCACCGAAGGCTTGCCCAAGAGGTCTAATCATCAAAAACATCAGCAAAATAAAAGTCACAAGGTCAGCAACATCAGTTTGCCCTGCGGCAACTCGGTATCCACCCACACCAATAACAACAATGAACGCAGCATTTGATGCAACTCCAGCAATCGGCGAAATCAAGGCGTTAATTTTTGCAATCTTTACACCCTGAACGTAAGCCTCGTTGGCATCGTTGCTGATGCTTGCAGTTTCGCGCGACTCAGCTCGTGCTGCACGGATCGTTCTAACGGCTGACAAAGCCCGCTCAACCGACGCTGCCATTTCCCCAACGCGGGCCTGAGCCTTAGTGGTTGCTGATCGAATCTGTCTGGCCGAGATTACAATTGCCACTACAGCCACCGAGATCATGGCGAGGGTAAGAAATAAAAGGAATGGGTCAATAAATGCCATGGCGATTATTGCGCCAACAAAGATCAATACGCCACCTGCCGCATCGATCAGACCCTGGGTCAAAACAGCTCTAAGCAACGTGGTATCTGATCCAACCCGTGAAACCAGGTCACCAGTTCGCCGTAGGTCGTACTCCAAGATTGGAAGCTTGAGAAGGCGAACAGCTAGCTTGTTTCGGGCGGATAGAACTACACCTTCACCTGCCTTTGCTAGCACGTAGTACATGAAACCCGAAGTAATTCCAGCGCCAAAGATGATGACCACCAGGAAAGTTGCTAGTTGTCCGACGTCTTTACCTTCTTGAACGGCAGTAATTACCTGCCCCACAACTAGCGGCTGAGCCAAGCTGACCACAGCTCCAATGAGCGAAAGAATCACCGCTATAACCAAAGCGGACTTGTGCTCAAGTAGGTACGGAGTGAGCTGGTTAAACTTTGCTTTAGGTCCGGTGTCTTTGGGGCTCAGTTGTCTGCCTCGGCCTGCCATGCTCATTTGGAACTACCTTCAATCATCGGATCGCCGTATATCTGCTCGTTCAGAAGGAAGTTAATCTCCTGAAAAGACAAGGCTTCAGTGTAAGCGGTGCTTTTGAAAAACCTTGAGAAGTCAACACTCCGCAGAGCAGAAAGGGCCTGTGGGTGGTTTAGTTTCAAGAATAGCTGAGTTGTGTTCGGCACACGGTCAAAATCCTGTTTTATGCTTCCGCAACCGTAACCGAAGATTGTCATGGAAACATCTGCGAGTTCAGGGGAGACCTTTTGAATCACTCCCATGTCGGTTATCTTCACTGGAACTCTCGGTGTTTCAGTTCTTTTCCAAATCTGGAAACAGGTTGCCAGTCTGGACTTGTCAGAAATCAATTCACCGTCTGAGTCCATGTAGTCGATATCTAAATCTTGGTCGGCCACCAATGCAAAGTTTCGATCAAGTCGATTAATGACCGACCACTTTCGCCAAGACCTTGGGACGATAAAGCAAATAGCATCGCTAACGCGCGCCGCGTGATTGAAAAAGGGGATGCTTAGTGAATTGTTTCGCCCGAAGGGGGGATTTGAAATAGTAATCAAGTTTTGCTCTGTTAGCTCTTGATCCAAAAAGTTTCCGAGAAGTACCTTCTCGTGCAGCGGTTCAATATCGAAGCTGATTACCTCTTTGACGCCTTTTGTTAAAGCTGCTTCAACAAATGATCCAGTTCCGCCAGCCGGCTCCAGCACAATCTTTCCCTGAAGCGAACCCAGGACTATTTCAACATCTCCAACAAGGGTGCGTGCCAACTCAAGAGGAGTGTAAAACTGCTCTTTACCCGTGACCCTGGTGTTGCCGAGTTTTGCCGTCAACACACTGGAACTACCAGAAAACAGCGAGAACGACGTTCAAGAAGGTAAGGGCTCCAATAGTTCCCAGCACGTTTCCTGAAACAGGTTTCTTCTTGCGGTGAATCATGGCTAGCGCGACAATGACTGCCACGACCACAGTCTTAATTGCAATCTTGCTGTTGTCTAGTTCCTCGGTGCTTCCCAGGGTAAGTTCCCAATAGTGAACTGAAACTAGGAGTATTCCCGTGAGAAGTGAAGTCCATGCTCCGTGAACCATGGCCGGAAGAATCTCTGCGGTCTTTGCTCGGAGAGCTTTAATCTGGACTAAGAAGCCGCCGAACAGAGCAGCCATTCCAACTAAGTGGAGTACAACTAGGAACATTTTTACAATTCCGGCAAGTTCGAGCATGAGATTTCTCCTTCTTTACTTAAAGGATAACCGCTTCATCATGATCGCGGCTTCAACCGCCTCGGCTCCCTTATCTTCCTTGGAGCCGGCAAGGCCTGCTCGATCAAGAGCTTGCTTTTCGTTTGAAACAGTTAGTAGTCCAAAACCGATTGGCACTGAGGTATCTAGCTGGACTCGTGTGAGTCCAGAAGTGGCTGCATCACAGACGTAGTCAAAGTGAGGCGTTTCCCCTTGAATAATTACACCCAGAGCGATAACCACCTCAGCGCCATTTTGAATCGCCAGCGAAGCTGCTAGCGGAAGCTCAAAAGCTCCTGGTACCCGAACTACTTTGTAATCGCTGTTGCCTGCGAGCTTCAAAGCCTTTTCTGCTCCAGCAAGAAGTCCATCGGTAATTACTGTGTGCCAACTGGTAGCTACGATTGTGACTTTCAGACCCGTTGCGTCAATAGCCATTTTCGGCGCCCCGTTACCGCTCACTTTTTTCACCTTCCGGAAGAATGTGTCCCATCTTTTCACGTTTAGTTTCGAGGTAGCCCATGTTTTCATTTTCCTGGCCAACGATGATTGGCACATACTCAGTCACTGAAATACCGGCCATCTCGAGAGCATCAATCTTGGCAGGGTTGTTGCTCATTAGCCGAACGCTCTTGATGCCAAGATCGCGCAAAATCGAAACCGCAGCTCCATACTCGCGCGCTTCACTAGGAAGACCCAAGGCCAGGTTTGCCTCCACGGTGTCCATTCCTTCATCCTGAAGCGCGTAGGCCTTGAGCTTGTTCAAAAGCCCAATACCTCGGCCTTCTTGACCTCGAAGGTAGATCACAACACCACCAGCTGGGTCCGCTGCAATGCGGTCAAGGGCGTAATCCAACTGCGGACCACACTCACACTTTTTGGAACCAAACGCTTCTCCGGTAATGCACTCACTGTGCATGCGTACCAGAACATTCTCACCGATTGGGTCGCCGGCAATGATGGCAACGTGGTCAGCGGTAGTTCGGGTGTCGTAGTAGCCACGAAGTTTGAAGTTTCCGTGGGTGGATGGCATCATCGCTTCTGCCTCAAAACGAAGGCGCTCAACGGTGTCATCTCGGGGGATTACCTCAGCTAATTCGCGGTAATCGAATATCTGCTCAATGCTGATAACCGGGAGATTCTCTTTCTCTCCCACCGTTAGCAGTTCAGGAAGGCGCATCATCTCGCCGTTTTCGGAGACCATTTCGGCGATAACTCCAACCGGTACTAGACCGGCAAGCTTCAATAGGTCAACGGTTGCTTCGGTGTGGCCGGGTCTTCCAAAAACCCCATCAGGATGCGCTCGCAGCGGAATTATGTGGCCAGGTCTAATCAAATGTCCTGGCTGAGAATCCTGCGAGGCAAGAATCCTCAGAGTTGTAGCTCGATCTGCTGCACTGATTCCGGTTGTGACTCCAGCAGCTGCATCAACTGAAACCGTGTACTGGGTGCGGTAGCGATCTTGGTTGTTGTTGGTCATCAGTGGAAGCTCAAGTCGGTTCGCCAAAGATTCCGCCATCGGAGCACAGATGAAACCAGAGGTGTGCTTCACCATCCAAGAAATCCACTCAGGCGAGGCAAACTGAGCGGCCATGATGGCATCGCCTTCGTTCTCACGGTTTCGGTGATCAACCACCAAAACCGGCTTCCCGGCTTTGAGAGTCTCGAGCGCTTGTTCTACGGTTGCCAGTTCCATTACTGACTCCTTGCTTCTATTAGTTTCTCGATGTGCTTGGCCAAGATGTCAGCCTCGACGTTTAGTTTGTCGCCGATTTTTTTTGTTCCCAAGGTTGTCAGCCTCAAAGTTTCAGGTATCAAACTCAGTGAGACAGTGTTATCGGAAATGTCATTCACGGTAAGTGAGACACCGTCAAAAGTGATTGATCCCTTGTGAACTACATACTTCGATAGCTCAGCTGGAATTTTTATCCTTACTACTTCCCAGTTCGCACTTGGTTCGCGAGAAATAATTTCAGCAACTCCGTCAACGTGGCCTTGAACTACGTGTCCGCCAAATCTTCCAGCACCCGACATTGCTCGCTCGAGGTTCACGCTCTCACCCTTGGAAATACCGCTCAAACTTGAACGATTCAGTGTCTCCAGCATCACGTCAGCAATAAATCCATCGGAGGTGATTTCGGCAGCGGTTAGGCACACTCCGTTTACAGAGATGGACTCGCCTTGGGAGAGATCTTGTCTTACGAGGTCTCCCTTAATGCCTAAGCGAATGCTGTCAGGCAGCACCTCAACCGAAGCCACGGTTCCAAGTTCTTCTATGATTCCGGTAAACATCTAGTTCTCCCTTACTGGTGTTGCCACAACAAGCACGTCTTCGCCGAGTTTGCGGACCTCTTGAAAGTCAAGAGCCTTGGCCTGATCTATTGATGGAACATCAATAGATCCAATTGCTAGTTTTTCGCCACCGATTAGTTTCGGAGCTAGGTAAACCACAAATTCATCCACCAAGTCCATCTTGACAAAACGACTGGCAAGTGTTGGTCCGCCTTCCACAAGCACGTGTTTTATCCCTTGCTCGTAAAGTTCACTGAGTGCGCCATGAATCGACTGCGTCTTGATTGTTTTTGTTTCAGCGTCGGAGTTGAATACGCGAAGATTCGAAGGAAGATCTCTCGTGCCAAGCACCACTCGAAGTGGTTGACTTTCCTGCAAGGTACCATCAGTGTTTCTCGCGGTAAGTTCAGGATCATCAATCAATGCTGTGCCAGTGCCAACCAAGATTGCATCAACTTCGGATCTGCGACGGTGAGCATCCGCTCTGGATTCTTCCCCGCTGATCCACTTGCTTGTTCCATCTTGGGCGGCAGCTCGGCCATCTAAGCTGCTAGCCCACTTCAAAGTCACAAAAGGCCGCTGGTTTTTTGTTGCGGTGAGCCAAACACGTAACTGCCTATTTGCCTTATCGGACATCACGCCTGATTCAACTTCAATTCCTGCAGCACTTAGAGTGTTTGCTCCGCCTCCTGAATTTTCACCCGGGTCACTGGATGCGAATACAACTTTGGAAACCCCTGCTTCAATTAGAGCTTGAGCACACGGACCAGTTTTCCCGGTGTGATTGCATGGCTCTAGAGTCACGACAGCTACTGATCCAGCTGGAAGTTTTTGCGCACCGGATAAGGCAGCGTCGAGAGCGACTACCTCTGCATGGGAAGTTCCTGATCCGTTGTGAAATCCTTCACCTATTACTTCGCCGGTGGAATCTAAAATCACTGCCCCTACCTGAGGGTTTACTCCCTTAGTTGGGCCCTTTAGGGCAAGCTCAAGCGCGCGAATCATCGCGTCTTCAATGCTGAGCTTTTTCAATGTGCCCTATCCAGTAATTCGTTGGACGAACTTACGGGGGCTTCTAACGGGAGATAGGGCTATTCCAGTTGGCTATAAAAACGCCAAGGAGTAGCCCTGTTGTTCTTCTCCCATCCGGACTTTAACCGTCGGCTCTGGAATTTCACCAAATCAACCGAATAAAGCATCTAGGACACTTGATTCGGGTCGCGGGCTATACCGCCGGCTCAGATTTTCACTGACCCCGAAGAACGTTGTTGCTTTTCTATCCTTACAGAAAACCCAAAAGGGTGCCCTATTATTTCCCAGGCTCCCAGCTATTTCCTAGGAATAAAGCCGATTTTGTTGTAGACATCAGCCAAAGTTTGCTCGGCTTGGGCGTTGGCGCGGTCTGCGCCTAGTCCAAGCAGGCGATCGAGTTCAGCAGGATCGGCCAGTAGTTCGTTAGCGCGATTTCGAATTGGCTCAATTACTGCAAGTACGGCGTCGGCAACTTCAGATTTTAGATCGCCGTAGCCTTTGCCGGATAGTTCAGAAACCAGCTTTTCTACTGACTTTCCAGAAACCGCTGAGTAGATTCCGAGCAGATTTGATACCCCAGGTTTGTTTTGAACATCAAAACGAATTTCATTATCCAGGTCGGTCACCGCACCTTTAATCTTTTTCAGTGTGATCGCCGAATCATCCATGATGTTTATGGTGCCCTTGGGCTCATTTGATTTTGACATCTTTGATTCAGGATTTTGAAGATCATAAATCTTTGCAGTCTCTTTCAAGATGTGAGCCTCAGGCACAGAAAAAGCCTTTCCAAAGCGAGTGTTGAACCTTTCGGCCAGATCACGCGTTAGCTCGAGATGCTGCCTCTGGTCTTCGCCGACTGGAACCTTCTTTGGCTGGTACAGCAAGATATCGGCCGCTTGAAGAATTGGGTAAGTAAAAAGTCCCACCGATGCGGTATCAGCACCGGCTTTTTGTGACTTGTCTTTGAACTGAGTCATGCGAGATGCTTCACCAAAACCCGTGATGCAGTTCAAAACCCAAGCAAGCTGAGCGTGGGCGGGAACTTGAGACTGCATAAACAAAGCTGATTTTTCTGGATCAATGCCGGCAGCCAAATACTGGGCAGCTGTTCTTCGAGTGTTGTCGCGAAGTTCTTTAGGATCCTGGGGGACTGTGATGGCATGCAAATCTGCCAGCATGTAGAAGGCGTTGAAATCATCTTGCATTTTGACCCAGTTGGTCAACGCTCCAAGGTAGTTGCCAAGATGTAGCGAATCAGCCGAGGGCTGCATACCGCTTAAAAGGTTGGGCTTTTGTGTGCTCACCCTAGATAGCGTAAACCACAGTCACTGGAGAATGGTCGCTCCAACGCGAGTCATAGCTTTTGGCACGGTGGACTCTGTAGTTTTTCGCAGCCGATGCCAGTTTGGGAGTCGCCAGGTGATAATCGATTCGCCAACCGGTATCAGTATCAAAAGCCTGACCCCTAAAAGACCACCAGGTGTATGGACCGGGAACATCCGGGTGAGCCGCTCGTCCAACATCTACCCAGCCGTGCTTTCCCATGAGATCGTCTAAGTAAGCACGCTCTTGCGGAAGAAAGCCAGCGTTTTTCAAGTTGCCTTTCCAGTTTTTGATATCGAGCTCTGTATGCCCAACGTTTAGATCGCCAACCACAACCGCATAATCTTCGGATTTTTGCAGTTTTGCCATGCGCGATTGCATTGCATCTAGGAACTTGTATTTCTCAACTTGCTTGGGAGTATCAGCTTCCCCTGCATGAACGTAGGTGCTCACTACCGTTAGCTTCTTATCCCCAACTTGATATGTTCCCTCGAGCCAACGCCCAGCCGAATCAAAATCATTTTCACCTAACTTCACACTGGATGAAACAAATGGAATTGTGCTTATCAGTGCAACACCCGCTCGGCCTTTGGCGGATGCCTCATCGTGCAGGATGTGCCATTTACCCCCGGATTGTGCCAACCCGCCGTTTGCTTCAAACTGCTCCGCTAAGTCTTGGTAGCTGGCACGAACTTCTTGAAGCGCAAGAATGTGCGAAGGAGAAGTCTTTAGCCAGTCACCCATTCCGTTACGAAATGCGGCACGAACACCATTTACGTTGACTGAAGCAATTTCAATACCGGAATTAGCCGGCACTAAAAGCTCACCAGAATCTCGTCACCTTCGATAGTCACAGTGACCTTACCCAGAGCTCTTGGTGCAGGACCTGAAAGAACCGATCCATCATCAGCGCTGTAAACAGCGCCGTGGTTGTCGCACTTGATCTCGGAATTTGCCATGTTGCTCATAACAAAACCTGCGTGAGTGCAAACTGCACTAAATCCGCGAAACTCTCCGGCTCTTGGCTGGGTGATCAAAATCGGGACACCCGCAACGTCGAATTTCTTTCCTGATCCAATTGGGATGTCTGTTGTCTTTGCAACTGCAACAGGCGCAGAGGTTGATTGCCCTTCAGATTCAGATGTGCTGGTGAGATTTGAAACTTCAGGGGAGCAAGCGCTCAGTGCTGCAGTAGCCGATACTCCAACTGCCGAGGCGATAACTCTGCGGCGGCTGATCATTAGGCGCGACCTTTTAGGATGGCCTGCTTTACTTCTGCTATTGCCTTAGTGACCTGTATTCCACGAGGGCAAGCCTCGGTGCAGTTGAAGGTGGTGCGGCAGCGCCATACACCTTCTTTATCGTTCAAGATATCAAGTCTTACCTCAGCACCCTCGTCGCGAGAGTCGAATATAAAGCGATGGGCGTTCACGATTGCGGCAGGGCCAAAGTATTGGCCGTCAGTCCAGAACACCGGGCAGCTGGTGGTGCAAGCTGCACACAAAATGCACTTAGTGGTGTCATCAAAACGTGCGCGGTCTTCCGGTGACTGAAGTCTTTCTTTTTCTGGCTTGTCGTTGGCAATCAAGAATGGGTTGATGTCTCGGTAGGCCTTGTAGAAAGGTTCCATGTTTACAACCAGATCCTTCTCAACTGCAAGGCCCTTGATTGGCTCGACGTAAATTGGCTGAGTGATGTCTAGATCTTTGATTAGGGTCTTGCAGGCAAGACGGTTTCTACCGTTGATTCGCATTGCGTCAGAACCACAAACACCGTGAGCACAGGATCTTCGGAAAGTAAGCGATCCATCGATTTCCCACTTGATCTTGTGCAGGGCATCTAGAACTCGGTCAGTTCCGTATACCATCACGTCGTAGTCAACCCACTTCACTTCTTCGCTTACCTCTGGGTCGTAGCGACGAACCATAAGAGTCACTGTGAAGCTAGGAACTTCGGCAATTACTTTGATGTCATCAGCCATTAGTACTTACGCTCCATCGCCGGGTAGTTGGTTACGGTCACTGGCTTCCAGTCCACTCGGATATCTTCTCCAGGCTTTACCGGGGTCTTGTCTAGTTTGTAAGCCATTGAGTGAACCATGAACTTCTCGTCATTTCTGGTCTCGTAGTCCTCACGGAAGTGACCGCCGCGAGATTCTCTTCTCTCACGAGCTGTCATAACCAAAACCTCTGACAGGTCGAACAAGAAACCAAGCTCGATTGCCTCCAGCAAATCAGTGTTGAATCGCTTACCGCGGTCCTGAACCTGAATGTTCTGGTAGCGGGTGCGAAGCTCCGCGATCTTATCCAGCGCCTCATTTAGCGACTCTTCGGTGCGGTAAACCTGGGCGTTTTTGTCCATGGTGTCTTGTAGCTCCTTGCGAAGTACAGCTACCTTCTCGGTTCCGGTTGAGTTGCGAGCAATTGCTAGCAACTTTTCAACATCACTAATTGCGTTATCAGGCACTGGAACAAAATCTGCCTCGCGTGCATATTCAACCGCGTAGATTCCTGCGCGCTTACCAAAGACATTGATATCCAGTAGCGAGTTAGTTCCAAGACGGTTGGCACCGTGAACTGAAACACAGGCACACTCACCAGCGGCGAAGAGTCCTCGAACAACGGTGTCGTTGTCGGAGAGAACTTCAGTTTTGATGTTGGTTGGGATTCCACCCATGGCGTAGTGAGCGGTTGGGAAAACTGGAACTGGTTCGGTGTATGGCTCAACACCCAGGTAGGTTCTTGCAAACTCAGTAATGTCTGGAAGCTTGGCGTCAATTACCTCAGGAGGTAAGTGAGTAAGGTCCAAAAGAACGTAGTCCTTGTTAGGCCCTGCTCCTCTTCCTTCGCGAACTTCGTTAGCCATTGCACGAGCAACCATGTCTCTTGGAGCTAGGTCTTTAATTGTCGGCGCGTAGCGCTCCATGAATCTCTCACCCGATGCGTTGCGAAGGATTCCTCCCTCACCTCGTGCAGCTTCAGAAAGCAAAATACCTAGGCCTGCAAGACCGGTTGGGTGGAACTGATAGAACTCCATGTCCTCGAGAGGCAAGCCCTTGCGCCAGATAATTCCAACACCGTCACCGGTGAGGGTGTGTGCGTTAGAGGTGGTCTTGTAAATCTTTCCGAAGCCACCGGTTGCAAAAACAATCGACTTGCCCTGGAAAACGTGAATATCTCCAGTTGCCAGTTCAAATGCCACTACCGCCGATGGGCGCTGTTCCCCGTTGTATTCGGTCATTACTAGATCTAAAACATAGAACTCATTGAAAAACTCAATGCCGAGCTTCACGCAGTTTTGGTAGAGAGTCTGCAAAATCATGTGCCCGGTGCGGTCGGCTGCGTAGCATGAGCGTCTTACCGGTGCTTTTCCGTGATCTCTGGTGTGACCACCGAAGCGGCGCTGATCGATCTTGCCATCTGGGGTTCTGTTGAATGGAAGCCCCATGTTCTCAAGATCTATAACGGCCTGAACTGATTCCTTGGCAAGGATCTCAGCTGCGTCCTGGTCAACTAAGTAGTCGCCACCTTTGACGGTGTCGAAAGTGTGCCATTCCCAGTTATCTTCTTCAACGTTTGCCAAGGCTGCAGCCATTCCACCTTGAGCGGCTCCGGTGTGGGAGCGAGTTGGGAACAGCTTCGAGATAACGGCAGTTTTTAGGTGCGGACCTGCCTCAATTGCCGCGCGCATACCTGCACCACCGGCACCAACAATGACAATGTCGTGCTGGTGATAGTGCGTGTTAGTTCCATGTTCGTTCTGAGGCAATTAGGAATCCCTTACTGAACTGCTGCTGGACAAAATGAAGGCAAGAGATCTACTGGAGATCCCACTGGGCATGGGTCAAAGGTGAAGATAACCAAAGTTCCAAGAAGTATCAGGGCTGAGCACACTCCCCAGAGGGATACAACCAAAGTTTTCCTAACTGATTCCCTTTCGGTGTAGTCATTTATTACTGTCCTCATACCGTTGGTGCCGTGAAGCAAAGCCAGCCACAGCATCGCAAGATCCCACCACTGCCAGAACGGAGTGGCCCACTTGCCCGCTACGAAGGCAAAGTCGATGGCCTTGATGCCGCCGTCTGGAACAACGAGGTTTGAAATCAAGTGAACAAAAATCAAGACAACAAGAAGCGGACCAGAGATACGCATGTACAGCCAGCCGTATTTTTCCCAGTTAGCGGACTTGCGAGATCTAGGGGAGTTTGGAATTTCAATAACTACTGACAATCTCTTCTCCTCCTAGGCAAAGACGTTCATTAGGTGACGCGGGGCAAAAGCTACAAACAGCACGATGGTGATTGCCATGACTACCCAGAACATCTGGTTCTGGTACTTGGCACCCTTGCTCCAGAAGTCAATCAAGGTGATTCGAAGACCATTTAGACCGTGGTACAAAATCGCCGCCACTAGTCCCAGCTCAGCCAACCCAATAAGAGGTGTCTTGTAGGTGGCAATAACCACGTTGTAGGCTGCAGGGCTAACTCGAACCAAAGCAGTGTCAAGCACGTGAACTAGCAGGAAGAAAAAGATGGCAACACCGGTAATTCGGTGCAAAACCCAGGACCACATACCGACTTTTCCGCGGTAAAGGGTCCCTGCTGGCATTGTTGGCACGCAACCCTCCTTAGGGAACGAATTCGCTTTAAACAAAAGTCTAACCCCCAAATATTGGGCTCTCGCTCAAGCTCCAATGGTGAGCTAGGGTTTTTACTGTCATGAATAATCCCAGAAAACCAATCGACCGCTTTCACGCAATCATCCCTGCCGGGGGCGTGGGAAGCAGGCTTTGGCCACTATCTCGAGCATCGGCTCCCAAGTTTTTGCATGACCTAACCGGCTCTGGCCAGACGCTATTGCAAGACACCTGGGATCGCGTCACACCTATTACTTCAGACAACCGAACCATGATTGTCACTGGATCGGCTCACGAGGAGGCCGTAAAGGCCCAGCTACCTAATCTTTCGAGTGCAAATCTAGTAATGGAGGACAGCCCGAAGGATTCAACCGCAGCCATTGCGCTCGCGGCAGCTATTTTGGCAAGACGCGAACCCGATGTAATCATCGGCTCTTTTGCCGCCGATCACGTGATTCAAGACGGCCCCGCATTTAGAGCGGCCGTTGCCGAGGGTATTGAGCTTGCAGCTACCGATCGAATCGTAGTAATAGGTATCCAGCCAACCGAACCCTCGGTTGGCTTTGGTTATATAAAAACCGGGGAAGCCTTGATGGTTCCTGGGGCACCCTCAGCGCTTGCGGTAGACAAGTTTGTCGAAAAGCCAAAACTTGACCGAGCTAAAAAGTATGTCGAGTCGGGCAAGTACCTGTGGAACGCTGGAATGTTCATCGCGCCCGCGTCGCTACTACTTCGCCAACTTGCAAAGTCAGAGCCTGAGCTTCACGCCGGCATACTGGAGCTAGCTGCAGCCTGGGATACCGACCAAAAAGCTTCCGCAATAAAGAAGGTATGGCCGACCCTTAAGAAGGTAGCGATTGATTACTCAATCGCTGAGCCTGCAGCCGAGGCAGGATTAGTTGCCGTGATTCCTGGAACCTTCAGCTGGCACGACGTCGGGGACTTTGCAGCCATCGCCGAATTACAGTCTCAGGGTCGAAAGAACAATCTGGCAGTTTTGGGTTCAGCCAGGGTGCTTTCGGATTCATCAAGCGGAATTTTGGTTAGCGATACCAAGCGAATGATTGCGGTGATCGGTCTCGAGGATGTGATCATCGTGGATACCCCGGATGCCCTCTTGGTTACAAATAAAGAAAATGCCCAAAAGGTTAAAGCTTTGGTTGACTCTTTGAAGGCCACCGGGCACGACGAGATTTTGTAGTCCCAGACAGTTTTGTATCGTTTTCATCTCGAATTGGCGAACCCTTGGGTGTTGCGTGTGTTTTGGCCCACCCTGTCAGGTAACCTTTAGAGATACAAGCCAGCTATGAAAGACATAACTGGCGTCTTAAGTAGGAGGAACCTAAGTGAAGCTAATTTCACGTTCAAGTGCTGCAAAGGCACTTTCACTAGCGGCTGTTTCAGCCCTAGTACTTTCTGGTTGTGCAGCTGCACCAGAAACAACTGCAGAGCCAATTGATTTTCTAGCTTGCGCAGTTTCTGATGAGGGAAACTGGAACGACAAGTCCTTCAACGAGGCTGTTTACACTGGTCTTCTACAGGCTGAAGCAGAGCTAGGCGTTCAGGTTAACGCTCTAGAGTCAGCAACTCCTGAGGACTTCGAGCCAAACCTACAGGCAAGCGTTGACGCTGGCTGTGACATCATCATCGGTGTTGGATTTGCTCTAGGCGATGCAATCACCAAGATTTCAGCAGAGAACCCAGAGCTAAACTTTGCTCTAGTTGACTCAACTTCTGAGAGCACCAATGTAAAGCCATTGCTATTCGAAACTGCTGAAGCAGCTTTCCTAGCTGGCTATGCAGCAGCTGACCTTTCAACTACCAAGACAATTGGTACCTACGGAGGACTTCCTTTCCCATCAGTTACTGACTTCATGACCGGTTACTACTACGGTGCAATGCAGTGGGGTATGGACAACGACACCGAAGTTACCGTTCTTGGCTGGGACCCAATGGATCCAGACGCTGGAAGCATGATGGGTGGATTCGCACCAAACAGTCCAGAGTCCTTGGCGCTAGCCAAGACCCAGATTCAGGGTGGTGCTGACGTAATCCTTCCTGTTGGAGGAAACCAGTTCACCGCTGTTCAGTCTGCAATTGATGAACTAAACCCAGATGCAGCAATGCTTGGTGTTGACGTTGACATCGCAGCTGGAAACCCAGATCTAGCGAAGTACATTCTTACCTCAATCGAGAAGAGAATGGCAATCGCTACATTCGATGTCATCAAGGGCCTAGTTGACGGAGCTGCATTTGATGCAACTCCTTACGTTGGAACTCTTGCTAACAAGGGTGTTGCAATCACTGCTTTCACTGACTTCTCCTCAAAAGTAAGCTCCGGTCTAGCTGCCAAGCTAGTCGAGCTTGAGGCTGGAATCATTGCCGGTACCTACAAGCCAAAGGGCTAGTAGCTAAATCACTATTGAAGACCGGGTGCTCCGAATGGGGCATCCGGTCTTCATTTTTTTTGTGAGAGAATGTTGTCTGACCAAATTAATTTGCACATAGGAGTGCGGCATGAGACTCGAGCTAAAGGGCATCACCAAGCGGTTTGGAACCCTAGTAGCTAATGACGCAATTGATCTAGTAGTTGAATCCGGTGAGATACACAGCTTGCTCGGCGAAAATGGTGCCGGCAAGTCGACTTTAATGAACGTGCTCTATGGGCTCTATAAAGCTGACGAAGGTCAGATTCTCCTGGATGGCAAACCCGCGGAATTTGCAGGTCCCGGTGATGCAATGGCCGCTGGAATTGGAATGGTTCACCAGCACTTTATGCTGATCCCGGTATTCACTGTCGCTGAGAATGTTGCTTTAGGCCACGAACCAACAAAACGCGGTGGTGTCCTGGACTTGGATGCCGCCAGAGCTTTGGTTCGGAAGATTTCTGATCGCTTCGGATTTGATGTGGACCCCGACGCACTTGTTGAGGATCTTCCAGTTGGAGTACAGCAGCGTGTGGAGATCATCAAATCACTTGCCAGGGACGCCAAGATTTTGGTGCTTGATGAACCCACTGCCGTTTTGACCCCGCAGGAAACTGACGAGTTGATGGAAATCATGCGTGGGCTAGCAAAATCCGGAACCTCAATTGTTTTCATCACCCACAAACTTCGTGAGGTGAAGGCCGTTGCTGACAAGATCACCGTTATTCGCCAGGGGCGAGTAGTTGGCGAAGCAAAGCCAAGCACCGAAACTGCTGAGCTTGCGAGCATGATGGTTGGCCGCGACGTTGGCTTGATCGTGGATAAAAAGATCGCAGACCCAGGCAAAGTTGTGCTCAGTGTTTTGGACCTTTCGGTTCTGGATGATCGAGACCAGCGAGCAGTGGATCACGTAAGTTTTGAAGTTAGAGCAGGAGAAATTCTTGCAATTGCCGGCGTGCAAGGAAATGGCCAAACTGAGCTTGCAGAAGCAATTTTGGGACTTCGATCTATTCACTCAAGCGACGGAGACATCTCAATTTCCGGCTCGAGCGTTCGGGGTAAGTCGGTAAGGACCATTCTTGAAAGAGGAGTTGGATACGTTCCTGAAGACCGACAGAAGAACGGTCTAATCTCTGAGTTTTCTATTGCTGAGAACCTAATGCTGAACGGGTCTTTCACAAAGCCCTACGCCAAGGGTTTGGGAATTGCTTTTGCTACCCGAGCGCGTCTAGCCGAAGATAGAGTCAAAGAGTTTGATGTTAGAACTACCTCTGCACTTACCCTGGCTGGAAAGCTATCTGGAGGAAATCAGCAAAAAGTAGTTTTGGCAAGGGAGCTATCAAAAGACGTTGAGCTGCTAATCGTTTCTCAACCAACCCGTGGTGTCGACGTTGGTTCAATTGAATTTATCCATGAGCGCCTTGTGGAAGAGCGAAACGCGGGCAAGGCTGTGCTGTTGATCTCTACCGAACTTGATGAAGTCATGGCTCTAGCTGATCGGATAGCAGTTATGTATCGAGGTCGCATTGTCGGCATTGTTGATACCAAAACCAATCGGGCAAAACTTGGCCAGATGATGGCGGGAGTTGCGGCATGACTAAGTCTGTAAACAAAGAGCCAATTGACTGGAACGCAGCTCTGAAAGAGATTCTCTCCGGGGGATTAACCAGGACGGTTGTATCAGTAATCCTTGGCTTCGCAGTTGGTGCATTTTTCATGATCATCTCCAATAGAGAATTTCTTCAGAGCATTGGTTACTTTTTTGCCGATCCACTCTTGAGCCTCCGAGCGGCTGGGGATGTGGTTGGCGCTGGCTACGGCGCTTTAATTCAGGGTTCTATCTACAACGCAAACGCTGCAACTTTTGAAGGGGCCATTAGACCTTTTACGGAGACACTGAGATTAGGGGGACCGCTAATTGCAGCCGGTCTTGGAATCGGCCTTGGCTTTAGGGTTGGTCTTTTCAACATCGGTGGCACAGGCCAACTAGTTTCTGGACTTATCTGGGCAACCTTTGTGGCAACCCGCATGGAACTTCCACCAGTGATTCACTTCGTGGTTGCAATAGTTGCGGCAATTGTAGGTGCCGCCCTGGTCGGTGCCTTCGTTGGATTCCTGAAGGCTCGAACTGGAGCCAACGAAGTTATCACCACCATCATGCTCAACTACATCATTGTTTCCTTCTTTAACTTTCTATTGACTGATAACTCCATGCTGCAGGGTGCAACTGCAGGCGGCTATACAAAGTCCGACCCAGCATTCGAAAGCGCAAGACTGCCTTACCTTTTTGGTGAAAGCTACGCATTGAACTTAGGGTTTGTTCTTTCGATCGCGGCTGTTGTTGTTTACTGGTGGCTCATGGAACGATCAACAATTGGTTTCAGGCTCAGAGCGGTTGGTTTTAATCCATCGGCTGCCAAGACGGCCGGAATTAATGTTGAGAGAACATACGTTCTTGCCCTTGGGCTTTCTGCCGCTTTTGTTGGAATCGCGGGAGCTAATCAAGCACTTTCATCAACAGGTGGTGTCACTCCAACCAGCCACGCAGGTATTGGATTTGATGCAATCACCGTTGCACTATTGGGAGGTTCCTCGGCATCTGGAGTGCTGCTAGCCGGATTGCTCTTCGGTGCATTCAAGGCCGGGTCATCAGCGATTCAAATTGTGGGAATTTCACCTGACGTGCTGGGAATTGTTCAAGGAGCAATTGTTTTATTCATCGCAGCCCCGCCCTTGATCAGAGCAATCTTTAGACTCCCGCCTCCGCAGACTACAAGCATGCTTAGTGCTTTGAAGTCGAAGCTATTTAGTCGAGGAGGCAAGTAATGAGCACTGAGACTAAAAAAGAAACCCGCGAGTCGTGGAAAACCCCAACCGTTATGGGTTCATTAGCTGCACTGGTCTTAGTCTTTTTCGGGATACTCGGTAAACCTGAAACAGTCGCTTTTGAATTGACCGGAGTTAGAGAAACTGTTCAGCTACCTAACATCGATGTTGCCTCGAACATACTTGGAATCGCATCTGGAATTTTATTGCTGGCGATAGCAGGTTTTGCTGCTTTACAAGTAGCTAGGAACGTCCGCTCCTCAATTTGGCTTTCGATTGTCTTTGGTGCAATCGCACTAGTTGCTCTTCTGGGATGGCTTGCTGGCGGAGCAGTGGTTCCGGTGGCCTTTATTCTGGGCTCTGCTTTGGTCCTCGCGGTCCCAATCATTCTTGGTGCCATGGCTGGAGTCATGAGCGAGCGAGTCGGAGTTGTAAACATCGCTATTGAGGGCCAGCTACTAACCGGCGCATTTATGGCTTCGGTTGTGAGCACACTTACCGGGAACCAGATTTTTGGAATCATTTCAGCCATGATCACAGCTGCGCTTTTCTCGGCCGTACTAGCGGTGTTTGCAATTCGCTTCTTAGCACAGCAGATTATCGTCGGTGTTGTTCTGAACGTGCTGGCTATTGGAATTACAAACTTCCTTTACCAGCAGTGGGTGACCGAAGATGAGTCAGCCACAAACAGCCCAGGAACTCTTCCGATTATCCAAATACCTTTCCTCGGAGATATCCCAATAATTGGGCCAGTTCTTTTCCAGAACCGAATCACAGTCTGGTTAGCAATCGCAATCGTAATCGTTTTGTGGTTTGTACTTTTCAAAACGAAGTTAGGTCTTCGAGCTCGAGCTGTTGGAGAAAACCCGCTAGCTGCTGACACAGTTGGAATCAACGTTGGCCGCACGCGTTTTTGGTGGGTGACCCTTGGAGGACTTCTCGCAGGTCTTGGAGGAGCAGCGCTTACCATCGGTAGCTCTGGCTCGTTCGGACGCGAGATGTCCGGCGGCCTTGGATTTATTGCTTTGGCTGTAGTAATTTTGGGTCGCTGGCACCCAGGCTACGCAACAGCAGCTGCGCTGCTGTTTGGCTTCTCAATCATATTGAGAATTTGGGCAAACCAAGTCAGTCCTGGTATCCCTACAAATTTCATCACAATGGTTCCTTACATCGTGACAATTATTGCCGTAGTTGGATTCGTTGGTCGCTCCCGACCACCCGCCGCCGACGGTATTCCCTATGTGAAGGGCTAAAAATGAATATTGACTGGAACAACCTCAGGCAAGAAGCCATCACTGCAATGAGGAAGGCATACGTGCCTTACTCGAAGTTTCCCGTTGGCGCTGCTGCTCTAACAGACGATGGCCGCGTTGTTTCAGGCTGCAATATTGAAAACGCATCCTACGGTCTGACGCTGTGTGCGGAGTGCTCACTGGTATCGGATCTGTTTCGTACCGGCACTGGCAAGTTGGTTGCCTTTTACTGCGTTGACAAGCACGAGAACATTCTTATGCCTTGTGGCAGATGCCGTCAGTTGCTATTCGAACACTCTGCCCCTGGCATGCTGCTCGAAACAGTTTCGGGCACCAAAACTATCGAAGAAGTACTACCCGATGCCTTTGGGCCTAGAGAGCTGGACGAGCGTTCGTGAGCAGTTTCGACGCGGTTGACCTGATCATCGCCAAGCGCAGCCAACAAGAGCTTTCAAAAGAAGCCATCGACTGGCTAATTGATAACTACACCGCAGGCCAAGTAGCCGATGAGCAAATGTCGGCAATGGCGATGGCAATTTTGCTAAACGGCATGAACCGCAGAGAAATAAAAGATTTGACCATGGCAATGATTGCTTCGGGGGAGACACTGAATTTTGAATCTCTTGGCGTTCCAACAGTGGATAAGCACTCCACCGGAGGTGTTGGCGACAAGATAACTCTTCCACTGGCACCGCTAGTTGCAGTCTTTGGAGTTGCAGTTCCTCAGCTTTCTGGCCGTGGCCTTGGACACACCGGGGGAACTCTCGACAAGCTGGAATCAATTTCAGGTTGGCGCGCAAATTTATCAAATGACGAAATGAAAAAGCAGCTTGAGCAAGTTGGTGCTGTGATCTGCGCTGCAGGCTCAGGCCTAGCACCTGCGGATAAGAAGCTATACGCACTGCGCGATGTCACTGGAACCGTGGAGGCGATACCACTTATTGCCAGCTCAATAATGAGCAAAAAAATAGCTGAGGGAACGGGTTCTCTGGTTCTTGATGTGAAGGTTGGCTCAGGTGCTTTTATGAAGGAGCTTTCCAAGGCTCGCGAGCTAGCCGAGGTACTGGTTCAACTCGGTAAAGACGCAGGAGTAAAGACTTCTGCCCTTCTTACAGATATGTCCACACCTCTTGGTCTAAAGATCGGAAATGTTTTGGAGGTTGAGGAGTCGGTTGAAGTTCTTTCCGGCGGCGGACCAGCCGATGTTGTTGAAATCACCATCGCGTTAGCAACCGAGATGCTCACTTTGGCCGGTAAGCCAGATGCTGATGTTGCAGCTGCGCTAAAAGACGGTCGTGCCATGGACAAATGGCGCGCGATGATTAGCGCTCAGGGTGGAGACCCGGATGCCAAGCTGCCAGTTGCCAAAGAATCACAAACCGTAAAGGCAACTTCTGATGGGGTCATAACCAAATTGGACGCACTTTCCGTGGGACTTGCTTCTTGGAGATTGGGAGCAGGGCGTGCCAGAAAAGAAGACCCAATTCAGTTTGGTGCAGGGGTCGCTTTACATGCGCAGCTAGGCGATAGCGTCAAGGCGGGGGATCCGCTTTACACGCTTTACACCGATGAACCGGCTCGATTCCAGCGCGCATCCGAGACAATCGAGAATGCTTATAGCATTGAGGCTCAAGCAGTGGTTGCTAGGAAGTTGATTCTCGACCGAATCAGCTAATTTCTTTAAAAAGGAACAAAAAACTCATGGACTCAAAAATCAAAGCGCTGCCCAAGATTTCTCTGCACGACCATCTTGACGGGGGACTTAGACCGCAGACCATCATCGAGCTAGCAGACGCTGTTGGGCACAAGCTTCCAGCAACTGATTCCAAAGAACTTGGCGACTGGTTTTTTAGCGCAGCTGACTCAGGTTCTCTTGAGAGATACCTAGAAACTTTTGATCACACCACTGCCGTTATGCAAACCAAAGAAGGTCTTGCTCGCGTGGCCAAGGAATTCGTTTTAGATCTTCACGATGACGGAGTTATTTATGGAGAAATCCGTTGGGCTCCAGAACAGCATCTTCGCTCAGGACTCTCCCTTGATGAAACAGTCGAGGCGGTCCAGGATGGACTCGAGCAAGGCATGGCTGATGTTGAAGCCAAAGGCGGCTTTATCCGAACTGGCCAATTAGTTACTGCAATGCGTCACGCAGATCGCGGCATGGAAATTGCGGAGCTTGCAGTAAGACACCGCGAGAACGGCGTTGTAGGTTTTGACATAGCTGGAGCCGAGAAGGGCTTTATGCCGGTTAGGCACAAGGCAGCCTTCGATTATCTAGCTGAACAGTTTTTCCCTGTCACAGTTCATGCCGGTGAGGGCGACGGAGTAGAGAGCATCAAAGATGCCATTGTTTCTGGTCGCGCTCTTCGCATCGGCCACGGAGTTCGAATCATTGAGGACGTCATGTTCTCTCGCAGCGAGGGCGACACAGATCTTGTTGTGCTGGGCGAAGTTGCGGAGTGGGTTCACGATCGTCAGATTGCGCTAGAGCTATCACCGTCCTCAAACCTGCAGACCGGTGCTATCTCGATGCTCGGAGATCAGTTCTCTGATCACCCGTTCGATATTCTTTATGGGCTTGGTTTCAAGGTAACTGTAAACACTGACAACCGACTGATGTCTCGAACCTCGCTAACTCGCGAGCTTGAACTCTTGATGTCAAACTTTGGCTACAGTCTTGCTGATTTGGAGCAGTTTCAGCTAAACGCTGCTGAGTCCGCTTTCCAAGCTCTTGACGATCGCGAAGAGCTAATCGATATGATTAGCGACGGATTCGCTAACGCGTAATGGTATTGGCACTTCGAGGAGCTAAAAACCAAGCTCTCCAAGGTATTGCTCTAAAGCTATAGGCTCTAGCCATGTCCTTACCAAACCCCGGCCAAACCGACAGAACGGCGATTAACCGCCTGAAAAAGCGCTCGGTCGAAGACCGCAATGAAATGTATGAAATTCTGGACTCAACAATTCTTTGCCATGTTGGCTATGTAGAAAACGGCCAGCCATTCGTTTTGCCCTATGGATTCGTCCGCGACGGCAATCGAATTCTGATTCACGGATCCTCCGGAGCACGGTTCATGAGAGAACTTGCCAAGGGAATTCCAACCTGCGTCACTGTCACCAAACTTGATGGCATGGTTGTTGCCCGCACCACCTACGATTCCAGCATGAACTATCGCTCGGTAGTAATCCTGGGAGCCGCAGAAGAAATAACTGGTCCAGAGAAAAACTCTCTGCTTGAAAGAGTCAGTGAAGGCCTGATTCCTGGTCGAGTAAGTGAGGTAAGAACCTCAACACCCAAAGAGTTGGCCGCCACCACATTGCTCTCGCTTTCCCTCGAAGAAGCTTCAGTTAAGGTTCGAACCGGCATGCCTGAAGATGACGAAGGGTCGGGAACGGGTGTCTGGTCAGGCGTTATCCCAATTCGAGTTGTCGCCGACGAGGCTATCCCAAGTGATGAAGAATCAGAATCTTTGAGTGTTCCTGATAGCGTAAAAGCTTTTATAAAAAACCCGAAGGCTTAGTCCAGAACTTTTTGCATGGCGGCCTTGAGCGAAGCGAGCATGACTTGGGATTTTTGGCGCTCATCGGAAACTGCAAGCAAGTAACACTTTAGCTTCGGCTCGGTTCCAGAAGGCCTAACAATTACTCTTCTGCCATCAGCTAAATCAAGTTGGATCGCATCGGTTCCAGGCAGATTTCCCCAACCGCCCATAAAGTCAGTGAACTTAACGGTTTGCCCATCTAGTTCCTGGGTCGGATTAGATCGAAGTCTCTTCATCAAATTTTCAATGATTGACAAATCCTTAACCCTGATAGAAATCTGACCTGTAGCAAAGAAGCCATCGCGGGCCCCAAGTTTTTCTAGCTGATCCCCAATGGTGTAGCCCGAAGCTGCCAATGTCGTTGCGATATCTGCAACCACAAGTGCGGCCGATAGGCCGTCCTTATCTTTTACTCGTCTTGCATCAACGCAGTAGCCAAGGGCTTCTTCGTAGCCAAAAATAAGGTTTGGCACCCTTCCAACCCATTTGAACCCAGTGAGTGTCTGAGCAAAGTCGAGACCATAGTGTTCGGCAACTTTTTCAATGGCAGAACTCGAAACAATCGAGCAAGCCAAGGTTCCAGAAACCCCTTCTCTTTTTGCTCGACCGGCTAGCTCCTCAGCGAGCAACAAACCTAGCTCATCTCCCGAAAGCTGGATGTAGTTCCCAGTTGAATCCCTATACGCGACACAAAGCCTGTCTGCATCTGGATCATTTGCAAGAACAAGGTCAGCTCCATTGGCCTTTGCAGTTTCCATCGACTGATCCATGGCCCCCGGCTCTTCTGGGTTTGGGAAAGCCACGGTTGGGAATGTTCCGTCTGGTTTATGTTGGGAAGCAACTGGAATCAGTGGATCCATGCCTGCAATGTCAAAAATCTTCTCGATGAATTCAGCACCGACTCCATGCATTGCCGAGTAAACAATCTTCAGACTCTTTCGATCCGAATGACGATTCATTAATCCGCTAACACCCTGTAGGTAGTTAACCGAAATGCTGTCAGGAACTGCAGAATAATCATTTGACCTAACCAAGCTAGAAACTAATTCGTTTTCGGCAAAGTTGCCAATCTCGAATGAAATGAGAGCATCCATCGGTGGAATTATCTGAGAACCCGTGAAGTCAAAAACTTTATAGCCGTTGTCGGCTGGGGGATTGTGAGAGGCGGTCACCATGATTCCTGCCGAGCAGCCCATTTCGCGTACCGCAAAAGCAACCATTGGGGTTGCAACAAGTGAATCGTAAAGATAGGCGCGGACTCCAAGTCCAACAAGAATTTCAGTAGAGTCCTTGGCAAACACGTCGGAGTTTTTTCTGGCGTCAAAACCAATTACACAGCTCGGATCATCAAAGTTTGCCTTTAGGTATCTGGCAATTCCTACCGCTGCCTGAGCCACCAAAACACGATTCATTCGGTTTGGGCCGGCTCCAAGCTCTCCGCGAAGACCTGCAGTTCCAAAGCTCAACCGCTGACCAAACCGCTTGGTAAGGCTTTGTTCATCGCCAGCGAGAATCAGTAATTCAAGCTCCGCTCTGGTCTCGGCATCAGGATCCTGGGATTGCCAGCTTCTTGCTTTGGCAATAAGTGTTTCTAGTGAGCTCATATCTTGTTGATGATCGCTGCCAAAAGTGCGCTTATTCTAGGCTCGGCTTCTCGCCCGGCCTCCAGGACCTCCGCGTGAGAAAGAGGTGTCTTTTGGACTCCGGCGGCGAGGTTTGTCATTAGCGAAAAGCCTAGGATTTCCATGCCGGCTTCGCGGGCAGCGATTGCTTCTAGTGTGGTTGACATACCGACCAGGTGACCACCCATGTGCTTTACCATTTGGACCTCAGCTGGCGTTTCGTAGTGTGGTCCGCGGAACTGGGCATAGATGCCCTCATCAAGTGAGGCATCTACGGTTCTTGCAACTTCACGAAGGCGCTTGGAGTAAAGGTCAGTGAGATCAATAAAAGTTGCACCCTCAAGTGGGCTATCGGCAGTTAGGTTGATGTGGTCGCTGATTAGAACCGGTGTGCCTGGCTTCCAGGTCTCCTTGATGCCACCACAACCATTTGTCAAAATCATTACCTTGGCACCGGTTGCAGCTGCCGTTCTAACTCCGTGAACGACTCGACGAACTCCGTGACCTTCGTAGTAGTGAGTTCTTGCACCCAGCACCAGCGCATACTTTCCATTTGGAAGCTTGATCGATCGAATTGAAGCCACGTGACCTTCGACAATAGGAGCAGAAAACCCAATGATGTCCTTGGCCGGAACACTCGCAACAGTTTCACCAATTAGATCGGCGGCCTTAGCCCAACCTGATCCAAGAGTTAGCGCGATGTCGTGTTTTTCAACGCCCGTTGCCTGCCTGATTTGATCGGCTGCCTGTTTGGCAATTTCGAAAGGGCTGTTGGTCATTGTTTCTAAGGGATTAGTCATGGATTCGAGTCTAGCTCCACGCGCGTTGGCTCAACTAGTCCTCAAACTCCACTAGGGCGGTACCGGAGGCAATGGTGTCGCCGACGGCGACCTTGATTTGCTTGACGACTCCGTTTCTTGGTGAGGTAATGGATTGCTCCATCTTCATAGCCTCGAGAACTAGCAACTGGTCGCCCTCGACTATCTTGTCTCCGACCGAAACAGCTATTTTTACAACCGTTGACTGCATAGGAGCCTTGATTACTAATTCCGATGCTCCAGCAGAAGCGTGATGGGCAGAGACTTTTCTCTTGGGCGCCTGACCAGCTGTTGGAGATCCAGTTCCGGTGTGTAGGAAGCGAGCTGGAATGCTCACCTCGATGCGTTTTCCTTCAACCTCAACAACCACTGAGTTTTTAGCTAGCGGTGAAAAATCAAGCGAGTCAGCTAGACCGCCCCATGGCTCTAAATCGTTGACCCACTCAGTTTCAATCCAGCGGGTGTAGACGCCGAATTTTCCATCGGAGGCAATAAATGCCGGGTCGTCAACAATTTTTCGGTGGAAAGGAAGAACTGTAGGAAGCCCTAGAACTTCCATCTCCGCAAGAGCTCTTCGAGAACGCTCTAAAGCTTCCGTGCGGTTCTTGCCGGTCACAATAAGCTTCGCAATCATGGAGTCAAAGTTTCCAGAAATCTCGTCGCCCGATTCCACGCCGCTGTCTACTCGCACCCCAGGGCCACTCGGTGCTTTGAAGAGGCGAACTGAACCTGGAGCAGGCATAAAGTTTCTACCTGGATCTTCACCGTTGATTCTGAATTCGAAGCTGTGACCAGAAACTTGCGGCTCGCCATAATCTAGAATTCCACCTTCGGCGATTCTGAATTGTTCGCGCACTAGATCAAGACCAGTGACTTCTTCAGACACCGGGTGCTCAACCTGCAGGCGGGTGTTGACCTCGAGGAATGAAATGGTTCCATCCTGGGCAATAAGGAATTCACAGGTTCCAGCTCCCAGATACCCAACCTCTTTCAAGATGGCTTTTGATGAGTCGTAAAGTTTTTTGTTTTGCTCAGCTGTCAAAAAGGGAGCAGGAGCTTCCTCGACTAGTTTTTGGTGTCTTCGCTGAAGCGAGCAGTCGCGAGTTGAAACTACAACTACGTTGCCCTTCGAATCAGCCAGACACTGAGTCTCAACGTGCCTTGGTTTTTCTAGGTACTTTTCAACAAAGCATTCTCCGCGGCCAAATGCTGCGATGGCCTCGCGGGTTGCCGATTCAAACATTTCCTCGACTTCGGATTCCAGGTAGGCAACCTTGATGCCTCGACCACCTCCGCCGTAGGCTGCCTTGATTGCTACCGGCAATCCGTGCTTCGCAACAAAATCCAGAACCTCTTTGGCACCAGACACCGGATCGAGTGTTCCAGGAGCTAGGGGAGCTCCGACTTGCTTGGCGACATGTCGAGCCGATACTTTATCTCCAAGTTTTTCGATCGCTTCCGGGGAGGGCCCAATCCATATAAGGCCGGCTTTTATAACAGCCCTGGCAAACTCGGCGTTCTCGGCTAAGAATCCATATCCTGGGTGTACCGAATCGCAGTTGCTTCGTTTGGCGATCGAGAGAAGTTTTTCGATGACCAGGTAGGTCTCGGCTGAGGTGACGCCATTTAAGGCATAGGCCTCGTCGGCCACCTTCACGTGAAGAGCGTCACGATCTTGATCGGCGTAAACAGCCACCGATCTTCTTCCGCTGTCTTTGGCTGCTCGAGCTATTCGAACAGCAATCTCACCACGGTTAGCAATGAGGACTTTGCGGATTGGTCCTGTCATAAGACAAAAGCCTATTGGCATAAAGCGGTGAGTAATTGGCGCTTAGCTACAAAAAGACTTGGATATCGTTGTGATTAGCGCCAAAAGCTTGGGTAATGGACCCCAAAGCCAGCTGCCAGCTCACGAAGCACCTTCAAAGAAAGCCCAACCACAGTGTGAGAATCTCCTTCAATTCGATCAATAAAGGCTCCACCTATGCCATCAATCGTAAAAGCCCCGGCAACCTTGAGAGGTTCTCCTGTTGCTACATAGTCAGCAATCTCGTTATTGGAGAGCTTTGAGAAAAAAACCTTAGTCGAGCTAACCATTTGAGCACCAACTGGATTAGCTGGTTCGCGATTGTCTATTAGATAGTGTCCGCTGTGTAAAACCCCAAAGTTTCCACTCAGTTTGGCCCAGCGCTCTATAGCAACTTCAGGCTCATGGGGCTTTCCAAGAATTTCCCCCTGAAATTCAAGAGCCGAGTCTCCTCCGAGAATCAAAGCTCCCTTGGTTGACTGCTCATGCAGAACTGATTCAGCCTTCGCTTTGGCCAGTAATCCCACCAGCTCTTGTGCGCTCAGGTTCGGGTTTTCTGTTCTCGCTTTCGCAGCGAGGGCTGGCTCCTCAGTATTGGGAAGGACAATTTCAGGCTCAATACCGGCCGATCGCAATAGGGCAAGCCTGGCAGGAGAGCTGGAAGCTAGGACTAATCGGGTCACCTGATAAGACTACTTTGTAGCTGTGAAACACTTGTGAGATGACAAAAACTGAAAACTGGCTAGACACCGAAATTGAACTGGACATCGAGAAGGTGGCCCACGGTGGAATCTTTGTAGCCAGGCACCAGTCAA
>Ga0315908_10000462_pt1 | contig 32255 bp, 31 predicted proteins | sample LakEriMetagenome_12_FD_203520 | JGI IMG/M metagenome (GOLD analysis project Ga0315908, IMG submission 203520) | Freshwater fungal communities from buoy surface, Lake Erie, Ohio, United States - Buoy 4 MA124 | ecosystem: Environmental > Aquatic > Freshwater > Lake > Lake biofilm | place: USA...
CTTGAGAAATGGTTTAGCTGTTAGCATTAAAAGAGACATTGCTGGTACAACGGATGTATTTGATATCGTGAACGCTGCTGACGTAAGTGTGGTTAACTCAATCTTATTAAATGATGTAAACGTTACTCCTTCTGTTTATCAAATGATTGCAGCTGACGTTAACTTAGATGGTGTTATTTCTGCTGGTGATATCTCTCAAATCAGACAAAGAGGTACGCTTAAAATTGCTGAATTCCGTCAAGCATGGAACTACAACAATGCGGGTGTTTCAAATGGAGAACCTTCAAGAGATTGGATTTTTGTTGATTCAATGAGATTACAAAATGATCCTGCTTATCAAATATCTACTACTTATCCTACAAATGATTTAGCTGGTGGTTTCTCTAAATCTAGAGTTCCAGTTGTTCCTGCTGTATTGAACGCAAGAGTTTCTGACTTTGCTAACTGTCCAGTGATTACAGGTGAAACTTACAAAGGAATTATGTTAGGTGATGTTGATGGTACATATGCTGCTCAACCTAATAGTGGTTTATTAAAATCAAACAATGCTGATCAAAATGCTAAAATCGTTTTCGATTTAACAAAAGCTAAAAAATCAGGTAATGTAGTTGAAGTTCCTGTATCTATCGAATCTGATGACAAATTCAATGCGTTTGACTTTGCTTTAAATTTATCTGATAACAATATGAAATTAGAAGATATTACAGTTGCTTCTAAAGACATCGAGAATTTCTATCATTTCAATGAAGCAGATCAAACAGTTCGTTTTACTTCAAATAATTATGATAATTTCTTAACTTACAATACAGTTGCAACAATCAAACTACGTGTTGATGAGGAAGCTTCTTTGAATACTTTAAAGCCAAGATTAGCAATGCTTAATGGTAAAAAAGTTCAAGTTGAAGTAAGAAAATCTCAAATAGAAACAAACGGTTTTGATCTTAAATTATTCCCTAACCCAGCAAATGACAATGTTTCTGTTAGAACTAACGAAGATGCTGTTTTAGTAATTTCTGATTTAACTGGAAAACAAGTTTCTGATTCTTTTGAATTAAAAGCTAATACTACTAAGAATGTTAATTTAAATGAGTTACCTCAAGGGGTTTACTTATTCAAAGTAACAGGTGAAAACGTTGTTAGAGTGGAGAGAGTGGTTGTAAATAAGTAGTATTTTCTACTTTCTGTTTTTTTTATATCTTGAAGCCACCTTTTAGGTGGCTTCTTGTTTTATATATAATTAAGCCCTTCTTAAAGCTTAGTTATTAAAATCTAAACACTTTCATAACATTTACTTTATCATGTAGTCTCATTGCGGGGCTATTTTTGATTAAAAATTTTTTGTTATGTTTCGAGTAGTAAACTTACTTTTTTTATTCTTTGGATTATTTTATTCCTTAAATACTTTTGCTTTAGTACCTCCTCCTGATGTTTCTAAGGATTCTGTGATACTCGATTTGAAAAATGCCACCGTTTCGTTTAATACTGGTGAAAGATTTATTGACATCCCAGTAATAGTTAAAGCAAAAAATCCGGTTAGTTCTTTTGATATTCGAATGAAGTTTAATCAAGACAAATTGGAATACGTATCTACAATTAAAGTAAATACTCAATTAGAACCCTTTACATTTCTAAATACGAATGATAATTTTTTGAGAAATAATACTGCAGGTCCATTCGTTTCTTTTAATATACCTAATAATACTCCATTAATTTTCTTTCGATTTAAGTTAAAACAAAATTGTGCGCTTGTTAATTCTTCTGATTTCTTTCAAATTACAACCCTTTTGATTGGGTATCCTTCAAAGAATAAGGTAACTGAAATGGAATCAGTACAGACTTTTTCCAATTTATTAGTGAGTGGCTCTAAATGTACCAAGAATGCATTGACCTTCTCTGGACCAAGTACTTCAAGTGGTGTTCCAATTGCTGAATATAAATGGGAATTCGGTAATGGTTCTTTTTCAAATACACAATCTGTTAACACTTCTTTTGTTGATCCAGGTGATTATGAAATCAAATTAGTAGTTAAAACGGTTGATGGTTGTAAAGATTCAACGAATCAATCAATATATGTTAATGAATCTCCCATTGCTAGTTTTGATTACACTACAAATGAATCCCTCGATACGGTTTATTTCAATAATTTGTCGAGTGTTACGAATGATGAAATGAGTTTTGAATGGAACTTTGGAGATAAATCTTCTAGCTTTTCTAAAGATCCAAAACATCATTATGCTTCAGGTGGTGTTTTTCCAGTAGAACTGATAGTACGTACTTTAACTGGTTGTTTTGCCCGTTTTGTTGCTAATGTAGTTCTTGAAAAGCCTATTGCTGATTTTGATTATACAGCTAACGCGTGTGCAAATGCAGATTTGGTTTTTGAGGATAAATCTATTTTCAATTTTGGTCAAATTACTGATTGGAAATGGGATTTTGGTGATAATTCATCTTCTACAACTAAAAACTCAACCCACAAATTTCTTACTTCGGGAAAATATGTTGTGAAATTGATTGTTATATCTGACAAAGGAATTAAGTCTGAAGTTTCAAAAACTGTAGAAATAAATAATAAACCAATTGTTAATTTTGAGGCAAATACTACTTCGGGTTGTTCTCCATTATATGTAAGTTTTAGTAATAATTCAATATACGATTTAGGTTCTCGTTTTATATATGATTTCGGTGATGATCAAATGTCTATACAACCTGATCCAGTTCAGGGATTTATTGAGCCAAAATCTTATACAATTAAAAAGGTGATTATTACTCCTGGTGGTTGTAAAGATTCTTTAATAAGAACTTCTTATATCACTGTTTCACCTAACCCAATCGTATCTTTTTCTAAATCTAATGGATGTTTAAATACTTTGTTAAATTTTGCTGATAGTTCAAAAGTAGATAATGGTTCTATTGTTGCTTGGGATTGGAATTTTGGTGATGGGTTTTCAGTATATACTAAAAATGCACAACATACCTTTAATAAAGCGGGTAAATTCCCGATCAAATTAACAGTTACTTCTAATAAAGGGTGTTCTGAATCTTTTCAAGATTCAATTCATATTAATACCAAACCTAAAGTACAATTTAATGCAGAAAAAACAGATGGTTGTATCCCTCTAACTCCTGTTTTTAAAGATTTCTCTACTACTGTTGTAGGCTCTACTTATAATTGGGATTTTGGTGACAAAACCTATTCATTTGATAAAAATCCTAACAAAATCTATCAAAAAGATGGTAGGTTTTCAGTAAAACTAACAGTGATTGCTCCAGGTGGGTGTTCTGATTCCTTAATCATACCGAATTATATCAATCCGCTCAGTTTAGTGTTAGCAAAATTTACTGAATCTACGCATTGTGCCAATAGAATCATGCAGTTTACGGATAGTTCAACAGTGTCAAATGGTAAAATTGCAACTTGGAATTGGAATTTCGGCAATGGTTCATCTAGTACCCAAACAAATCCATCGTCTGTTTTCCAAAAATCAGGTAACTATACTGTTTCTTTAACTGTTACATCAGATCAAGGTTGTGAAAATGTAACGTCTAAAGAGATTAGCATTGATGACGTTCCGAATGTGGATTTCACAGCGGATAAAACCAATGGTTGTTTCCCTGATGTAATCGTATTTGATAACAAATCAACTTTCATGGAGGGATCTAAATTTGAATGGCATTTTGGTGATGGTTTCAAGCAAACATTTTTTGCTCCAGCGCACAAGTACATGGATATTGATTCTTTTACAGTAAAATGTATTGGGATCTCCCCTCAAGGTTGTAAAGATTCTTTAGTAAGAGATAAATACATTTCAATCCAAATTAGCCCGATTTCAAAATTTGAAATAGAAAATAAGAAAGTATTAATTCCAGGATTTAAAATTAATTTCACAAATCTTTCGACGATTGCTAAAGACTATGTTTGGTCTTTTGGTGATAGTACAATCTCGGGATTTAAAAATCCATCACATCAATTTCTTGATTCTGGATTATTTAAAGTGTGTTTAACAGCCAAAAATTCAGAGTATTGTAAATCGGTTTATTGTGAAAATATTCAAATAAGATACCCTGGTAATATTGCAGTTCCTAATGCTTTTTCTCCAAATAATGATGGAAAAAATGATGTGTTTAGAGTTCTGGGAGGTCCTATTTCTGAAATGAGCTTTAAAATTTACAATGCTTGGGGTAGTTTAGTATTTACAGGTGAAAGTCAAAATGAAGGTTGGGATGGAAACTTTGGTGGTGAAAAACAGCCGATTGGGGAGTATAATTATATTTTGATTGGAAAATTATCTGATGGTTCCGAAATTAATAAGACTGGCGTAATCAACTTAACACGATAAAAAATGAATAAAATAGTAAAGTCCATAATTTTTATTTGGTTTGGTTCTCTAATATATGCCCAAGATGCTCGTTTTTACCAATACGAGATGAACGATCTTTTCTTAAATCCAGCCCTTACGGGTGATCGTTTGTTTGATAATCGCGGACTTCAAATCAACGTAAATTATAGAAGTAATTCATCTAAAAATTTAGTTAATGGTGATGCTAGTGCTCTTGGTCTAGGTATGGATATTCCATTAGGTCATCGTTTCTCTGTTGGTCAATACTTCGGTAACAATAGAGCTGTTGATGGTTCGTTTAATAATTTTAATTATTTCGCATCTGCGTCTTATAAGATTATTAATAGCCAGATGTTTAATGATAATCATTTATTGGCAGTTGGAATGCAGTTAGGTGTCGTTAATAACAGTTTAAATACTAAACGATTGTATTATGAGTCTCAATATTCTCCTTTTAGTTCTTCTGGTTTTGATCAGAATTTAGAATCGGGTGAATCTTTTGCGCAACAAAGTTTTTATAAATTAGACAACAACTTAGGTATTGTATACCGATATAAAATTCCTGATAAAAGATTGGCTTTGACATCTGGTGTATCCTTTTATCATATTTCAAAGAGTAATAAAAACACAGCTCTTGGAGAATTAAATGAACTTAGAACAAATGTTCATTTTCAATTTCATTATGATTTCAATGAAAAAATGGGGATTTCGCCTCACTTATTATATACTAAACAAGGTATTACTCAAGATTTCAATTTAGGATCCTTTTTTCAATACAATATACACCCAGATGTATTTCCTATAATTGGTTTAAATTTAATTGCGAATAAAGCTTCCGTTTATCAATTGGGTTTGAGGTATAAAAACAGTATGTTTAAAATGAGTTATGCTTTTGCAAATAGACGTAACACAGCGTTTGTAAATAATGGTTTGGAATTTGCTTATATTCATACCTTTATTTCAAAAGAGCAAACTTATCATGTTGGTGATTTTGATGATAAAACTAATTCTATAAATAAGGATGAAAAAGAAGTTATTCTATCCAAATCATCAAAAGCGGGAGATAATTACTATTTGCTTAAACTAAAATTGATTGTTGATCGATTAGATGTACTTATTAATTCTAAGGAAATATCAAAACTTGATATTCAAAGTGAATTGAATAAAATCATAGTTGAAATTCAAGAATTATCTAAAATGACTACCACTGAGCGTTATTTAGAACTTGCAAATCAGTACAAACAGTTAATAGCTAATAAGCTAAAAATTTTAGAAACAAAAATTCATCAATAATGCAAAGATTAGCAGTAATTGTAATTTCTTTATTATTGTCTAATGTTTTTTTTGGACAGAATAAGAAGCAGGTTAAAATTGATCTTAATGATTTGATGGTAGAAATCAATAATATTTCAAAAACGAATACTCAATATGTCAAATATGATTCTTTATTGAACATAATTTCATCAATGCAACAAAAACTAGAAAATAAAGATTCCGTAATTTCTACCTTAAAAAATAAAGTTAGTGTTGTTCAATTTAAATCTGATCAGATTAAAGAGACAGAGTATTATGTAATAATAGGAGCTTTTAAAATTCCTGAAAATGCAGTGCAACTTTCAAAAACGAAATCTAAATATCCATTAAAGATATACAATTTCCCAACATCGAAATTGAATTACGTTGGCTATAAAGTTAAGTTGACAGATCCTTTTTTACTGATTTTAAACTATTTTAGACAGAAGATAGTTAAAGACGCTTGGGTGTTGAAAGTTACCAACTAAACCAAATTAAAAAAGGCTGTCTTTTTCGAGACAGCCTTTTTTATGATATAGAAAAAAGTTATTTATTTCGATATTCTATTAATGCTTCGTGATGTTTATGTTTAACATAGCTAATCACATCTTGAGAATAATCATCACAACAGCTGATGTCTTTTAAAACTATTTTCTGGGTATAATTATCATTATTGTCAATAACCCAACCATAATGTTCCACCTTGGCGACGGGTAAATTATGGAAAAAAATCGTGTCATTAGAACTAGTTAATTCTGCCTCATGAGAATTATTTATGGCTAACTTACTTGAGTTACAACTGAACTCAATGAAAGCAACTAAAGCAAATAGTATGTAAATTGATTTCATGACTTTTATTTTTTATAAATGTATAGAATTAGATACTAACATACAACTATTTTAAGTTAAATTTTAATTTAATGTTAATAAAATGTTATTTTGTGTTAAGGATTATTCTTTTAGCTTGTTCAAATTTTATCATTCTATTATGCTTTCTTCACAAGGTCGTTTTGTATTGAGTGTAGTTATAATTTTAACAAAAAAAATTAATTCATAATGTTTAGGTTAATTAAAAACATATTACGTCCTCAACGAAAATTATTTTACAATCACATCAATGATATAAATTTTAACTTGCTTAATATCAATGTTTTATTTGCGAGTTTGGTTCGGGAGCCTGAATATCTAAAGCGAGCAAAGCTAATTCAAGAAATAACAGAATTTGGAAAAAAAAATGATGAGATTGTAAATCAAGTTTTCATTGATTTAGGTAAAACATATATTACACCTTTTGATAGAGAAGATATATATGGGCTTGTCAAAGGGGTTAAATCGATTGGCGATAATTTAGTAAAGATCTCCTCAAATATTAATTTTTATAAAATTCAACCAGCTGCTTCTGGTTTTGATGTTTTTGCAATAGAAATTCATTTCTTAGTAAATGATGTAAATACGGCAATAGAGCATCTTAAAAAGCTCAAATTTACTAAAGAGTATTTGACAATTATCAAACAAATTTTTGACAAACATTCCGATAGTAAAGACACTTTTTTGATGGCTTTAGATAGGCTTTTTGATGATCAAGATGATCCTAAAATATTAATTAAAACACGAGAAATTCTCAAAAATTTGGAAGCAGTAAGTTATCAAGCTAAAGATTGCGCAGTATATTTAGAAAATATGATTGTAAAATATGCTTAATAAATTAAATTTTAATATTTTAACTCTAAATAGAAGCTTGATTCTCACTTAGTATAGATGCTTATGATTGTTATGTTATTATTAAGTTATCCTTGCAATCTTATTTTTAATTTTAATTAAGTGTTATTTTTGAAAAACTAATTATTTATATATGTCAATTTTAAAGTTTTTTCTACCAAAAGATAAAGTTTTTTTCACTCTATTTGAAAATGCAAGCGCTAATCTAGAGTCACTTGCTGTAAAACTAGTAGAAGTAGTAAATGAATCTGACTACAACAAAAGAGCTGCTGTCGTGAAACAAATGGAAGATTTGGAACATGAAAATGATAAATTAACACACACTATTTTTGTTGAATTAGGTAAAAATTTTATCACTCCTTTTGATAGAGAAGATATTCATAGTCTTGCTACTGCATTGGATGACATTGCAGATTATATCTATGCTACAGCAAAAAAATTAAACTTTTATAAAGTAGACCCTACTTCAGATCAAGGTATTATTAAAATGGCTGATGCAATTAAAGAATCAGTATTATCCGTTAATAGAGCAGTATTAGAGTTGAGAAACTTAAAAAATATCAATAAAGTTGTAGAATGTGTTATTAAAATTAATGGTATTGAAAATCAAGTGGACGATATCTTTGATTTAAGTATTGAAAATCTTTTCGAAAATGAAATTGATATCAAATTGTTAATCAAAAAAAGAGAAATCTATCAAAATCTTGAGAAAGTTACTGATATGTGTGAAGATGCTGGTAATGTGATGGAATCTATCGTTGTAAAATACGCTTAATCAATCAAACTAAAATTTAACTAAGATGTTTACATTATTGTTAGTCGTTATTGCCATCGCTTTGATCTTCGATTTAGTTAATGGTTTTCACGATGCAGCAAATTCCATTGCAACTGTTGTTTCAACAAAAGTGTTGACTCCTTTACAAGCTGTAATTTGGGCGGCAGCGTTTAATGTGTTGGCTTTCTGGGTGTTCGATATGAGTGTTGGAAATACGGTGGCCAAAACAGTGGATAGTAATGCAATTGATTTATGGGTAATTCTCGCTGGTCTTCTAGCTGCAACTACTTGGAATTTATTTACATGGTGGATGGGTATCCCTTCATCTTCTTCGCATACTTTAATTGGAGGCTTTGCGGGTGCTGCTGTTGCTCACGCCGGTTTTGATGTTATTAATTCAGCAGATATAATTAAAATAATCCTATTCATATTTCTAGCCCCAGTTATTGGTGGTGTAATTGCATTTACTATAGCACTTGTTACTATGAGTAGAAGATATTTTTTAAAATTTATCTTAATAGTATGTTCTTCTTTATTTATTTATCTTCTAATGGACTATATGGTTCAATATATGGATATGAAAAAAGAAATGATGTACATTGTAATCATTATGCTAGTAATTTTTATTTTGGCTTATCTATACTACATCCTTGTGCATGGTAAAAGACAAACAGCACTGAAAGAATCTAATATGTATAAGAGATTACAATTACTTTCTTCTGCCGCTTTCTCTTTAGGACATGGTGGGGCAGATTCACAGAAGGTTATGGGTATTATTTGTGCTGCTCTGTTAGTTTATGGAAATATGTCACGTTCAGGTCAAGTGGATGATGTACCTAAAGATTTCCAAATATCTGAAGTTATGCAAATAGAGTATAAATCTGTTGAGGGTAAAAAAGAAAAGTTTAAGGCAAAAAACTTATATGTTTACTCAACAGGTGATAGTATTTTTGATGCAAAATCAAAAGAATTAATTTTTGGTAATGACGTTCTTTCAACTAAATATAAAAAATACAAACTATTTACTCCTTTTGTAGATTCTAACTATAAACTAAAATCTGGACATAAAATCTCAACAAAAGTAAATTCAAAAACTATGCCTACTTGGATTTCTTTTGGTTGTTATTTAATGATTGCGATCGGTACTTTGTTTGGTGGATGGAAAATTGTGAAAACAATGGGGTCTAAAATCACTAAAGTTTCTGCTTTAGAGGGTGTTTGTGCTGAAACAGCTGGTGCATTAACTTTGTTTGTTGTTAGTAATTTAGGTATCCCTGTTTCTACGACACATACCATCACTGGTTCTATCATTGGGGTAGGGGCAACAAAAAGATTGAGTGCTGTACGATGGGGTGTAACTATCAACCTACTTTGGGCTTGGATTCTAACTATACCGGTAAGTGCTCTATTTGCCGCAGGTTTCTATTACTTGATCTGTTTATTCAAATAAAATTGATATCAAACAAAAAAGGCTTCCAATCGGAGGCCTTTTTTGTCTTTCAGTCTAGTGTCTAATGTCTCGAGTCTTTCAGTCTTTTGTCTTTCAGTCTTTTGTCTATATCCTACTTCCACTTAAACGTATTCAACATTCTATCTATGTCTTTTTTAATATAATCTAAACTCGGTTTAATCGAATCGTAATTAGGTCTAGCATTCATATATACAACACCACTAACGAAGCGCGAAACAGAGTCTGTAAGATAGAATTGAAAAGGAGAAGCAACATCACCTTTTAACTCAAATAGAGTACCGTAAACTTTATCTTTCGGACGAATAATTTGTCTATCTTGGATATCAGTTGCCTTGATTTTATGTTCGTCTACTTTGTCGATAGCATAGTTAATATAATCTTTTAACGGTTTATCCATGATAATATTAGAAAAATGGAGTGTTCCGTTTAATTTCCCAAACAAAATATCTTTGTGGCAAGTTAATGTTTTCCCTTCGTAAACATCTCGAACTTGATATAAGGTAGAAATATCAAATTCATAAGGACAGGATTCATTGTATTTTTTGTATGAATGAGCAGGTAACTCAATATTTAAAAATGTGGGTGGTTTTGGAATAGGTATTTCTTCTCCTCCGCAAGCGGTAAAAAGTAATGCTCCTGTAATTATTGAAGTGATTTTGGTTAACATTATAATTCTGTATTTAATGAAGAATCTACTTCTTCTTGGATAAGTACTCGAATTGATTTTATTCGTTTTTTGTCAGATGCTTCGACTATTAATTTACAATTTTCTACTTGTATACTCTCTCTATTCATTAAAATTCTACCAGCTTGTTCTACAATAAAACCTCCTAGTGTATCAGCTTCACCTTTGTTATTTTCAAATTCTTTTCCGTCGAGCTTTGTGACCTTGTAAAAGTCTACTAATGATGTTTTTCCTTCGAATATATATTCATTTTCGGCAATTATTGTGTAGCTAATTTCTTGTTCGTCAAATTCATCGGTGATATCCCCAACAATTTCCTCTAAAATATCTTCCAAAGTTGCAAGTCCACTAGTGCCCCCGTATTCATCCACAACGATAGCCATGTGCATTTTTTTCGATTGAAAATCATTCAATAAATCGTCTAGTTTTTTGTTCTCAGGAACATAGAAAGCCTTTCTAATAAAACTTTGCCAATCGAAAGTTTCGTCTTGATCTAAGTAAGGTAATAAGTCTTTAATATTTAAAATTCCTTCTACTTTGTCTAATGTCCCTTCGAATACTGGAACCCTTGAATATCCCATTTCTTCAATATGTTCAAGTACTTCTCTAAACGTTAAAGTATTTGATATGGCAAATATTTCTGTTCGAGGACGCATTATTTGTTTGACATCTGTAATTCCAAATTTGACTATCCCCTCCAAAATTTTATGGTCTTCATCAGAGGTTGTTTCTTCTTTTGTTAGTGCTAATATTTGTTCTAATTCGTCACTTGAAACTTTAACTTCTTTTTTATCGGCATAGCGATGAATGATTTTAGTTCCATTAACCAAAAATTTTCTCAACCAAGAAACAGGTGGCATATTTGAAATAAATGTCAGAGGGAGTGCCATCATTTTTACAATGGATATACCTTGTTTTGTTGCATAAACTTTTGGTATAACTTCTCCAATAAGCAATATAATAGCAGTAATTAAAAACACATCAATGACAAATCTCATCAAGGATTCTCCCTCATCTGCTGGAAAAATGATGTTTAACAATGAACTTGTAATAATGACAATAGCTACATTGACGAAGTTGCTAGTAATTAGTATTGTTGCTAATAAATCTTGTGGTTTGTTTAATAGTTCAAGAGCACTTCTTGCATTTTTATTTTCTTCATTTTTAAGTTTTTCTTTATCGCTAGGTTCAAGTGCAAAAAAAGCCACTTCTGAAGCAGCAATTAAACTTGAAAAGGTAAGAAGTATCAAAATAGTTATAGAACTAAAAACTATTCCAGAAGTTGTTTGCGCTAAAAGTAAGGAGTGAATTAAATTAATCGTCATAATTTGTATTAAAAAGGAAGTTCATCTAAATCAGAAGCGTTAAATTCCTGTAGTGGTTTTGGTGATGATTGAGGTGTATCAGGATATATTTGAGAATTTAGATTTTCAAGTACAACACTATTGTTTTTTGGTAGTATTAAAAACTCATTAGCGAATATTTCAGCACTACTATGAAATGTTCCATCTTTTGCTGTCCATTTACGGTGCTTTAATTTTCCTTCCACATAAATCCATTGGTCTTCAAGTATGTTTTGATTAGCTGTCTTTGCAGTGTCCCCCCAAAAAACAATGGTATGCCAGTCATTTATTTCTTTTTTTTGACCAGTTTTCTTATCAGTGAAATAATCAAGAGTTACTAATGTGATCTTACAAACTGAACTCGTTTCAAATAATTGTAACTCTGGTTTCTTTGTAACTTTACCAATTAATGAAACTTTATTTAAGGAACTTAACATCTGTTTTTAAAATCAATTATAACAAAGATACAAAATCAATAGTTACTTCATATCAGTAATCGATGTTGTTTTGATTTAAGTTTTTCCTCCAAGTAACGATCAATAACCCTAGGTATGGGGTAATTGGCGAAATTCGTTATGCTTACTATTTCCCAAGTTTCACCTAGCTCTTTTGGTAGCTCATCAAATTCCCAAAAAGTACAGTAAATATGTTGATGGGATAATAGATGTTTTTTATTAATAAAATAATTGGAAGGTTTTATTAAAAACAGATTTTCAATTTTATGTTTAACTTCCTCTATATTTTGGTCTCTATCGAATTCAATTTTGGGGAATTCAAATAAATGTTGCCAAATATCTTTTTCCTTTCTTTTTTGCAAAATAGTTTCTTTGCCGTTATTGAAATATAAATAATGAAAGTATCGATTACGAACTTTTGTTTTACCTTTTTTGACTGGTCGAACTGAAATTGTATTGTTTTTAAGTGCTAAACATTCAAGTTGAAAAATACATTGTGCACAATTGGGTGTGTTGGGTGTACAATTTAAAGCACCAAATTCCATAATAGCTTGATTGTGTAATGCTGCTTGATTTTTATCAAGTAAGTCTTGTGCGATTTGTGCAAATATTTTTTGTCCTTCATTACTGTCAATAGGTAATTCAATATCAAAAACACGACTTAATACTCTATATACATTACCATCAACTACTGCATGAGGTAAATTGTATGCAAATGATGCTATGGCAGCGGCTGTATACGAGCCTACCCCTTTTAAAGTTAAAATTTCATTATAATTAGTTGGGAAAATCCCATTAAATTCTGATTCTACCATTTTTGCAGCAGCATGTAAATTTCTAGCTCGACTGTAATAACCTAAACCTTGCCAATCATTCAAGATAGCTTGTTCATCCGCATTCGCTAAGTCAGAAATGGTAGGGTAGTGATTGATAAATTTTAAATAGTAGCTCATTCCTTGCGCTACGCGAGTCTGCTGAAGTATAATTTCAGATAACCAAATGTAGTAGGGGTTAGTTGTCTGTCTCCATGGAAGTTCCCTTTTATTTTGTCTATACCAATCGGTTATTTGTCGGCTAAAATTCATTATTCGTATATTTTTTTATTAAAAAAACTTTAAAATCAAATATATATCAAAAAAACATATAAATTTGTCATTGAAAATCAAAATATTATAAATTATGACTAAAGCAGATATCATCGCGCAAATCGCTGACGAAACAGGATTAGAAAGATTAGAAGTGCAAAAGACAGTTGAAGCTTTCATGGCTGTTGTTAAGAAAAACATGGCAGATGGAAATGATGTTTTCTTGAGAGGTTTTGGTAGCTTTATCGTTAAGAAGAGAGCTGAAAAAACAGGAAGACTTATCAAAGCACAAAAATCTATCATCATTCCTGCACACAACATTCCAGCTTTCAAACCTGCTAAAGTTTTCTTAGAGGAGGTTAGAAACAAAGTTGTAATAAAATAATTTTTCTTTTTACTCAAATTAGAGTATTTTATAAAGTAAAAATTTTATCTTTGCACTCCTGTTTATAGCAGGAGTGTTTTTTTTAAACACACTTTTATACTGATTGTTTAATAAATAATATATAAAGTTATGCCAAGCGGAAAAAAAAGAAAAAGACATAAGATGGCTACGCACAAGCGTAAGAAAAGACTTAGAAAAAACCGTCATAAAAAGAAAAAATAATTAATTTTTCTCTATAATTCGTTGAATAACTTAGTGATTCTATTACTAAGTTATTCTTTTTTTAATCTTTTAATATAAGCTTTCGTGAGTTTAGAATTAGTAGTCGATTCTCGTCAAGATGGGATCTGGCTTGCGTTGTTGCGTGATGGAAAGCTTATTGAATTGCACCAAGAACAAGGAAACACTGAATTTGCTGTTGGAGATATCTACCTTGGCAAAGTACGTAAAACAGTTCCTAGTTTAAATGCTGCTTTTGTGGATGTTGGGTATGAAAAAGATGCCTTTTTACATTACCTAGACTTAGGACCACAATTCAATTCGCTGAATAAATTCACTAAAGACACGTTACACGGCAAGCAAAGTGTGGCAGACCTTCAGTATTTTAAACTGGAGGGTGAAATCCCTAAAGAAGGGCAAATGGAAGAAGCTGTTTCTTCTACACAGCCTATTTTGGTTCAAGTTGCCAAAGAACCAATTTCAACAAAAGGACCTCGCTTAAGTGCAGAAATCACTCTTGCAGGTCGCTTTATCGTTTTAGTACCTTTCTCTGATAAAATCTCTATTTCTCAAAAAATTAGATCTAACGAAGAAAGAGACAGACTAAAAAAAATCCTTTCGGATATTAAACCTAAGAATTTCGGAGTAATTATTCGTACTGTAGCAGAAAATCAATCTTTGGAACATATTCACCAAGACTTAAATAATTTAATGTCAAAGTGGAAACTTATGTTTACAAACCTAAAGTCTGCCACTCCACCCAAAAAAGTATTAGGAGAAATTGATAAAACAGCATCTATTCTTCGTGATTTGTTAAATGGAGATTTTAGTAATATTCATGTAAATAACGAGGAATTAGCTGAAGAAATCAAGGGATATGTTGGTGATATCGCTCCAGAACGTCAAAAAATCGTGAAATACTACGATGGTAAAATAGATGTTTTTGAACGATTTGGAATCTCCAAACAAATTAAAACACTTTTTGGTAAAAAAGTTCCAATGACTTCAGGTGGTTATTTGATTATTGAACATACGGAAGCTATGCACGTAATAGATGTAAATAGCGGAAATCGAAAAGGTGCTGATGGTCAAGAGTCAAATGCGCTTGCTACAAATTTGGAAGCGGCAGAAGAAATCGCTAGAGTATTACAACTTCGAGATATGGGAGGAATTGTGTGTGTTGATTTTATCGATATGCATGACAAGGAAAACAATAAAATTCTTTTCGAAAAACTAAAAGAATTTATGAAGAACGATCGTGCTAAGCATAACGTGATTCCACCTTCTAAATTTGGTGTTGTTGAAATTACACGTCAGCGTGTTCGTCCGGAAACGGAGATCAAAACAAATGAGACTTGCCCAACATGTAATGGTTCTGGAGAGGTACAGGCAACGATTTTGTTTGCAGAAGAAATTGAAAACAATCTAAACTTTCTAGTTTTAGATCGTAAAGAACCTAAAGTGGCCCTTTTAGTTCACCCATATTTAGAGTCTCATTTTAAAAGAGGTTTATTCTCTAGACAAGTGAAATGGTTCTTTAAATTTAAAAAATGGATTCCAGTACGTGGAGTCGTTGCCAACCAATTGTTGGAATATCATTTTGTTAACGAAAAAAACGAAACTATTGCATTATAAGTATGCAATCTTATAGCCCTAGTTACTCCTTCGAGCAGGCACTTGTCAAAATGGAAGCGTGGTGCGCATACCAAGACAGGTGCCTCTTTGAAGTTCAAAATAAACTCAATTCTTGGAATATTGATTTCTCAGTCCAAGAAAAAATCATTGAAAAACTTATTTTAAACCGCTTTTTAGACGAGAAACGCTTTGTTGAGTCTTATGTTTCAGGTAAAGTTAGAATCAAGCGCTGGGGACGAATTAAAATCAAATACCAACTCTCACAAAAACGAGTAGATAAAAAACTCATCGAACAAGGTTTAAAAACCATTGATCTAGAAATCTATTGGGATAACCTCATAGCTCTAGCAACTCGAAAATCCTCCGAAATCAAACCCTCAGAAGACCCATGGAAAGCCAAACAAAAAATAATGACTTACCTAGCATCTAAAGGTTACGAACAAGATTTGATTTTTGAGGCTGTGAAAGTGATGTTAAGATAACAAATCGAATTGTTTATTTAATCCAATTTTTTTTTGGATTGAGTTTTGTATGAAGTACAGCATGTATGTAGATAGATTCATTTTCAATAGTAAAATGAATCATAAAAGGATATTTTTTCATTGGTAAACAATGTACATTATCATATCTAACTTGAAAAAAAGGATTTTTACTAATGCTTAGTATATAGGTATTTAAGTGTTTTTCAAATTTTTCACCAAGTCCATTTGATTGATCATTATAATAGTCAATTGCAGATTGTATATCATCAATAGCTCTAGGATCTAGAAATAGATTGTATTTCATCTAATGTTTTACTGAAAGTTGTTTTCTTGCTTCAGACCAACTTATATAATCTTCTTTTTTTGCAGTTTTGATTCTATTTCTAACCAATTCTTTATGCTCATTAGAAATTTCATCTTCTGAAATATTGTATTCATATCCAAGACTCTGTATTAATTCCATAAAAAAAGAAACTTTAGCTTCTGGAATTTTTAATGTTATTTCAGTCATGATAAACAGAATTTGATTATTAACAAATATAAATTAATTCTTTTTCCTTTCAAAATTTAAAATTTAATGCGATTATCCTAGGAAAATCCAAATAAAAAATAATAACTTATTTAGCGTCTAAAGGTTACGAGCAAGATTTGATTTATGAAGCAGTGAAAGAAATTAATCGACTTTAATTATTTTCCAAGTTTCATGATTCAAATCATTACAAAAATTTTGTAAAAAATAAGTTCCTTTATAAAATTGCCTTAAATCAATTATTCCATTTTGTATATCTAAAATAGCTATCTCTTTTCCTTTTTCATCAATCACTTTTACCTTGTCGCATTTATTTTCAGTATTAAAATAAATGAAATCATTTGTGGGGTTGGGAGACAATAAAATATCGGATATTAATTTATTTTCAGAAAAACCAATATTACTTTCTTGTTTTACAATAATTTGTTTTGATTGAATTCCAACTCCTGATATTGTAATAATTCCTTCTCTATTTTTTAATGAATTATTTTTATATATCGATAAAGAAATTTTTTCATTATTACTACCTTCTTTAATTTTTGGTTGTATCCAATCAGTATTAGATTGTATTTGCCAATTTGTATTTGATGTTATTTCAAATGTTAATTCTTGTTGATTATTATTTATTGATATGTTATCTATTGAGATGTTTAAATAATAATTTGTTATAGGTCTAATTTTGAATACTTTTGATTCCCATTCAGGAATTTCAAATAAATATGATTTTAATGATTCACGAGTGAGTATTTTTTTTGTATTAGTAAACAAATCTAAAAATTCATAATCATAAGCTAATCTTTCAAAGTCATCAAAGTCAATAGTTACATTCTTAATTGAAGAACTAAAATTACCAATAGTAAGTATGTAATTAGAATCAGATTTATTTATATAACTGTAAACATCAGATGCTTGTGTGTTTTTTAAAATTGTAGTTTTTGAGTTGTTTTTAATATATTTTTTTCGAATATCTATCAGAGTTTTTAAGTAAGGGAGCATTTTAGATGTGTCATTCCAATTACTTATATTGTATTGCATAATTTCACCCATTTCATCTCCACCGTAAATCAATGGTATACCATTTATTGTGAATATAATAGATTCAGCTAACATCATTTTTTTTATACCAAACTCTTTTGCCGCTCTAGTATGATCATGATTATCAATAAATCTCATTGGAAATTTATTATGTCCGAAATCTTTTGTTATTGTCGTGTGAAATGAATTGATATCTAATTGATTATTTAATAAAGCAACGATTCCTGTATTTCCCCAACCTCTAAAATTCCAATCATACGCTGCATCAAATTTGTTTTCAAAAAGGTTCATTTTTTTACCTTCATGGATGTTCGATACATCTCCTTCTGCGAGAAGAAAAATGGAAGGTTTTATTTTTTTTAATTTTTTACGTAATGTTTTCCAGAATAATGAATTTCTAAGTTCTATTCCCCATGCTACATCACATCTATACCCATCAATGTCAAATTCTCTAATCCAGTATTCTGCAACATTTGTTAAATAGTTCGTTACGTTTGTGTCATTAACATTTAAATTTGGTAGCACTTTCCAATCATAATAATAGTTATGATTAGATTCTCCAGGTTTTCCATCCCAAATAAACCAATTTGCATAACTTGATTCTGATTTAAGTTCTTTAATTTCTTGATAAAAAGGATGTTTTTCCCAAGTATGATTTATTACTAAGTCTAAGATTATCTTCAATCCTTTTTTATGGGCTTGTTCTACAAGGGTTTTGAATTCTTCTTTAGTTCCTAAGTTTGATGAGATTTTAAAATAATCTGTTGTCCAATAGCCATTGCCTTCTCCTTCAAAAATAGGTGTCAACCAAATTGTATTAACTCCTAGATTTACAATATGATCGAGTTTTGATATTATTCCAGATAAATTCGATTTATCATAATTATATCCATAAGCACCAATTTCATACAAAATCATTTTATTTACCCATTCTGGACTTTCCTCATCTTGTAAAATTCGAATTTCATCCTTTGTCGATTTTATTATACATCCACTAATATTCGAATTCCCTTTATCGTCTGTTACTTTTAGTTGAATGAAAAATTCTCCTATTATTTCGGGTATATTTAATGTGATTTCTTTTGCATTTATTGGTGTAGTAATAATTGAAATTGGAGTTATACCTTGTTGGCTCCAACTATATGTATATGTAGAATTAAATGGTGAAGTGATTTCTGATGATAAAGTAATTTTTCTTGAATTAATTATTGTATTTATTTTGATTTCAGGATTTAAATTCTCTTTGTATTCGATTACTGCCGATTCATTTTTTACACCATATTTATTATATGCTTTAACTTCAAATGAGTTCAAACCATTTGAAAGAATTATTGGAGTGTAAAAAAGAGTGTCATTTTTTATTGTTGCTGGGTATCTTTTACCATTGTGAAAAACGATAACTGAATCGTTATTCTTTGATAGTAATTTCCCATAGAATTTAATGTTCTTTGATGGGAATTTTATGTTTTGTGTTAAAATTTTGAAGTTCGGTATACTTGAAATTTGAATAATCCTTTGTTGTGATACAGCACCATTAATTGTTGTTAAATTGAGCTCAATATTATTGTCACCTTCGATAATATCTTCTTTTTTTATTTGATATGAAAATTCTTTAGTTAATACATTAAAATTTTTCTCATTAAGGATGATATTTTTATTGTTTATTTTAAGATTTAAATTGTTGAAATTAATTTGATGGTTTAAATTTACACTTGTAAAGGCTCTGATGGTTGGTAGATTTAATTCACTGTATATTTGTTGTTTATTTAGAGGTGTGAAATAATAAATCATTGGATCTGTTACATTTATTATTGAATTTTTATATTGGCTACCATCATTTTCCGGATTTAATTTGTCTTCAATCCACTCTCCGTCAATAACAAACTTATATTGATATGAACCAGCAAGAAGTTGTGTGGTTAATTCAAAATTCCCATCATTGTTTTTACTTATTAACTTATAATCAGGATTTGCTGATTGCCAAGAGTTAAAGTTACCTGATACATAAATTTCCTTAGCTTTTATATTATAGCATCGAAAAGTAATAGGCATACTTTGTCCAAAATAATTGCTAACAAAGAGTGTAAAAAATAAAGTGTTGATGATTTTTAATATAGAAGTCATATTTCTTAATTTACTTTAATATTCATTATCAGTAATAAAAATATGAATTTTATTAATTTAAGTATGATTAATTATTTTTAATGAAACTTTTTTTAGTTCTTCTTATATTTTTTATTAGATATACTGTTGTAATTCAATTTGATTTTACAGTCTTTAATAATTCACTTTCATAGATTGATTCTGGAGAAATAACAATTTCTTTTTTGGGGATATGAGTTCCATATCTATTTTTAAGTACATTTTTAACAATTGGATTTGATAGATCTAAATCACCTAATTTTTCTAGTTTTCCAATTTGTATTCCTAAAGCTCTATCATATATTTTCCAAACTAATTCAGAACAATATATTTTTTCGTCTGTCCAACCAAATGTAAAGTCATACCTTTTTCCGAGGAATTTTTGACCAATCGTCTTCATTCTTTTTAATGCGTCAATAGTAAGTATTTTATCCGCATTTTTAAGTCTTTTTATAACATAATGTTCATTTTCTCCTCTTGAAATCCAATTTTCTAAAGGGGTAAGTTGTATAGGTTGTACAGCTTCGAATACCATATATTCACCATTTTTTTTGTAAATAATTCCGCAATGTGAGTATTTTGATTTTGTTGCAATTTGAATTGCTTTACTTTGTTTTGATTGTGATGGCTGAAAAATGATATCTCCATTTTGGATTTCATCGTCTGAAGTTTCAGTTTTAAAGTTAGAATTTTCAATGGAATTTGGTTTGTTACAATTTGTAAGTAAAACTATTCCAATTATTAAAAGTGAAATTTTTGATAGATAGTTCATAACTCAAATCTTTAAGGTATAATATTAATTTCAGTACCAATTTTAACAGCTGTGAAAAGTTCATCGATTTCATTGTTTGTTACAGCTATACATCCCTCTGTCCAATCATACCATCGGTGAATTTTCGCTAAAAAACCAAGGTTATTTTTTAATCCATGTATCTTTATTCCCCCTCCTGGTTGTAAGCCTAGTTTTGTTGCTTTTAGTTTGTCTGATTTATTAGGATATGAAATGTGAAGATTTTTGTAATAATCGCTATTTGCATTTTTATCTGTTATGAAATAGATGCCTTCTGGTGTTTTATTGTCATTTTCACATACTTTATGACCAATTTTGGGTTACCACCTAATGAAATTTTATAGGATTTTACTAAATCACCTTTGGAATAAGCTTGTAATAACCGTTTCGATTTTAAAACAACTAATTTATCAATATGAATATTTTGTGGTAGTGCTTCTTCTGGATTTAAGTAATAACAAATAAACCCTAGTGATATAACAAACAGAATAAGAACAGCCTTTTTCATAAAGTTTACTTTTTAGTACTAACGTAGTTAAAAGTATTTTATTGTAGAAAGGTTTAATATCTGTTATAATTATTTTAAAATGAGTATGAAAATAGCTTCTATGATTTGGGTTTTTATTTTATTCCGAAGTGACATTGATGTATAAACAATTCACTTCGGATTTTCAAATTAAGTTTTATGCTGTTTTAATGAAACTTGTTAAACTCTCTCTAAAATTGTCGCATACCCTTGTCCAACTCCAATACACATAGTAGCTAACGCATAGCGTTTATTACTGCGAATTAATTCATTAGCAGCAGCCATAATAATTCTTGCACCTGACATACCTAGTGGGTGACCCAATGCAATTGCTCCACCATTTGGATTTATTCGAGGATCATTATCAGCTAATCCTAATGCTCTTGTGCAAGCAAGTACTTGTGCAGCAAATGCTTCGTTTAACTCTAGTACATCCATTTGATCAAGTGTCAACCCTGTACGTTGTAAAAGTTTTTGTGAAGCTGCAACTGGACCAATCCCCATGATACAAGGTTCAACTCCTGATACGGCACCTCCAACGATACGCACTTTTGGTGTTAGGTTATGTTTTTTGATTCCTTCTTCTGAAGCCAATAACAATGCTGCTGCACCATCATTTAATCCTGAAGCATTTCCTGCTGTTACAGAACCTTCTTTTGCGAATGCCGGACGCAATTTTGCTAATCCTTCAAAGGTTGTTTCAGAACGAATAAATTCATCTTGATTAAAAATAAGATCTTCTTTTCTTTTTTGTGGTATGTTAACAGGAATAATTTCTTGTCCTAATACTCCATTTTGTTGCGCTATATAAGCTTTTTGTTGAGACCAAGCAGCGAATTTATCTTGATCCTCTCTTGAAATTCCATATTTAGTCGCCAAATTTTCAGCAGTCATTCCCATACTATCAACCCCATAAAGTTCTTCCATTTTAGGATTGATGAATCTCCAACCAAATGAAGAATCAAACATTTGAGCATCTCTTCCGAAAGCAGTTGAAGTCTTAGAAATTACCCAAGGTCCTCTAGTCATGTGTTCAACTCCTCCTGAAATATATAAATCACCTGCATTGTCTTTGATTGCGCGTACAGCGTTTATAGTTGCAGCCATTCCAGAAGCGCAAAGTCTGTTTACTGTTTCTCCTCCAGCTTCCATTGGAATCCCTGCCAACAAAGAAGCCATTCTAGCAACGTTTCTGTTGTCTTCACCTGCTTGATTAGCACAACCGAAAATAACATCTTCGATTTGTGTTAAATCTAAATTTGGAAATTTATCAATTAAACCTTTCATTGCAATCGCAGCTAAATCATCAGCACGTACACCTGACAAGGTTCCTCCAAAATTACCAATGGCAGTTCTTACTCCATCAACTAGATAAACTTCTTTTGACATAATATTTAAAATTTATCCCAAAAATAAGAATCAATGTCTGTTTATCAAATTACTTGGAGGTTTTCAATAAGGTGTTGATAAATAATTATTCGGTAAACTCTCGGAAATTGGTATTTTTCCGATCTAATCTTGATTTATTGTGAAGAAAAAAGAAGTTCGAATGATAATTTGCTCGGTTTTTTTATCGGGTATGTTATTTGCACAAACGGAGGACCTTTCTCCGAAAGAAAAAGCATTCAGAGATTCGATTGCGCTTGTGAATGAAGCTTCGAAAGCAAATGCAGCAGGAAAAGAAGCTTATAATTTAGGTATTGGTTTGTTTTCAACTAAAGAATTTGATAAAGCAATTTTAGAATTTGATAAAGCAATTTCAGCAGACCCTACTTTTTTAGCTGCTTATTATAATAAAGCAATAGCTGAGATTGAACTTGAAAAATATTCGAATGCGACTCAAACGTTGGATAAATTGGTTGCTCAAGATAGTAATTATATTAGAGCCTATTTCCAAAGAGCAAAAGCATACCAAGGAGTAAATGATTTCGCTGCAGCTGAAAAAAACTTTGAAAAAGCAATTTTATTAGACCCTACAAATGTGAAAGTTCATAACAATTATGGTGTCTTGCGTTTCATACAGAAAGATTACAAAGATGCAATTGTAAAGTTTTCAAAATGTATACAGCTTGATCCAACTTCTCCATACAACTACAATGACAGAGGAAGTTGTTTTCGAATGCTTGGGGACTATGTAAAAGCTATTGCTGATTATGAAGAAGCCTTGAAGAGAAATCCGAACTTAGCTTTTGTTCTAAATAATATTGGTACCACTAAAAAGAAAATGAAAGACTTACAAGGGGCTTTAACCTATTTTAATAAAGCGATTGTTGCTGATCCTAAATTTTATATGGCATATGCCAATAAAGGAGTTACTAACTTATCATTAAATAAAAAAGAAGAAGCAGAGAAGGATTTTAATACTGCTATTCAATTGAATGATAAATATGCTCCAGCTTATTCTAATCTTTCCGCTATTTATTTCCAAAAGAAAGATTTTCAAAAGGCTGCAGACTATGCTGATAAAGCAATTCAATTAGATGCAAACTATGGTGCTGCTTACTTAAACCGTGGAATTGCGCGTGAAATGTTACGAGATATGATTGGCGCTTGTGATGATTGGAATAAAGCTAAAGAATTGGGTGTTGATTTAGGTAAAAACTATTTTTCAACAAATTGTAACAATTAAGCAAGAAGAAAATGAGAAAGATTATTAAAACTTTAATTTTTACATTTTTAGTGTTTGTTTCTGCAAATGCTCAAAATATAGATTTCAAATCCTCTAATTTTAAAAATGATAAGGACGGGTTTAAAAAAGCAGAATCTGCGATTGAATTTGCTGACTCCTATTTTACGAAAGGAAATGAATTAGTTTTTTCAATAAAAGAAATTGGAGATAACTTCAAAATAGCACTAAATAGTTATTTGAAAGCTCAAAAGTTTAACCCTTCAAATGCTTTACTAAATTATAAAATGGGTGTTTGTTTATTTTATTCTACTAGTCCTTCTAAATCTTTTGAATTTTTTAAAAAAGCAAATGAGTTGGACCCGAACTGTGACCCACTTTTACCATATTATTTAGCAAATATGACTCAATTAGAGGGTAAATTCGAGGAGGCAGCTAAAATGTATGTAGCATTCGAAGCCTCTTACAAAAAAGCGGAAGAAATTAAAATATTTATTGATCAACGTAAAAGAGAATGTGAAAATGGAAAAAAGTTAATCACAACTCCTTTAAGAGTTTGGGTCGACAATATGGAACAATTAAATTCTGATGCAGATGAATTGTCTCCTGCTGTTTCAGTAGATGGAGGAGAAATGGTTTTTTCTTCAAATAAAAAGAATGAAAATACGGTAGATTCACTTGGTAATTATGATTATGAAATTTACACAACAACTATTGATCATGGGAAATGGATTGATCCAAAAAGAATCCTAGGGCCTTTGAATACCAAAACAGATGACGTTGTTAATTCGATTAGTTATGATGGGAATTCTATGTTGATACACCGCAAAGTGAATGGTCAAACTGATATTTTTGAATCTAAATTACAGGGAGCAATGTGGTCAGATCCCATATTGTTAAATAGAAATATATCAAACGAAAAATTCAATGATCGCTTTGCTTGTTATAACCATGATGGATACAAGATTTACTTTAATAGATATAACGAAGAAAGCGCAAAGGGATATGAAATGGTCTATTCAGCTATGGAAAGTAAAGCTAAAAAAGATTATGCAATTGTTTCTTTTGTAAATGCTTTAAGTTCTAAATTTAATGAAGGTCCTGTATATATTAATATAAATGGCGATATGTTGTATTTCGCATCTCAAGGTCCTGGATCAATGGGAGGATATGATATTTTCTTTTCAAGATTTCAACAAGGTCAATGGACTGCTCCAACAAATATGGGATATCCTATAAATACTCCTTATGATGATTACTTTTTTGCACCTTCAGTGAATGGAAAATTTGCTTATATCTGTTCGAATAGACCAGGTAGTAAAGGAGGTTTTGATATTTTTAAAGTGACTTATTGGGGTCCAGATAAAACACCTGTTTTAGAAACAGAAGATTATTTATTATCCTCTATTTTAGTCCCTGTTAAAGACAATAATATTGAATCAAAAGTGGAGGTGAATAAAAAATTCTTAACTGTTTTTAAAGGAAATACTATTGATGCATTGAGTTCTAAACCTGTGTTAGGATCCATTGAGATTACAGATAATTCAACTGGTAAGATTACAGAAACATTTGAAACAAATAGCGCAACAGGTAAGTTCATTATTACTTTGACATCGGGTAAAAATTATGGAATTGCTGTAAAATCAAAAGGGTATCTTTTCCATTCAGAAAACTTTGATATTCCAGATGGTGGAGAAGATAATATTGTAAATAAAACCATTGAATTGAAAAATATTGCCATAGGAAATACGATTGCACTCAGAAATATTTTCTTCGACTTAGGTAAATCTACATTACGTTTAGAATCAAATGCTGAACTTGATCGTTTGATTAAACTACTACAAGATGTTCCTTCATTGAAAATTGAAATTTCTGGTCATACCGATAACACAGGTTCTGCAACAATAAACGATGCATTATCTCAATCAAGAGCGAATGAGGTAGTGGTTTACCTTAAATCAAAAGGTGTTTCAGCTGATCGACTTTCTGCAAAAGGGTATGGATCAAAGGTCCCCGTTGCTTCAAATAACACAGATGAAGGGCGCCAACAAAACCGTCGGACAGAATTCAAAATCGTAGCAAATTAATCTTTATTTGACACCATATTGTCATGCTGAGCTTGTCGAAGAATGACTTAGTTCCATCAAAAGCTGTCTAAAATCGGGCAGCTTTTTCTTTACATCGCCTTTATGATAACTTCTCTGAACTCATTTATCATCAATGCTGTTGCTCCCCATACTTGTTTTTCTTGCAAGTTAAAACACGGTACATTTTTCATTACTAGTTTATTTTCAGAAGAAATATTCATTGTTGATATGACGTTTTCTTGAAGTAGTTCTTTTATCGGAATAGAAAATATGGAAGCCACTTCTCGATCTTGTAGTTGAAATTTAGGAGTATAAGGATAGTGAAAAACAAATGGCTCAACCAAAAATCCACTTACTGGAATATAAACAGGACTTAATTTTCCAAGTAGAGTAGCATCTACCAAATCAATTCCTATTTCTTCAAAACTTTCTCGACGTGCTGTGTGTTCAAAACTAGCATCGGATTCTTCTTTTTTACCTCCTGGAAAACTAATTTGTCCACTGTGTTTTCCTTTATATTCTGTACGTTGGATTAAGATAAAATGATGGTCATCTTGATTTTCAAATAAAATAATGGCAACTGCTGAAGCTTTATATTCAGTTAAATTTTTTAATATTTCACTGGTAACAGGCCGATGAAGAGGTGAAAGTGGGTGATGGGCAACTTCACCTGGTAGTTCATGTTCTATGATATATGCTAATCGGCTAATTAAGTCCATATACAAAAGTATAAATATATCTGCTTTTCAACTTAACTTCTTTTGTGATTTGTCTATTTAAGGCTACCTTTGTCCCACTTCACTTAAAATATACATAGCATGCAACTGTGGAACACATTAAGTAAGGAAGAGTTAGTGAAGCAATTGAACGAGAGTGGGTTGAATTTTATAACCATTTCTTTCTATCAATATGCTAAAATTGACAATCCTTCTGATTTTCGAGATCAATTATTTTTAAATTGGTCAAAATTAAACATCGTTGGTAGAACGTATGTTGCCAAAGAAGGCATAAACGCTCAAATTTCTGTGCCTGTTCCTCATTTTGAACAATTCAGAGATGAACTTTATACGATTCCTTTTTTAGATGGTATTCGTTTGAATATTGCGGTAGAAGATGGGGGTGTTAAACATCCATTTTTAAAATTGAAAATCAAGGTTAGAGATAAAATTTTAGCGGACGGATTAATTGATCAAACCTTTGATGTTACCAATAAGGGAATTCATCTAAATGCAGAAGAATTTAATAAATTAACGGATGATCCAAATACGATTTTAATTGATTTTAGAAATCATTATGAAAGTGAAGTGGGTTATTTTAAAGGTGCAATAACTCCTGATGTTGATACTTTTAGAGATTCTTTACCAGTTATTGAAGACTTATATTTAAAAGGAAACGAAGATAAAAACATCGTTATGTATTGCACGGGTGGAATTCGTTGTGAGAAAGCATCTGCATGGTACAAACACCGTGGGTTCAAAAACGTACATCAGTTAGAAGGGGGGATTATTAAGTATGCGAATGATTGTAAAGATTTAGGCATTGAAAATAAATTTATTGGTAAGAATTTTGTTTTTGATGAAAGAAGGGGAGAGCGTATTTCAGATGATATAATTGCTCAATGTCATCAATGTGGAGAACCATGTGATGTACATACAAATTGTGTGAATGATGGATGTCACCTTCTTTTTATCCAATGTGATAACTGTAAATCGAAATTCGAAAATTGTTGTTCAGAAGAATGTCAACAAACGATACATTTACCTCTTGAGGAACAACGTGCTTTGCGCAAAGGAAAAGATATCAGTAATAAGATTTTCAAAAAAGGAAGGTCTGAAAAACTAAAATATAAATCAACTCATAATTCATAACCCATAATTCATAATTAGTAAAATGGTTTTAGGTATAGATTGGAATGTAACTTCCGAATTAATTGAAGGCTCACCAACCCCAAATAAATATGGGTTGTTATTTGTCTCTGGATTGATTCTAGGTTTTTTTGTGATGAAACGTATTTTCAAAAAGGAAAATATCGATGAAAAGATTTTAGATAAATTATTGATGTACGTGGTTATCGCTACGATTTTAGGAGCGCGTTTCGGTCATGTCTTTTTCTATGGTCCTTATTATGATAAATTTGATCAATATGGAAATTTGATTGAAAAAGGATATTTTGATCACCCGGCTGATATGTTTAAAGTATGGGAAGGTGGATTAGCCTCCCATGGTGCTGCGATAGCGATATTAATAGCCCTTTGGCTTTTTTCTAAAAAAGTATCTCAAAAACCAATGATGTGGCTACTGGATCGAGTTGGGATTTCCGTTGCGATTGCTGCCTGTTTTATTCGATTAGGAAATTTGGTTAACCATGAAATTATAGGTACACCTACTGATTTACCTTGGGGTTTCAAATTCAACCATGCTGGTGCTGAATATTTGATAAATGGTGTTCAGGTGTTTAGACATCCTGCTCAATTATATGAAGCGGGCTGGTATTTGATTGCTTTTATTTTGTTAATGTACATGTATTGGAAAAGAAATGCAGCTCAAAAACCAGGGTTGTTATTTGGTGTGTTTTTAATCTTTGTTTGGACTGCACGTTTTATTGTTGAGTTTGTAAAAGTAGGACAAACAGAACGAGATGGACTTTGGTTGCTAACAACAGGTCAAATTTTGAGTATTCCATTAATCACGGTAGGAGTTTATTTAACCTGGAAGGCTTTGAAAACACAAATAAACTGATTATTTTATTTATTTTTATTGAAAAAAGATATGGTCAATTATAGAGCAATAATACAGATTAATTCTGAAATAAGATCAGGGAAACCTTGTGTAAGAAATACCAGGATTTCTGTTTTTGATGTACTTAATTGGTTAGCAAATGGGATGACTTTTGATGAAATTATTGATGATTTTCCTGAATTAACATCTGAAGATATTTCTGCATGTTTAGCTTATGCTTCAGATCGTGAACGAAAATTATCTCATGCATCATGAAAATTTTATTAGATCAAAATATTTCATTTAAACTTGTTAATAAAATAAAAGAAATATTTGATGTCGTTAATCATGTTAAAGATTTCGGTTTATTAGATACAAAGGACATAGAAATTTGGAATTTTGCAAAGAATAATAATTTTTCAATAATTAGTTTTGATTCTGATTTCTTTGATTTATCATTGCTTTATGGTCATCCTCCTAAAATTATTTGGTTAAGAACATTTAATCAAACATCTAAAAATATTGAGGTTATGCTAAATAATTTTAAATATCAAATTAAAGAATTTTTAAATGAGAATGATGATAATTCTTGTCTAGAGATTTTAGATAAAAACATATTTTAATCAAATGAAAACGAAAACATTAAAAAAAAATAAAGTAAACGTAGTAACATTAGGTTGTTCTAAAAATGTATTTGATTCAGAAGTGTTGATGGCACAATTGAAAGCGAATAAATTTGAAGTAGAGCATGAATCTATGTCTGATGATTCGGAAATTGTTATTATTAACACTTGTGGATTTATCGACAATGCGAAGCAGGAATCAATTGATACTATTTTACGTTATGCGCAAGCAAAAGTAGATGGCGAAGTAGATAAAGTATATGTGACTGGTTGTTTGTCAGAAAGATATAAAGACGATTTAGAACAAGAAATTCCAGAAGTTGATGCTTTTTTTGGTACAAGAGAATTACCTCGTTTATTAAAAACCTTGAAAGCAGATTACAAGCAGGAGTTAGTAGGAGAGAGATTGCTTACAACGCCTTCGCATTATGCCTATTTCAAAATTGCAGAAGGATGTGATAGACCTTGTTCTTTTTGTGCAATTCCATTAATGCGTGGAAATCATGTTTCTACACCGATTGAAGAGTTAGTAGCATCAGCGAAAAGTCTAGCAAAAAAAGGTGTGAAAGAATTGATTTTAATTGCACAAGATTTAACCTATTACGGGTTAGATATCTATAAAAAGAGAGCGTTAGCTGATTTGCTAGAACAACTTTCAGATGTAGAGGGGATTGAATGGATTCGTTTACATTATGCGTTTCCAAGTGGTTTCCCAATGGATGTGTTAGATGTGATGAATGCTAAAACGAATGTGAATTTCTATTTAGATATTCCTTTACAACACGGTTCAACACGTATTTTACAATCGATGCGCCGTGGAATTACAAGAGAAAAAACTGAAGAATTAGTAGAAGAAATCCGTGCTAAAGTTCCAGGAATTGCTATCAGAACAACATTAATTGTAGGTTATCCTGGTGAGACGAAAGAAGATTTCCAAGAAATGTATGATTTTGTTGAGAAGATGCGCTTTGATCGTTTAGGAGTGTTTACCTATTCACACGAAGAAAATACACACGCTTATTCGTTAGAAGATGATGTCCCAGAAAAAACAAAACGTGAACGTGCAGACAAAATTATGGAATTGCAGTCAGGAATAAGTTATGAATTGAACCAAGAAAAAGTAGGGAAAACATTTAAAGTGTTATTCGATAGAGTAGAGGGAGATTATTTTATCGGACGTACCGAATTTGATTCACCAGAGGTAGATAACGAAGTGTTAGTGAAAAAAGAAGGAGATGTTTTCGTTAGAATTGGTGATTTTGCAAATGTTGAGATTACAAGTGCTGATCATTATGATTTGTATGGAAAGTTAGTTTGATTAGTAGATTTCAAATTCGCAGATTTCAAATTTGATAAATTCTCTTCCCCCTTTTGAAGAGCGATAAAGGGGGATGACCATTTTCAAATCATTTATTTCATATTCCTTGGGTGAAATGAAAGTATCGCCTCTCTTAAGAAACGTTGATCTAAATGAGTATAAATTTCGGTTGTTGTAATTGATTCGTGTCCTAGCATTTCTTGAATTACTCTTAAGTTTGCACCACCTTCCAATAAATGAGTTGCAAAAGAATGTCTAAAAGTATGTGGACTAATTGTTTTGGTTAGATTGATTCGGTCGGATAATTCTCTAATAATAGTAAAAATCATCACGCGAGTTAATTTAGCTCCTCTTCGATTTAAAAAAACATAAGGTTCATTTCCCGGTTTTATATCCTGAAAATCCCTTATTTCGTGTTTATAGGTAAAAATTTCGTCTTTTACTGATGGGCTAGCTGGAACCAATCTTTGTTTGTTTCCTTTTCCTATAACCCTAATAAATCCTTCTTCTAAAAATAAATCAGAGAATTTTAGATTTGTTAATTCACTCACTCGTAATCCACAACTATATAGCGTTTCAAGTATGGCACGATTTCGAAGCCCTTCTTTTTTTGATAAGTCTACCGCTGCAATGAGGTTATCTATTTCTTCAATAGACAACACCTCTGGAAGTTTCCTTCCGATGCGAGGCATTTCTAGTAATTCACTTGGATCAATTGTAACTTCATCTTCCAGAATTAAAAAGTTATAAAATTGTTTTAAACCAGAAATAATACGAGCTTGACTTCTTGCTGATAATCCAACTTCTACTAACGCATTGATAAAATTTATTAGTTCTTCGCGTGTAACATCTTTGGGGTGTTGAAGTTCAGGTAAAGCATATTCTTTCAGTTTTTGAACATCTCTTTCATAGGCAAGAATAGAGTTTTCAGATAAACCCTTTTCTATTTTTAAAAAAGAAACAAAATGACTAATATAGCGTTCCCAAGTATTCATAAGTAATTAAAAACACAATGAAGATAGCAATTGTAAATGGACCAAACTTAAATTTAGTAGGAAAACGTGAAAAATCAATTTACGGAGATCAATCATTAACAGAATACTTAACTGATTTAAAAAGTAAATCAACTTTTGAGCTTGATCTTTTCCAATCCAATGTTGAAGGTGAACTAATCAATTTTATGCAAGCTTCAGATGCAGATGCTTTTGTTATTAATGCGGGAGGGTATAGTCATAGTAGCATTGCAATTCGAGATTGTATTGTTGCGTTAGAAAAACCAACCATTGAAGTTCATATTTCAAATATTGCAGGTAGAGAATCTTTTAGACACGAATCGATGCTTTCTCCAGTATGTATTGGATGTGTTTTTGGTTTCGGATTAAAAGGATATGATTTAGCATTGAACTTTTTTTCATTGTGAATCATTTGTTAAAATAATTTTAAATTAAAATATTGAAAATCAGTTTTTTATTTTTTTATCTTTAAAAAAGAATGAAAAAAGTAAGAATATAACTTGCAGTTTTAAATATTACTACTACTTTTGTACTCGTCTAACACAAACAGACAATGATTCCGTAGCTCAGCTGGTAGAGCAATACACTTTTAATGTATGGGTCCTGGGTTCGAATCCCAGCGGGATCACTGAAAGCCACTCAATCGAGTGGCTTTTTTTATTAATACCCACTAAATTTCAGGAAAATCAAGGCTTTTGGTAGAAATATCAAAGTACGCTAAAACTAAATAATTCAAATTATCACAAGTTTCAAGCGAACATTTGAGCGAACAAAATAATAACATATTTTTGTTCGCTCTAAATCTTGTATCTCTTTACCATAAAGGGATACAGAAGATTGATGTTGTTTTAAATTTTGTTTGTTTGCCGCAAAAAAAGGTTCTGTTTTCGACATTATTAATCTAATAATTTAGAAAATGAAAACAACTGTTAAATTATCAATTAACTCAATGTTGAATAAACAA
>Ga0315908_10000463_pt1 | contig 32156 bp, 30 predicted proteins | sample LakEriMetagenome_12_FD_203520 | JGI IMG/M metagenome (GOLD analysis project Ga0315908, IMG submission 203520) | Freshwater fungal communities from buoy surface, Lake Erie, Ohio, United States - Buoy 4 MA124 | ecosystem: Environmental > Aquatic > Freshwater > Lake > Lake biofilm | place: USA...
GATGGTTTTCATACCCGGTGTCCCCGGGTTTCCACCCGGGGCTTCTTGGGCGCGACCGTCCTACAAAAAGCCCCCGGCGGGAGCCGGGGGACTCCGGGTCGCGCGCCTTCCCGCGTGCCATGCGAAACAGGTTCGCACTGCGGCAATGCGTCCAGTCGGACAGCATGGATCGCGGGATGGCTTTCATGCCCGGTGTCTCCGGGTTTCCACCCGGGGCTTGTTGAACCGGTGTCGCTTCGGCCGGCCTTATTCGCCCGCGGCGCCGAGGCTCATCAGCAGCTCCGACATCTCGGCGGCGGCGTGTGATGCGCCCGCGGCGCGGGCTGCTTCGATGCCCTCGCGAAGGGCGCGGCGGGCGTCGGTGACTCGATCTTGCTGGATCAGGCTTCGGGCCGCCATGTGGAAGGCCGGCACGTACGGCGGCGTCGCCCGCGCCAGATCCTCGAGGATTTCCAGACCGGCCTCCCAGTCGGGAGTGGACTCCAGCTCGAGCGCGAGGCTGTAGCGGAGGAACACGTCGTCGGGATCGTCCTTCAGCAGGGCCTCGATCTTCTCGCGTCGTGATGCCGTCATGGGTGCACTCCTGGGCCGGTGGCCGCCGCGGCCGGCGGGCGGGGAATCACGTCGAGCCGCACGAGCGTGCGGCCAGCGCCGCCGTGGGCCACGACCACGGCGGTGTTCGAGATGCAGGCGACCGCCTGCGGGTCGGCGAGGCGGGCGATGCACACCGGCCGCACGATCTGCCGGCCGCCGTCCAGGGCCGCGTCGAGCCGCCACAGGCCCGCCGGCCGGTCGGCGGAGCCGTCGCCGCCGATCACCCACAGCGTGCCGTCGGCCGGCGAACAGGCGGCATCGCGGACGGCCGGCAGCGTGCTGTCGAGGTCGAGCAACGTTCGGCCGGAGAGGTCGTGGAACGACAGCCGCGCGGACCGGTCGCCGCGGGCGGCGAACAGCATCGTCTCGTCGAGCCGGTTCGCCGCGACGGCGGCCACCCGACCTTGCTCCGCCAGCGGCGGACAGCCGCGGTCGGCGACCTTGCCGACACGAGTGCCGGCGATCGGACCGCGAAGCAGCGGCGGCAGCGGCGCCGGCAGGCCGGCGACCAGCAGCCAGTCGCGCGACGGGCCGACGAGCAGCCGCGGCGGGAAGGCCGATTCCGCAGCGGCCCCGAGGGCCACCTCCTGGAGCGGCGCGGAGAACTCGACCGCGGCGTCGGGCTGGAGCCGCCAGGTGCGGAGCGACCACGCGTCGCCGCTCCGGCAGACGGCCGCCAGCGTGTTGGAATCGATGCAGGCGATGGCCAGCGGTCGCGGGCCGTCGGCCCGCGCCGGTCCGATCACGGTCCGGCGCTTGGCGACGGCATGCGAATCGACGGCCACCACCGCGCCGTTCCGCGGGTCGAGACAGAAGACGGTCTGGCCGTTGGCCGGGCAGGCCAGATCGGCGGCGGCGAACTCGGTGTCGGCGAGCGTGACCAACGGGGTATCACTCGCCGCCGCCGGCGCGGAGGTGAAGAGCAGAAGCCACGCCAGGCGGCGGAGCATCGTGCGGAACCCGTGCGGCCGCTCCATGGCGGTCACCCGGCCACCGGCGGCAGGCCGTGGGCCTGTTCCCAGACGCCGATCGCATCGACCTGGCGGAGCGTGAGCCCGATGTCGTCGAGCCCCTCGAGCAGGCACTGACGACGGAACGGATCGACTGCGAACGACTTGCGGAAGCCGGCGTCGTCGCTGACCTCGCATGCCCGCAGATCGACGTGCAGCCGGTACTGGCCGCCGGCCGCGGCGGCCGCCGCGGTCCGCCGGAAGAGCTCGTCCACGTCGGCCTCGTCGAGGCGGATCGGCACCATGCCGTTCTGGAAGCAGTTGTTGAAGAAGATGTCGGCGAACGTCGGCGCGATCACCGCCCGGAAGCCGTAGTCGGCCAGGGCCCAGGGGGCGTGCTCGCGGCTGGAGCCGCAGCCGAAGTTGCGGCGGGCGAGGAGGATGCTCGCGCCGGCCGCGGCCGGGCGATTGAGTTCGAACTCGGGGTTCGGGGCCCCGTCGGGCAGGAACCGCCAGTCGCAGAACAGGAACTGGCCGAAGCCGGTCCGCTCGATCCGCTTCAGGAACTGCTTGGGAATGATCTGGTCGGTGTCGACGTTGGCCCGGTCGAGGGCAGCGACGACGCCGGTGTGCGTGGTGAACGGCTGCATCACTTGTACTCCCACTTCCGAATGTCGACGAAGTGCCCGGCCACGGCGGCGGCGGCGGCCATCGCCGGCGATACGAGGTGGGTGCGGCCCCCCTTCCCCTGCCGGCCTTCGAAGTTGCGGTTGCTCGTCGAGGCGCACCGTTGGCCCGGCGTGAGGATGTCGGGATTCATGCCCAGGCACATGCTGCAGCCGGCCTCCCGCCAGTCGAAGCCGGCGTCGCGGAACACGCGGTCGAGCCCCTCCTGCTCCGCCTGCCGCTTCACGCGGCCGCTGCCCGGCACCACCATGGCGCTGACCCGCGACGCGACGCGATGCCCCCGCACGACGCGGGCCGCGGCCCGCAGATCCTCGATCCGGCTGTTGGTGCACGATCCGATGAACACGCGGTCGAGCGGGATGTCGACGAGCTTCGTGCCCCCGACGAGCCCCATGTATTCCAGGGCCCGGGCGGCGCTCGAGCGGTCGTTCGGGTCGGTGAAGGAATCGGGGTCGGGCACGGCGGCGTCGATGCCGGTGACCTGCGCCGGATTCGTGCCCCAGGTGACCTGCGGCACTACGTCGGCACCCGCGTAGACCTCCACCCGGTCGTAGCGGGCACCGGTGTCGGTCGGCAGCTTCTCCCAGGCGGCCACGGCACGGTCGAAGTCGCGGGGGGCGAGGTCCCGGCCGCGGAGGTAGTCGAAGGTGGTCGCGTCCGGGGCGATCATCCCGGCCCGCGCACCGGCCTCGATCGACATGTTGCAGACCGTCATCCGCTCCTCCATGCCGAGGCGGCGGATGCAGGGACCGGTGTACTCGATGACGTAGCCCGTGCCCCCTTCGGTCGAGAGCCGGCCGATGAGGTAGAGCACGAGGTCCTTGGCCGTCACGCCGTGGGCGAGCGCGCCATCGACCCGGACCTCGAACGATTTGGGCTTCGCCTGCCGCAGGGTCTGCGTGGCGAGCACGTGCTCCACCTCGCTGGTGCCGATGCCGAAGGCGAGCGCCCCGAGGGCGCCGTGGGTGGCCGTGTGGCTGTCGCCGCAGACGATCGTCATGCCCGGCTGGGTGATGCCCAGTTCGGGGCCGATGACGTGCACGATGCCCTGGTCGGCGTCGTCGAGGTCGAAGAGCCGCACGCCGAACTCTCGGCAGTTGGCCCGCAGCGTGTCGATCTGCTGCTTCGAGATCGGATCGGCGATCGGCAGCCGCCGGTCACTGGTGGGCACGTTGTGGTCGGGGGTGGCGAAGGTGGCCTCCGGACGGCGGACACGGCGACCGGCGAGCCGCAGCCCTTCGAAGGCCTGGGGGCTGGTCACCTCGTGGACGAGGTGCCGGTCGATGTACAGGACGGGCAGTTCGCCGGCGGGCGTGCAGACGACGTGGTCGTCCCAGATCTTGTCGAGCAGCGTGCGGGGGCCTGGCATGGGATGATCTACAGAAGAGAGGATCGCGGATCGCGGACCCTCCAATGTAGTCCCGGCCGATCGACGCCGCCACCGGCGGCCGTACGTTGCCTTACCCGGCGCGGCGGAGGACGGTTTGGGCCGCCAGTTCGTCGACCCGCGCCTTCGGCAGCGTCGTCCAGCGCGAACCGCCGGCCGTGCGAGACTCGAGAAACACCGTCGTGCCGGCGTTTGTGATCCGCTGGAGAAAGAACCAGCAGCGTTCCAGGTGCCGCTCGTCGGCGTCGGCCGCGATCAGCACCAGATCGAAGACGCCTAGATGGTTGCACAGCCGGGCCAGCGACGTGTCGACGTTTCCAGGGACGAGCTGCACGCGGGCGAGCTTGGTGAGCCGCCGGTGCGCCTCCTTGAGCGTCACGCCCGGCGGATCCGCGGGCGTTCGGCCCTCGAACCGGTCGAGGCCCACGTAGTGGACCGCGTCGGCCGCGGTCGCCGCGGTCACGGTATGGAGCAGCCGCTCCGTGCGGCCGAGCAGGCCGAGGCCCAGTTCGATGATCCGTCGCGGGGGCGCCTGCAGGACGTGCCGATAAATGACCCGCTCGGCCGCTGGGTTCGACAGCCGCGTCAGCCACAGCCTGCGGAACAGCCCCATCCGCGTCATGATGCCACCCTCTCCCCTGAAACCAGGGGCTGCGGCTCGGCTCCACCGGCAGCCGGCGGCGCAGGCTGCCCCCGGGGGAGAGGATCGGATCGGCGGCCGGGGTGAATGCAGCGGGAGCGATGCCGGCGTCAGACCTTGCCGGACCGGCTCACGGCCGAATCTTTTTCGCGGCCTCGGCGGCCGCGCGACGGACGTCCTTCACCGGATCGTCCTCTGCCACGAGCTCCAAAATCGGGATCGCCGATCCCGCCGCCGGGCCGATGTCGCCAAGCGCGACCGCCGCCTCGAGCCGCACCACGTCGCGTTCGGCCCGCAGCGCCCGCCGCAGCAGCGGGATCGCCCGCTCGAACAACGACTTGTCTTCGGGGGCGACCTTCAAGGCCGCCCAGACCGCGACCGTCGCCATCAAGTCGTCGTCGGACTCGGTCAGCGCCCGCAGGTCGGCCGCGGATTCCTTGGCGGCCGGGCCGATGCGGCCGAGGGCGTAGGCGGCTGAGTACCGCACGCCAGCCGCTGCCTTCGCATCGGCGACCAGTCGCTGCAGGGCGGGAATGGCGGCCGCAGCCTCCGGGCCGATGGCGGCGATCGCCACGGCGGCCTCGCTGGCATGCTCCGCATCGGTATCGCCAAGCTCCTTCACGAGTTCGTCGAGCGCCGGCTTCGCCGCCGGACCGATGCCGGCGAGGATCTCCAGGATGTTGGTCCGCATCGCCGGATCGGCCAACTTGCCGCGCAGGGTGTCCACGCACACGCCGCCCAAGCGGATGAGCGCGGCTCCGGCGGCCCGCCCGACCTCGGGGTCGGCGTCGGTCAGGAGCCCCGTGAACGTGGCGGCAAGTTTTTTCTTCTCGTCGTCGCCGAGCTGCGCGGCCAGGTCGGAGAGGCCGGCGACCGCCCCCTCACGCACGGCCGGCTCGGCAGCGGTGAGAGCCTTCCGGAGCCGCGCTTCAGCGGTAGCCGCGAACGGCTTTTCGCCCCGGTGAATCTGGGCCAAGGCCCACGCCGCCGTCGCGGCCAGCACTTCGTCCTCGTCGGCCACGACCTTCTCCAACGCCGCGTCCGCGTCGGCCGCCCGCACCTTGCCCAGGGCGAACGCGGCCGGGAACCGCAGCGACTTGTCGGGCGACTGCACCGCGGCGATCAGGGCCGGGCCCGCGGCCGCGGCCTGCTCGCCGATCGCGGCCAACGCCAGGATCGCCTGGAGCCGCTCGTGCACCTCGCCCTCGGCGGCGATCTGCGCCAGCGCCGCGGTGGCGGGGGCGGCCTCCGCCCCGATCTCGGCCAACGCGATCGTCGCCCAGTAGCGAGACTGCGGAGCCTTCAACGCCTCCACCAGGACCGGCACCGACACGTCTTCCATGTCGGCCAGCGTGTGCAACGCCGGCAGCACGACGGACGGGTCGGCATCGCCGAGCTGCTTGGCGAACAGGGGCGCGAGCACCGTCGGCGCCGGGTCGAAGTGGCGGATCGCGCGGATCGCGGCCCGCCGCACCCGCGGGTCGGAATGCACGATCGCCTTGGCAACGGCCTCCTGGCCGGCCGCGTACCGGGTGGCGTCATCCGCGGTGATCGTGTCGTCGTCCTCGTCGGCGCGAATGTGGCCGATCGCCGCGGCGGCCTGGGCGGCCACGATCGGATCGGGGTCGGCGAGCAGCTTCACCAGCACGGGCACGGCAGACGACGCGTCTTCACCGATCAGGCCGATGGCGCGGGCCGCGTGCCAGCGGACCCGCAACTCCGGATCCTCCGTCGCCGTGACGAGCGCCTCGAGGGCGGGTTTGGCGTTCTGGCCGAGGTCCGCGATGGCGTCGATCGTCACGACGCGAGTGCGGCTGTCGGTGGTGGTCGTGAGCGTCTTCACGAGGGCATCCAGGCCCGGCTCCTCGGCGGCGGCGGTCTGTGCCGCGACTGCGGGTGCCGGCTGCGGGGCGGCCTTGGCCGGTGTGGCTGCGGGGGCCGCGGCCGAACGCGGAGGTTTATGTGTGCGGGAGCAGCCCGTGGACACGACCGCGAGCGCCAGACAGACCCCGGACGAGACCAACGTGCGACGCATGACTGAATCCTTGGGCAAACGAGATTCATCCGGCGGCGATGCTGCCGGTTCGAGGCGTTTTTCGCGGCAAACTTCCGTCGCCGCGAATCGATGCCGAGAGTATACTCCGACCGGTGTTCAGGCCCATACGAGTTGTTTGGTCCCGCGGGGCACTGCCGCCCCGATGTCGAGTGGAGGTTTCACCCATGTCGAGTCACATGGCAGCCGTTTTCAGCCGGCGGCGATACGCCGCGGTCTCGTCCGTCGTCGCGTTGGCCGGCCTCGTTGCAGCATGGCCCGTGGCGGCCCAGTGGGGCGGCGGCTTCGGCTACAACCGCGGCGGATATGCATCGACCGCCGCACAGGCGGCCGACTACGGCATGTCGGAGATGATGCGAGCCCAGGGCTATCAAAACCTGCAAAACTCCGAAGCGGCCAAGAACTGGGAGCAGGCCAAGACGCAGGAGATCCAAAATCGTCTCCGCTGGACCGAAACCTACTTCGAGATGCGGAAGGTGAACCGCGAGGCGAAGGCGGCCGAGCAGGGGCCTCCGGTCACGCAAGAGCAGGCGATCCGGATGGCGAAGATGGCGGCGCCTCCGCGGCTCGGCTCGACGCAGCTCGATCCGGTGACGGGCCATGTCGAGTACCCGCCGGTGCTCATGGACGACATCTACGCCGACTACCGCAAGCGGCTGGACCAGTTCTTTGCCGATCGGGCCGCCGCGGGCGGCAGCGTTCAATACAGCGAGATGCGGGACTTTCAGAGCAACGTCTCCAAGTTCATCGACGTCCTCAAACAGAACGTGAAGAACTACCCGGCGGGCGACTACGGCAGGGCCCGCACCTTCCTCGACAGTCTGGCCCACGAGGCCCGGATGCCGTCCGGCTGACCGGCGGCGCCGCCGGGCCGCCGGGCCGCGCGGACGGCAGGCCTTCGGGTACACTGCCGAAGCCGTGGTCGAGCGCCTGTGGGGGCGCCGTGGTGTGCCCCGCTCCGCCGCGTGTCCCCGCCTGACCCACGCGCGTGGCTGAAGCCGCTTCCGCCCTCGACGTTCTCAAGGCGGGCGGCTCGTGGCCGCTCGGTTCGCCGTCCCTGGTCGTCGTGCACGGTGGCGATACGTTCCTCGCCGGGCAGGTGCTCGGGTTGCTCCGTGAGCGGCTCTGTCCCGACGAGGCCGATCGGTCCTGGGCCTGGCGGGAGTTTGTCGGCGACGACGAGCCCGATCCGCGGGACGTGTTCGACGAGGCGGCGACGGTGCCGATGTTCGCGACCGCGACGCGGGCCGCCGTCGTGCGGAATGCCGACGCCTTCGTGTCGGACGCGCGGGAGCGGCTCGAGACGCTGGCCAACGCGCCGCGGGGCGGCCGCGGTCTGGTCGTTCTCGAGGTCAGGGCGTTTCCCGGCAACACGCGGCTTGCCAAGGCCGTGGCCGCCCATGGCCTGGCAATCGACACCGCCATTCCGGCCCGCTACGACCTCGCGGCGTGGGTGCGGCACTGGGCGCAGTCCCGGCACGGCGTCCAGCTCGCCGCGGCGACGGCGGCGCGGCTGCTGGAGCGGCTCGGCGGTGACCTCGGCCAGGTGGATCAGGCGATCGCCCGCCTCGCCGCGAGCTGCGCTCCGGCCGACCGCGGCAAGCCGATTCCGCCCGATGCGGTGGATGCGTTCGCCGGCTCGCCGCAGGAACGCACCGCCTGGGGCATGATCGACGCGGCCGCCGGCGGCGACACCAAGCGGGCGCTGCGGGAACTCGCCGACCTGCTCGACGCGGGCGAGAATCCGATCGGCGTCGCGGCGCAGATCGCCTCGGTGCTGCGGCGGCTGTCGACGGCCGCGCGGCTGCTGGCCCTGCCGGCCGGCGGCGGCCGTCCTGCCGGGGTGGAGCAGGCGCTCCGCGAGGCGGGGGTGGCCGCCTGGCCCAAGGCGATGGCGCAGGCGAAGGAGTCGCTCGGGCAGCTCGGGCCCCGCCGCGCCCGCCAGTTGCCGATCTGGCTGCTCGACCTCGACCGGGCCTTGAAGGGCGACGCCTCCCGGGGGCTGCGGGCACGTCTGGCCTTGGAGCGGCTGTTCTGCAAGATGGCGCGTCGGGACGACTCGTCCCGACCGCCCCGTTCAGGAGCCCGCCGATGAATCCGCAGCACCCGATCGATCCCCGCGACGTCTGGGACAACCCGCTGGCCACGAGGTACGCCTCCGCCGAGATGACCCGGCTGTGGAGCGACAACCACCGCTACCGGCTGTGGCGGGAGACGTGGCTCGCCCTCGCTGAGGCGGAGGCGGAACTGGGGCTGCCGATCTCGGCCGAGCAGCTGGCGCAGATGCGGGCGAACCTCGAGCCGATCGATTTCGCCAAGGCGGCGGAATACGAGCGGCGGATGCGGCACGACGTCTTCGCCCACCTCCATGCGTTCGCCGATGCCTGTCCGGCGGCCCGGCCGATCATCCACCTCGGCGCCACCAGCGCCTTCGTCACCGACAACGTCGACCTCGTCCTGATCCGCGAGTCGCTCGACCTCGTGGCCGCCCGGCTCGCGACGGTGATCGAGCGGCTCGCTGCGAAGGCCCTGGAGACGAAGGACCTCGTCTGCCTCGGCCGCACGCACCTCCAGCCGGCCCAGCCGACGACCATCGGCAAGCGGATCTGCCTGTGGATCCACGACCTGCTCCTCGACCTGGAGGAAGTCACGCACCGCCGCAAGCTGCTCCGGGCCCGGGGCGTGAAGGGCACCACCGGCACGCAGGCGAGCTTCCTGGAGCTGTTCGGCGGCGATCATGCCAAGGTGCGGCGGCTCGACGAGCTCGTCGCCGCGAAGCTCGGTTTCCATTCGTCCTACGAGGTGACCGGCCAGACCTACACCCGGAAGGTCGATTCGCAGGTCTGCGCGGCGCTCGCCGGCGTGTCGGAATCGACGCACAAGGCCGGCAACGACCTGCGGCTCGCCGCCGCCTGGGGCGAGCTGGAGGAGCCGTTCGAGCACGAGCAGGTCGGCTCGTCGGCGATGCCCTACAAGCGCAACCCGATGCGGGCGGAACGGATGTGCGGGCTGGGCCGGTTCGTGATGGGGCTGGCCGCAACCGCCGGACAGACGGCGGCCGTGCAGTGGATGGAGCGGACGCTCGATGATTCGGCTCCCCGGCGGCTCGTCCTGCCCCAGGCGTTCCTGGCGACCGATGCCCAGCTCGTGATCTACGCCAACATCGCCGGCGGGCTCGTGGTGCTGCCGGGCGGCATCCGCCGCAACCTGGAGGCCCATCTGCCCTTCCTGGCCAGCGAGCGGCTCCTCATGGCCGGCACGACCGCCGGCGGCGATCGGCAGGAGCTGCACGAGGCGATCCGCACCCACAGCCACGCGGCCACGGCGCGGATTCGTGAGGGGCACGGCAACGATCTCGTCGCCCGGCTGGCCGCCGATCCGCTGTTCGCGGGCGTCGACCTGGAGGCGGCGATGGACACCCGGGGCCTGGCCGGGAGGGCTTCGGCCCAGGTCGACGAGTTCATCGCCGGCGCCGTGCGTGCCGCCCTCGAGGACTGCCCCGTCCGCGGCCCGGAGGCGGCGCTCAGGGTGTGAGCGGCTCGTCACCGGCCGTCACACGCGGTCCTGGTGCCGGGAGCGGCTGCGGTTGGAGCGGCAGTCGAAGCACAGCCCCGAGATGATGAGCCGGTGGCTCTCGGCACGGAACCGGTGCCGGGCCGCCACGGCATCGCGGATCCGCGTCAGCTCGTCACTGGAAAACTCTATCAGCTGGTGGCAGCCCGTGCAGTAGAGGTGGTCGTGCTGGGGATAGCCGTAGTCGTGCTCGTATACGGCACGGCCGCCGAGCACCATCTTGCGGAGCAGCCCCGCGTCCACCATCTCGGCGAGCGTGCGGTAGACCGTGGGCCGGCTCGCCCGGGCACCGGCCGGCGTCCGTCGCAGCCCCTCGAGCAACTGCTCCGCGTCGAAGTGCTCGTGGTGGCCGCAGACGTGGTCCACGATGGCCCGACGCTGCTTGGTGATCCGCTTGCCCTTGGTCTGGAGAAACTCCGCGAACCGCGCCTGCGGCGTCAGGGCGACGTCTACCTTGCCCAATGAGAAATCGGCAGCCACGGCCACGGGGCACCTCCGGAACGGAACCCTTCAATTGTAGCAACCGCGGGCTTCCCGTCCGAAATGCACACGGCCGGACCATGGCGGTCCGGCCGTGCCGTGTTCGTCGCGTCACCGGCAGAGCACCGGAGCCCGGCTTCAGCCGAGCCGGTCGAGCAGCCGGTCGAGGGCGATGTCGAGCTTGTCGTCCGTGTCGTACGAGCCGTCGGCGATCGCCGCCCGGATCGCGTTGACGCGGTCGAAGCGGATGTCGGCGGCCGCGTCGGCCGAGCGGACGGCGTCGACCGACAGCGTGACGGCGTCATGCACTTCGCCGACGCCCTGCTGCTTGACGGCCGCCTGGGCCGCATCGAGGCTCTTCACCGCACCGACGCCCTGCGAGCCCTGCGTCGAAAAAACACCCCAGATGTTCATGATTGCTCTCCTTGCGGGCAGTGTTCCTGATCCCCTCGCTCCCCGACACGGTCCCCGATACGCATCAGCGGGCCGGACGGTTCGTCGTGGATTCGATGTGCCCTTTCCTGTCCACCATTGTTGCCGCGCTTCCGCGTTCCGGCGACACCAGTCGTCGGACAGCGGCCGGTCGATTGCGTGCGACCGGTCGCCGCGGCCAATTTCCTCTCATCGACCGGTCGTGCGAAAACCTTGAATCTTTTTTTGCATTGCCTGTTCTGTGCATTTCGCCGGGCATGAGGCCGCCCAGCCTGCCCATCCTGCCGCCGCCGTCAGGCGGCGAACTCCGGCTTCCGGCGGCCGAGCTGGGACTGGAGCCGCTCCACGATCGCGCTGTGCATCTGGCTAACGCGGCTTTCCGAGAGGTCGAGCGTGGCGCCGATCTCCTTCATCGTCAGCTCCTCGTAGTAGTAGAGGATGATGATCAGCCGCTCGTTGCGATTGAGCCCCTTGGTGACGAGTCGCATGAGGTCCGCCTTCTGGATGCGGCGGGTGGGATCCTCACCTTTCTTGTCCTCGAGGATGTCGATCTCGCGGACGTCCTTGGAACTGTCGGTCTCGCACCATTTCTTGTTGAGGCTCACGAGGCTGACGGCGTTGGCGTCGACGAGCAGCTTCTCGAACTCCTCGCGGGAGAGCTGCATGTGCTCGGCAACCTCCGCGTCGGCAGGTGCCCGGCCGAGCTTGGCCTCGAGCGTCTTCACCGCCTCGTTGAGCTTGCTGGCCTTCGAGCGGACCAGCCGCGGCACCCAGTCCATCGTGCGGAGCTCGTCGAGCATGGCCCCGCGGATCCGGGGCACGCAGTAGGTCTCGAACTTGACGCCCCGCGACATGTCGAAGGCGTCGATCGCGTCCATCAGGCCGAAGGTGCCGGCCGAGACGAGGTCGTCGAGTTCGACGCCGTCGGGCAGTCGCGACCAGATCCGCTCGCCGTTGTACTTCACCAGCGGCAGGTAGATCTCGATGAGCCGGTTTCGCAGCTCCTCGTTCGATTGGTCGAGCTTGAACCGCTTCCAGAGATCGAGGACCTCCTCGGCAGACGGCTGGGTCGCTTGCTGTGCCACGTCATCCTCCTTGATAGGGCCTTGCACGCCGCGGTGACGAGGCATCGCCGCCTCGTCGTCGCGGTCCGGGGTCGCACCGTCCTGGTGCGACCACCGTCGCCGCCGCGCATCCGATCTTCATCGGCGGCGCCGCGGCCAATTCATCAGATTTTTTCCCGGCGCCCCGGGATCTTCGCGAGTCTTCCCATGTTGTCACTTTCCAATTTCCCCTCCATGAATGTTCGGCGGCACTGCGCGGCCCCTCAGGCGGCCCGGGCCGTCTCCTCGGTGCCGAGCGTCGCGAAGATCTCCAGCCGCGGCTCATCGGCCACCTCGTCCTCGGCGAGGACGAGGACGTCGGGCAGGCCGCGGACGAGGGTGTCGCGCACGGCGCGGCGGACGGCGGCCGGCACCACGATGACGGCAACGCCGCCGCGATCGATGGCGGGCCGGGTCGCGCGGCGGATCTCCGCGATCAGCCGAGCCGCCGGCCGGCTGGCGGACGGGCCGGTGGCGAGCGTGTCGGCTGCGGCGCCGGCGAGCCGCACCGCGGTGAGCCTGCCCTCTGGATCGCGGGCCCGGCGGCGGATGCTGCCCGCCAGCCGGCGGCGCACGATCTCGGCGAGCTGCCGCGGTTCGGCCGCATCGGCCGCATGGTCCGACATGACCTCGATGATTTCGGCGAGCGGCCGCGCCGGCACCCCCTCCTGGAGCAGGCACTGGAGCGTGCGCTGGATCTTCGCCACCGTGAGCACGCCCGGCACCACCTGCTCGACGAGGGCCGGCTGGGCGGCGCGGAGCGACTCGACGAGGCGGCTCGTGGCTTCCCGGGAGAGCAGCTTGTCGGCATGCCGCCGGACCACGGCCTCGAGACAGCGTGACACGCAGTCGACGTCGTCGAGCACCGTCGCCCCCAGGCCGCGGGCCGCATCGGCCTGGGCATGGCTCGTCCAGACGCCGCGCCGCCCGGTGAGCGGGTCGGTGGCGTCGAGCCCATCGACCGTCTCGCCCGCGGTCGGCAGCACGAGGAGCCGGCCGGCCGGCAGCTCGCCCTCGTGGACAACGTCGCCGGCGAGGTGGATCGCGAAGCCGCGTGGCGGCAGTGCGGGATCGTCGCGGAACGACACCTGCGGGACCACGAGGCCGAGATCGGCGGCAATCGCAGTCCGCAGGGCCGCTGTCCGCTCCAGCAGCGGCGCCGCCGCGCCGGCGACCAGCCCCACCAGGCCGCCGCCCAGCCGGACCACGAGCTGCTCGTCGGCGATGACATCGGCCAGGGCGGCCCGTGCCGCCCGCGGGGCGACGGTCGTGTCGTCACGCTCGTCGCGGCTCCCGTTCCTGCCCCGCCGGGCGGTGAAGAAGGCGGCCAGGAACGAGACGCCCGCCATCCCGGCCAGCGGCAGGAACGGCAGATCGGTGAGCGACAACAGCGCCAGAAACACGCCCGTCATGGCGAGCACTTGCGGCCGCGCCGTGAACTGGCGGCTGAACTCACGGGACAGGTCGATGGCCTGGCTCGACCGCGAAATCAGCAGGCCCGTGGCAACCGACACGAACAGCGCGGGCACGGCGCTGGTCAGGCCGTCGCCGATCGTGAGCCGGGCGTACGTGCCGAGGGCCTTGTCCGCGGGCATGCCGTGCTCGACCACGCCGATGGCCAAGCCGCCGATCAGGTTCACGAGCGTGATGATCACTCCGGCCTTCGCTTCACCCGCCACAAAGCGGCTGGCACCATCCATGCTGGCGAAGAAATCGGCGTGTCGCTGCAGGTCGAGGCGGGCCCGCCGCCCCTCCTCGCGGGTCAGCGTGCCGGCCTGCACGTCGGTGTCGATCGCCATCTGCCGGCCCGGCAGGCCGTCGAGCGCGAAGCGGGCCGCCACCTCGCTGGTCCGCGTGGATCCCGCGGTGATCACCAGGAACTGCACGACGGCGATGATCGCGAACACGACCGCGCCGACGACGAGGTTGTTGGCGGCCACGAACTCACCGAATGCCTCGACGACGCGGCCCGCCGCCGCGGGGCCGTCGATGGCGGCGCGGGAGAGGATGAGCCGCGTGGTGGCGATGTTGAGCACGAGCCGGACGAGCGTGGCGCCGAGCAGGAACGTGGGGAAGATGCTCATCTCGAGCGGCGTCCGGGCCGCGAGGGCCCCGAGCAGGGCGAGCACCGAGACCGTGAGGTTGGCGGCGAGCAGCAGGTCCACGATCGCCGGCGGCACCGGCGCGAGCACGACCAGCACCGCCAGCAGGATCGCGGCCGGGATCGCATAGTCGAGAACGGCGGCGGATGCGGGACGGCGCAGGGCCGCCGCGGTGGATTGGGCCATGGGATGACGGGCGTCGGTCGGGTTGGAATCGTGCCTCGCGGGCGGCGGGGACGGTAGCGGAGGCCGGAGTGGCGGTCCAGACCGGTCGCCGCCTGTTTCGGCGGCTACAATCGCAGCGGTTTGCGTCCCCTTTTCCCCGCCCTGGATCTTCCGCCCATGCGGTTCGACCGCCTTGGACTCACCTTCGACCATCCCGACAACTGGACCGTGGATGTCGACGACGCCAGCGGCCTGCAGGCTGCGGTTACCGCGTACGCGCCCGACGGCGGATTCTGGTCGGTGAGCGCCCACGCGCCCGGCGGCCCGGCCGCGGAACTCGCCGCCGCCGTCGTGCAGGAGATGCGGTCGCAGTATCAGGAGCTCGACAGCGAGTCGGTCGAGGAAGGAATCGGCGGCCGCATCCTGCGCGGCTTCGACCTCAACTTCTACTGCCTCGACCTCACCAACACGGCCCAGGTGCGCACGCTGGAGACGCCGGACGCGGTGTACCTGCTGCTCTGCCAGGCCGAGGACCGCGAATGGGAGGAGACGGCTCAGGTGTTCGCGGCCATGACCGCGAGTTTCGTGGCGGCGTTGGGCCCCGGCGCCGACCGGGAAACCGGCGGTCCCGACGCCTCCTGACGCGACCGGCGCCGCCAAAAACACCGTCCGCTGCTACCATGCTCCCGTTGTGAAGTGACCCCGTCGGTCGCTCGTCCTCCCCCCTGCAGGCCGCACGTTGCTCCTCGCCGACCTCTCCACCGGCCCGACGATCCAGATGGTCCATTGGCTGGCCTTCGCGGTCTTCGTGACCGTAATGCTCGTCCTGGATCTCGCCGTCTTCCACCGCAAATCGCACGAGCCGTCGCTGCGCGAGAGCGCCTTCTGGACCTGCTTCTGGTCGGCTCTCGCCCTGGCCTTCAACGGTCTGGTGTGGTGGTGGCTGGGGGGCAAGCCGGCGATCGAGTTTCTCACGGGCTACCTCGTCGAATGGTCGTTGTCGATGGACAACGTATTCGTGTTCGCGGTGGTGTTCGCCTACTTCGGCGTGCCGCTGAAGTACCAGTACCGCGTCCTCTTCTGGGGCATCCTCGGCGCGGTGATCATGCGGCTGACGTTCGTGCTCCTCGGAGCGGAGCTCGTCGAGCGGTACAAGTGGATCCTGTGGGTGTTCGGCGCCTTCCTCGTCTACACGGGCGTGAAGCTGGCCTGGGGCGGCGGTGACCACGAGCCCGGAGAAAACGGGCTGATCCGGTTTTTTCGCCGTTTCATCCCCGTGTCCAACCAGCCGGCCGGCGACCGGTTCTTCGTCCGCGAGCAGGGGAAATTGATGGCCACGCCCCTGTTCCTCGTGCTCCTGGTGGTGGAGAGCACGGACGTGTTGTTCGCGGTGGACAGCGTGCCGGCCATCCTCGGCGTGGTCACGCCGGGGACCCACTACATGCGGTTCATCGCCTTCACGTCGAACGTGTTCGCGATTCTTGGCCTGCGGGCCCTGTATTTCTTGCTCGCCGGCGTGATGGACCTGTTCCGGTTCCTCAACTACGGGCTGTCGGCGGTGCTCGTCTTCGTGGGCTGCAAGATGATCGCGGAGGCGGCGCGGCACAACGAGTGGCTGGCCGCCCAGGGGGGCTGGGATGCCCATGCCAAGGGGCATCTCGTCCATCCGGCGGTCTCGCTGGCGGTGATCGTCACCCTGATCGGCACGAGCGTGGCGGCGTCGCTGGCCTTTCCGGAACGGAAGCACGGCGGCACGTTGGCCGAAGACGGTCACGATGGTCCGGCGGCCGGGGCGTGACCGCGGGTGACGCGGCCGGCGGGCGATGCGGATCCTCGTCCATGAATGGTGCTGCTCGGGCGGGCTGGCCGCGTGGCAGCACGGGCGGGGCGTCGGGGTGACCGCCGCGCTGCACGCCGAGGGCCGGGCGATGTTTTTGGCCCTGCTGCGCGACGCTTGCCGCGACCCGGAACTCGACGTGACGGCCCTCGTGGATGTGACCCGCCCCGTGCCGTTGCCAGCGCGGGTGCGAATCCACTCCGTTGCCGTCGGCGCCGAGGTGGACGTGCTGGTGGCGGAGGCCGGACGGGCGGAGATGACGATCGTGGTCGCGCCGGAAACCGATGGACTGCTCGCGAGCCGGGTGGCCGCGGTGCGGCAGGCCGGTGGCACCGTGCTGGCGTCCGACGCCGCGTTCCTCGCCGTCGCGGCCGACAAGCAGGCCACCATGCACGCGCTGGCCGCCGTGGGCGTGCCGGTGCCAGCGGGGCGGCTCTTGGTGGCCGGGGCCGAGTGGCCGGCGGGGTTCTGCACGCCCGCGGTCCGCAAGCCGCGTGACGGGGTCGGGGGAGAGGATCTGGTCGTCGTGCCACGCGGTGCGCGGCCTCCGGCGCCGGTGCCCCGCGACACGCGTCTGGAGGTCCTCGCGGAGGGCGTGCCCGTCGGGGTGGCGTGCCTGTGCGGTCACGGTCCGCCGGTGCCGCTCGCACCGCTGCGGCAGCGGTTTGCCGCCGGGCCTGGATCGGCCTACGTCGGGGGCGAGCCGCTGGCGGACCGCGTCGCGCAGCGGCGAGCCACGGCGCTCGCCGTGCGGGCCATCGCCGCGGTGACGCGGGCCGCCGGTGGGCTGGCACGCGGCTGGGTGGGAGTCGATATGATCCTCGGGCCGCAGGCCGACGGCCGGGGCGATCGGGTGCTGGAGGTGAATCCGCGCTTGACGACCTCGTTCGTGGGCCACGCCGCCGCTGCCGCCACCAGCCTCGTGCGGCAGTCGATCGAGGTCGCCGCCGGCCGGACTGTGCTGCCGGCGGCGAGTCCCGGGGCATTTCAAGTCGTGGCCAATGGTGATCGTGCTTCCTCCCGCGACTGACCTCGTCGCCCTCGACGTGGGCGGCGCCGCCATCAAGGCGGCCGACGGCCGTGGGTGGGCCCATGCCCTGCCCTTTCCGCTGTGGCGGGAGTGGCGGCGGCTGCCTGACGCGATCGCCGCGGTGATCGGGCCGTTGCGGCCCGACCGGATCGTGGCGACGATGACCGGTGAAATCGCCGATTGTTATCCGTCGCGGACGGCCGGCGTGTCGGCCATCGTCGCCGCGGTCGAGACGGCGTCTCGCGCGGTCGGCTGCCGGACGGCCGTCGGCATCTATCTGCTCGATGGCCGGATCGTGTCCGGGACCGAGGCCACGCGGCAGCCGCTCGCGGCGGCGGCAGCCAATTGGCACGCTCTGGCGCGGCTGGCCGCGGCCGCGACGGGCGGGGTTGCGGGCTTTCTCATCGACGTCGGGTCGACCACGACCGATATCGTGCCGCTGGGGCCGGCGGGGCCGGCGCCGCTGGCAACTGACGATCCCGGCCGGATGCGGACCGGTGAGCTCGTCTACACGGGCATCGAGCGGACGCCCGTCGCGACGCTTGTCCGATCCCTGCCCCACGGCGGCCTGCGCCGGCCGGTGGCCAGCGAGCGATTCGCCGACTCGCGTGATGCCTGGCTGCTGCTCGGCGAGTTGCCGGAGGAGGAAGAAGCCAGCGACACGGCCGACGGCGGGCCGGCCACCCGCGCGGCGGCCCGGGTGCGGATGGCGCGGTCGATGCTGCTGGACCCGGCGGCGCTCTCGCCCGACGAGGCCCGCGGAGCCGCGGAGCGGTGTGCCGCGACGCAGGCCCGGCTCGTGGCCCACGCCCTGGGCCGGGTGGCGGCCGGCTGCGGCTGGCGGCCGCGCACGGTCGTGCTCTCGGGCCACGGCGCGGCGCTGGCGCGACGGGCCCTTGACCGCACGGCCTGGCCGGTCGAGCGGGTCGCTCTGGCCGAGCAGCTCGGCGCGGAGGTCTCGCGGGTCGCCCCGGCCCACGCGCTGGCGCTGATCGCCCGGGGAGCCTTGCGATGAGCGACCGGTGGCTGCACGGCATCCTCCGAGGCGGCGTGACGGAGCGGTCTGCCGGCCCGCTCGTGGTCAAGGTCGGCGGCAGCCTGCTCGCCCGTCCACGCTGGGCGGAACTGATCGCCGAGCTGCTGGCCGGCACGCCACGGCGCTGCACGGTCGTCGTCGGCGGCGGACCTGTCGTGGACGGCCTGCGAACCATCGATGCCGCCGCGCCGCAGGCGGCCGAGGCGATGCATTGGCGGGCGATCGAGGCCCTGGGAATCACGGCCCGGATCGTGGCCGAGGCGCTGTCCCTGCCGCTGGTCGACGCCCCCCAGGCCACGCGAGGAGTGCTCGACGTGCCGGTTTGGCTACGGCGAGACGTGACGCTGCCCGCGGGCTGGCACGTGACGAGCGACTCCATAGCCGCGGTCGTTGCCGCCGCCGCGGCCGCTGGGCTGCTGCTCGCCAAGAGCGTGCCCCCGCCCGTCGGCGGCGTGCCCGCAGTCGCGGCTGGGGGCTGGGTCGATGCCCACTTCCCAGTCGTCGCCGCCCGCCTTGCTCATATTGCGTGGGCCGCGCCGATCAGTCCCATGCCAGCGGGGCCGTTGCGGGACGAGCGGTGAGGGCCGCGGTCCGCGTGGCGGTGAGGTCGAGGTCTGCGGCGGCGGCGGAATTGGCCGCGAACGCCCAGGGCTGGAATTGAACGCCACCGGAGGCGCTGAGCACCCAAGTCGTGCCCTTCTTGATGCCCGATGCGACCGTGGGCACCGTGGCCGGCGCGTCGTAACGGGGCAGCGGCAGCTTGCCGGCATCCATCAGCGGGCCGAGGTCGAGGCCCGCCCGGCCGTCCAGCTGCCGGCCCTTGATGAGGGCCGCCACGACGGCCAGGTCGACGCAATTGAGGAGTTCGCCGAACACCGGCTGTTTGGTCGACAGGATGTCATACTGTTTGGTCATCGCCGCACACCACTTTTCCGCGACCGCGTCCGCGGCGCCGGCGCCGCGTTGTATCCCTCCCCGGGCGGCCACGTCGGTCTCCGTGAGGCACTTCATGCGGCGTCCCGAGAGCCGCCAGGCGAGTTCGTCGGCATCGCGGGCGATCGGATCGTATTCGGCCTCGAGCCAGAACCGTGGCAGGGACGAGGCCCGGCCACCGGCGGGCACCATTGCCAGGTAGCTCGGCAATTCCTTGACGCCGGAAGGCTCCAGGCCCATGCCGATCCGCTTCATGCGGTAGTCGGCCGCGACGAGCACCCGGGCGAAGCGGCTGTCGGCGGGCACGCCGCCCACGCGGACCTGCTGCGGACCGAGCGCCTCCTCCATGCCGCGAAACACGGCCTGGGGAGCAGGACCCATCGTTTTTTGCGCCGCCAGAAACTTCTGCAGGCGGGCGATGCCCTCGGGTGTGGGATCGATCGAGCATTGGATGCCGCCCGCCCGCGCCTGCTCGATCGATCGCAGCGCCACGATCAGATCCTCCAGGAGCAGCAGCGGCCGGCCGCTGCCGGCGGCGACGAAGTTGCCCGCGGCATCCACGATCGGCTTGTCGCCGGGGCCGGCAAGCACGATGTCGTGGCCGTCGGGATCGACGAACACATGCGTGACTCGTTCCAGGCCGCCGAGCAGGAGCAGCTCGACCGGTAGCGGCTGGCTCTTCGCAGCTTTGTCGGCGACGGCGGTGATCATTTTGGCGAGCGACACCTTCCGCAATTCGCCGGGCTTCGCCGGCAGCCTCGCGTCCGCCAACGCGGCGCGGCGTTCCTTGGCAAGGGCCTCGACGGCGCCGGCGTCCATGGACCGGAGGATGCCGTCGGTGTCGATCGAGATGCCACCCACCGCGCCGAAGCCGAATCCGCCGCGACCGCCGCCGAACCCGCCGCCGAACTGTGCGGCGGCCCGCCCGGTGAGCGCGGCGGTGCAGAGAACCGTCATGCAGACGTAGGCAACAACGCGGCGCAGGCCGAGCAGCCGGGACTGCAGGGCGCGGGAAGGGGGCGTCATGGCAGGCTCTCCAAGTGCGGTCGCGGGCGGGAATTGAGATTCGGCTCTGGCAACGAAGCAATGGTAAGTCGGGTGAGAATTTCCAGCAAACCCGATTCGGCCCACGATCCGTGCCATTTTCCGGGGGTTTGGGCCTATCGCAAAACGGGCTTGGCTGGTGCATGATCAACTTCGGCCGGGTCGGCGGAGCGTCCGGTCAGGCCGGAGTCGTGGTGCACGTTGGCGAGGGACCGAGCCATGGCTGCGTATTTGATCGTTCGGGATCCCGTCTGCGGCCGCAGCGTCACCAGGCTTACGGATGGTGACGCCGTCTCCCTGGGGCGTGCGACCACCAACGGCATCGTCATCAACGACGAGCGGGCGAGTCGGATGCATGCTGAGATCGTCCCGACGGGCCAGGGATGGTCGATCCGCGACCTGGGGAGCCGCAACGGCACGCTCGTGGGCGGGCAGGTGATCACCGCGGAGCGGCTCCTGACGCCGGGAGACGTGATCGCCGTCGGCCTCACGGAGGTCACGTACTGCGAGGGTGAACCGCCCACCGATCCCAATCTGACGCTCGTCGGCACCGGTCCGGCGCCGCTCTCGGCCGAGATGCGGGTCTGGCAGGCGTCGATCACGCACCGGCGGGCCCGGAGCCGTCTCCTGGAGAACATGCGTGACGCGGCGGAGCGCGTGCCACGGGTGGGGCGGGCGGCGGCGGAACTCTGCCGGCTGGCCTTCGCGCTCGGGCGGGCCGACGACCTCAAGGCGATGGCCAAGCTGGCGTTGGAATCCGCGCTCCAGGGGGCCGGCGCCGCCCGCGGCGTCCTGCTCCTGCCCCCGCATGTCGGCGACCTGTCGCATGCGCGGGGGCCGTCCGCCGGATCTGCCGAGGCCCTGGTGGCGCTGGCATCGGTCCCCGATCCCTGGCCGGTCGGCGGCACGCCCGCTGGCGTGGCGGCGGCCGTGATCGCGGCCGACGAGGCGCTGCTGGCCACGGCGAGCCCGGATGCGACGCGGTCGCCGGAGGATCCGTCGGGAACGATTTCAGCTCCGATTCGCACGCGGGGCATGGTCGTCGGCGTGCTCCACCTCGAGGTGTTGACGCACGACCGCGAGTGCACGCCGGACGATCTCGAGTTCGTCATGGCCGTGTGTGACGCCCTCGGCGTTGCGCTGGAGAACTTTTCCGCCCGGGCGGCCCTGTCGACGAAGCTCGCCAACACCGCCGACGAAATCGAGCGGCTCCGGCGGCGGCTTGGCGAGGACGCGCCCATGGTGGTGGTGAGCCCCGCCATGCAGGCGATCGTAGGGCAGCTGCAGCGGGTGGCCGCCACGAAGGCCACCGTGCTCATTCGCGGCGAGAGCGGCGTCGGCAAGGAGCTCGTCGCCCGGGCAATCCACGAGTCGAGCGACCGCCGTGGCGGTCCCTTCGTGTGCCTCAACTGCGCCGCCCTCTCGGAGACGCTCCTGGAGAGCGAACTCTTCGGCCACGAAAAGGGCGCCTTCACCGGGGCCACGGAGCGAAAGCTCGGCAAGTTCGAGTCGGCCCACAAGGGCACGCTGATGCTCGACGAGATCGGCGAGATGAGCCCCAGCATCCAGGCCAAGTTTCTCCGCGTGCTCGAGGGGCATCCCTTCGAGCGGGTCGGCGGCAGCGGCCGCGTGCAAGTGGACGTGCGGGTCGTGGCGGCCACGAACCGGAATCTCGAGGATGCGGTGACGGCGGGAGAGTTTCGCCGTGACCTGTATTTCCGCCTCAAGGTCGTGGAGATCCTGGTGCCGCCGCTGCGGCGCCGGCCGGAGGACGTGGAGGCGATCGCGCAGCACTTTTTGCAGCGGTTCGCCGCCGAGACCGGCCGCCGGATCAGCGGCTATACGCCCGCGGCATTGCAGGCGATGCGGGCCTACCACTGGCCGGGCAACATCCGCGAACTGCGAAACTGTGTCGAGCGGGCGGTCGTGCTGGCCCAGAGCGAATGGATCGACGTCCAAGACATGGCGCTCAGCCATCTCGCCGCACCGGGCGAGACCGGCCGGCAGTCGGTCGGCCGGGCTGCGGCCTTCGTGCCCGCCACGATCGACGAAGTGGAGCATCGCCACGTGCTGGCGACGCTGGAGGCCGTCGGCGGCAACAAGACGAAGGCCGCCGCGATGCTCGGGATCGAGCGGTCGACGCTCGACCGCAAGCTGGCGAAGTGGGCCAAGGCCTGACGCGGCCGCGGCACGCTCGCCGGCGCCGCGAGCGTTCGCAGGCTGTGGGACAAGTCTGCCCGAGCAGGATGCGACGGCCATCGCCCCAGGAAGCCCGCGGCGTTTCCTCGGCTGCGCCTTCGGTCTGCGAATCCTGCGGTCGATCAAGTGGAAAAAGGCCATGGAGGCAATCCCGTTCGGTACGAGGGTTGCCGGAGGTGCGCGCCACGTCTTGGGAGGGTCGGGGCTGCCCGTGCCCCGTCGCCGGACGCTCACTGCGCCCATCCTGGGCTGCGTTCGCTCGAAGATGCCTGCGCTGCGGCATCCATGCCTCCGCTGGCCATCTACGCCGGCTCTCGGGGCACGGACAGCCCCTCCCGGCACCCTGCCTTTGAACGCTCGTGCCGCAGAGGCAACGCGCAGCGGGCAGGTGCAACGATAGTTCCGCCGCGATCGTGGCGAAAGCAGTCGGGTCGAAGATGCGGACCGACTCGGATCGTGATCCGAGTGACGTGCGATTGACCCCCAGTCGCTTTCGCACCTTGTCGAACTCCGTGACGCGCTGCAGGCCACGGAGCGTACGAATCGCGGGATTGAATAACCACAAGCGAACCAGCACGCAGTACTGGTCCATGTGCAGCTGCCGATTGCCAGCCGCATCACGCTTCGTCCCGACCTCATGCAGTCGAAACAACAGCTTCCGCAGGGAGCGAAAGTGCTTGAACCCCTGCAGATCACGATCGCCGATACCCGCATTTCCGGCTGCCATGCCGGACACTATCGACGATCAAAGCCCAGGGCGCAAGTCACCTGCCTTGCCCAGGACTCCCGGCGTGTGATGCGCAAATCCCGTGCCGAACGGGATTGCCATGGAGGGCCTTGTCCACGGACAGCTAGCCCTTTTCGATCCACCGCGGCGGCGGGATCGCCGGGCTGCGGGCCATCAGCAGCAGAACGCCGGCCGCGAGCACCAGCAGCGGCACTTCGACCTCCGCTGTCAGCGTTCCCGTCTGCCGCAGAATGGAGAACAGGCTCGCCAGCCCGAAGAAGCCGCTGACGGCGAACGACACCTTGTCGAAGCCCGAGAGGATCACGGCGAGGACGCCGATCATGGCCAGCCCGAGAGTCCACGCCCAGTCGACGGTCGGAATGAAGCCCAGGCTGCTGAGCAGCCAGCCTCCGCCGACGGCGACCAGCAGGATTCCCACAATCAACGAGGAACGATCTTTTTGCATCCCAGCCACCTTGGCGTTTCCGGTCAGACCCGACTCCAGGCATTCATATCCACTGGCACGGAAAATCCAACCCGCGTTGGGCTTCACAGGTCGAAATACCGCTTCCAGTACTCGGCGCCTTCCGGCCCGGGCTCCGGTGGTTTCGTGTCACCCGCCCGCGGCGCACGGCGGGCCGCCCGCGCCTCCGCCAGCCACTCGGCGCACGACACGGCCTTCGCCCGCCGCCGTCTGGCCGCCGCCTGCAGGCGGCGGTCGTTCGACACCACCATCAGATGCGGCGACGTCGCGTCTGCCACCAGTTCCTCGATCAGCGAATCGGCGTCGGGATACTCGCGGGCGAACCAGACGCGGATGCCGCGATGCGTGGCGCGGCCGGGCAGGCCATCGGGAGCCCGGGCGGCGTCGAACACGACCACGGTGTTCGACGCTTCGGCACCCAGCAAGTCGGCGAGCATGTCGAGCAGGGCCCGCCGCGACTGCTCGAAGCCGCCTGCGCCACGGCTGGCGCCGAAGACGCCGGAGGCATGGAGGAGGTTGTAGCCGTCGATGATCAGCTTCATGGCCGGTGTCCGCCGCGGTCAGGGGCCGCGTTGCGGGCGGCCGCGGTCAACCAACGAGCCGGTGCTTCACCCGGCCTCCCACGATCGTGACCACCGCCCTGCCCTGGAGTGTCCAGCCGTCGAACGGCGTGTTCACGCTCTTGGAGTGAAACTGCCTCACGTCCACCCGCCAGGAGAGGTTGGGGTCGATGAGCGTGATGTCGGCGGCCGCTCCCGGCCGCAGCGTGCCCCGGCTCAGACCGAGGATCCGCGCCGGCAGCGTGCTCAGCGCCTCGATCAGCCGCGGCCAGCCGATGCGGCCGGGGACGATGAGCCTCGTCACCGCCAGCCCCACCGCCGTCTCCAGGCCGAGAATCCCGAACGGGGCCCGGTCGAGTTCCAGCATCTTCTTCTCGCGGGCGTGGGGCGCGTGGTCGGTGGCGATGCAGTCGATCGTGCCGTCGACGAGGCCCGCGATGATCGCCTCGACGTCGGCGGCCGTCCGCAGCGGTGGGCTCATCTTGAAGTTGGCGTCGAAGCCACGGAGGTTCTCGTCGGTGAGCGTGAAGTGATGGGGGCAGGCCTCGGCCGTGACGCGGGCGCCGCGCCGCTTGGCCTCGCGGATCAGCGCCACGCCGCCGGCGGTCGAGACGTGCATCACGTGCAGGCGGCCGCCCGTCACCTCCGAGAGGGCGATGTCGCGGCCGATCATCACCTCCTCGGCCGCCGCGGGCATGCCGGTGAGGCCGAGGACCAGCGACACCAGCCCCTCGTGCATCACGCCGCCACGGGAGAGTTCCAGGACCTCCTCGTGGGCGAGCACGGGCTTGTCGAACATCCGGCAGTACTCGAAGGCACGCCGCATGAGCTCCGCGTCGTAGACCGGCGCGCCGTCGTCGCTGAACGCGACCGCTCCCGCCTCCACGAGCTGGCCGATGTCGGCGAGCTCCTTCCCCTCGCGGCCGCGGCTCACGCAGGCCACGACGAACACGTTGCAGTTGTCTGCCCGGGCCGCCTTTTGATGGATGAACTCGACCGCCGCCTGGGTGTCGATCGGCGGCTCGGTGTTCGGGATGCAGGCGACGCTCGTGAACCCGCCGGCCACGGCGGCCCGCGTGCCCGTCTCGATCGTCTCGTCCTCCTCGCGGCCCGGCTCGCGGAGGTGCACGTGCATGTCGATCAGGCCCGGGGCGACGATCAGGCCGGTGGCGTCGATCGTCTCGTCGGCCCGGCCCAATGGCTGGCCGCCGGCATGTCCGACCGACACGATCAGGCCGTCGCGGATGAGCACGTCGTCCACCCGGTCGACGCCCTGGGCGGGATCGACCACGCGGCCGCCGCGAATGAGGAGCGTGGCCATCAGACGATGCTCGCGGGAGTGTGGGGAGCGGAACGATCCGTGCCGGCGGCCCGCCGCGGGCCGCACGTCAGCCAGAGCACGCCCATGCGCACCGCCAGACCGTTGGTCACCTGGTCGAGGATCAGCGACTGCGGGCAGTCGGCGACGTCGGCGGTCACCTCCACGCCCCGGTTGATCGGGCCAGGGGCGAGGATCAGGAGGTCCTTCTTGGCCCGCTTCAGCCGCTCGCCCGTCATCGCGTAGAGGTGGGCGTATTCGCGCACCGACGGAAAGGGCCGGGTGTTCTGTCGCTCGAACTGGATCCGCAGCAGGTTGAGCACGTCGCACCGCGGCACGATCGCGTCGAGATCATGCGACACCTCCACGCCCAGCTCCCGCCAGCGGTCCGAGACGAGCGTCGGCGGGCCGCAGAGGATGACCTTCGCGCCCAGCTTGACGAGCCCCCAGAGGTTGGAGCGGGCGGTGCGGCTGTGGGCGATGTCGCCGACGAGGCCCACCGTCACGCCGCTGAGGTCGCCGCTGCCGCCGCCGGCGAGGTGGCCGAGCCGCTCGCGCATCGAGAAGATGTCGAGCAGGCCCTGGGTCGGGTGCTCGTGCGGACCGTCGCCGGCGTTGATCACGCCGACGGACAGCTGCTGGGCCAGCAGGTGCGGCGTGCCGGGCGTCGAGTGGCGGACCACGACCGCGTCCACGCCCATCGCCTCCAGATTCTTGGCGGTGTCGATGAACGACTCCCCCTTGGAGAGGCTGCTGGAAGAAGCGGCGAAGTCGACCACGTCGGCGCCCAGACGCCGCGCGGCCAGCGCGAAGCTCGTCTTGGTGCGGGTGGAGTTCTCGAAGAACAGGTTGACGATCGTCGAGCCGGTGAGCACGGCGAGCTTCCGCCGGCATCCGTCGGTGGCCTCCTTGAAGAGGGCGGCGGTGTCGAGGAGAAGGCGGATTTCCGCGGGCGTGAGCCGCTCGAGGTCGAGCAGATGGCGGTGCGACCATGTGGACGGCACCGTCTCCTGATCGAAAGTGGCGGGGGGCATGAGGCGGAAATCCTCTGAAATTCGAACTTCCCAATGGCGGGTCTGGATTCTAGCAGACCTGCGCAGTTTGCCAGCCCGGTTGACCGTGCCGGTTGACCTTGCCTCGGGCGTGTGTCCGCCCCTAACTTCCCGGCTCGATGGATCCTCCCCGGCCGTCGGTGGCGGAACACTGCAGCGCGAGCGATCAACTTCATGCGCCACACCCGCTTCGTGAACGCCGTCCGTCTGCTGACCCTGGCGGCCGGAATCGTCGTCCAGGCCGGCTGCACGTCGGCACTCAGCACCGCCTACCTGCGTGATGCGTTATGGGACATGTCCGAGCATGCCGCGGAATCCGCGGCCGAGGTGCCCGCCGCTGCGGGGGCGGCCACGTCCGCTCCCGGGGATCGCGTGGCCGACGATGTCGCGGTGGACAGGGCCGACGCGGAACGTCGACAGGCGGCGATCGAGGAGGCGGTGGAGCGACTGGCACGGATCGGCACTCTCAACGCCGCAGCCCAGGCCGCGCTCGTCGAGACGCTGCAGGCGACGCAGCAGGAAGACTGGCCGATCGTCATCGAGGCCTTCTCCGCCACGCTGGCCGACGAGCCGGCCGCCGCAGCCGAGCGCCGGGCTGCGTCCGAGTCGGAACCGATGCCCGAGCCGCACGTGGTCGCCAAGGCGCCCACCGAATCGGCCCCCGGAGAGGCGGCCGCCCCGCCAGCCGCGGCGCTCGCCGCCGTCGTCGCACCGGAGCCGCCAGCAGGGCCGGCCGCGTCACTGCCTCCCGGTGCCCCACCCGCTCCGGCGACGCCGCCTGATCCGCCGGCCGCCGTCGCCCGGCCGCCGCTGGCGGTGCGGAACGCCTGCTTCGCCTCGCGGGTCCGCGGCTGGGGCAACGTGGAGCGGTTTCCCGCGGATCGCTTTCAGCCCGGCCAGGAAGTGATCGTCTACTTCGAACTCGATGGGCTGTCGGCCGCGGAGTCGGCAGCGGGCTTCAGGACGGCGATCGACGCGAACCTGCGGCTGGTGGACGGTGAGGGCCGCGAAGTGCATGCCTGGAACTTCGAGCCGATCACCGAGACCTGTCCGGCCCGCCGCCATGACTACTTCGCCCGCTACGTGGTGCGGCTACCCGAATCGGCTGCCGGGGCGTGCCGCGTCGAGCTCGCCGTCCGCGACGCGATCGCGGGCGGATCCGCCACTGCCACGCTCCCCTGCACCGTCGAGTGAGGCGTTGCGCGGCCGGGCGTGAGAAGGTGTCCTTCGCGGCCGCGGCCGCTGAATGCCGGGCGGCGACGCATCGCGCGTGACGCGGCCTGCGCCGTGGGATATCGTTCGCCGACGCGGCCGGGATGCGGCGTCTCCTGTGACGAGGAGATGCGAGCCATGCAGACCGAGCCCCAGGTGTCGTTCGACGACCTGCCCGTGGACGAGGCCGTCCGCGACGCCGCCCTCGAGCACGTCGCGCATCTCGAGCGGCTCTACGATCGAATCACCGGCTGTCACGTGGTCGTCGCCCAGCCGCACCGTCACCACCGCGAAGGCCGTCTCTACGCGGTCCGCGTCGCCCTCGTCGTGCCCGGCGGTGAGATCGTCATCAACCGCGACCAGCACCTCGACCACGCCCATGAGGACGTGTTCGTGGCCCTCCGCGACGCATTCCTCGCGGCGCGGCGGCGGCTGGAGGACCACGTCCGCCGCCTGCGGGGTGCCGAGAAGGCCCATGCGCCGCGGGCCCGCGGGCGGATCACGCAGATCTTCCCGCTCCAAGGATACGGCTTCATCGCCACGCCCGACGGCCGCGAGATCTACTTCCACCGCCATGCGATCTCCGACCAGGACTTCCGCATGGCCGACGTGGGCAGCCCGGTGCTCTTCACCGAGGAGGAGGGGGACCAGGGGCCGCAGGCCGCCGCCGTCCACCTGGAGCGTCCGCACAGCCACGCCCTGCATCGGGGCGGATCTTCCGCAGGAGCCGAATCATGACGCTCGCGCATGCGGTGGAATCGTTCGACGTGTCGATCCCAGCCACCGGCGCGAAGGGCGCGGCCCTTGCGTTGCCGGGTCGGCTCTGCCTGCCGGCGCCGCCGACGGGCCTGGTGCTGTTCGCACACGGCAGCGGTTCGAGCCGCTCGAGCCCGCGAAACACGTTCGTCGCGTCGGTGCTCCACGAATCGTGGATCGGCACGCTGCTCTTCGACCTGCTCACGGAGCAGGAAGCCACCGACCGTGTCAACGTGTTCGACGTGGCCCTGCTCGCGGAGCGGCTCCTGGCGGCGGTGCGGTTCGTGGCGGGGCTCGAGCAGACGCGGCACCTGCCGCTGGGATTGTTTGGCGCCAGCACCGGGGCGGCGGCCGCGCTCGTGGCGGCGGCCCGCGAGCCGCGGGTGGCGGCGGTCGTCTCCCGCGGTGGGCGGCCCGACCTCGCCGGTCGCAAGCTCGCCGCGGTCCATGTGCCCACGCTGCTCATCGTGGGCGCGGCCGACACGGAGGTGCTCGCGCTCAACGAGCGGGCCGCCGCGCTGCTGGAGTGTGAGCACCGGCTGGCCGTCGTGCCCGGAGCGACCCATCTCTTTGAGGAGCCGGGCACGCTCGAGGAGGCGGCTCGCCTGGCCGCCGAGTGGTTCGCCAAGCATCTGCACATGCAGGCCTGATCGTTTCATCCGCAACCCAAGAGATCGACCATGAACCGCAATCCGATCACGTTTGCCGACCGCGACGAGGCGGGCTGGATGCTCGTGGAACGGCTTCGCGGCGAAGCCCTCGAAAAGCCGCTCGTGCTGGCGATCCCACGCGGGGGTGTGGAGATCGGCGCCGTCCTGGCCCGCGGGCTGGGCGCGGAACTCGACGTCGTGCTCTCGCGGAAGCTGCGGGCACCGCACCAGCCGGAACTGGCGCTCGGCGCCGTGTCGGAGTCGGGCGAGGTGTACCTGAACCACTTTGCCAGCGCCATGACCGACGCCGGCGACGCCTACGTTGAAGCGGAGCGGCAGCGGCAACTGGCCGAGATCGAGCGGCGGCGGGCACTCATCCGCGCGGTGCGACCCCAGGCGCCGATCGCGGGACGCACGGTGATCGTCACCGATGACGGCGTGGCGACCGGGGCGACCATGATCGCGGCCCTGCACACGGTCCGCGCGGCGGGCGCCCGCAAGATCATCGTCGCCGTGCCCGTGGCCGCCCCGGACCGCATCGACGCCTTGCGGCCGCTCTGCGACCGCATCGTGTGCCTGCAGGAGCCGGAGGCCTTCTGGGCGATCGGGCAGTTCTACCGCGACTTCGCCCAGGTGGAGGACGAGCGGGTGCTGGAGTTGCTCCGTGACTTCGGCCGGCCGGAAACGAAGTGGGAGCGGGCCGCGGCGGAGCCGGTGCACCGGTGAACGGGCGTCTGGTCGCCGCCAGGTGTCTTTCGCATCGATCGCCACGCCGCTACCGGACGCCGTCAGCGGCTGTCGATGCTCGGCGCGTTCTCGACGGCGAGCAACAGATCGTGAACCTTGTCGGCGAGTTGGTCGATCTGCATCTGCAGCACGTCATTCGGCGACGCCAGGAATGTCGGATCGTCCCAGATCTCCGCCCGCAGCCCCGCCACCTCCAGCCGGATCTCGCGCATCCGCAGATCGAGCGGTCCGATGGCGTCAGCCTTGCGGCCGTTGACCGCACGCGCGTCCGCCAGATCCTCCTCGGCGAGCCGCACGGCCAGGTGGGCGGCCCGCCGCTGGGCGGCGAACGTGTTGCCGTGGGGCTGCTCACGGGTGGCGGCCACTTGGTCCCGCAACAGCTCGATTCGGCCCCGCAACGCCCGCATGTCGGTGTCCGTGACGAGGCCCGGCGAGATCGCATTGAGTCGTTCGGCCTTCTGCAGCCTGGTTTCCGCGAACCGCAGCCGGGCTTCCGCGTAGCGGGCGTGGAGATCGGCATGGCGTTCGGCCAGGCTGCCGGCGGAGGGTTCGCTCGGCGGTTGCGCCAAGGCCCAGCCGAGCACCGAGCCGACCGCCAGCAGCGCGATGGACCCCGCTCCGAAACCGATCCGTCGCGATAGGGTGTTCTGCATGACAAGTCGACCTCTGAAAGGATGAGAAATCATACGCGGCAGACACGCACGCGGGCTCTGCGGCGTCGAGGCCGATGCGTCCTAGCTTCGACTTTTGCAGTTTCTGAGAGTCGTTTTCCCGGTTGAAACTTCCATCTGAAAAGCGGCGAGCCTCCTTCAAAGTGAGTGGACCTTACCCCATTCACTCTGAGCAAGGAGGCTCGCCGTGGATCTTGTACCCGGATTCCAGGAACTGCTGCAAGGACTGTCTCCCACGATGACGGCTCCGAGCTTCGCGAGCCTGTGCACACTCGTTTCGGGCTGGTTGTTTTCGGGCCGGGGGATCGTCACGCGGATGATCGTGGCGGCTGGCTCCGGGGCCACAAAGCACTTCTCGTCATACCACCGGCTCATGAGCGCCGCTTCGTGGTCCCTCGATGCGATGGGGCTGGCCGTGCTCACGATGATCGAGCCGTTTCTCGGCGATGTCGTGATGCTCGGTCTCGATGACACGCTGGCACGAAAGCGTGGACTTCGAATGTTCGGCACCGGCATGCATCACGACCCGCTGGCCGCGACTCGGAGCCTTGCGTTCGTGCGCTGGGGGCACAGTTGGGTAGTGCTCGGCGTGATTGTGGACTTCCCGTTCCGCCCCGGGCACTGGATCTTTCTGCCGCTACTCTTTCGCCTGTACGTCAATCGACAGACCGTGGCAAAGCACGGCGGGCATTACCGCACACGGCCGGAGCTGGGCGTCGAGATGCTTTGCATCCTGTGTGCGGCCCACGAAAACAGGCGTTTTCACGTTGTGGCCGACAGCGCTTACGGTGGACAGAACGTGCTCGCGAAGCTGCCGAGCAATTGCGATCTGACGAGTCGCCTGCTTCTTGCAGCCCGGTTGTACGACGCCAGGCCCGAACGCCAGCCGGGCACGAACGGCAGGCCACGCAAGCGCGGGCAGAGGTTGCCCAGCCCCGCGGACATGCTCGAAGGGAGATGCCGTCGCGTCTCGCTCTCGATCTACGGTCGGTCGTACCGCAGTCGCATCGCAGATCAGGTTGCGCGGGTGTTCGCCGTGCCGGATCGACCGCTGCGGATCGTCGTCAGCGAGGCCCTGGAAGGCGGGCGAGGCAAGGAGGCCTTCTACTCGACGTGTCATGAGGCGACAGCCGAGCAAGTCATCCGCTGGTACGCGATGCGCTGGAGCGTCGAAGTCACCTTTCGCGACAGCAAGCAGTGTCTGGGCTTCGAGGAACCGCAGGGCTGGAGCCAAAAGGCAGTCGAACGGACCGCCCCATTGGCCATGCTTCTCCACACGCTCGTCGTTCTCTGGTTCGCCAAGGAGGGGCATCGGCTCTGGCAGCCGCCAACTCATCGCTGGTATCCCAGCAAGGCCGACCCGTCGTTCAGTGACATGCTCCGTACGTTGCGACGGGCAAGCGTGCGGCAACACGTTTTAGCGATGGCCCTGACCGGCCGGGGTTCCAGAAAACTGACCCGACTCCTGGAACACGCGGTCGCGATGGCGGCATGATGACGGGCCATCCAGTGCATGCTCCCTGGCCGAATCAGGGTGGTCAGGGGAGGGGGTGCCCATGCCCTGAGAGCCGGCGTAGGCGACCAGCGGAGCCATGGATGGCGGAGCGCAGACGCCTCCGAGAGAGTGGAGGCCCGGAGGGCCGTAACGAACGTCCGGCGACGGGGCGTGGGCACCCCCGACCTCCGAGGCGGGTAGCGTCTGCCGGGCACTCAGAAACTGCAAAAGTCGAACTA
>Ga0315908_10000465_pt1 | contig 32129 bp, 38 predicted proteins | sample LakEriMetagenome_12_FD_203520 | JGI IMG/M metagenome (GOLD analysis project Ga0315908, IMG submission 203520) | Freshwater fungal communities from buoy surface, Lake Erie, Ohio, United States - Buoy 4 MA124 | ecosystem: Environmental > Aquatic > Freshwater > Lake > Lake biofilm | place: USA...
TATTATTATTCATTATCGCTGAGCACATTATTAATCTAGATGTAAATGTATATTATTTTTTCTATTATTAATGTATTAGGTTCTTTATCTTGATTAAATATTATTAACAAGTTATAGAAAAAGGGAGAAATAAAAAAGAAGAAAGATAAAGAAAAGAAACAAAAAGAAGAAAAGAAAAGAGTAATCTGAAATAAAGAAGAGTGTATGATCATAGCTCAGAGGGAACGCGTAGTTAGTGGCCTAACACATGCAAATCTAAAAGATAGGAATCTTGAATAAGGTAGAAAGGTGAGTAAGGGATTTATTTACCCTTAGAGATAAGGATAATCTATCTTGAGTTTTAGGTAGAAGAGGAGAGAAGTCTCCATCTTGCCGATGATGCTTAACGAAAAATAAAATATTAGTCACAGATGCAATGAGAAAACATCCCTATGGCAGCAGTGCGGAATATTGGGCAATGAACTAAAGTTTGACCCAGCCAATAACTAAGAGAGATCAAAGAGAAAGAATTAAAGAATGTTTGATTCATTTTTATAAATGTCCTGGCAAACTCTGTGCCAGCAGCCGCGGTAAGACAGATTGGACAAGCGTTTTTCATAATAAACAGGCAGAAAGTGTGATAAGATAAAGTATTAGAGAGAAATCCTTAAAAAACGAAATTAGAAGTATTAGTAACATGGATAATTCAACGGATTTAAGAGTAGTATTAATACCGCTAAGAGTCTTAATGGGTTATTTGAATAATAAAGGGAAGGATGAAATTTATAGATATCTATTGGAATACCAATGGTACAGACATATAACTATGAAAGACTGACATTGACTCACTAAAGTATGGGGAGCGAAAGAGATTAGAGACCTCATTAGTCCATACCTTCAATAGGACCTTAAAAGAACTGGTCCCGCCTCTAAAGTACGGTTGCAAAACTGGAATAGAATTGAGTTGACGGGTTTTGACACCAGCAGTGGAACACGTGATTTAATTGGATGACCCCCCCTAAATCTTACCCTGATTTGGTGTTGCATGGCTGTTGTAAGTAAATTCAGTGATGAGGACAAATTGACTACAAAGTCTATATCGACTCTGACAACAAGCACTCACGGCCCGATTATCAGGGGCAATACACGTGTTACATTAGATTAAAAACAATATAAAAAATTAGTCTTTGTTCGGATAATAACCTGTAAATGGTTATTTGAAGGAGGAATTGCTAGTAATCGCTATTCATAAACTAGCGGTGAATTAAAGATCAAAATTGTACAAACCGCCTGTCAAGACAAGAAAATTAATAATATACGTAATATAAATAAAAAAATAGTTTATATTTATTTAACAATCATTATTAAATTATTATTAGTAATTATGTTTAAGTCATAACAAGGTCATGGTACTGGAAAGTGTTGTGTAAAGAGAATAAATGTTTCATTTTCTCTTCGGCTTTTTTCTGCCTATTGGCAAAATATTAATTTTTTTTGATATTATGTTAATGGCTGCTAAATTAATTGGTGCTGGTTTAGCTACTATAGCTTTAGCTGGTGCTGCTATTGGAGTTGGATTAATCTTTGCTGCTTTAATCCAAGGTACCTCTAGAAACCCATCTTTAAGAAATGAATTATTCAATCAAGCAATCCTAGGTTTCGCTTTAACAGAAGCTTTAGGTTTATTTGCTCTGATGATGGCCCTAATTTTCCTATACGCTTTCTAAAACAAGGATGTAGTCAAATGGTAAGACATTAGTTTTTGGCACTAAGATATATAGGTTCGAGTCCTATCATCCTTTGGGGATGTATCCTAATTGGTTCAGGAAACTGACTGTAAATCAGTGCTACGGCTATGTAGGTTCGAGTCCTATCATCCCCAACCCCCCCCCAAAAAAAAAAGATAAACATCTGTGGAGAAATTGGTAAACTCAGTGAACTCTAAATTCACCACTATATGGGTTCAAGTCCCATCAGACTCACTTAAAATATGAGATATTAAAAAAAAGACAAATGATTGGATCATTAATCATTTTAATTTATGTTATTTTATCAGTAGCTTTAATGACTTTAGCTGAACGTAAAGTTATGGGAGCTATGCAAAGAAGAATAGGACCTAATCAAGTAGGATATTTAGGTTTATTACAACCATTTGCAGATGGAATAAAATTAATATTAAAAGAAACAGTATTACCATTAGAATCAAATAAATCAATATTTTTATTTGCACCATATTTAATATTTTTCTTAGCTTTATTAAATTGGTTAATTATTCCTCTTGATTCTGATTTAATGGTTAGTGAATTATATGGTGGTGGTATATTAATTTTTATTACTATATCTGAATTAGGTATTTATGGTATTATATTTTCTGGTTGGTCAGCTAATTCTAAATATCCTTTTTTAGGAAGTTTAAGATCAACAGCACAAATGATAAGTTATTCAGTATCATTAAGTTTAATATTATTAACATTAATATTTATAAATGGATCAGTAAATTTAGTAGATTTTTATATAAATCAATCATCTATTTCTTATTTCTTTCCATTATTTCCTATATTTCTTTTATTTTTAATTTCTGCTATTGCTGAAACTAATCGTGCTCCTTTTGATTTACCTGAAGCTGAAAGTGAATTAGTTGCTGGATTTATGACTGAACATGGAGCAGTAAGTTTTGCATATTTCTTTTTAGGGGAATATACAAATATGTTAACAATATCCACTTATTTTTCAATTTTCTTTTTTGGTATATTTTTTAATTTACCCTTAATTTTTATTATGCTTTGGTTAAGAGCTTCTTTACCTAGATTACGTTTTGATCAATTATTAGATTTAGGATGGAGTTATATATTACCTTTAACATTAGGATTAATAATATTATATCCATGTTTAATATTTACTTTTGATATTTAATTTCTTTTTTTTTGATTTCCTTTTTCTTTTTTTCATGCCACAATTTAGACCATTTTGGTGGATTAATTTAATATCATGGATATTAGTATTATTTACTTTTTTAATTTGGTTTAATCAATCAGTAAATTTACCAAATATATTAAAAATATTAACAAGTAGATATTATATTTTATTTAATCGTTAAATTCATTTTTTTCTTGAATTTCTTTATTTTTTATACATGTTAATTTTTTCTCCTATGGAACAATATGAGATCTATACTATATTAAATACTAATATAAGTATTAATAATATAAATTTTTATTTATTAATAGTCTTATTTATTTGTTTAATTTTCCCTTTTTTACATAATTCTAAATTAATTCCTAATTGGTGGGGGGTTTTTAATGAATCTTTATATAGTACTGTTTTATCTATGGTTATTAATTATATAGGACCTAAAATGATTATATATTTTCCATTAATCTATACTATATTTCATTTAATTTTATTTTCTAATTTAATTGGTATGATTCCTTATAGTTCTACTCCTACTGTTGAAATAGTTATGACTTTAACATTAGCATTTACAATATTAATAGGAGTATTAATAATGGGTTTTTTTAGCCATAAATTATATTTATTTGCTGCTTTTTTACCAGCTGGAACACCTATAGGTTTAATATTTTTAATGGTACCATTAGAAATATTAGCTTATTTAACTCGTACTTTAAGTTTAGGTTTACGGTTAGCTGTTAATTTAATAACAGGTCATATATTAGCAAAAGTATTAATAGGATTTATATGGGGAGCATATATAAATAATATATCTTTATTATTTTTATCAGCACCTTTATTTTTAGTAGCTTTATTTTTAAGTTTAGAATTATTAATTGCTTATTTACAAGCTTATATATTTACTTTTATAACTTGTATAACCATAAGAGATATAGTTTAATTAAATATAAATTTGATTTCTTTATTCTTATCTTTTATGTTAAGTTTTATTAATAGATGGTTTTTAAGTACTAATGCTAAAGATATTGGTACTTTATATATTATTTTTGCTTTCTTCGCAGGTTTAATTGGAAGTGCTTTATCTTTAATTATTCGTATGGAATTATCTGGTGGTGGTCAAATTTATTTATTAGGTAATCATGATCAATATAATGTTGTCATCACTGCTCATGCTATTGTTATGATTTTCTTTTTAGTTATGCCTGCCTTAATTGGTGGTTTTGGTAATAATTTTAATTATTCAACTCAGAAATCCCATTTTGATTTAGGTCCTTATTTAGCAGGTTTAATTGAAGCAAAGGGTTCAATAAAAGTACCAACTAATAAGAAATCTAGTCCTTCTATAAAAATAGTTTTTCATAGTAAAGATAAACCCCTAGCTGAAAAATTATTATCTATCACTCAATGTGGTCGTTTATATATTCCTAAAAAGGGTAATTATTTAATTTGGATTATTAGTAATTATGAAGGTATTTATAATCTTATTAATTTTATTAATGGTTATTTCCGTACTCCTAAATGTGAAGCTTAGGATAGATAGATAAATTGGATAAATGATAATACTTTATTAAATCGTCCTCCTTTGATTCCTAAAGGAATAGATCATTCCAATGTATTAAGTAATAATTGGTTATCTGGTTTTACTGAAGGAGATGGGAATTTTAATATAATAATAAGTAAAAGAAAAAATACAAATAATTATAGTATTCAATGTCAATTTGGTATTGAATTAAGACAAAATTATAATCGTTTTAGTAATTATGGAACAACTTATTGGGATATATTATCAATAATAGCAAATTTATTAGGTGTAAATGTTTATAATAGAAGTAAAATATTAAATGAGAGAATATATTATAAATATTTTTTTATATCTAGTACTCTAAGATCTAATAAATTAATACGACATTATTTTAATAAATATCCATTATATTCTAGTAAATATTTAGATTTTATTAATTGGTGTGAAATAATAGATTTATCTTTAATTAAACCTTTAACTCCGGATATTATTAATAAATGTCAAGAAATTAAATCAAAAATGAATTCAAATCGAAAACAATTTAAATGGGATCATTTGTTTTGAATATTTCAATTGCCGTCTCAACTTGTAAAAGTTGTTATTATTACATCATTATATGTCGGGAAATTCCTAATAAAATTAAGTACTTAATAAGGGTAAGAAGTTTTACTTAAAACAAAATTATTAAAGTAAAAATCTTAATTATTTGATTCATTTGAATCTTAATGGACAATCCGCAGGAAACCAAACAGAATATTATTATTCTTTAGTAGGCTCCTCAGAGACGAGATTAAATTTCTCAGCAATTTTATTGTTTACACATGATGCAACCTATTTTAGGTTGAAGATATAGTCCAAACCAATGTGAAAGCATTGGAGTTATTTGAATTGGTTATTACCTGTTATGATAGGAGCCCCGGATAAAAATAGAAAATTAAATAATTTAATCTCTTTTAATTCTTCTTTCCCTTCTTATCTTGCTGGTTTATGGGAAGGTAATGGACATGTTTGGATACCTATTAAAGAAAAATCTCCTAGTGGAAAATTATAGACTCCTAATTTATGTATAACTTTTCATGAAAAAGAAAGAAAACTCGTAAAAGAAATAAAAAATTTAATAGGAGGAGAGATAAGAGAGAAAAATAAAACATTAGTATTAATAATAAGTTCTAAAAAAGATTAGAATAATATAGTTAATCTCTTATCTAATAATTTAAAAACTTTTAAAATTAATAAATTTAATCTTTTAGTTCTATGGTTTAATCGTAATCAAGTAGCCTCTCTTAATTCTGAATCTTTATATTCAAATAGTTGGTTATCTGGTTTAATTGATGCAAATGGAAGTTTTGATGTAAGAATAAAAAAAAATACAGCAGAAATAAGATTTAGATTAGAACAAAGATTAATAGGATATGAAAAAATATTTAAATTAATAGCAGAAGAATTTGATTTAAATTAGAATATAAGTAATCATAATAATAAAAATTATTTATTATTATCAGGAACAAGTCCTAGTAAATAGTTTAAACTAAAAGATTATTTATTAAAATATCCATTAAGAACTAGTAAAAAATTAAATTTTGAAGATTGGTTATTATGTTATGATATAATTTTAAAAGGAGATCATTTAACAGAGGAAGGTAAATTAAAAATAAAAGAGATTAAATCTAGAATGAATTCTTATTTAATTTTTTGTCCCTAAGGATTTAATATCCTTTAGCAAATAGGGTGAATTGCAAAGATCTCCTTCAAGGACAATTTGCAGCGAAGCATAAAATGGCAAATTAATATTTTATGAACGTTCAACGACTAGATAGTGAATATTGCCAATAATAATCTATCCACGAGAGCCCTATCTCTTAAAGAGGAAACTCGGAGAGAATGACATAGTCTGAACAAAATGGTAACATTTTGAAGAAAAATTTAAATGGTTTTTCGATAACATAATTGATGGCTTTCCCTAGATTAAATAATATTAGTTTATGGTTATTACCTCCTGCTTTAATTTTATTAGTCACTGGTTTATTCGCTGGTGGTGCTGGTACTGGATGGACACTGTATCCACCTTTATCTGATACACCTTATCATTTAGGTACACCAGTAGATTTATCCATTTTAAGTTTACATATAGCAGGGTTTAGTAGTTTAATGGGTGCCTTAAATATTATTACTACTGTTATTAATATGCGTAGTCCTGGGTTATCTTGGGATAAATTACCATTATTTGTTTGGAGTGTTTTTATAACTGCTTGGTTATTATTATTATCTTTACCTGTTTTAGCTGGTATACTTTTTGTGCCAGCTCAAAATCTGGCTATATGCTGGAACAGTTCAGTGTTAATTAGTACTTTAAATAGTAAAAATCTAATTAGCTATACTCAATCAGCAGGAAACCTTAGATATTCATCCTCTAATGGGATCCTCAGAGACTCAACGCCAGAGCTTATATATAATGATTTCAATTATTACTTAACAGGTTTAATAGAAAGTAATGGTACTATCATAATACCTCTTCAATTAAGAGATAAAAAAAATAGATTAACTTATCCTTCTATTCAATTATCTTTTCATTCTAAAGATTTACCATTAGCTTTAAGATTAATCACAATATTAGGTTATGGAAATTTATCTAAAAAGAAAAAAACAAATGCATATGTATTATCATTTAATAAAAAAGATAATCTTTTAGATTTAATTTCTCGTATGAATGGTAAATTTCGTACTCCTAAATTTTATACTTTTGGGAGATTAATTAATTATTATAATCTTAATTTATCTCATATCTTAGATTCCTCTCCTCTTTTATCTAATCCATGGTTAAGTGGATTTATTGATGGAGATGGATGTTTTAAATTAAGAAATACAGAAAAAGGAAAAAAGAAATTAGCTTGTTATTTTGAATTAAGTCAAAGAAAAATAGATATAAATGGAAAAGATTTATTTACTATCATGAATTTAATTTCATTTAATCTTATTACTCCTTTAAAATTAATTATAAATAATAGTCAATATAGATTAAGAACTAATAGTAAAATTAGTAATGATATATTAATAAAATATTTAGATAAATATCCATTATATACAAGTAAATATTTAGATTATTTAGATTGGAAAGAGGGATATAATATTTTTAATACTACTAAAGATATTCAATTATTTCAATCTCTTAAAAAGGGTATGAATGATTATAGAACTTATTACACTTGGAATCATTTATTGAATTTATAAGTAAGATATAGTCCCAACCATTATGTGAATAATGGAGACTTCACTTTTACCGATAAGGTTGACATAATGTCGTGAAGCAAGAAAAAGGCAATAACAATGCTATTAACAGATAGAAATTTAAATACAAGTTTCTATGATCCAAATGGAGGAGGAGATCCAATTTTATATCAACATCTATTTTTAACATCTTTTAATTTTATTCCTTTTAAAACTCATTTCTCTAAAAGATTCCCTCATATTTCTATCCCTAATGATGATTTTTTAACTTGGTTAATTGGTTTTACTGAAGGTGATGGTTGTTTTTCTATAAATCATAGAAAAGAATTATCTTTTATTCTAACTCAAGGATCTAGAAATATTATAACTTTAGAAACTATTCAATCTAAATTAAATATGGGTAATATAATAAAACAAGGTCCAAGAGTACATAGATTAATAATACAAAAAAAAGAAGATTAGAGATAGATAATATTATTATTTAATAGTAATTTAATTTTACCTACTCGAAAAATTAATTTTAATAAATTTTTAGCAGTTTATAATCTTAAAAAAGATATTGAACCTATTAATTATGAATTATCTAATCGTATTTTATCTTTAAATGATAATTGGATTCTTGGTTTTACTGAAGCGGAAGGTTGTTTTACTATATCTTTTTAGAATAATTCAAATGCTTTTAGAACTAGATTTATATTGAGTCAAAAAGGAGATATAAATTTACCAATATTAACAGATATATTATTATTATTTAATACTGGAAAAATAGAAGCTCATTCAAAAAAAGAGAATTATAATTTAATAATCTCTGGATTAAAAAATATAAAATCTATATATAATTATTTTGATAATAGAGAATTTATAGGTATAAAAGGAATAAGTTATAAATTATTTAAAGAATTAAATTCAAGAATAGAAAAAGGGGAACATTTAATAGAAATGAAAAGAGAAGAATTAATAATAATGAGTAAAAATATTAATTCAGAAAGAAAATTTAAATAAAATTAAAAGTTAGAAATAAAGGAGGGGTTAAGATTAATCAATAAAATTAATCTTTGGAGGGAATAAAGTAGATGTGGATAAAGTTATCTAGATTTAAATCTTTATTTCTTAATCCTTTTTCCTAGTCCCGACAAAATGTCGTGTAAGGTTTACAGACCTTTTACATATTTAGAGGCTACAATTCTGAAAACGGTTAATTCTACTCTATATATTGAAAAGACCGTCGTATAGTCGTTTTAATTACGGTATTCGCTACAGACTGGGTCAGAATTGGGTGGTTTAATTACTGCTTAATGTACAGTCGACATTCGATAAAAGAGAAAGACTTTTACACAAGGCTTTTATAAAGAAAGTACCTGATATTAATTGTGAGAAGATTAATATTTCGAATGTGGGTTTTTTGGTCAATTAGGGCCGTTATGTGCTATAAGCTTGGAAGATTTATTAAAAATAGAGTATACTAATAATATAAGTGGTTTATTATTAAATCCCTTTATGGTAAAAATTACAATATCTGAATCCAATAAGCTGGTAACGAAAAATAGATATATATCTTATTTAGTAGGAACCTCAGAGACTACACGCACATCAAGATTTAATGAATGGTTAGCAGGTTTAATAGATGGAGATGGAAGTTTATTAATCTCTAAAAAAGGTAATCCTTCTTGTGAAATAACAGTTAATTTATATGATGAAAAAATGTTACGTATTATTCAAAATCAATTAGGTGGTAATATTAAATCTCGTTCTGGAGTTAAAGCTGTTCGATGGAGATTACATAATAATAATGGAATAATTGATTTAATTCAAAGAATTAATGGTAATATACGTAATACTAATCGTTTAAAACAATTACATCATTTATGTTCTAAATTGAATTTACCTATCATTAATCCTATTCCTTTAACCTTAAATAATAATTGGTTTGCAGGATATTTTGATGCAGATGGAACAATATCATATTCATTTAAAAATAATAATCCTCAATTATATATAGGAGTTACTAATAAATTATTACAAGATGTAGAACATTTTAATTTATTAGGTGGAAAAATATATTATGATAGAACACAACAAGGTTGTTATAAATGGCAAATTCATTCACAAGAAGAAATAGAAAAATTTACGAAATTGATAATATCATTTAGTCATAAATCTCATAGATTAAAATTAATACCACAATTTTATTATCTTAAATCATTAAAATCTTATTCTTATGATATATCTTCAGCTAATTATAAAAATTGGTTGAAATTTGAGAATAAATGGAAATCTTGAAGATATAGTCCATTCCTTTTTTAGGTTTGCATCCAGAAGTATATATTTTAATTTTACCTGGTTTTGGTATTATTAGTCATGTTTTATCTAAATTTAGTTTAAAACCTATTTTTGGATATTTAGGTATGGTTTATGCTATGTTATCTATTGGTTTATTAGGTTTTATTGTTTGGAGTTGTTACATAATGGCTCTCCGTATTTGTGAAAATACGGTAATAAATCTCACTATATGCTGGAACAGTTCAGTGTTAATTAGTACTTTGAATAGTAAAAATCTAATTAGCTATACTCAATCAGCAGGAAAAATAAATATTAATTGTTCCTCAGAGACTACACGTGAGAAATCTTATTTTAAGGATGATTTTATTAATTGGTTTATCGGTTTCACTGAAGGTGATGGTGCTTTATTAACTTATAATCAAACTTTACGATTCGTTTTAACTCAAAAAGAATCAGCACCTTTAAATATGATTTGTTCTATTTTAGGTTTTGGTTATGTAAAATCTTTTGGTAATTATTATAGATTTTATGTTAATAAAAATTCTGATCTTTTAAAACTTGCTAATTTATTTAATGGTAATTTAATTTTACCTCATAGAATTAAACAATTATCTTTATGGATTGATATTTTAAATTCAAAAGGATTCTATTTAGATAAATCATTTAATCCTGTCCCTAAACTTCTTAATTTAAATGATAGTTGGTTAGCAGGATTTACTGATGCAAAAGGTTGTTTTAATATATCTGTAAATTATTCTAGAACTAATACTCGAGTAATTTTTAGATTTATATTAGATCAAAAAGAATCTAAATTATTATTTGATTATATGAATATTTTATTTAATTCTGGATTTATTACTAAAAGAGATAATGATAATTATCGATTTACTATTAATTCTTATATAGGGTTAATTCCAGTAATAGAATATTTTAATAAATATCCTTTAAAAACTAAGAAATTAATATCATTTAATAAATGGTTATTTTTATATAAATATATTATAGAAAAAATAGAATCAAAAGAAATGATAGATATTGATTATATTAATTTTCATATAAAAACTATTAATATTAATAATAGTTTTTCACGTAATATTGGTCAATCCTTGATTAAAAAATAAGATTAAGATATAGTCCGATCCCCATTGTGAAATGGGTTAACATGCATCACATGTACACTGTTGGATTAGATGTCGATATAATTGTGTCGAAGAATAGAGTAATCTATTTCTATAGTTCCGAGCTATATGCTGGTAAGTTAATATATTTGAGTCCTTTATTTTCTTAGATTCAATCTAAAGGGACAATCTCAAATAATATACAATCAGCAGGAAATCCTTTAAAGATAAACGAGGGCCAAGAGGTACCTAAACTAAATGATCATATACCAATCTCTAATTTAAATTTACCTCAATATTTATCAGGTTTAATTGAAGGAGATGGGTATTTTGGTAGAAATCTAGAAATAACTTTGCATGAAAAGGATAGACCATTAGCTTTTAAATTACGAAAATTAATAGGTTATGGTCAGATATATCCCGTCTTAAATAAAAAAGCTATAAAATTTGTTATAAGTAAAAAAAAAGGTATCGATCATGTTGTTAATCTTTGTGATGGTCATTGGGTAACTAATAATAAATTAAAACAATTATATAATTTAGGTTATAAAAATTAGAAACCTCCATTAAATTATATTAATTTAAATTCTTCTTGGTTATCTGGTTTTATTGATGCTGATGGTTCTTTAGGTATTTTCTTAGCTAAAAGTAAAACTCATAAATAGGGTTGTAGTGTTAGATTAGAAATAAAAATATCTCAAAAAAATCCTATAATCCCTAATTTATTACATAAGATTTTAAATGGTTCTTTATATAAAGATAAAGAAGGAATAAATGGGTTAACATGGACAGGAAATAAAAATATTTATAATCTTATAAAATATTTAGATATCCATCATTTACAATCTCAAAAATTTTTACAATATTTTATATTAAGACGAACATATAGATTAATGCAAAGAAAAGAACATTTAACTTTAGAGGGATAGAATAAAGTTAAAAAATATAAAAATAAATTATCTTATATATATAAAGGAGATCCTCAGAGACCATACGCTGGCACCACTTCTAAAAGTGGTTGAAGATAGAGTCCAAAAAAAGACAAGAGCTTATTTTACCGCTGCGTGCGCCATCTCATTATTAAAAATCTCAAGACAAAAGTCTTCACTAAAATTATTACCTAATCAATTAATTTTATATAAGAATTTTATTAATTTTAATAATTCTTATAATTTAAATAAAATACAAAGAAATTCTATTAATATTTCTAATTATCAATTAAGTATCTTTATTGGTTTATTATTATCTGATGGTTGGTTACAAAAAAGAAAAGGTTGGAATCCTAGATAGGGTATTAAACAATCTTTAAAACATTTTTATTATATATGGTTTTTATTTAATCAATAGGGAATATTATGTTCTAATTATCCCTTTATAAATATTAATTATTTAAGAAATAAAAAATTTATTACTATAACTTGTCAAACTAGACAATTAAAAAGTTTAAATATATTAAACCAATTATTTTATAATGATAAACAACAAAAATGTATTAAATTTGAATTATTTGAATATTTTAATCCTATTGTTTTAGCTCATTGGATTATGGGTGTTGGAGCAAAAAGAAATAAAGGTTTAACTTTATGTACCGAATCTTTTACATTAAAAGAGAATATATTATTAATAAATATATTATATATAAAATTTAATATAAATAGTTGTTTACATAAAGAAAAAAATAAATATAGAATATATATTAATAATAAAGAATTAAATAAAATTAAATATTTAATTAAACCATTTATTTTAGAATCTTTTTTATATAAAATTCATGAATGATTAGTAGTGTAAAGCATCTAACTTAGCTAGTAAATGCTAAATTTTCAGTGACAATCGCATGTTAGAAAAGGGAATTTGAATATTTTATATATTGTGGTCATTCCCAAGCTAAGATTTCTATGGTAAGGATAACGAACTTCTAAAGTAAAATTAGTTATAAGTTAATTAAAGAGTAGCGGCTTTAATTTTGTAATAATACTTGACTTTTTTTATGAAGTACCTAAGGGAATTATATGGATTTTTAATAAGAATTTGGGATCACCTGATTTTTTGAGGTGACGGAATTTTGATAGTAAATCATAACCTTTTATGTGTAATTTATATGATTGAAGCAAAATAGAGAATATTTATTTATTCTTGGAAAGCCGTATGATAGGAAACTGTCACGTACGGTTTGGGAAAGGCTTTAAAATTAACTTTAAAAAGGAATTTTTCTGCTATTTCACAACAATGATTATTGCTTTACCAACTGGTATTAAAATTTTCTCTTGGTTAGCAACTATTTATGGTGGTCAATTACATTATTCTACTCCTTTCTTATTTGCTTTAGGTTTTATTTTATTATTTACTTTTGGTGGTTTTACTGGTGTTATCTTAGCTAATGCCAGTATCGATTTAGCTTTACACGATAGACATTTAGTAATGTATTTACCTATATATTGGGTAGGATTAATGGATGGAGATGGATCAATACAAGTAAATCATAGGAGATATAAAAATTTACAATTTCGTTTAGAAATAAAATTAAAAAATTTACCCTCTAATTTTGATATGTTAAATCAAATTGCTTCTAATATTGGAGGTAAAGTTTATATACAAAAAGAATTTGTATTATGGGTAGTAAATAATAAAAATCATATAATAAAAATAATAAAAATTTTTGATAAATATCCTCCTTTAACTACACGTTTAACACATCAATTAAATTTTTTAAAAAGTTATATATATAAAGAGAATCTAGATATTAATCTATTTCTTTTTGAACGAAAAAATAAATATCTGAATCCTATATCTTCTATTCAATCCCCTCCCATCTATTTTCCACAATGGTTATCAGGATTTATTGAAGCAGAAAGTTGTTTTTGTATAAGAGAAAATAAATCAAATTCATTTAGGATAAGTAAATTAAATGATTTATATATTATTGAATTTATTAAAGATTATTTTAAATTAACTAATAAGATTAGATCTATTAAAAGTAAAAATGGTATCTTATATTTAATAGAGACATATAAAAAAGCTTCACATAAATTAATAATGAAACATTGTGAGAAATATCCATTATTAGGAAATAAGAATTTACAATATCAAAAATTTATTAAAAAATAAGTGTCGTGTTGTCATATCACTATGAAAAGATATCTTTTCGCTAGATTATTTTTATCTGGTAACGGTGAAATCTTTAAATTTCTTAGTAAGCTTAAGATTTAATATATTAAAGACAATACCGTGGTAACCAATTATATTGGGATCCGTAGAGACTATACGTGATAATTGAAAATTAATTAAATTTAAGGAGTAGATAAGATATAGTCCGATCCTCATTGTGAAATGAGTTGATAGACTTATTATGTAGTAGGACATTTTCATTATGTATTAAGTTTAGGAGCAGTATATGCATTATTTTCAGGATTTTATTATTGGATAGGTAAAATAACAGGATATCAATATAATGAAATATTAGGATATATACATTTTATTATATTTACTATAGCTATTAATATTGTATTTTTTCCTATGCATTCATTAGGATTAAGTGGTATGCCAAGAAGAATACCAGATTATGCAGATGGATATGCGGGATGGAATTCAATAATGACATATGGATCAATATTAACAGCAATATCAATAATAATATTTTTATATTTAGTATCAACAACATTTAAAAATATAAATAAATCAAGAGGGTTTATAAATTAAAATATCAAATATATGAATTTTTTTTCTTAATCTGTATGAAAATTACAAAAAAAGATCCATTATTATCTCTTGTTAATGATTTCCTTATTGATTCTCCATTACCTAATAATATTTCCTATTTTTGGAGTTTTGGATCATTATTAGGATTCAATTTAGTTATTTTAATTATTAGTGGTCTAAGTTTAGCTATGCATTATACACCTAATATTTTATTAGCTTTTACTAGTATTGAACATATAATGAGAGATGTTAATTATGGTTGGTTATTAAGATATTTACATGCAAATGGTGCATCTTTTTTCTTTATATGGGTTTATTTACATATAGGTAGAGGTTTATATTATGGATCTTATAGAAATCCTCGTTCATTTTTATGGAATGTAGGAGTAGTAATTTATATAGTAATGATGGCTCAAGTAGGACCAAATTGGAATGAAATAAATATAAATTTATTAGAAGGTCCAGTATTAGCAATAGGAAGAATAGGACCACATAATAAAATAGTATTAGATCATATAATATGTAGTTTATTAGGAAATGGAAGATTAGAAAAAATAACAACAAAAAAAAGATATAGTTATAATTATTATATGATTCAAAAATATAAAAATAATGGTTTATTAATTCGTTTATTAGGTCATATTTATTATAAACATGGTTATTCTAATTCCCCTTTTCCTAAAAAAGTATTTTCAAATAGTCTATAGAGATATGTATTAAAATTATCTTTATATAAATATAGAACTTTTGATTGGATTTATAAAGATTTTTATTATTATAAAATTTCTGATAATAATAAAATGGTTCGTTCTAAAAAACTTCCTTCTTGGATTGAATATTTTATCTCTCCTGCTAGTTTAGCTACTTGGATTATGGATGAAGGATTTAGAGAATCAAAAGGTCTTACAATAAGATTATTTGATTTTAGTAAAGAAGATTGTACAAAATTAGCTTTAATTTTATTTAAAAAATTTAATTTAAAAACTAGTGTGAAGGATACTAATAATATTAATCAATTTAATCTTTTTATTGAAGAAGATTCTATGCCTTTATTAAATAGTTTAACTAAAGATTATATGATTGGTCATCTTCTTTCTAAAATTCATATTTCTTCCAAAGTCTAATTTTAATATATATGCTAATTTGTCTTAATAAATATATCTCTTTCTTTTAGGCTACACTGTGTGTTAACGGTCAATTTTTTTAGACCGTCGATATAAGACAATATCGCTACAGACTAGTTCACTGGTGGGTATCTGAAATGATGCTTAATGTATAGTCGGAATTCCACATTTTTAATGTGCTAAGGCCTCTTAGAAGGTACAGGTTAAATTAGAATTTGACTGCTTTTATCGGTTATGTTTTACCTTGGGGTCTTAATTTGGCCCAAAATGTGAAAATACCAGAATTAGGTATTTTTGGGGGTAGTAATTCCTCCTATCTTATTCAATATCTACCTTTTGGTGGACCTAAAATCCCATCTCTATTACGTATTGGTCCTCATAATATAGATTTTATTTCTGTACTTATGGGTAATATGTTAGGTGATGGTCATGGAGAACTTAGAAGTGGGGCTCCACGATTTAGTTAGCATATGTCTTCTAAAAATAGAGAATATCTAAATTGGTTACATAAATTTTATAGTATTCGTGGTTATACTTCCATCAAAGAAATAAAATATAAACGACAAATAGGTAAAAATGGTCAGATTTATTTTAGTGGTAAATTTAATACTTATACATTTATTAATTTAAAATGGGTATATGATTTATGGTATATTAATAAAAAAAAAATTATACCTTCTAATATTGAATATTGGCTAACTCCTTTATGTTTAGCTATATGGTTTATGGATGAGGGAGGTATATAGAATAAAGGTGTATTATTTAGTACTTATAATTTTAATTAGAATGAACATAATTTATTAAAAAAAAGTTTATATAATAGATATAATTTAAAAAGTACTATTTATCTTAGACCTGCTGGATACATTTTAGTTATTCAAAATAAAGAATAGTCTAAATTAATAAAAATAATAGAACCATATATGATACCAAGTATGTTATATAAATTGAATAAGATAGCATAGTCATAATATTTTTATGGCGATACTAGTGTAAACGGTCAAAATAAGTAGAATAATAATTAATAGACCGTCGGATTATAATAAAAAAAATTAGATTACTATAATTCGCTACAGACTGGTTCACTGGTGGGTCACAATAGTGGCTTAATGTACAGTCGAAAATAAGATATATATCGGTCAAGGATTGAAATTATATAAATAACCTAAGTTATTAATTCAATTACAAGAGATATGAAACAAATAAATTGTTATATTTAGTATTATTCTTAAGAGTTTTCTCTACTAACATATCTTTAATTATTGCAAATGAGTCTATGGGGTATTGATTTGCCCAAAATGGGACATGAGAAATTATGTTAGGAAGTATTATCTTCTTTTTTATTAAGAATACCTTCTTCTAAAAGAATAGGACCACATAATAAACATATCTTAGATTTATTTTATGGTTCTTTATTAGGAGATAGTATTTTAGAAAAACATGGTAATGGTTATAGAATATCTTTTCAACTTGAACATTCTAATAAATCTTATCTTCTTTGGTTTCATAATTATTTAGCTATTCATGATTATACTAATCCTAATTCACCTGATATACAAAAACGAATCGGAAAAAAAAATAAAATACGTTATATTTTAAAATTTAATACTTGGACTTATTCTAATTTTTCTTTTTTATATTCTGATTGGTATGATTCTTCTGATAAAATTCTTCCTTCTCATCTCTCTCTCTCTCCATTTGCTTTAGCTATTTGGGTTATGAATAATGGATCTAGATTTGGAAAAGGTTTAAAATTATCAACTCATGGATTCTTAATTAATGATTATGATTTATTAATCAAATTATTAAGAGATTCTTATTCTTTAAAAGTCTCTCTTCATAATAATTTTAATCAAAGAGTTCTCTTTATTCATGCTAATAGTCTTTTAGATTTATTTCATATTGTTGAAAATTATTTACATCCTTCTATGTTATTTAAATTTAATAAAACCATAGTCTAATAACTTTCTATAATTATTATGCAATTAATAATAAAAAATAATAATTCTCTTATTAGGCGATATAACTGAAAATAGGTCAACTCGAATTTTCCCAAAGAATAATAATTCTTTGTTCAGATGGAAATATTCTCGTTTTTATTCATTTAGAAAATATATTAAATATTCTCATTTTTATTCATTTAGAAAATATATTAAATATTCTCATTTATCATTATTGATATCTGATGATATGATATAATTATTTGATTTTAGATAAAAGATTTAATAATAATTTTAAAGATTATTATAAACATTATAATCTCTATTATTATAAGATATAAACATTATAATCTCTATTATTATAAGATATAAACATTATTATCTCTATCTCTATTATTATAAGATATTTTGAGATGAGATTTGAAGAAATTCCCTCTCAACAAAAAATTATATTTTTTGGGGAATGATGAGAAGACCATCGGTTGATTATTCAATCGCGACAGACTAGCTCAGTTATAGGTGGCTGAAATGCTGCTTAATGTATAGTCGGGAATCCACAGAGATGTGCAAGGGCCAAAGCTAAACTGAAAAGAAAAGAATAAAAGAATTCAGGCAAAGGTACAGGAGATTCAAGGAATCTAAAGATTTTGGCAACAGTTATAACAAATTTATTTAGTGCTATACCATGGATTGGAGTAGATTTAGTACAATTTATATGGGGAGGATTTAGTGTAGATAATGCGACATTAAATAGATTTTTTAGTTTACATTATTTATTACCATTTATATTAGCGGGATTAGTGATAGTACATATAATAGCATTACATCAACATGGATCAAATAATCCAGAAGGAGTAAATTCAGATTCAGATAAAATAAGATTCCATCCATATTTTACATCAAAAGATTTAGTAGGATTTATGTGGATGTTTATATTAATATCATTATTTATATTTTTTGCTCCAAATTATCTAGGTCATCCTGATAATAGTATACCGGCTAATCCATTAGTTACTCCAGCATCAATAGTACCGGAATGGTATTTTTTACCATTTTATGCGATATTAAGAGCAATACCTAATAAAATAGGAGGAGTAATAGCAATGTTTAGTGCATTATTAATATTATTCCCTTTAACAATATTTCAAACAACAAATATAAGAAGTAATAGATATAGACCAATTTCTTTATTTTTATTTTGGATTTTTGTTTTTAATTTCTTTTTCTTATTATGGTTAGGTGGTAAACCTGCTTATCAACCTTATGTATATTTAAGTCAATTTGCAACAATATTATATTTCTTATATTTCTTTATATTATTTATATTAGGTTAAAACAAAAAAATTGTGAGTTAAAAAAAAATTAATAAAATGTTTGATATATTTTTAAATAAGATATTATGGTTATTATCATAGTTATCTATTTTATTATTTATTTATGGTTTAATAAAAATTTTAAATAAATTTCCATGGTTTAAATCTTTTGTGGATTATTTAAATAAAATTGATAAAAATTATTATTACCCTATTCGTCTTTCTATCTGTATCTTTTTTTTATTATTTTTTCTTTTATTCGGTTTTCATAATGGAATAGGTTATACATCAGGTATAGGAATAATGTTTTTCTTATTAATGACAATATTGTATACAACTAAAGATATGTGGAAATTTGCAAATATTATGTATAATATGTTACCGAATATAGCATTAATATTAATAATATATAATTAGGATTTAACAATAATAGAAAATTTTTATAATCAGAGATTTTGTGAAATGAAACAAGCTTTTGAGAAAATATATAATAATGATATTAAATATGTTTATAATAATATTAAAATTAATATAGAGACACTATTAAATAATATAAAAATTAATATAGAGACACTATTAAATAATATAAAAATAACTATTAATTATCTTAAAAATTCTTTCTCTTCTTCTTTTTTTCTCTACTGTGATTCTTATCCTATCTGGATCTTCCCTGATCATATTGCTATTAGTCATTATCGTTTGTTGATTATTACCTATGTATCTTTTCTAAAGGCAGAATTTATTATAGAGCAAGAACACTTTAAGGCAAAATACTAGAAATTACTACATGGATTAAAAATAAAAGAACATATATTTAATTATGGTTATAAGCATATACGATCTATGGATCACTTTAATCTTTATATTAAATTAGCTTCTCATCCATCTATGGTAAATTAGAGTCCAGAAAAGATTCATATTAAATTAGACTCTTTTTATTTAACCTCTAGAATTTTATTGCCAAATAATACCTCTCTTATCGCTAATATATTCCCAAAGGATCCCTCTCATATAGCTAAAATATGGAAGTTATTTTACCCGTTAATCTCTGAAAAATCTAATACTAAAATTGACTTCTATTTAGATATGCTACCTATTTGTTGGGATCATTCTTCACAATATGTGTTTAATAAGGATATTAGTCAAATAAATATAGATCATTATAAATTAAAAGTAAATGTATTATCTGAAATATCTAGACATTATTACGGTAAACTACCGAAAGATATTTATGCTAGTATTTAGAAATTAGCTACTGGACCATTTTCTCCAGAAATTATTGATAATGATTATCCTAATATAACTCCTGATACTTCTCTAGCTTCAACTAAACCTTCTAATATAACTCCTGATACTTCTCAACCTTCTAATATAACTCCACCTTCTAATATTACTCCACTTTTTTATCCTAATAATCCTGAAGCTTTTTATCCTAATAATACTATATTAAATTCTTCTATAGTTAATCCTCAAGCTATTTATCCTTATAATCCTGAAGCTATTTATACTAATAATACTCAAGCTTTTAGTTATAATTATCCTATACCTGATAGTATTATTCAAGGGTTAAATCCTAATAATATTCAAGCTAATAGTTATAATTATCCTATACCTGAGAGTATAAGAATATTAGAGGATAGTAATTTAATACCTAATAGTTTTACTTTATTTGATAATAATTATATACCTAATAGTTCTCCTTTATTTGATAGTAATTATATACCTAATAGTTTTCCTCTCTCTCAGAGTTCTCTAGGAGAAGCACTATTAGATCCTAATATATCTAATACTGATAGTACTGAAGGTAATAAATCTAGTAAGGGTAAATCAATAGTTAATAAAGGAGCTAGTAATTCTAATGGGTATAATCCTTATAATAAGGACTAGAGAAGAATGAGAGATAAATAAGGAAAGAAGCTAATGAGAGAGATGAGAAGCAAGGGAGAGAAGCTAAGAGATCAATTGAGAATGATCAAGAAAATGGAACAAGAAGAGAGGAAGATGGGAAAAAAAGAAAATGAATTTTGAAAAAAAAAAGTATATGTTAACAATTTTATTAATAGTTCCAATTATAGCGATTATTAATATATATATATCAAAAAGAGATAGTTGGAGAATTGGATTGATATATAGTATTATTAATTTTATACATACAACATATTTAATACATATTTTTGATCCATTAACTAGTCAATTTCAATATCAATATATGACAACATATGTGACATTAGGAGTAGATGGGATATCAATATGGTTAATATGGTTAACAAATATATTAATGCCGATATTAATATTAAGTAGTTATAAAAGTATAAAAATAATGATAAAACCATATTTATATAATATATTTTTAATTAATTTTTGGTCAATAGCTGTTTTTATGGTATTAGATTTATTATATTTTTATATAAGTTTTGAAGCAGTATTAATACCAATGTTTTATTTAATAGGATATTATGGAAGTAGAAATAAGAAATTATCAGCATTATATCAATTTTTTCTATATACATTATTTGGATCATTATTTTTATTAATTAGTATAATATTTATATATTATTTAACAGGTTCTACTGATTATCAAATAATATTAACAATACCATTTACATATAATATACAATTAATATTATGGTTAGGATTTTTTTTATCATTTGCGATTAAAGTTCCTATGATTCCATTTCATATTTGGTTACCTTTAGCACATACAGAAGGTAATACAGGGGCATCAGTGATATTAGCAGCAATATTATTAAAATTAGGTACATATGGATTTATAAGATTTAGTATACCATTATTTCCTGATGCTTGTGAATATTATTTACCATTTATAGCTATTATAGCTATTATAGGAATAATATATAGTTGTATATCAGCATTATCATTAATAGATTTAAAACAGATAATAGCATATTCAAGTATAGCACATATGAATGTATCAATAATAGGATTATTTACAAATAATATACATGGATTAATAGGAAGTTATTTATATAATATATCACATGGATTAGTATCAGGAGGATTATTTTTATTAGTAGGAATGTTATATGATAGATATCAAACAAGAACATTAAAATATTATAGAGGATTAATAAGAATAATGCCAATATATATAATATTATTTTTATTTTTTACATTATCCAATTTAAGTTTTCCAGGAACATTTGGATTTATAAGTGAATTTTTAATATATTATGGTACTTTTTTATTAAATCCTATTTATCTTATTCCTGTTTCCTTAGTTAGTTTTTTATTACCTTTATATTTTTTATGGACTTATCATAAAATTGCTTATGGTCAAATAAGTAATTATATACCAATATTATATCAAGATATAACAATAAAAGAATATAATATATTATTACCATTAATAATATGGATAATAATATTAGGGATAAATCCATCAATAATAATAAATAATATAGAGAATAGTTTATTAACAATAATATATTAATAATAAATAAATATGAATTATTATAAAAATAATATATGTATATTAGTATTATTTTTCTTCCATTTCTTGGTGCTTTATTATCTAATAGATGGAATGGATATATCTATGGACCATATTTAAGTCTTTTAACTATCTTTCTTTCATTTATTTTTAGTCTTATTGCTTTTTATGAAATAGGATTTCTAGGTAGTAATGTTTCTATTGAATTAGGTAAATGGTTAGAATATGGTCAATGGGAAATAGGATGGACATTTATATTTGATACATTAACAGTATCAATGTTAATACCAGTTATAACAATATCATTATTAGTACAATTATATAGTATAAATTATATGGAATCAGATCCTCATAAAATAAGATTTTTTTCATATTTATCAATATTTAGTTTTTTTATGTTATTATTAATTACTGGTGATAATTTCTTAATCTTATTTTTAGGTTGGGAAGGTGTTGGTTTAGCTTCTTATTTATTAATTAATTTTTGGTTTACTCGTCTAGCTGCTAATTTTGCAGCATTAAAAGCATTTTTAATTAATAGAATAGGAGATTGGGGATTTATGATAGGAATATTATTAATATTTAGTATAATAGAAGATATCTCTTTATCTAATTTATTAGTTTTAGGTCTTTATCTTAACCCTGATCTTACTTTTCTTCTTTTAATCTTTTTATTAATTGGTGCTATGGCTAAAAGTGCTCAATTTGGTTTACATACTTGGTTAGCTGATGCTATGGAGGGTTGGTAGGCTCTCTTAAAATTTCACTATATGCAGGGACATCCTAAAATCTTAAAGTCCACCCATTTAAAAATGGTCGGAAAAATCTTTAATCTGGGACAATCTGCAGGAAAGATCTTAATAGATCGCTCCTCAGAGACTACACGTGAAACTTATAATAATACTTTTATTCAATGGTTAATTGGTTTTACAGATGGAAGTTTTATTGTAAATAAAAATGTAAGTTTAGAATTTAAAATAACTCAATCAAGTAATGATGCTCAAATACTTTAAAAAAAAAATTTATTGAAAATACAAGATAAAAATAATAAAACTCATCAATTTAGATAAAAAAAATTTATTGAAAATAATAAATATATTTAATGGTTATTTAATTTTTTATAAAACTCCGATTTAATAATTTTATAAAAGGGTATAATCTTTATTATTCTGATAATATTGAATATATCTCTAGTGATGGATTTTTTTAATAATGCATGGTTATCTGGATTTACAGATGGATGTTTTACTATAACAATTCAAAAAAGATCAGAAACTTATACTCAATATATGATTCGTTATATATTATCTCAAAAAGGAGAAAAAGAAATATTAATAAAAATAGGAGAATTATTAGGAGGAAAAATAAGTTATTAAAAATAATATGAAGGTTATAATATGACAGTAAATTATAAGAAATGTCATAATTAATTATTTAAATAAATATCCATTAAAAACCAAAAAACAAATTAAAAATTGGGTAAAAATATATATAAATTATAAGAAGACATAGTCCGAACCAATATGAGAATATTGGAGTAAAAATAATTAAGGTTATTTTTCAACATAATTGCCCACTCCTGTTTCAGCATTAATACATGCGGCAACAATGGTAACAGCGGGAGTATATTTATTAATGAGAATGAGTCCAATATTAGAATGGTCAAATACAAATTTAATAATAATAATATGGTTAGGAGGATTAAGTGCATTATTAGGAGCTGCCTGTGGATTATTAGAAAATGATTTAAAAAAAGTGATAGCATTTTCTACTACTAGTCAATTAGGATATATGATAGTAGCATGTGGGATAAGTCAATATTCAATAAGTTTATTTCATTTAATAAATCATGCATTTTTTAAAGCATTATTATTTTTATCAGCTGGAGCAGTATTACATGCGATATTTGATGAACAAGATATGAGAAAAATGGGAGGATTACAATTAAATTTACCATTAACATATATATATTTTATAATAGGAAGTTTATCATTAATGGCTTTTCCATTTTTAACAGGATTTTATTCAAAAGATTATTTATTAGAAATATTATTAATTCCTAATAATTTTACACATTCTATAGCATATATATTAACATTATTAGCAGCTTTTTTAACAAGTTTTTATTCAATAAGATTATTAATATTAACTTTTTTAAGTAAACCACATTATTCATTAACAATATATTCTTATATAAAAGATCCAGAAATATTTATGGGAATACCATTATTTATATTATCATTAGGAGCAATATTTTTTGGATATATAACTCATGAATTATTTATAGGATTAGGATCAGAATTTTATAATAATAGTATATTTATTCATCCTGATAATTTAAGATTATTTGATGGATCCTTATCACAAGGATCAATATTAAAATATATACCTTTATTAACATTAATATTTATTATATCATTATTACCATTAAAAAATATAACAAAAGGATTAATAACAACATCACCAATAACATTATTAAATATAAAAAATAATAATTTATGGTGGAATAGTAGAATATTAAATCATTTTAATATATTTAATCATTGGATAATGTCATTAGGATTTAATTATTCTATTTCATTATATAGATATTGGGATAAAGGATTATTACAAATAATAGGACCATATGGATTATATAAAATATTACATTATTATTCATTTAAAATAGAATTATTATCTACTGGTTATATTTTACATTATGCTATTATTTTTCTTATATCTATTATTAGTTTAATATTATTAGGACATATAGGTATATTTATGATATTAATGATCTATCTATATATAAATAATATTTATGAATAATTAAGAATTATTTCATAAAGGAGGTCTAGTTTAATAGGTAAAATATCAATTTGTCAGGTTGAAAGATAAGGGTTCAATTCCCTTGACCTTCAGGGAGTAGCTTAATGGTAGAGCATTGGTTTTGGGTTCCAAAGGTTGTAGGTTCAAGTCCTATCTCTCTGAAAGATGTAGTTTAAAGGTAAGAATAATAGTCTCCAAAACTATTGATATAGGTTCAATTCCTATCATCTCTAATATTGACCGATGATGTAATGGAAGCATAATAGGCTCATGACCTATAAGAGATAGTTCGATTCTATCTCGGTCACCAGAAAAAAATGAATTAAAAAGAAAGAGAGAAATGAAAATTATATATAATGATTATAGTATTAATTGGCAATTATCATTTCAAGATCCAGCAAGTGAATGGATGTATGGAATAATAGAATTACATGATAATATTATATTTTATTTAATTATGTTAGCTGTTTTAGTTTCATGGTTTTTTATTAGTAGTTTATATAATAAAGATCATTTAAGATATTTACAACATGGTGATCTTATTGAAGTTATTTGGACTATAACTCCTGCTCTTATTTTATGGGCTATTGGTATACCTAGTTTAGTTTTATTATATATGATGGATGAAATATTAGATGCAGAAATAACAGTAAAAGCAATAGGAAATCAATGGTATTGGAGTTATGAATATACAGATTATTTAGATAAAAATATAGCATTTGATTCATTTTTAGTTCAAGATCAAGATTTAGAATTAGGTGATTTAAGATTATTAACTGTTGATAATTATTTAGTTTTACCTGTTAATACTAGTATTCGTTTATTAGTTACTTCTAATGATGTTATTCATAGTTTCGCTTTACCTTCTTTAGCTATTAAATGTGATGCTTTACCTGGTCGTTTAAATTCAACTGGTATGATATTTACTAGACCTTCCACTTTTTATGGTCAATGTAGTGAATTATGTGGTGTATTACATGGATTTATGCCAATAGGAATCCATGCAGTAAATATACCAAGTTATTTAAATTTTATAAGTACAGCAGAATAAAAAAAAAAGAAATGACATTTAGTTAAATTTAAACATGATTCCTTTAATTTGGATTATATGTACCATTTTATTATTATTAATCACTTTATTATTAATAATTCAAGGTAATCCTATTTATAAAATAATAAATTTAATCATCTTATTTATGTTAGGTGCTTTCTTATTTATTCTTTTAGATTTCTATTTTATTGGTTTAACTTTTTTTATCGTTTATATAGGAGCAATAGCAATATTATTTCTATTTGTAATAATGATGGTAAATATAAAAAATACCTCAAAAATAATAAATATAAAATATTTAAAAAATATATCTTTATTTGGTATATTATTATTAATATTAAGTATAATAAATTGGTCTGATGATTCTATTTATAATTATTTTTTTACTATCTGGTCTAATCATATTTTCTCTTTAACTGATATTCAAATTATTGGTTATTTAATTTATTTAGCTTATCCTTTATCTTTAATCTTAATGAGTTATTTATTATGGTTAATTTTAATAGGTATATTAATAATTACTTTAAATTGATATTATTATACTATTTTTAATGTTACAATTTACTATATCTGTTACCACTATATTATTTATATTAGGACTTATAATGTATATATCTAATGGACAAGATAATTTAATATATATATTAATATCTTTAGAAATTTTACTACTAGCTATTGCTATATTATTTTTAATTTTTTCTTATCTTTTAGATGATTTAACTGGTTGTTTAATTACATTATATATTTTACCTTTAGCTGGTGCTGAATCAGCATTAGGATTAGGGATATTAATAACATATTATCCATTAACAAAATAAAAATAAAATATATTGATTTATCCTAAATTTTCTTTTATGGCTTTATTTGAAATTATGTTGATTATCTTTTTTATTGTTAGTCTATTATATATAGCTAGTTTTATTATAAGTATAACATCAAAAGATTATGAGAAATATAGTGCATATGAATGTGGATTTGAACCAATACATACAAATGCAAGATTAAAATTTGAAATAATATATTGGGTAATAGGAATATTATATCTAATATTTGATTTAGAATTAATCTTTATATTTCCATTAGCAACAATATTATATAGTATGAATTCATTATTAGGAATAATAATTTATTTAATATTTATAATCATATTAACAATAGGTTTTATATATGAATGGCAACAAGGAGCATTAAAATTTAATTAAAAAAAAAAAGAAATGAATTTATTTATTTATTTATTATGTTAAAACATCCTTATCATTTAGTTGATCTTTCTCCTTGGCCTCTTCTTTTAGCTATTACTTTATTAGGTGGGGCTATTAGTATGGTTAATTGGTTAACACATGATACAACAACAATATTATTACAAATAAGTATAATTATTTTAATTGCTTTTCAATGGTGGAGAGATATAATAAGAGAAGCCAAAGCAGGATATCATACAAGAAAAGTGCAAAAAGGAATATTAATAGGATTTTTATTATTTTTATTATCTGAAATTATGTTATTTCTTAGTTTCTTTTGGGCTTTCTTCCATGCTAGTTTATCTCCTTCTCTTGAATTAGGTGCTTATTGGCCTCCTATTGGTATTAATGCAGTTAATCCATGGGCAATACCATTATTAGGAAGTACAGTATTATTAGCATCAGGATTTATATTAACATTAGGACATCATGGATTAATATCAGGAGAGAAAAGAATAACATTAATATCAATGATATTAACAGTATTATTAGGTATATTATTTTTATATTTACAATATAATGAATATTATTATGGTGAATTTACTATATCTGATTCAGTATATGGATCAGTATTTTATATGACAACAGGATTACATGCGATACATGTAATAGTAGGAGTATTATTTTTAACAATAGCATTAATAAGAATATATTTAGATCAATATACTACTGAACATCATTTAGGATTTGAATTTGCAATTTATTATTGGCATTTAGTAGATGTAGTATGGTTATTAGTATTCTTAATATATTATTGGTGGGGAAGTTAAAAAAAAAGAAAAATGAGTTAAAAGAAAAGAAAAATATGTTATTAAGTCTTAGTTTATTTCTTAACTTATTTACATTAACTTTATTTGGACCTGTGAAAACAGGAATAAGAATAAGTAAATTATGTTTATTATTAATATTATTAGATTTAATAATAGATAATAATTATATATTAGGAGAAATAATATTATTAGATGGGAATATATTAATAAATAAAATGATATTATTTGAAGAAATAATTATAATAATATTTACATTTTTTATATTAACTATTATTAATAATTTCTCTATTAAAATTGAATTAATCTTAATATTAATAACTAATATTTTAGGTATGTTTTTTTTATTAAGTAGTTATGATTTTTTTATATTTTTAATTAGTTGGGAATTATATAATTTTAGTTTCTATATTATTATTTCTTATTCTCATTCTAATCATAATGCTTTATCTGCTGCTTTAAAATATTTTTTATTAAGTGCATTAAGTACAGCTATATTATTATATTCATTAACAATAATATATAGTGAAATAGGGAATTTACATTATGAAAATATATTAATAATAATGAATAATTATATTAATAATAATTTAAAATTTGGTTTCTTTTTATTTAGTATTTCTTTATTATTTAAATTAAGTGCTGTTCCTTTTCATTATTGGGCTCCTGATTTATATGATAATCAACCAACAAGAATAACAATATGGATAGCAATATTACCGAAATTATTAATATTTTTTATAATAATAAATTTAATAAATATCTTACATATTCATCAATCTTTATTTTTTATTTTAGGGTTTTTATCTATTATTTTCGGTGCTTTAGGTTTAACTCAACAATATAAAATTAAAAGATTTTTAACTTATAGTGCTATTACTAATGTTGGTTATTTTCTATTAAGTTATACAAATATAACAACATTAATAATAAATATAATAATATATAGTTTAACTACATTAAATATATTTGCTATATTAATATTTTTAGAAAAACAATATAATAGAGAAATAACTTCTTTATCTCAATTAAAAGGTTTATTTCAATTTAATCCTATCTTAAGTATTATCTTTAGTATATCAATATTTTCATTAGCAGGAATACCACCATTAGCAGGATTTTTTGGGAAATTATTATTATTAGAACATTATATAAATTATTATTCAGGAATATTATTTTTAATAATAATATTAAGTATAGTAATAAGTACCAGTAATTATATAAAATTATTATATAATATAAATTTTAATAAAGATAATTTTATTAATTCTCAACATTTTATTAATTTTAATTCATATGGTTTAAATTTTATTATAACTTTTAATACTTTAGCTATATTAACTTTTATTTTACAACCATATGAAATTATGATGATGACTATTAATTTCTTGAATTAAAGTGATTTTTTATGAATTTTTTTATAATATTTTTGTTACATTAAGAATTTTCTATATAAGGATATAGAAGGGATATAAAATAAAAAGAGCAATTTGTGGATGACTAGTTAATAAGGATATGGAAGTAAACTAAATATGATAACAAGTGAATCCATACCTGAAAAGGTAAAAAAAAGAAACATAGAAATGAGATATCTGAGTATATGTATAAAATATTATTAAAGTAGTGAAGAACGAAATAATAAAAGATGATGTAATTTCAATAAAGAATTAATTAATCTTAATAATACTTATTAGCAATAGTGTAAAGTACCGAGAGGGAAAGTTGAAAAGAGCCCATAAGGAAGTGAAATAGAACCTGAAACAGATTGTTTTAAAAATCAAACCAATAAAATTGGAATGAATTACCTTTTGCATAAGGGATCAGCAAGTAAATAATTAAAGTGAGATGCTTAATCGATTGAAAAATTTTTAATTTTAATTATTTGACCCGAAACCTAGTGAACCCTTTATTATTAGGATTAAAGTCCGATCTTTAGATTGTAGCAAGAATCAAAGTAAAATAATGAAGAGAGGTGAAATGTTTATCGAACTAGGATATAGCTGGTTAACCGCGAAAACTATGGAAGTAGAATGATTATTGATGATTTAAAGGAGTACAGTATCCAGATAATCTACAACTAGGAAAATCAAAAAATACTAAATAATCAATCAGATTATAGAAGAGAAGTTCTATAATCAAATGAGAAACAACTCAATTTTTAGAATAAAGTTCCAAATTAATTTAATAGTGAATATAATATTTTTTATTCTTATACCTTTTATTAGTGGGCTTGGAAGCAGCCATCTGTGATAGAGTGAGTAACAACTCAAAAAAGTAATAGAATATATAAAAAATAGAGAATGTACGGATCTTTTAAATTAACTAATTTCAAAAAAGGATATTTTTTATCCTTGGTAGCGGTGCAAAGATTTAAGTAAATCTTGAGAGAATGCTGATATGAGTAACGAAAAAAAAAGATAATCTTTTTGACTTTAATTTATCGGTTTTCAATGTTAAATTTGATTACATTGAGTAATCTGGAGTCTAACCTTTAAATAAAGGGATGAAAGAATGGCTGATTTAATAAAACAGTTGGGTATTATTTGTTTTATTTTATTTTAGAAAGCTGTTCAATATTATTTATTACTTAATACTTTTTGATGAGAACTATAGGTTATTCGTGGATCTATTAGTGCTTTAATAGTGAAATGTCGGGGAGAATCGTCTAAGCGATTTATCTTTCTTTTAGACGAAGAACATGACAAATGAGAACTCTAAAATCTAATCTGGCCAACTCAAATATAAAAGTAAGTACTAGAATTGAGATATAGAAATAATACTAATTTTTATATTAATATATTGTTATTAATAGATTATTAAGAGAATAAGTATAAAATGATAATCTTGCTATGACCTTACATAGTTTGGAATGTAAACTAGACTAATTTTATTGAACCTATCTGGAAATAAGGGGGCTTTGCGACAAAACAAAGGGCCCCATCCGTACTTAAACCGACACAGGTTAAAAAAAAAGTTTACGAATAACCATTAAGAAGGAACTCGGCAAAAAAGATGTGCGACTGTTTACCTAAAACACAGGATTTAGCAAATTACAATAAGATGTATTAAATCTGTCATCTGCCCAGTGTTAGTATTTGAATGAATTAAACACCATAATCTCTAATAAACGGCAGCTGTAACTCTAACGGTTCTAAGGTAGCAAAATCCCTCGACACTTAATTAGTGCCCTGTCTCAATGATGAAACGACATATCAACTGTCTCCTTAATGGATCGTGTGAAATTATAATATCAGTGCAGATACTGATTATTTTCAGCTAGACGAGAAGACCCTTTAATGCTTTACTATTAAATAAGGTGTATGTAGTGCGATTTCCTGGAATGATTTCGTTCTAATAGAAATTATTCAATTCTTTTGTTTATTCTATTAGAAAATTCCCTTGTATTATGGAACTATAGGCTATATAATTTACTAATATATAGGGTATAATAGTTATTTAAAGACACTAATAACTGCTCCTATAGCAGATTGTTTCCCTCTGAATAGAGGATAAAGATTAACCACTTTACCTAATAAAAAACTATAGATATAATATCATCGGCATGAAACACGTCTTATTAAGATAGTTTGTCTGGGGAGGAAATCTACTAAAAAGTAACGTAGATCTACAAAGGTCAAACATATCGCAATGGAATAATTTGGCTTAACTGAATGATTTACAAATCTCTCAGGAAGATCGTTTCT
>Ga0315908_10000466_pt1 | contig 32046 bp, 34 predicted proteins | sample LakEriMetagenome_12_FD_203520 | JGI IMG/M metagenome (GOLD analysis project Ga0315908, IMG submission 203520) | Freshwater fungal communities from buoy surface, Lake Erie, Ohio, United States - Buoy 4 MA124 | ecosystem: Environmental > Aquatic > Freshwater > Lake > Lake biofilm | place: USA...
GTCAGCGAATCATGGCTGCGACGCATACCGCGCTTCGAAGGGGATGTTTTTCTTTTGGGGACAGCCATCTCGGCACCTGTTCCATTTCAAAATCAATAAGTTCTAGGGCATGCTAGGCGAAAGAGGTGGTCGTGGCAAGCAATCGCCAGAATCAGCCTAAGTCAACCGCACATGTCTGTGTGAGCCGCGCGCTATACTTCTTTTTCCGGGCTTTGCAACCCGTGAGATAGCAGATAAGCACCGCACACGAACAGGGAGAGTATATATGTTGAGTTTACCCGTAACCCTTACCATCGCTGCAGGTGCCGCTTTGGTGAACATTTGGCTCATGATCCGCTGTGGGCAAGCACGCACCAAAGAAAGCGTCTCGATTGGCGATGGCGGCAGCGAATTTGTTATCCGGCGGATGCGCGCGCATGCCAACTTTGTGGAGAGCGCGCCATTTGTCTTGGTCTTGATTGCCGCACTTGAAGCAACTGGCGGCACGAATAACTGGCTGTGGGGCCTGGGCATCATTTATATCGTTGGCCGGCTGGCGCACGGATTGGGCATGGATGGCGGCGCATTGGGCAAAGGCCGCATGGTCGGCACGCTGACCTCCATGCTGACGCTGCTTGGACTTGCCGGATGGGCTCTCGCCCGCGTTTACACAGCGGTGCTTTAACTCACCGGGCAGCCAGAACGTCATCGGCGACAAATGCATTATGCTGTCGCTCATAACCGAACTGGCTGGTTGGTCCGTGACCGGGGATGAAGGTAACATCATCCCCCAACGGCCATAGCTTTGTCGTAATGGCATTGATGAGGTCCGCGTGGTTCCCGCGTGGAAAGTCGGTGCGGCCGATAGAGCCCTGAAACAAAACGTCACCGACAATTGCAAGACGACTGGGCGCGTGATGAAAAATCACGTGCCCTGGCGTATGTCCGGGGCAATGAATGACATCGAGCGTCAAATTGCCCACGGTGACCGTGTCGCCATCCACCAGCCAGCGATCCGGCTCGAACGTATGTGCTTCCATACCCCAGCGCGCGCCGTCATCGTCGAGCTTTGCAATCCAGAAGCGGTCTTCTTCATGCGGCCCCTCAATCGGTAGGCCCAATTCTTTGGCGAGCATGCCGGTCTGGCCGCAATGGTCAAGATGGCCATGCGTCACCAATAGCTTTTCAAGCTCAACCCCCGTCTGCGCGACCGCTGCTTTCAACTTGTCCAGATCACCGCCCGGGTCGACCAGCGCCGCCTTGTTCGTTTCGGTACACCAAAACAGCGTACAATTTTGCTGAAGCGGCGTCACCGGAATGATGGCGGCTTTTAAGGGCGGTGTTTTGCTTGCGGCAGATGTGACGTTCGACATGCAGCACTATGTGGCCGACTGAAGCGCGCGAGGCAAGCCTTCAGAGCCGACGCCCAGCCCACACCACCCGGCCGATGACCGTTACAGTTGCGCCGTCAACATCTGGCCAGTCGGGATAATTGGGGTTGTCGGAAAGCACCGACAGCCGCCCCCGCGGCCCTTGCGCAAGACGTTTGACCATCAACATATCGTCCAGCCGGATAACATGGATGCCATCACGCACAGCTTGGGCCGCCGCGCGGTTATCGACCATGATTCAGCCTCCTGCTGCGCTGCGGCGTCGCACATGACGACATCGTTCGCGGTCCGGCGGACCAATGCGCCGTCCGCACGCAGCAAAAGATAGGACAAGATGGCCAATGTCATTGCCCCTATTGCAAATGCAATATATCCGCGCGCAGTATCGCCTAACGGGGCCCCGGCGGCAGGTATAAGCTCGGATAGTCCCGACGATTCCGCTACACCCTCAAGCAGCGAAACGGGAACGAACATCATCGTCACCGCTGCCAAAGCTGCGCCTGCCATCGCTATTCCAAGCGCACCTGTCTGGCTATTGGGTCGAATGCTACGCATGGTCAGTCCTGCTTATAAGCCAAGCCTTAGGCGGCTTTAGCGGTTCGATTATGCTGTAACAAAAAATGGTAAACAGGATCGTAACGGTAAATATTGGTGTGCGCGCTGCACTCTGTCTCGGCAAAATGCCGCGCCCTTTGCCGCATGGCATCCCATTGGTTGCGGTTGCAAAAGGCGTGAATTTTCTGCGGCGTGACCGGCACTCGTTTTCAACGGCAGAGCGCGCCAAAAGGTTGTTAAGCGGCGAATTCGGCCTTACACACAAAATATGACAGCCAAATCAGTACCTGTAATAGAACGCATTCAGCCAGACGCAGTCATTCCACGGTTCCAATATTATTGGGACGCAATAGTGACGTGGGTTCAGGGCAATGTCTTTGAACTGAGCGTCGCCATTGGCATGGCGATTATCGTTTTCGTCGCGCTCAGCTGGCTGAAACGCATTGCGTCCAAAATTGCGCGTGAAAGCGAACATCGCGCACATGTGAAATCAATCGTCGCCCGCACATTGGCGCGTACGAGCAAGTTTTTCCGGGTCATGGTGTCGATTGAGCTGGTGAACCAGATTGCCAATGCGCCGGCGGCGCTTACCCACGCCATCGATATCTTATTCACCATCGCGATCGTTGTGCAGGTGGCGATATGGTTGCGCGAAATCATATTGGGCATGATTGAGCGGCGCGCTGGCGAAGGGCTGCACGAACATGAGACGCTTCAAAGCGCGATGGTCTTAATCCGGTTGCTCGTCAGCTTTGTTTTATTCGCCGTCGCGGCAATTGTCATTCTCGACAATCTCGGCGTTAACGTCACTGGCCTTGTCGCTGGTCTTGGCGTTGGCGGCATTGCCATTGGCCTTGCTGCCCAAGGGATTTTCTCTGACCTGTTCGCTGCCATTTCGATCATTTTTGATAAGCCATTCCGCCGCGGCGACACGGTGTCTTATGACAACACAATCGCCAGAGTTGAAGTCATCGGCATGAAAAGCACAAGGCTGCGCGCGCTGACGGGTGAAGAGAAGATAATCTCGAACAGCAAGTTGCTCGAAAAGGAAATCACGAACAACACGCTGACACTCTATCGCCGGGTCACCTTCGTCCTAACGCTTGTGTACCAAACCCCACCTGCCCTTGCGAAGCGGATCCCGGAAATTTTGCGCGAAGTCGTCGAAAGCAATGGCGCGCAGTTTATCCGCGCTGGGTTCAACAACTTTGCCGCAAGCTCGCTCGATTTCCATCTCGTTTTCGATATCGAAAGCGACGATGTGGAGGTTATGTTTCAGGCGCGGCATGACATTGGCATTGCCATCATCGACCGTTTTGCACGGGAAGGCATTTCGTTCGCCTATCCCACACAAACGACATTCACCGCAGCCCCCGATGGCCATATGGTCATGCCCTACGCGCCGCCCGCTCCTGCACCTAAAGCCTGATTCGCGGATGCGGGGTTGCCGGGGCGCAAGCTTGCCGTAACGGCAAATCGCCGGGGCTTGTATTGAACGTTCGAAACCGCCACGGTGCGGCCAAATAGTTTGCAGGAGACACACCATGACCACTATTACCCCAGCGGAATTCGCGACGAAGGTTGGCGAAAAAATCGGCACTTCTGAATGGATTTTGGTTGATCAGGACATGATCAACAAATTTGCAGATGCAACCGGTGACCACCAGTTCATCCACATCAATGAAGAAATGGCCAAGATGACACCGTTCGGTGGCACCATTGCGCATGGATTTCTGACTCTGTCGCTCTTTCCAGTACTCAGCGCGAAGTCCGATTGCCCCAAGATCGAAGGCGTCAAAATGGGCGTCAATTATGGCGGCAACAAAACGCGTTTTCTGGCGCCTGTCCGTTCGGGCAAGCGGGTGCGCGGACATTTCAAGCTTCTTGAACTCGCTGAAAAGCGCCCTGGCCAATGGCAGCAGACGCTTGAGTTCACCGTCGAGATTGAGGGTGAAGACAAACCAGCACTTCAGGCTGAATGGATCAGCCAGTTTTTCGTATAATTTTTAATTCAAGGAACCATTACCATGCGTGACGCAGTAATCGTATCAACCGCCCGTACCGCCATCGGCAAAGCCTATCGCGGTGGATTTAACGCAACGCTCGGGCCAACGCTCGGCAGCTATTCTTTGAAGGCCGCCGTGGAGCGCGCTAGCATTGAAGGCGGCGAAATTGATGACGTCCTTTGGGGCTCCGCGCTTCAGCAAGGCACACAGGGCGGCAATCTCGCACGTCAGATTGCGTTGCGCGCTGGCCTGCCGATTTCTGTTTCGGGCATGACCATGGATCGCCAATGTTCGTCCGGCCTGATGTCCATCGCAACTGCAGCCAAGCAAATCATCGTCGACAATGTCGATGTGATGGCAGCGGGTGGTCAGGACTCGATCTCATTGGTGCAAACCAAGGAAATGCGCGTTCAGGCCGACCCTGCATTGGTTGCCATGCACAATTCGATTTACATGCCGATGCTTCAAACCGCGGAAGTCGTGGCCAAGCGTTATAACATCAGCCGCGATGCGATGGACGAATATGCCCTGCAATCACAGCAGCGCACCGCCGCTGCTCAAGCAGCCGGTTACTTCGATGCTGAAATCGTCCCCGTGACCACGATGATGAATGTCGTGAACAAGGAAACGGGCGAAGTCAGCCAGAAGGAAGTCACGATTGCCAAGGACGAAGGCAATCGCGCCGATACGCAGCTCGCAGGTTTGCAATCGCTTCAGCCGGTGCTTGGTCCAGACATGACCATCACGGCCGGTAACGCCAGCCAGTTGTCCGACGGTTCTTCCGCGTCCATCTTGATGGAAGCCAAGGTCGCCGAGAAAAAGGGTCTGAACCCGCTTGGCCGTTATGTCGGCATGGCCGTTGCAGGCACAGAGCCAGACGAAATGGGCATTGGCCCCGTGTTCGCAATTCCAAAATTGCTGCAGCGTTTTGGCTTGAAGATGGACGACATCGGTATCTGGGAATTGAACGAAGCATTTGCTGTTCAAGTTCTGTACTGCCGCGACAAGCTTGGCATTCCAAACGAGTTGCTGAACGTCAATGGCGGATCGATCTCCATCGGTCACCCATATGGTATGACGGGCGCACGTTGCGTCGGCCATACATTGATCGAAGGCAAGCGTCGCGGTGCGAAATATGGCGTCGTCACGATGTGCGTTGGCGGCGGCATGGGCGCAGCCGGCCTTTTTGAAATCTTCTAAAAAACGAAACGGAGCAGCCGCATGTCAGCTATTGGTGTCATCGCCACTTTAACCGTCGCCGAAGGCAAAAACGAAGCCTTTGAGGCTGTGTTTGCCGATCTTGCGGCTGCCGTTCGGGCCAATGAGCCGGGGAACCTATTTTATACGTTGACCCGGTCACGGTCCAACCCACAGGTCTACAAAGTGCTTGAGCAATATGTCGATCAGGACGCGCTCACCGCACATGGCAGCAGCGACTATTTCAAGGCCGCTGGTCCAAAGCTTGGCGCATGCATCGCGGGTGCACCAGAGGTTGAGTATCTCGACGCGCTATAAGGCGCGCATGCTGCTTTGCCCCGCGTGCGATGGTAAAATGGCCGTTGACCGGCCAGCGTTCTATGCTGGCTTTAATGTGCAAGGCCATCGCTGAAAACCCGCAGGAAACGACGCTAGGCAAAATGCTATTACGCAGGTCCAAATAGCGGGCGTTATATCGCCGCTCAATTGTGGCTGGCAATCCAGTCCTCCACCACCGGCGCAATCTTTTCGCGCCATTTGCTGCCGTTAAAGATGCCATAATGGCCAACTTCGGGCGCCATATGATATTTTTTGAGCGCATCAGGCAAAGCGGTCGCAATGTTGAGCGCCGCCTTGGTTTGCCCAAGGCCGCTGATATCGTCCCGCTCACCTTCAATGGCCAGCAGGCCAATGTCCGTAATCGCCCCAGGATCAACCAGCTTGCCGCGATAGTTGAATTCGCCCTTGGGCAACAAATGACGCTGAAATACGGTATCAACGGTCTGCAGATAAAATTCCGCCGTCATGTCGCAGACGGAGCGATATTCGTCGTAAAATTCTTTGTGTCGATCCGCGCTTTCGCCGTCGCCTTTGACGAGGTCGGAGAACATCGACCAATGGCTGATCATATGGTTGCCCAAATTCATCGACATAAAGCCAGCAAGCTGCAGAAAACCCGGATATACCCGCCGTCCCGACCCTTTATAATAAGGCGGGACGGTCGCAATGACATTTTGCACGAACCATTCATGCGGGCGGCGTGTGGCGTGGTCGTTGACCGCCGTCGGCGCTTCGCGGGTGTCGATTGGACCGCCCATCATCGTCAACGTGCGTGGCCGCAACGGATGGTCCTTCGCGCTCATCACTGCTGCAGCGGCATAAGCCGGAACGGAAGGCTGACATACCGCCAACATATGGGCACCGCGTCCGCCGGCATCGGGGCCGATGAATTCAAGCCATTCGATGAGATAATCGATGTATGTTTCAAGATCAAAGCCGCCGCCCGTCAACGGAACATCGCGCGCATCTTTCCAGTCGGTGATATAGACATCATGCGTTGGAATCATACGCTCGACCGTGCCGCGCAACAGCGTCGCGAAATGGCCGGACATCGGCGCGCAAATGAGCAGCCGCGGTTTCGCGCTGCTGCCTTCATATACGAACCGCTTCAGCTGCCCAAAGGGCTTGCGCGCCAGATTCACTTCTTGAACAGGTAACGTCTTGCCATCGACAGTAACATTATCCAAACTGAATGCTGGCTTTCCGCGTGGGAAAACCGAATGCGCAAAAACATCCAATGCCGACGCCGCGATGGGCGCAAGACCGCCCACACTAAATGGCCCGGTGAAATTCTTGAGCACATCTGCCTGCGCCTGTGCAATTTTTCCCGCACCTGCTAACCAGCTCCGTTGCATATCATAACCGGTATAAAGCATCTGCAATCCTTAGATTTCCGTCTTTCGGCCCCAAAAAAAAGGGCATTCTTGTGAAAGTCATAAGCGTTTATTGTGCATTGCACCATGAAAAAGTGACGCCGTTTCCTTGTCTGCAATTGTGAGTGTCGCGGCGCACTGCTACGCGGCTTAGCATGAATGAAACATCCGCAGATTTACCAAACGCTAACGTCACTTCCGTTGCAGCCGAAACGGCAGACACGGCCAAACCAGCGAATACCAAAAAACTTGGGAATCTGCGCATGGTCTGGCAGCATGCCTCGGCCTATCCGCAGCAAATTATGTTTGCTTTGCTGGCACTCACCGTCGCTGCGCTTGCCACACTGGCCATTCCGGCAGGCTTCCGCTTAGTTATCGATCGCGGATTTGCCGCCGGTGGTGACTCTTCCGATATTGCCCGCTGGTTCGAATATCTTCTGATAATCGTCGCCGTTATGGCCACTGCCACTGCGTTTCGTTTTTACTTTGTGTCCTGGCTCGGGGAGCGCACGGTTGCTGATATCCGCCTTGCTGTGAACCGCAACCTGCTGCGCCAAAGCCCCGCCTTTTTCGAACATAACCGTCCCGCGGAAATCGCCAGTCGGATGACAAGCGACACAGCCGTTATCGAACAGGTTGTCGGCACAACGGTGTCGGTCGCGCTTCGGAACATCGTGATGGGCATCGGCGGTGTCGTATATTTATTCACCCTTGCACCGCAGCTGGCTATCGGCCTTTTGATTGCCATTCCCGTCATCGTTCTGCCCATCGTACTGATTGGACGAAAATTGCAATCTGCCTCACGGGCGAGCCAAGACCGGATTGCGGACGTTGGGGCCATGGTTTCGGAAACGCTTGGTGCCATGCGGATCGTGCAAGCCTTTGGACAAGAGGGGCGCGAAGGCGAACGGTTTAGTGGTAGCGTCGAAGCTACCTTTAGCACCGCCAAGAAGCGCATTCGCCTGCGCGCATTCATGACCGCAATCGTCATGGCCCTGATTTTCAGCGCGATCACGTTGCTGATGTGGAAGGGCGCGATTGACGTTGTCGAAGGCCGATTGACCGGCGGCACGATTGCCGCATTTGTACTAACCGGAGGCCTAGTCGCGGGCGCATTTGGTGCTCTTACCGAAGTCTATGGTGATCTGGTGCGCGGAGCCGGTGCGTCGGGACGGCTCGCCGAACTTCTGGCCGCAGAACCAAATATCGCTCCACCCGCTAAGCCTATAGCGTTGCCGACGCCACCGCGCGGACAGCTGGAGTTTCAGAATGTCAGTTTTCGCTATCCCACACGCCCCGAAGTATCCGCGCTCAGTAATTTCAATCTGAAAGTAAGCCCGGGCGAAACGGTTGCTGTTGTCGGCCCGTCCGGCGCAGGCAAATCGACACTGTTTCAGCTTGCGCAGCGGTTTTATGATCCAGAAACCGGAGCTATTCGTATTGACGGCGTGGCACTCACCAGCGCCGATCCAGCCGAAGTAAGGGCGCGCATGGCCTATGTTCCGCAAGAGACGGTATTGTTCGCATCTTCGGCCCGCGACAATCTGCGCTACGGCAACTGGCTAGCCGATGATGATGCCATTTGGGCGGCGGCAGAACAGGCCAATGCAGCCAATTTTCTGCGCGAACTTCCACAAGGCCTCGATACATATTTGGGTGAAGGTGGGGCCAGACTTTCGGGCGGGCAGCGACAACGGATTGCCATCGCGCGCGCTGTCTTGCGGCAGGCGCCGATCTTGTTATTGGACGAAGCGACGAGCGCGCTGGATGCCGAAAGCGAACGTCTTGTTCAGGACGCGCTCGACATGCTGATGAAGGATCGCACGACAATCGTCATTGCCCACCGCCTCGCGACCGTACGTTCGGCCGACCGCATCATTGTGATGGACCAAGGTCAGATTGTTGAAGAAGGCGACCATGCAACCCTTAGCGCGGCGGGTGGCCTCTATTCGCGTTTGGCCAGCCTGCAGTTCGACGCTTAAAACGACGCGCGCAAACGGTCGCGCATGGCATGTGGTTCCGACGCTTGCGGAACAGTGGCACGCATTTTCTCGCTGAGCCTTTGAGGTCGGCTATATAATTCTTTGCTCGCGCCGATCAGCGCTTGCGTCTCTAGGGGAAATTGCAGCACCAGCGGCCCATCTCTGGCCGGTGCATAGCCCAGATTGTTGGTTTCGTTTCGCGCTTCGCTCTCGGTTATTTCGCCGGCCCGCAATGCCTTTTGATTCAGCAGCCAAGCGATGCTGTGCATCAGGCGTGTGGTGACCTTGAGAGACTCGCAGGAGAAAGCGACCGCAATCTCCGGAGACAAATGCCCCGCATCAAAGCTGCGGTCAAAGCACGCGCGCGCTTCATCGGCCAGCAGCATCGCTTCTGTATATAGAGAATCCACTAACAATGGGGTCAGTTCGAGTTGTGCGTTGCTCATGCGCTTTTATGGCACGGCCTATGCCCCGATGTTAGTGCAAACGATGCCATCGCGGCAACATATTGCGAGTGTGCCGGTATGAAACAATCATCGCGCAATTGTAAACGTTTGGGACGGTAACGGGTCAGGCGATAATGTCGGGCACGAGCTGATCTTCAAGACGCATGATTCGGTCTTTCAATATCAGCTTCTTCTTTTTCAGACGTGCAATCTGAAGCTGATCAACAACCGTTTGCATGGTCAGCGCCGCAATAGCGTCGTCCAGGTCACGATGCTCAATCTTCAGTTGTTCAAGCTGCTGCTGGTAGCCGTCGTCGTTCATGCCCCCTACTAACCAGAGTCGCGCAAACAAGTCATCGTTAAAAGCGGGCATGATCGCGCGGGCATGTTTCTGGCGTCCGCCAAACGCAAAATTATCGACAAGACTCGCGGCGCATTTCGTGATTTACTTTGGCTGTTGGACCACCGAGTCTCACACTGAAGGAGAATGATGTGAATATTAATCATCTGTCCGCACTTCGCAGCAAACATGCTGATCTTGAGCAAAAGTTGCAGCGCGAAGAACATAGACCTTTTCCTGACACCGGCATCATTCATAGCCTTAAGAAGCAAAAGTTGCATCTTAAGGACGTACTTATGCAAGAATCGGCCCTAACTGGCTGACTACGAATAATTTCAAGCGGGGTATCGCTTGCCTTTTGTGTCTCTGCTAGATGGGGCAGATGGAAAGCGCTACCCGTTCCGCCCGCAACATACTGACCGGTCTTCACGAAGTGATGGCCTCGCGAAACCATGCGCAGGGCAAATTGAACCATGTGGTCAATATCATTGGTGAAGCGCTGTCGAGCGAAGTGTGCTCGATATATCTGTTGCGCGATGGTGCGCTTGAATTATTTGCGACGCGCGGATTGAACGAGGCGGCGGTCCACGTCACCCGCCTCGGCTTAGGCGAAGGCCTTGTCGGCACGATTGCCGAAAATGTCGAAACATTGAACTTGGACGAAGCCGCAGCCCACCCGAATTTCCGCTATGTCCCCGAAACAGGCGAAGAACGCTTTCACAGCTTTGCGGGCGTTCCAATTGTGCGTTCCGAACGCGCGGTCGGCGTATTGGCCGTGCAGCATGTCGAACCACGGAAATATGAAGAGGTCGAAATTGAGGCGCTTCAAACCGTCGCCATGGTGCTGTCAGAACTGATCGCCAATGCAGACCTTGTCGACGAACCCAGCGCGCGGGGCGGGAATGACACTGGCACCATTAGCCTCACGGGTCTGCCGCTCGTAAAAGGCGCTGCTGCTGGCGTTGCTATTTTCCACCAACCCAATGTCCGCATTGAACACACGGTCGCCGAGGATGTCGAAGCCGAACGTCACCGTGTCTATTCCGCCTTTGACAAAATGCGCGAACAGATCGACCGCATGGCCAGCCAAATTGATTTTGGCACAGGCGGCGAACATGAAGAGGTCATCGCGACCTATAAAATGTTCGCATATGACGAAGGCTGGAGCCGCCGCATTAACGAGGCGATCGACAGCGGCCTGACGGCGGAAGCCGCCATCGAACGCGTTCAGCAACGCACCCGCATGCGTATGCGTCAGATTGACGATGCGCTGCTTGCAGACCGCATGCACGATCTGGAAGATCTATCAAACCGGTTGCTGCGTATTGTGTCGGGTCAGATGAGCACCGCGGCACAACTGGGTCTGAAAAAAGACTCAATCCTGATTGCGCGCAATTTGGGCCCGGCTGAGCTGCTCGAATATGACAAACGGCGTCTGCGCGGCGTGGTGCTTGAAGAAGGTTCGCTTACTGCGCATGTCGTGATTGTCGCACGCGCAATGGGCATCCCCGTGCTGGGCCGCGTACAAGGCATCCGCCACAAGGTGCGCGATGGCGACATGCTGCTGCTGAACGCCGACGAAAAAAGCGTCATCGTCAGGCCGTCGTCGGCTGCCGAAGAGCTTTTCCAACATGATCTGGTTGATCGGCAAAAGAAAAAAGCCCGCTATGCAGCGATGCGTGACGCGGCATCGGTCACAAATGATGGCGTGCCGGTGACGTTAATGATCAATGCAGGATTGCGCGACGATATGTCCGCCTTGGCCACCACCGGCGCGGAGGGTGTGGGCCTGTTCCGCACAGAATTTCAATTTCTGATATCTGCCACGCTTCCTCAGCGTGAGCGCCAGCAACGTTTTTATCGCGATGTCATTGACGCGGCAGGCGACAAGCCCGTCATTTTTCGCACGCTCGATATCGGCGGCGACAAACCCCTGCCCTATTTGAAAGACGAAACGAGCGAGGAAGAAAATCCCGCGCTCGGCTGGCGCGCGCTGCGCCTGTCTTTGGATCATGCAGGGCTTATGAAAGCGCAGGCTCGTGCACTCATTGAAGCATCCGCAGGCCGCACATTGAACGTCATGTTCCCCATGGTGTCCGAGCCGTGGGAATTTGACGCGGCTCGAGAAATATTTGAAGGCCAGATGCAATTTTTGGGCCGGCAAAAGAAACGGCTGCCCACGAAAATCCGGTATGGGGCCATGCTTGAGGTTCCGGCACTGGCCGAGACACTCGATATGTTGCTGCCTAAAATCGATTTTCTGTCGATTGGCACCAATGACCTCACGCAGTTCCTGTTTGCAGCGGATCGCGCTGACCCGCGCCTTGCCGAGCGATATGATTGGTTGAGTCCCGCCATTTTGCGTTTCATCCGGCGCGTGGTTCAAACGACGGACGGCTATCCAGTCGACGTCGCGGTATGTGGCGAAATGGGGGGGCGGACACTCGAAGCGCTCGCGTTGATTGGCTTGGGCATCCATCGCCTGTCGATCACGCCAGCCGCCGTGGGACCCATAAAAGCGATGGTGCGCACGACCAACCATGCCGACATTCGTAAGAAGATGGATGAGCTGCTGAAAAATCCCACCGGGAATTTGCGTGAGGAGCTGGCCATATGGGCAGCAAGCCAAGGCATTGAAACCGGCTAAATTGCAGGATTTCCCAAAGGTGAAAAGTTGTTATCGCCGTTGACTTTATCTGGAAGATGACCATTGTCCGCATAACTGCACAAAGAGGTGAAAAATACGGGGCGGGGAGATTGCAGTGGACTTATTAGCTTCTGTTGACGAATATGATGGATCCGTTGGTAGCCAGCTAAAAGCAGGCCGCGAGCGGCTGGGCCTTAGTCTATCCGATATCGCCGCAAAAACGCGCGTGCCGACGCGCCACCTCGAATCTATCGAGCAATCAAATTTTGACGCCCTCCCGGGCCAAACCTACACGCTCGGTTTCGCGCGATCTTATGCAAATGCAGTCGAAATGGATGCTACCACGATTAGTGAGGCGATGCGCTTGGAATTGGCGCGCAGTGGCCATGAAGGCTATCAGGCACCAGCTCAAAACTACGAACCTGCCGACCCCGCACGGGTACCATCAAAAACACTCGCCTGGACATCGGCTGCAATCGCAGCAGTGGCGCTGGCTGCATATTTGATTTTCAGAAGTCTGACACTCACCGATGCTGCGCCAGCCGATAGGCCGGTCACTTCAGCGATATCCGTAAAGCCAGCCGCCACGGCGCCGATCGCGCCTCTGCCGGCAAATAGTCCTGATTCTGCGCAGCAAGGCACCGACGATGCCATATAAATCGGCATAAAGCTGGTTTCTGTGCACTGAAATGGTGTGATGGCTCTTTATTGCATTGGTCCAGTCAGCTATACGTGAAACTTCTAAGCATAATGGGAGAGACCCAATGAATTTTCGGCTCGCTTTGTTGAGCGGCGCAGCATTTGCACTCAGCGCATCCGCAGTTGCGCAAGATGCAAATATTGACGGACGCGTGGGCAAGCTTGAGAAGGAAATGCGCGCCGTCCAGCGTCAGGTCTTTCCCGCAGGTGCCGGCAAATTTATCGCGCCTGACATCCAGTCACCGACCATAGCGCAGCCCGAGACCCCCTCCACCACCTCAGCTACGTCGGACCTGTTGGTGCGTGTCGATGCGTTGGAAGCACAGCTGGCGACTTTGACGGGTCAGGTCGAGCAGCAGGGCAACAATATGCGTGGCCTCGAAGCGCGCCTGAAAATCTTGGAAGCGCAACTGGCGAGCGCGCAGATGGCGAACGCACCGCAGGAAACCGAAGTGCCGGCAACCGCACAGGCCACAACCGCTCCAAGCGTCTTGCCTGCCGCAGCACCTGTGCCAGCAGCTATTGTCGTCAAGCCAAAACCCGTTTTAGCAGCAGCCAAGCCTGCGGCTACGGCAGCAAAGCCAAGTGCCACGCGCGTTGCCGCGGTTGCTGCCATTGAACGGCCAGCCACTGGCGACGCTTTTGAAGATGGCTACACCTATGGCTTCAGATTGTGGGAAGCGAAATTCTACCCAGAAGCGCAAGCCACGCTGGAAGAAACGCTTAAAACATATCCAAAGCACCGACGTGCAAGCTTCCTGCGCAACTTGCTCGGACGGGCGTGGCTTGACGACAAAAAGCCTGCGACCGCCGTCAAGATTTTCTACGATAACTACAAAGCAGACCCGCGTGGCGAACGCGCACCCGACAGTCTGTTGTTCTTGGGGTTAGCTTTAACCGACCTCGGCAAAACGGCTGAGGCGTGCGAAGCATTTGGCGAGCTTTTAAGAGCCTATCCAGATGTTGCGACCGGTCGCTTGGCGGATCGGGTCACTGCCGGTAAAACGCGCGCGAAGTGCAAGTAACCGTCGACGCTGCGCTTCTTGACCGTTTTAACGGCGCGGTAAATGCGCTGCATGTTCCGGAAGGCGCGCGCATATTGTGCGCGGTATCCGGCGGCCCCGATAGCCTGGCGCTGCTTATATTGCTGCACCAAACCATGCCCGATCGCGTTGTCGCGGCGACCGTCGATCATGGGTTAAGGCCAGAGTCTGCCGACGAGGCACAATATGTGCAGCGCATTTGCAAAGACATGCATGTGCCGCACGTCATTTTGTCGCCTGCCGAAAAAATCAGCGGAAATATTCAATCCGCTGCACGAGCCGCAAGATACTCGTTGTTGGCGCAGGCGGCAGAGCAGCATGATTGTGCGTATATCGCCACAGCCCACCATGCGGACGATCAGCTTGAAACGGTTTTGATGCGCCTTGCCCGCGGCAGCGGCGTTGATGGGCTGTCGGCTATCCGGTCGACAAATGGGAAGATATTGCGGCCCTTATTGGGGTTCACGAAAGACGAGTTGGTTTCCATTTGCGCGACCGCTGGGCTCAATCCGGTGCAAGACCCCAGCAACGCAAATACCGACTTTGAACGCGTCACTATGCGCAATTGGCTAGCGAACACGCAGCACCCCTTTCGCGCCGACCGTGCCGGACGCACCGCCAGCGCACTGGCAGATGCCTCAGAAGCGCTAAACTGGATGACCGAAACACTCACGCAAGACAGGGTGCAGAGCGATACGGGCACGGTCATGTGCGATGCGCGCTATGTTCCGCGTGAGATGCAACGCCGCCTGTTGATCCATTGCCTGCAAATGCTGGAGCCCGAACTTGCCCCGCGCGGCGACGCGATTGACCGCTTGCTTTCCGAACTTTCGGACGGGCGCACCGCCACCATGGGTGCAGTCAAGTGCGAAGGCGGCGACAATTGGCGGTTTACCATGGCACCGCCGCGGCGAAACTAAGTTTATGCCGACCGGAATTTTGCCAATCCCTATATTGTCATTCACATAATCGCGCCTACATTGCACCAGTATCTCCGCGTATTTGGCGCGGGGCCGAAATCAAGGCAGTGATGATGAACGACGAACAGGAACCGAAAAGCAACCCGATGCTGCGGAATATGGCCATCTGGTCGGCCATCATTGTGGCACTGCTGGTCGTTGCCTCCATTTTCAACGGCTCATCCACGCCGACCAACGGTATCACTTATTCGTCATTCCGCGACAAGGTTGAGGCAGGTGAAGTCAAATCTGTCGCCGTCGCGCCTGATCGTATCAGCGGCAAGCTGCAGAATGACGAAACGTTCGTCACGGTTCCGCTTCCCAACGACTCGAGCCTGCCTTCATTGCTGATTGAAAAAGGCGTGGTGGTTGAAGCAAAGGCAGAAGAACAACCCAGCCTGCTGTTAATCCTCATATATCAGGCACTGCCCTTCCTCCTGATCTTGGGCATCGCATTTTTCGTGTTGCGGCAAATGCAAAAGGGTGGCGGCGCTGGCGGCGCGATGGGCTTTGGTAAGTCCAAGGCAAAGCTGTTGACCGAAAAGCATGGCAAGGTCACTTTTGACGATGTTGCCGGCATTGATGAAGCGCGCGAAGAGCTTCAGGAAATCGTCGAGTTTTTGAAAGACCCACATAAGTTTAGCCGCCTGGGTGGTAAGATTCCCAAGGGCGCATTGCTCGTGGGTTCGCCGGGTACCGGCAAAACTTTGCTGGCACGCGCCATTGCGGGTGAAGCAGGCGTTCCATTTTTCTCGATCTCAGGTTCGGACTTCGTTGAGATGTTCGTGGGCGTCGGCGCAAGCCGGGTGCGCGACATGTTTGAACAGGCAAAGAAAAATGCACCGTGCATCGTCTTCATCGACGAAATCGATGCCGTAGGCCGCAGCCGTGGTGCGGGCCTTGGCAACCAAAATGACGAGCGCGAACAGACGCTGAACCAGCTTCTGGTCGAAATGGATGGCTTTGAAGCGAATGAAGGCATCATCATCGTTGCCGCCACCAACCGCCCTGACGTGCTTGACCCTGCGCTGCTGCGCCCCGGTCGTTTTGACCGACAAGTCGTCGTGCCGCGTCCTGACATTGATGGCCGCGTAAAGATCCTCGAAGTCCATATGAAGAAAGTGCCCTTGGCACCCGATGTCGATGGACGGGTGATTGCACGCGGTACGCCCGGTTTCTCCGGCGCTGACCTTGCAAACCTCGTCAACGAAGCGGCCCTATTGGCGGCACGTCGCGGCAAGCGCCTGGTGGCCATGCGCGAATTTGAGGACGCGAAAGACAAGGTGATGATGGGCACCGAGCGTAAGTCCATGGTCATGACCGAAGACGAAAAGAAAATGACCGCCTATCATGAGGCCGGACATGCGCTTGTATCGATCCATGAAGCGGCATCGGATCCAATCCATAAAGCGACCATCATTCCGCGCGGTCGCGCGCTGGGTATGGTGATGCGCCTGCCCGAGCGTGATAATTACAGCTATCATCGCGACAAAATGCACGCCAACCTGTCCGTATCAATGGGTGGCCGCGTGGCGGAAGAGCTGATCTTCGGCTACGACAAAGTCAGCTCCGGTGCCTCAAGCGATATCCAATATGCCACGAGCCTTGCGCGGGACATGGTCACCCAATGGGGCATGTCCGACGAAATGGGCCCGCTGCAATATGAAGAGCGGCAGGAAGGTTATCTTGGCTATGGCATGTCGCAGCGGTCGGCGATGTCAGACGAGACAGCGCGTAAAATCGATGCTGAAATTCGTAAGCTGGTTGAGGGTGGCCATAAGCGCGCCACAGACCTTTTGAAAAAGCACGACACGCAGCTCCATCTTTTGGCCAACGCATTGTTGGAGTTTGAAACCCTGTCCGGTGATGAGATCAAGCAACTGCTTGAAACCGGCAAGTTCGAACGCGACGATGGCAAGGTTGCGCAACCATCGTCCATCCCGACAGTGGGCACGGCCATTCCAAAGGCAGGTCGTCGCAAATCATCGCCCGTTGGTGACGTCACGCCGCAAGGCGTCTGATTTTCATCTTTGCAACATAGCCTCAACGCTCTAGTCCGGTTGGCGAGAGAGTTGAGGTCGCAAATATGAAATTCGCTGTGCTTATTGCCAGCGGCGCACTGTTGTGTGCCGTTCCCGCCCAAGCCATGGATGCGGAAACATTTTATGTGAAGGCACTCGCGCTCAAGAAAAAGGGCATGGGCGCGGTATTCTCAAAAGAGATAAAGCCGATGGCACGGCTGCTTCAGGCGGCTGCAGAATCCGTCAAAGCAGAAAATGAACAAGCACATGCTGCGGGCAAGCCGTTGTTTTGCGCGCCCAAAAAATATCGTATGACCGCCGAGCAATTTCTGGAGAGTTTCGCGGGCATTCCCCAAGAACGTAGGCGCATTCAAACCGTTCGGGATGCGTGGCGGGAAATCGTGATCCGCCGTTTTCCGTGCTAGTTTGAAGCAATACACGCCCCATTTATATTGCATTCATCTGGTTTCACCATAACTGTTCTCCAAGTGCATTGGAGGATATTCAAATTGAACCGAAATTCCGCAATTCTTTTGGCAGCGGCGTTGCTTGTTGCAGCACCAGTTGCCGCCGCCCCCGGTGATATGAGCGTCAGCACGTTCCTTGCAAAAGCAGATGCCCTTAAAACAAAAGGCATTTTGGCGCTGGGCTCTTCCGACATTAAGCTGCTCCAGTCAGAGGGCAAAGCGGCCGGTGCCGCCTACCGAGAGCGGATCAAAAAGGATTTGGCGCAGAAGCGCACGCCGCACAGCTGCCCCCCTGCAAAGGCTAATGTCAAATCTGATGATTTTATCGCGCATTTGCGGACCTATCCTGCGGCAGCAAGGTCAAGCATTTCGGTCGCCGCCGCAATGGCTGACTTCATGAAGAAGCGTTATCCCTGCACATAACCAGCTGGACCAGATCACCCGTGCCAAATTATTGTGATGAATCGGGCGGTGTCAGGCGCGGTGACCTCTAATTTGGTGGTTGCAGCGCGCGCATGCGCGGCGCCGGTGATAATGTCTGCTGCGGCTGCCAGTTCCCGCTCATTGTGGCTATGAATCAGCGCAGCAAGCGAATGCCAAAAGAAAAGGCCCGGACAAGCCGGGCCTCTTTCTTCAATATATGTGCGCTATACTACCGGTCGTAATCGCGCTGCATGCCAGCGCCGCGTGCAGGAGCAGCGGCCGTGAGGCGAAGCGCTTCTGCAGAAAGGCTGATCGAACCGACGGCATCGGCTTCTTCATCCTCGTCCACCTGAACCTTCTGAAGCGACTGCACGAGGCCTTCTTTCAACTGGTCTGGACGAACCGTTTCTTCAGCGATTTCGCGCAAAGCCACAACGGGGTTTTTATCGCGATCACGATCAACAGTCAGTTCAGCACCACCAGAGATTTCACGCGCGCGTTCTGCGGCGAGTAATACGAGGTCAAACCGGTTGGTGACCTTGTCGATGCAATCTTCAACAGTAACGCGTGCCATCTTGGCTCCTGATTCTTCGGAATTTCGGGAAGTTGCTCGCGCCTAAAGACAACCAGCGAAAATGTCAATGAAAAGGGCAGGCAGCTTGCCGTAGCCTGCGCAAAGCGGTAACTTGGGTAATGGCAACACAATCAGGCACGCCGGGGTTCCCCGGAAAGCAGTTTCAAGTTGCTGGCCATCAGCTCCATCTGGTGCATGCCCCGAACGACCGGCTTGATGCGGTGTTACGCCTGATCGCGGTGGCGGAACACTCCATCCAGATGTTTTTCTATATGTTTGCCGACGATTCGGTTGGATGCGATGTGCGGACGGCGTTGGTCGAGGCGGCAAAGCGCGGTGTACAGGTACAGCTGATCATCGACAGCTTTGGTTCTGCCGCGATTAGCGACCGTTTCTTTGACGAACTGACCGATGCGGGCGGACGCTATCATTGCTTCAGCACCCGCAAGGGCTTGGGCTATATCATCCGCAATCATCAAAAAATCCTCATCGCCGATGGCACGCACGCCTTGGTGGGCGGATTTAACATCACCGATCAATATTTCGGGCGAGCAGGCGATGATGATTGGGAAGATTTGGGCATCATTATAACCGGTCCGGAAGTGCCGAGTCTGGCGCGCTATTTCGGCGAAATGGCAAGTGCATCGGTGGGCGGAAAGGTGCGTTATCGTAAAATCCGTTCGATTATCCAGCAATGGCGACCGGGCATCGGCGAAATCCAATGGCTGTTGGGCGGACCAACAAACCGGATCTCTCCATGGGCGCTGACGTTCAAACGGTCTTTGGAGGTCGGAAAAAGGTTCGACATTGCGTCGGCCTATTTTTCGCCATCGCAAACAATATTGCGCCGATTGGCGAAGGTGGCGAAACGCAACAAAGGATCGCGCCTTGTCATGGCCGGTAAAACAGACAATGGGACCACCATCGCCGCGGCACGTTTGCTGTACCGTTACCTGCTGCGGCGCCGTGCGAAGATTTACGAATTCCAGCCGCGCCGCCTGCATATGAAGCTTATGGTCATTGATGATGCGGTGTATATTGGCTCGGCCAATCTCGACGTCCGCAGCATGTTCATCAATCTTGAGATCATGGTCCGCATAAAGGATGATGCGCTGGCGCTATATATGCGCACGTTAATCGATGGGCTGGTTGCCCAATCCGAAGAACAAACGCCTATCTTGTTAAAAGCGCGCGACAATATCTGGAGCCGGTTCAAGGGTTGGTTTGCATATTTCCTCGTAAATTCGGTGGACTACACCATTGGCCGGCGGATCAAGTTCAGCTTGCTGCGCAACCGGTAAACATTCTTTCCAGCCCCAGAATTGGGCTCCCTCTATGCAAACCCATTCATCAATATTCTGTTCCGCCGCGCTTGCATTGTCGGACATATCGGTCCTAATGCCGTGGTCATGGCAAAGCTTCCCCGAGGAACAATCTCAGTGATTTTCGTGGCGCAGCGGACCGATGCTGACGCTGTGGGCTATGCACACGCAGCCGCGATGATGGAAACGCTGGCTGCGCAACAGGAGGGGTATATCGCCATGGGTTCAGTGCGGGGGTCAGACGGGCTTGGCATAACCGTCAGCTATTGGACCGATGAAGCCAGCGCGAAAGCATGGCGCGACCACCCCGAACACTCCGCGATCCGTGATGCAGGACGCGATCTTTGGTACAGCGATTACAGCCTGCATGTCGCAGAAGTCACGCGCAGCTATGATTGGAAAAAGCCATGAGCGCAGTTCAGGCCATACCCAACAGCCGGGTCGTCGTTCTCTTCCTCGTTATGCTCGTCGCCGCCGCAGGCAATACGGCAATGCAATCAGCATTGCCTGCCATCGCAAGCGAGCTGGATATGCCCGATGTGTTGGTCAGCCTCGCGTTTAGCTGGTCTGCACTTTTATGGGTCATCACCGCACCCAAATGGGCGCGCTTGTCCGACCGTCGGGGACGCAAGCAATTGATGAGTGTCGGCCTCATTGGCTTCATCTCATCAATGGGCCTTTGCGGATTGGTATTGTGGCTTGGCCTTGCCGGCCTGATCGGCCCAGCCGTCACATTCATACTCTTTGCGATCTTCCGCAGCCTTTATGGCGGTTTTGGTTCTGCTGCCCCGCCTGCTGTGCAGGCTTATGTTGCCGCGCGAACCGAACGGGCCGAGCGGACGAAGGCATTGTCGATGCTTGCATCGTCGTTCGGCGTGGGTACCGTCATTGGCCCGGCGACAGCGCATTATTTGTTGTTCCCGCCCTTTGGACTGGCAGGACCTTTGATCATGTTTGCGATATTTGGCGTCGCTGTCCTGATCGCTTTGTATGTGCTGTTACCGAACGACACCCCGCGCTTTGCCGCGCGTGGCTCGGTTGCAGCCTATCCCAACGCTGCGTCCATGAACGCGCTCGATACCGAAGACGTCGATGGCGAAGCGCTGGGCTCCTTACCCGATGAAGAAGTTCGTTTGCCATGGCGCGATGAAAGAATGGCGTCGTGGCTTATTGCGGGCCTCATTGGAGGGCACGCGCAGGCAATCATTCTTGGCGTGGTCGGATTCCTCGTCCGCGATCGCCTTGGGCTGCATGATCGCCCTTGGGAAGCGGTGCAGGCCAGTGGCTCAGTCATGCTTATTGGTGCGATGGCGACATTATTGGCGCAATGGGGCCTCATCCCGATCTTGTCGCTCGCCGCACGCAGTTCCGTGCTTTGGGGTTCAATACTGGCGCTGATTGGCACGATATTAACCGGCGTTAGCCAGGATTTTTACGGCATCAGCACAGGCTTTGCGATTGCGTCTTTGGGCTTTGGGCTGTTCCGGCCGGGATTTACCGCAGGTGCCTCATTGGCTGTCAGGCGGCACGAGCAAGGCGATGTCGCTGGCAAAATCGCCTCGATCAATGGCGCAGCCTATATTTTCGCGCCAGCCGTCGGTGTCGCCCTATTGAACTGGTGGGAGCCAGCAACCTTTATTCTCATCTCTGCCTCATTGGTTTTTCTGATCATTTGGGGCAGGCGAGCGTTGATTGTTCCCGACGAAGCCTAACGCGCAGGCCGTACCATCGCGGCGCTGGCACATTACCTGTCGTTCCCAAAATTGCGATGAACGGACACAGATTTTACGCAAAAAAAGGGCCGACCGAAGTCGACCCTGAAAAAGTCTTTAGGAGAGGATGCCTATAAGGCTTGTCCCCTATCGCGATATTATATTTTTTGTGCAAGTGCGAACAGTGCAATAGCAGTTGCATATCATGCAACTGCTATTTATAAGAACATCATGAATTCCGCGGCATTTGCACGATCGCAGAATCAAGTCACTTTTGTTGCAGTGCGACAAAATAAGGAGATGATATGCGCAGATTGCCCCCATTACGGTCATTGGAAGCCTTTTTGCGCGTCGCCAAATTGGGTTCGGCCAAAGCGGCGGCCAGTGAACTGGCGTTGTCACCTCCTGCCTTAAGCCGCCGCATTAAAGCGCTGGAAGATTTTATCGGCAAATCACTGTTCGACCGCCGCGCTCAAGCCATGGTCATTAACGCCGATGGCGAAACCTTGCTGGCTGCTGTCGAACCGGCGATGGATGCGATGGCCGAAGCCGTTGAAGAGCTTGCTGGCCGTGGCGGCGAATATCGCCTGCGCCTTGGCTTGCTTCCGCTTTTCGGTTCACAGCGCCTCATCCCGCGCCTCCCCGAATTACGCAAAGCGTTCCCGAAATTGCATATCGACGTTGATACCTCTGGCCATGCAGAAAATCTATTGGGCGATGTGATTGATGCCGCGATTATCATCGCTGCCGAGGTTGATCCAAAACTCTACAGCGTCCGTCTCGACCGTAACCTTGTCTATGCAATTGCTTCCGAACAATGGGCCAAAGAACATAATGTGCAAAAGCCCGAGGACTTGGCCAAGCATACGATCATGGTCCACAGCGACATGCCCATGATATTCGATGCCTGGCGTCAGGCCATGGGTGTACCCCGTTTAAAGCCCTCCGCCATTGATAGCTTGGACAGCGGCGCGCTGATGCTTGAAGCAGCCGCCAATGGGCTGGGCGTGGCGATCATGCACGGAAGCCATTTTTCGGACGCGCGTGATCCACGCCTGACGCGGCTTTTCAATGCAGAGGTAGAAAGCCCCTATAGCTATTGGTTCGTGTGTCGCCCCCGCGCGCTGAAGCAGCGCGCCGTCAAGATTTTCCACGACTGGTTGTTAAAGGCCGGCGTATAAAATCGATAGCGCGAACACTTGACCCGTCGCCCGCCCCGCGTCATTGCAGTGTGATGACTGACGACGTTGCTGAAATGAACTTCGAACAGGCGCTGCGCGCGCTTGAAGATATCGTCCACAAGCTGGAAAGCGGTGAAGCGCCGCTTGATGAATCCATTGCATTATACGAGCGCGGCAACACGCTGCGGGCGCTGTGCCAGCAACGGCTTGATATGGCAAAAGCACGGATTGAAGCGATTACCCTTGGCCCTGACGGTGCGCCAACGGGCACCACATCGTTCGACGCTGGATGAATGTGATGTCGGGGCTATCGACATCTTCACTGCTTCAAGATGCGCTGAGCCATATTGCAGCAGATGTTGACCATGAATTCGACACGCTGCTGCCATTACCCGGGGACGCGCGCGACCGTTTATATGCAGCCATGCGGCACGCAACGATTGGCGGCGGCAAGCGCCTTCGCCCGTTGCTGGTTACGGCCACCGCAGCCTTGTTCCATGTCGACCGCAAAACGGCTTTGCGCGTGGGTACGGCGGTTGAGGCCATTCACGTCTATTCGCTGGTGCATGACGACCTGCCCTGCATGGATGATGATGATTTGCGCCGTGGAAAACCCACCGTGCATCGCGCATTTGACGAAGCCACAGCGGTTTTGGCCGGTGACTCGCTGCATGCGCTTGCCTTTGAAATCTTGGCCAATCCCAATACCCATAGCGACCCATTTGTGCGCGGCGAGCTGGTGTCGACGCTGGCGCTGGCCAGTGGACCTGAAGGCATGGCTGGTGGCCAAATGATGGACATTGAGGCGGAGAACGCAGCCTTCGATTTGCAAACGGTCATGCGTCTGCAGGCGCTGAAAACCGGCGCGCTTATTGCGGCCAGTGTCGAAATGGGGGCCATTTTGGGCCACATCCCGCCCGAAGGCCGCACGCATTTGCGGGGCTATGCCCGCGACATTGGTCTCGCCTTTCAAATTGCCGATGACATTTTGGATGTCGAGGGCGACCCCGAATTGGCTGGCAAGGCGCTTCAGAAAGACGCCGAGGCGGGCAAGGGCACATTTGTGTCACTGATGGGACTTGATCGCGCCAAGCAACAGGCCGAAATGCTGGTCCAGCAAGCCAATGATTATCTATCAAGCTATGGCGCAGAGGCCGATTTGTTGCGCGCTATTGCAAATTATATCACGGAAAGAGATCGCTGATGACCCACCGGATTGGCGTATATCCCGGAACTTTTGACCCCATCACCTTGGGCCATATGGACATCATCCGGCGCGGGGCAAAGCTTGTCGATGAACTCATCATTGGCGTGACCACCAACGCGTCAAAATCGCCGATGTTCGCGGATGAAGAGCGTATCGCGATGGTCGAGCGCGAAGTTGCGACAATCGGCGCAGATCATATCCGCGTCGTCGGGTTCAATTCATTGCTGATGGACTTTGCCGAAGCGCAAGGCGCAAGCACGGTCATTCGCGGCATTCGCGGTGTCACCGATTTCGAATATGAATATCAACTCACGGGCATGAACCGCCAGCTGAATGACCGCGTAGAAACGCTTTTCCTGATGGCAGATGTCTCGCTTCAGCCCATCGCCTCTCGGTTGGTGAAGGAAATCGCCATATATGGTGGCGAAATTGGCAAGTTTGTGACGCCTACGATCCGCGACGAAGTTGTCGCACGCGTTCAACTATCGGGCCGCAAGGCAAGCTAACTACGCGCCTGCGCGTTACATCGCCTTACGCCGCTTGCGTTCCTTAGGCGCCGGAAGCTCAAGATATTCCTCAGGCACATATATGGCATAAGTTGCCAAGCGGATCTCGTGCACAAATTGAAACAGGCAAGCCGACAATAGCGCCAGTGCCAGCATGAATACGGCCACAGCGATCCATGCTGCGGAAATATTGGTGAGGCCCATGACGAACAAGACAACGATCATGATACACACCGAAATCGCGGACAAAACCGCGCACAAGATCGATCTTCCCACCACGCGCATGCGCTTTTCAATGATGCGCAGTTCGGTCACGACCCGTTGATGCGCTTTCCCGTCGGTCTGGGCATATTGCCGCTGTAGGTCGCGTGACCGGTCAACAATGCGCGATAATCGGCCGGTGAGGACATTGAGCAGGCTGCCCACCGCAACCAGCAAAAATGCGGGGGTCAGTGCCGTTTGCAGAACGGAAATGACCGCCGCCAAATCCGGGCCAAATTTACCGTCCATTTTGATATTCCGCCGCCAATGTCCGCAAATCGGTTTTCAGCAACTTGCCGATATGGCTGCGCGGCATTTCGTCGATGGGGTACAGCACCGAAATGCGTTGGGTTTTACCAAGCTGCCCATTCACCCGTTCCAGGATAGCGTCAGGCGTGCTGCTGGCGTCGGGATGCAACCGCACAAAGCCAACCGGCGTCTCGCCCCACGCATCCGACGGCATGCCCACCACAGCAGCCTCAGCGACCTCCGCTTGCGCCTCCAGAAGCTCCTCCAGATCTTTGGGGTAAATGTTGAACCCGCCCGAGATGATCATATCCTTCGCGCGCCCGACGATGGAGACAAAGCCGTCTTCATCGACAATCCCGATGTCTCCGGTTTTCAGCCAGATATTGCCATCCTCATCGCGCCATTCCATCTCGCGCGTTTTTTCAGGCTGGTTCTTATAGCCGGACATCATGGTGGGTGACCGGCCGGTCAAAACACCTTTTGATCCAGCTGGCAAGCGATTGTCGTCGTCATCCAGAACGATCAGTTCATGGCCCGTCACGGGCTGACCCACGGTGTGCAGCTTGTCGGGGAAATTATGCGCCTGCAACATGCAGACCACCCCGCCCTCGGTCATGCCATAAATTTCAACGAGCCCGCCGGGCCAGCGTTTGACGACATCAGCCTTTAACTCCGCCGGGAATGGCGCGCTGGTGCAAAATTTGATGATGAAGTTCGAAAGATCATAATGGGCAAAACCATCATGCGCCATGATCCGCTGATATTGGACGGGCACCAGCATTGTATGCGTTGTCCGGTCGGCCTGCGCATAGTCAAGATAGCCGGTGACATCGAATTTATCCATGATCCGCGCAAATCCGCCATGGCACATGGTCGGCAGGAACACGGCGAGCGTCGTATTCGAATATAAAGGCGTGGAAACCAGCGAACGGGTATCACGACTGTAAATGGATTTGAAACCACCTGCCATTTGGTGCCAGCGCATGGCGTGCGAATGGACGATGCCCTTTGGCGTGCCTGTCGTTCCGCTCGAGTAAATGATGTTGAACGGGTCAGTCGGCGCAGGTGCAGCTGCGGCAAATGTCGCACCCTCTTCGGCCATCCACGCGTCAAGGCTTGGGTGCGCTGCATCGCCATTATCCAATATGACAATGCGCACATCGCCCAAGTCTATACCGCCGAGTTCAGCCAGCTTTGCCGCATCAACGAAGAGATGCATCGCCCCTGAGTCACGCAACATCCCGGATAATTGCGCGGGCGTAGCCGATGTCGTCAGCGGCGCCGCGCAGCCGCCTGCACGCACTGCGGCCAAATAGACCAGTGCGTAATTGATGTTGCTCATGCCCAAAATGGCGACCGCCTGACCATGCTGAAGACCATCGCGCTGAAGCTGCGCCGCGATGCGTGACGTCAACTGCGAAACTTGGTTCCAGGAAACCGTGGTGGACTTGTCAGCGAGCGCTGGCGCATCGGTTTTTTCTGCGCCCCAAGCGCCAATGAGTGCGCCAAAGTCGCCAAAGCTTTTTTCCAGTTCCGTTTCGATATTCATCACGTTTTGTGCCTATACCTTAGATGCGCGTCTGATGATTTAGCGCGATATCGAAAACTTTCACCGGTTAATTTTAGCCCGCGCCGCGCCACCCAAAAACGCAACAGGCGACAGGCGCAAAAGATTGTGGAAAAATAGCGCGTTATTGCCGCTTTCCCTTGGGCTTTTCGGCCTTGGGGCCTATAGTCCACCGATGACAGATCAAATCCCGGAAAACTCCGAAAATAACCCGTCTGCGGATAGCGCAGCCAACCCAAATCAGAACGAATATGGTGCCGACAGCATCAAGGTTCTCAAGGGCCTAGACGCGGTTCGTAAGCGGCCGGGAATGTATATCGGCGACACGGATGACGGCAGCGGCCTGCACCACATGGTGTTCGAAGTATCGGACAACGCGATCGACGAAGCGCTCGCCGGACATTGCGATCTGGTGCTTATCGAATTGAACGCCGACGGATCGGTCTCGGTCGAAGATAATGGCCGCGGCATCCCGACGGGTATGCACAAGGAAGAGGGCGTTTCCGCAGCTGAGGTCATCATGACCCAACTGCACGCCGGTGGTAAGTTTGAGAACACGTCGGACGACAACGCGTACAAGGTATCGGGCGGTTTGCACGGCGTCGGCGTGTCTGTCGTCAACGCACTGTCCGAGTTCCTTGAGCTCACCATTTGGCGCGAAGGCAAAGAGCATTGGATGCGCTTTGAACATGGCGACGCCGTTGCGCCGTTGATCGCTCGTGGCGATGCGCCAGTGGCCGATGGTAAACCCAAAAAGGGTACGCGCGTCACCTTCATGGCGTCGACCGAGACCTTCAAAAACGTGCTCGAATTTGATTTTGACAAGCTTGAGCATCGCTATCGCGAGCTCGCGTTTCTGAATTCCGGCGTCCGCATTCTGCTGCGCGACAACCGCCATTCCGAAGTCAAAGAACATGACCTGTATTACGAAGGCGGCATTGGCGCGTTCGTTAAATATCTGGACCGCAACAAAACGGCCTTGCTCGCCGATCCGATTGCGATCTCGTCGCATCGTGACGGCATCGGCATTGATGTCGCGCTGGAATGGAATGACAGCTATTACGAAAACGTCTTATGCTTTACCAACAACATCCCGCAGCGCGATGGCGGCACCCACTTGGCGGCATTCCGCTCGGCACTGACGCGCACGCTGAACAACTACGCCGAAAAATCGGGCGTGTTGAAAAAGGAAAAGGTCACGCTGACTGGCGATGACATGCGCGAAGGCCTGACTGCGATTGTGTCGGTGAAATTGCCCGATCCAAAATTCTCGTCGCAGACCAAGGACAAGTTGGTGTCGTCGGAAGTGCGCCAGCCGCTGGAAAGCCTGATGGCCGACCGGATGAGCGAATGGCTTGAAGAAAATCCCGGCCATGCACGCACCGTGATCCAAAAGGTCATCGATGCTGCCGCAGCGCGCGAAGCCGCACGTAAGGCGCGCGAGGCCAGCCGCAAATCGGTGATGAGCGTTGCGTCTTTGCCCGGCAAGCTGGCTGATTGTCAGGAAAAAGACCCTGCCAAATCCGAACTGTTCCTAGTCGAAGGCGACTCCGCAGGTGGTTCGGCAAAGCAAGGTCGCGACCGCCATTATCAGGCGATTTTACCGCTCAAGGGTAAAATCCTGAACGTCGAACGCGCCCGTTTTGACCGGATGCTTTCGTCCAAGGAAGTTGGCACGCTCATTCAAGCCATGGGCACGGGCATTGGCCGCGAAGATTTCAACATTGAAAAGCTGCGCTATCACAAGATCGTGATCATGACCGACGCTGACGTCGACGGGTCACATATCCGCACATTGTTGCTGACATTCTTCTATCGCCAGATGCCCGAGATTATCGAAAACGGCCATCTCTTCATCGCGCAGCCGCCTTTGTACAAGGTCGCCAAGGGCCGCAGCGAAATTTACGTTAAGGACGACAAGGCGCTCGACGACCATCTTGCGGAATTGGGCCTTGGCGGCGTTGTGCTTGAAGGTGCCGGTGGACAACGCGCAGGCGCGGATTTGGGCGCCTTGGTCGACCATGCACGCCGGATGCGCAGCCTGATGGCATTTGTGCCCCGCCGTTACGACCCCACAATTGTTGAGGCAATGGCGCTCACCGGCGCGCTTGACCCCGAAGCAACCGACCGCGCTGCTGCGGTGGCCAAGGCGGCCGCATGGATGGGCGCGCAGGATGTTGAGGGCAAATGGTCCGGCCGCGTGTCCGAAGACGGTGGCTATCACTTCGAACGCCTATGGCGCGGTGTAACCGACCACCATATCATCGACGCTGCATTCCTAATGTCGGCAGAAGCGCGCAAGCTGCACAAGCTCGCCAGCGAAGAAACCGCCAGTTACGAGACCCCTGCCCGATTGGTGAAGGTCACTGCCGCTGCAGCAGCGGATGCCGCCGAAGACATCGAAGCAGACGGTGACGCAGAAGCGGCTGATGCCGTTGGCGATCAAGCCAAGCGCGCAACGACTGCCGTCAGCGTAGGCAATAAAGGCGCGATCACGCGTCCATCGGAATTGCTTGAGGCCATACTCGCCGCAGGGCGAAAGGGCCTGTCGATTTCGCGCTACAAAGGTCTTGGCGAAATGAATGCGGAGCAATTGTGGGAAACGACGCTCGACCCCAATCACCGGTCGCTGCTGCGTGTTGAAATTGACCAAGCCGACCTTGCGGACGATATCTTCACCAAGCTGATGGGCGAAGTTGTTGAGCCACGGCGTGATTTCATTGTCGAAAACGCGCTCAACGTCGCCAATTTGGACGTTTGAACGCAAAGCCTGTGCAGACTAGCGCTTCGACAATTGGAAGCGTGCGACGCTTATAGTAGCCCGCGCGCCTCGGGGAGAGTATTATGCACAAACTTCACTATCTTGCGCTCGCGCTCATCGCCTTGCCGGTTTTGGCGCAGGCTGGCGACAGCCGTGTCGACATCGGCACCGGATTGGCCAGCTATTATGGCGCTGAACTCAGCGGCAATCGGACGGCCAGTGGCGAGCGTTTTGATCCAAACGCGATGACCGCGGCGCATCGGACGTTATCCTTTGGCACCCGGGTCGCGGTCACCAATCTGGCCAATGGTCAGGAAGTTATCGTGCGGGTGAACGACCGCGGACCGTGGAGCAAATCACGCATTATCGATATATCTTATGCTGCGGCCAAACAGATCGGGATGCACCGCAGCGGGACCGCAAAAGTTAAGCTCGAGCGGCTCGATTAACCAAGCGCAGCGCGCTGCCAGTCCGGCAGAGCAAGCGCCGTCAAATCTTCCACGCGGCGGTACTCCACCGATATATCAAGTTCCGGATAAACGCAGCGCTGGCGGCTCTCGTCGGCTTGCGCCAACGGGACGACCACCAGCCGTCGATTGACCTTCTGCCGCCAGTTCATGCGCGCAGTATTCTCCTGCCCGACATAGCATCCCTTGGTGAAGGAAACCCCGTTCAATTCCGCGGCGTTGGCCTCTAGCCACAAAGTCTGTTCGCTGCCCAGTTCCTTTACGCCCTCGGTAATGCCCAGCCCAAGCCGATGCGCACGATAGTCGGCGCTCGCATCGACATCATCGTCGGCCGGGGCGGCCAGCCAGCGTGTCCCGAGCTTCGCATGGCGCGGGTCTGTGCTGCCGTCGCTTGTCCAGAACACGCCGCATGCCGGATCAATGGCAATGGCGATTTTCCGGCGCAACCGGTACATCGACAGGCGGCGGACCAATGCGTCTGCTTGCGCGCCTTCGCAATCAATGAGGACATCGTCGCCGTCTGCCCACAGGATGAAATCAAACAGCGCCTTTCCCTGCGGGCTCAGCAAACCCGTCCATAAGGGCAGATCTGCCGTGGTATCCTGCGTCACCAGCCCCTGCAAAAATTGGCGCGTGTCCTCTCCTGCCTCAGTGGGCGACAGACGGATAACGCTACGGTCGAATAGACGGGTGTTTGGCATAGGTGACAGATAGGGGGAGAGGCGCTTAAAGGGAAGCCATGACCGACCAGATGATTCTTTCCATCCGCCGCCCTGATGATTGGCATCTCCATTTTCGCGACGGTGCAGCGATGCGCAGCGTGGTGCCTTTTACAGCAAAACAGTTTGCGCGTGCGATTGTCATGCCCAATCTGTCGCCACCAGTCACGACGGTTGAAGGGGGCGCCGCCTATCGCGACCGGATTTTGGCAGCAGTGCCCGAAGGCGTCACGTTCACGCCGCTTATGACGGCGTATCTTACCGACGTAAGTGACGGGAATGAACTGGCGCGCGGTCACGCCGAAGGTGTGTTTACAGCGGCAAAGCTATACCCCGCGCATGCCACCACCGGAAGCGCGCACGGCGTCACGAGCGTAGCCAACATCATGCCCGCGCTCGAACATATGGCGCGGATCGGGATGCCATTGCTGATCCACGGCGAAGTCACAGACTCGCATGTCGATATCTTTGACCGTGAGGCTGTGTTTATTGAACGGACGCTGTCGAAACTGGTCCGCGATCTGCCTGAGCTCAAGATCGTGTTTGAACATATCACCACCGCTGAAGCTGTTGCTTTTGTAGATGCCAGCGGTCCCAATGTCGGGGCGACCATCACGCCGCAACATTTGCACATCAACCGCAATGCGATGTTTGCAGGCGGCATCCGTCCACATGCTTACTGCCTGCCAGTCGCCAAACGTGAGGTACACCGGCTTGCGCTCCGTAAGGCCGCGACATCGGGCAGCAGCAAATATTTCCTCGGCACCGACAGCGCGCCGCATGACAAATCTGCCAAAGAAAGCGCCTGCGGTTGCGCCGGAATATTCAACGCGCCCTTCGCATTGGAAAGCTACGCCGCTGTCTTTGAAGAAGAAGGCGCGCTGGACAAATTTGAAGCCTTTGCTTCGGAAAATGGCCCGCGTTTCTACGGCCTGCCGTTGAACGAGGAGCGCATAATATTGGAACGCACCGATATCGTCGTTCCGGAGCTGTTGGCGCTGGAAGGGCTTGATGTCGTTCCGTTCCACGCAGGGGAAACATTGCACTGGCGTCTGAAAGCTTAAGCTTTTGATGCCCTGTAGGTTTTAATCGCGTCCGCACAGAAAATCGCGATACTGAACCAGATCAGGATGAAGCACGCCAGCTTGGTCGTGCTCAATGGTTCGCCGTACACAAACACACCCAGCAGGAAAGCAATGGACGGTGCCGTATATTGCACAAAGCCCAGGCTGGTATAGCTCATCCGGCGGGCGGCGGTCGCGAACATCAGCAACGGGATGGCGGTGACCGCACCTGCCAATATCAAAAGCCCCGATGTCGTCACATCATCCCCAAATCCGCCGCCGCCAACGTGCGCGAAATAGAGCACTGCGCCCAATGCCAATGGCGCCAGCAACGTCGTCTCAGTCGCAAGGCCGGGAACAGAGCCAACGGGGGTAATCTTGCGGATAAGGCCGTAGAGGCCAAAGCTGAAGGCGAGCGATATCGACACCCATAAGGTATCGAGCGCATCACCGATGAGGATCGCAACGCCAATGGCGGCGACGGAAACGGCGACCATTTGAAGCGGCCGCAATCGCTCCCCTAAAAACAGACGCCCCAGCAGGACGTTCACCAAGGGATTGAGATAATAGCCAAGGCTCGCGGCCAAAA
>Ga0315908_10000468_pt1 | contig 31953 bp, 19 predicted proteins | sample LakEriMetagenome_12_FD_203520 | JGI IMG/M metagenome (GOLD analysis project Ga0315908, IMG submission 203520) | Freshwater fungal communities from buoy surface, Lake Erie, Ohio, United States - Buoy 4 MA124 | ecosystem: Environmental > Aquatic > Freshwater > Lake > Lake biofilm | place: USA...
ATTATTATAGTTATAAATTTGATTAGAATCTTTGAAACTCTATTTTTTAGCTGAAGTTAAAATATTTTAATAATGAGATGGTTAAATGTGTTGTAAATTTTAAGAGTTAACATTTAATTTGATATTATTTTTATTATTAATATTGTTAATATCATTATTTTTATGGGTATTATTTTAATTTACTAATTATTTTAATTCTATCTATGATAAATCATTCTTAATATACTTTTAAGCTTCTTAAACTTGTTATGTTTTTTTAAGATAAGATTACATAGCATAACTCTATAACCTTTTTTAGATATGAGACTATGAATGTTATTAATTTAAAAGTTATTATTCTAATAATTATTATTACTAATTTATCTAAAATTATAAAATATATTTTTATTATATATCATTTTCCTTATTTTTCTACTAAAATTTTTAATTTGATAATTAACTATTATCATTCAAAACTAATTCATTTTTATTATATATAAATTCGTTCTTTAAATAGTTTTATAAATCTAATTGTTTATTAATCGGTATATTTTTTTACTGAATATTTTTAAAATGCTCGGAATTTGACTTTCAATGTGATTATAATTTTTAGCTAATTTCTAATGTTTCTTTTTATTTTTAATTATTGTCAATTTAACTTTTTTGCAAATTTAAATGATGATTAAATTCATTTATCATGTTTTTTAAAATTTCAGCTTTTTACATTTGAAATTAACGATATATTATTAATATTGAGATAATAATAATAATAATAATAATATTTATATAAGTTTATAATTTTAGTATATTAAGATTATGATAGTTATAATTTTCATAAGTTTTATAATAAAATAGTGATAGATAAGATGTAATATCTTGATAGCTATAAATATAAAAATTGCGCTAAGTTGTTTTAAGATGGGTAGCAAATAAATAAAAGAGACGAAAAAGAAGAATAAATAAAATAAAAAAATGGAAATATAATTCATAAGAAAATAAACTCATTAAATATTGAAACAGCAAAAATAAGGATATAAAAGCTAATTGATTAATAATTATAAGAAGAATAAACAAAAAATAATACAGAATAACAAAATTTAAAAAAACCTACTTTCAATTTAAGTTAAAGCTAATCTTTTAACACTCATAACAACGATTTAAATCTTATTAAATTAAATTTGAATAAATCAAGTAATAATATTAATATATTAGATTCTTCTAAAGAAACACAAGTAAATGGTAATGAAAAAAAATAATCAATCCTTAATTCAATTTGTTAATAATAAATTTAAAATATTATCTAAATTAAAAATGAAAAGAAAAAAAAATTATCCAAACTCAATAAAAATGCTTTAGAGTTTTGAAAGTTAGCTGAAGTTTAAGAATCTGAAGAAAATTGTTAAAATTCTGACAATGATAATAATATTAATGAATTTGAATGGATTAGCAGAAGTAATTTTGATTTAAATGTCAACAAAAATAATAATTATAGCTCTATGAGTATTTAAAATTGCTAAAATCATAGTAATATTCTAAAATAAAACCCAAATATAATGAGCTTAAATGAAAATGAAATAGATGATTATGAATTTGTTCATAATTTATCTAATAACAAAATAGAATAATAAATTCATTAAATAAACAATACAAATAATTTAAATAATTCTTTTAAGAATAATTTAGAATTAAAATTATAAAATTAAATTTAATAGTTATAATTACCTCTTTAATAATATTAAATTTAGTAATAGGAATTATACCATTAAAATTATAGTAAATAACAATAATAAATTTTTATTTAATAAGAATAAAAATAACAATACGAAGAAATAGGTTAATAATAATACTAATAATAGATTTTATAATAAATATAATATTAATAAATAAATGATTGAAGCTAAAATATATATGAAGATTTAAATAATGAATATTGTTTTAACTAATTATAAAGTTAATCCAATGGGACTTATATTTCAATTAATAATAACACACCAAATAGTAATAATATTTATGATTCCAATAGTATGAGTTTTTTTGAAAATATTGACACAAGTGAAAGTAAAAAGGATTCTGCTAGTTCTTACAACAATATTAAGAATAATAATTATTATAATTATAATTAAAATAATACTTATAATCACCAATTAAATATTAATCATAATATTCAAAATAATTTTAACAATATTTATAAATAATCCCGAGAGTATAATAGTCAAAAGAAACTTAAGAATCTATTTATGTGTCAGATAAGTTAATAATTAAAATCTAATTCCAAAATCAATACTAGTCAAAACAATTATTCCAAAAACTAACCTTTAAATTCTTCAAGAAATAGAAAATCTAATCATATAGAAAATGAGGATGTTAGATATAAAATTGATTTACTTAAAGTATCTTTTTTATTAATATTTATGATTAAAAATTAATATTTATTCTATTATATAACTAAATAATAGATAGATGAAGATTAAAGAACAACTTTAATGATAGCTAATATTCCAAATAAATATAATATGGAGTCCTTAATGTAAAAAATTAATCTTAAAGGTCATAAAGATAAGTACGATTTTTTCTACGTACCTGTAGATCTAGAGGTTTTTATAATTAAATTATAATAAAAAGAACGAGTGCAATAAAGGATATGCTTTTATTAATTTGGAAAATACAAATTATATTAAGAAATTCTATTAAGATTTTCACAATAAAAGATGGAAGGAATTTAACTCAGATAAAGTAATATTAAATAAAAAATTTAATAATTTTATTAATTAGTCGAATTACTTTTTCATTTTATTTTTAAATAATACTATAAAAATTTTATATTTATTTTTGTTTTTGTTATTCATTTTATAAGCAAATATAGAATTTATATAATTATAAAAAAAAAAAAAATTATTAAACAATGATAATAAAATAATTATAATATGATAATATTGTAATAATATGATAATAATGATAGATCTGCTAGATAAAATATGCTTCTATTCAAGGAATTTATGAAATTATAAAACACTTTATGTCGGCCTCAATAATGAAAGTACTTTTTAATAAAAACTTTAGGATCCTAAATATAAACCTTTTATTAAATATGATGGAATTAATGGTTTAAGAAACTAACAATTAGTATCGAATGCTAATTAACTATGGAAAGTCAATCTTAATACTTCCAAATAATGATAAGCTTATAAACAATTTTTTATTTTAATAAATATAATAATTTAGATTAAATTAATAAATTAAAAGTTCAATATCACTCTTATAAATTAAATTTATTAATATTATTTTGCTTGCACTGTTATTTTTAATCTAATTCTTCTTTATTACTTAAGAGACCCTTTTCAATTTATTTCTTATCAACTGGCTTCATCTATAAATTGGTGTTCATAATTTTTAAAAATAAAGTAATCACTGTCCTTCCAACTTGAATCGCTATTCTTTCTTATTTTAATTAGTATGGTTTTTAAATTAAAACTAAAGAACCGAATTTGCTATTATTATCTAATAAAATAAAATCGTTATCTTATTATTTAATCATAGCATGTAATCTACTTACACTTATGTCGCTAATTCTTATATGACATCCATGTCCTCGTCCTAATTTTATCATATTATTATTATTTATATTCACATTATTATTATTATTGTTATTTAAATTTACAATTCCTAAATTTTGTTTATCATTATCATTATTATTATTGTTATTGTTAGTATTGCTATTATTAATATTATTGAGATTATTATATTAAACTCCCTATAATTAAAGGTTAAAATCGTTGGAATCTTATTACAATAATTGCTAAATGTCATTAGGAGGTGAAGAATATTAATAATTTACAAGAAAGAGATTAAAACAGTTAAGTTTGTTATTGTAAGTCTAATCTTTTTAATTAGATTCTCTTTGCTCTAAAATTATGTAATTTCCTTAGGGCCTGGGAATATCAAAGAGCACTATTTTCTTATTATTCTTTAAATAACTTAAAGGATAAGGCTATTTACAAAGATCACATTCAAAATTATTCATCTTGTATATAGTTATCATTCCTTCTTATTTTACTGTTGATTTCTATTGAATCCACTTTTTCAAGCATAATAAGTGGATATTTTCACAATGACCCTTACATTTACAAAAGTTTATGAATTCATTATCTGTTTCCATATCATTTTCAAACTCTACTAAATTTTCTTCCAGGCATATTCTACATACTTTATTTTCATTTTATTGATTACTACTATTGTTCATATTTACTTCCACATTTATTTAATCCTTTTATATAACATAAATCATTTTTTTATTGTATTTGTAATACAAAATATTTTATTTAAATTTTTTAATTTATTAAAAATTTATATTATTAAAATAATTTCTTTATAAATTTATTTATTTAAATTTTAAATTAGTAATATTTATTTATTAATTTCTATTATTATTTATCAATCAATATTTATTTTTAAAATATTTTGTTTATATTTGATTTTTTTGACATCAATTTAAAAAGATAAATTAAAAGATAATTATTCATTTATAAATTAATTAATAGAAAAGAATTAATAAAATATAATAAAATATATACATTGTAAACAGGATCGTGTATTTTTCTAGCTTACTTATCTCTGATTCCCTTCATCTCAATAACTCTGAAATCAATTCTTCCCAATTTAATTTAATCACCAATTTGGATGGGATATCCCTAAAAATATTAAATATAAATAACTTTTTAAGAACCATCCTGATTTTTTAGACTTCGAACTATTAAATACTGCTGTTTAACCTACTACTGTTTTTTTTTACTCATAAATTAAGACTATTATTGGATCAATGCATTAGTCCTGGTGATTGTTAAGTTTAATAAAGATTAACTATCGTCCTTCACAGAGTAAAGTTCTGATCCTAAATCATAATCAATTTTCATTTCATCGTCTATTTTTTATTATTATTTATTAATACTTTTTATATTTAAACAGCATGATTCTCCTGCTATGAATTTCTGAATCTTGTGGTTTGTACTTTCATAATCAAACAATCCATGAGAATCTTTCTACCAAGTTACTGCTTTTATTTCTACGCTATTTTTATTTTTATATAAATTACAATAGTTTATTCTCGTCCTTTTTATACATTTGACTTTATTTTAATAATTGTTATTTAATTTTTAATTTTATTATATTATAATTAAAAAATTATAATCATTTTCTTCTATCTTTATTATATAATCTTTGATATATAAATTCTTTATATTTTAATATTATTTAAAATAACTTATAATGAAATTTAATTAATTTTATTTGATTTTTTTATGCTTTACTATTATGTTTTTACAGGTAAATAATAGAAAAAGATAAATTTAAAAATAAGAAATACCCCAAAATAATTAAAAATAAGAAATAGATATAGAATTATTATAATTATAGTAAGATTTATAATAAAATGATGTAATTAAATAAACTTCTGAAGAATAAGATGCTTTTTAAAAAATTAATTTAAATTTAAGATAATTATAAACCAATACAAATAAAAATACTTAATCAAATAATTTAGGAATTTTTACTTTATAATAACATTTATAAGGAGGGATAGTTTTATACATTATATGTAAATTTTTTACTTTATTAATAAAAAGTGGTTTTATATTTAGCAGGAATTATTTATATCATAACAATCAAATATGTTTTTCAAAATATGGAAGAAATTATATTTAAAGTCGATGTATTATTTATATAAATATATATATATAAAATAAATATTTTAATTATTATATTTTTGGTTTTAAATAATAAAATAAAATTTTATAAAAAATTTTAATTTAAAATATAAAAATTAAATAGACAAATCCAGAAATATCAAGACCTATTTTATATTGCCTTCTTAATAGCATAGTAATTTTATTGATAAATGTGATAAGTATGAATTATAATTAATCAGTAATGGGAATAAGCATAACATTAGGAAGTGATATGACAAACATTCTTTTGCTCTTTGGAATAATTGTAAGTAAATACTACATGAACTAAAGATTGCTTGATAGTTATATATATTTAAGAGATGTCTTATACTATTTAATAGGATTAATCATCATCGCTTTATGTCTCATCTTTTAGCTGCAAAACATCTTTTTAGGTAATGAATAATAATAATTATAAAATATATTTAATGATTTTAATAAATAATAATAAGGACTTGGACTATTGGCATACTATATAGTATACTATGTGATTCAACTTTAGAATGAATAAATAAAGGAAAAAGTGATGTAAATGATAGGATCAAACAAAGAAGATGAATTCTTCAATAGTGAGGAACACTTTGTTTACATTAAAAGAAGAAACTCAATAACGAATCTAATTCAATACTTTAAAAAAGATGACTTACAACTTAATGCAAAGATAAAACAAGTTCAAGATAATATAATTAATAAAGATCCAGTAAAATAAACAATTTTTTTTAGATTTCAAAAGATAGTAACAACTCTAATTTTCATAATAAGGATATAAAACAAAGTATAGAAGATGCAGAGAGCTTAATATTATAATAAATTATTCTCAAGAGATAAGAAGTTGGATAATTATGAAGATGATGAGTAAAGTGAGGACCATAATATTGAAGGATACTAAGTGGATTAGAATAATCTGAACAATCAATTAAACAACTTCTCTTTTGAGGAAGAAGACAATTAGGAAGTAGTGAATAACATCAACATAAATAACAATAATAACAATAATAATCATAACAATCAATAGAGTGAACAGAAGAGCGAAGAAGAGAAAGTGGAGGAGACTCTTCAATAATTAGAAAAAGATAATAATAATAATAATGATTAATATGAGGACCTTTATCATGACATGTTTACTTTAGTATTCCCTCATGGTTAACCTCTCATGTAAATCTTATACATCCTCTACTTCCCTCTTTACCTTGTCCTATCTCTATTTCCTGATACAAACAAACTTGATTAAGGATCTAAACTCTTCTTACTTTCTTTATTGAACCTCTTTTCTCTTGGAATTCTCACTTATTATATTCTTTCCTTTTTACATATAATATGTCTTGTCTTTGGAATTACTTATATAACTATTGGCATTTCTTTAGGCAATCTCATCTTTTCTCTTCCTTTTATTTCCTATAATATCAATATTGCATCTGTTGAAAAGGAAGTTGAGTTTATGTAAAGTTTTCTTTAGTTGGGTATATTTAAAGTTGGTATTTGTCTTGGAATTGCTGTTATTATTGGTAGTTTATAATAAAGTACATTTTTTGGTCCTACTAAATCTGTAATTGAGTTGGGATATATTACAGCTTTCTTTGTTTTTTTGATTCTAGTCCTATCCTCTATCCTAATTAAGTAAAAATTCAGATTTAGTAAATAATTAGGATAATATTATATCTCTTTTTATGTAGTTATCATAGGAATTGCAGTAGGAGTCATTTAAACTTAATAGTGACTGATATTTATCATTATTAATATAATATTATATTATGTGATAATAATTCATTTTATTTTTATCATATTTATTTTACTATATTATTAATTTAATATATCTGTTTTAATATTATATCCATTATTAACCCTATTATAATATATCGATGTAAAATATTTTAGAATATTGTTATTAAAAATTATAATTCTCAAAAAATAAACTAATTCTTTAATCTAAAAAATTTTTATTTTAAATAAATTTTAAATTAATTGTTAATAATATCAAAAAATAATACCTGATATTTTTATTAAAAGGGATAAAAATATTATTTTTTAATATAAATATACAAAGATAATATAATAAAAATAAAATCTAATTTAATACAATTAATTAACTTCTAATTATATTAATTCGAAATATTAATATTGAATTTAGTCATAATTTAATTAAATAAGATAATGAGTTTTAATAGGAAATATGAAACATATACATTAAATAAAAAAATTTGAAATTCATATTTTTATTTTATAATATAACTATAATTGAAATATCATAATATTTAAAGAGTCAAGTCAGAATATAAAGAAAATTAAGATTTAAAATAATAATAATAAATAAAATGAAATAATTTTAACAAGAATAGAAATTAAAGATAAAATACATGAAACTAAAAAACATCCCTTGTGAAGAAATAAGCAATCCTCTATTATAATTGGATTGTAACATTTGAATTTAAGACATAAAATAACAAATAGAGTATTAAGAAAAAGGAACACCTTTTAAAACATTAGATTTAACCAATATTTCCAAACCATACGAATGCATAAACACTAGTTATAATAACAATAGTAATCTTAGCGATGCTAGTATTAATATTAATAATAATAACAATAAAAATATCATTAATAACAGTTTTAATAATAACAAAATAAATATTAATCACAATTCTATCAATAACAAAATAATTAATTCAAATTCAATCAAACATAATTCAAACCTTAATAGCTCTTAGAATAAAAGTTATTCATTTAGTAATGATTTGTAATATTCCAGATATTTTTAAACCAATAACAATATTAATTCTAATAACAATAATTAAAAAAATAGTAGTGATATGGTATTTGTCATGCCAAATAAGAATAACAAATCATTTGGACAATAGTAAAAACAATAACACTAACAACAATAATTACAATAATAATAATAGTAATAATAATAACAATAACTATAATAATAATAATAATAAACTTAAGAAAATTTACTTGGATGTGAATCTATAAATGGATAAAACAGTTCAAGTAGAATGTAAACTTTAAATGATAAATCTGTGAATTATGAATTAAATAATTTATCAACAATTCCTAATAACAAATAACAAATATTGATGGATTTAAGGTTTAATGATTTAAGTCAATTGGAAGAATATAGGAAAATAAATAATGAACTTAACAGTTTGATAAACAAAAAACAATAATAAAATGAAATGTTAATTAAATAAATCTAAGAGCTTTAAATAAATGAAGTTAATTATAAAAATCATATCTAACAATAAGATGATAATATTTAAGAAATGGTTTTATAATATGACAATCAAATTACAGAATTATAATAAGCATTAATAGAATTCTAATAATAATACGAAATACAGACAGATAAAATAGAATTCTACCAACAAATGCAATTTGACTTACAATAAAAATTATAAAAGTACAAAAATGAAGAGAGCAATTATTAAGTATTAGAATAAAAAATAAAAGAGTAAACAACAATAGAAAGAATCTAAACAAACAAAATAATAGAATAAGAGGAAAGGATATAAGTACTGACTGAAGAGAACAAATTGATGAATTAACAGTTAAAAGAAAATAACAAAATAGAGAATCAATTGAATGAGTATAAGCAGAAAGTAGGTTAATTAGAATCTGAATTAATTCAACAGACTTTTTAATAAGACAACTCAATAAATATGAATAATAATAATTATAATTAATTATATGTTGTACATGAAAGTCTGAAGGAATCTAGTGTGTTTAGTTTTAATCAAACTGATTAATAACTTACTGCAGATTAAATTTAGGATCAGATCAATGAATTACAGGAAAAGAACAATCAATTAATAGAAAAAAATAATCAATTAATGGATAATAATAATCAATTAATCGATAAAAATAATCAATTAACTGAACAATTCAATCTCTAATAATAGAATAACATTTAATTAGAACAAGAATTCAAAACATCTTAATCTCAAAACATTAATCTTAATTAATAATTAAAATAATTGCATGAATAACTCACACAATATCAATCTGATAATTCTCAATTATAATAATAAACTAATTAATTATAAGAATAAATTAATATATTATAAGAAAAAATTAACTTGAAAGAAAAGCAGAATAATTTATTCATTTAAGAATTCACTAAGAAAATCAATTAAAAAGAGTTAGAGAGTAATCAGTAAATACTTATAAAAGAAACTGAAAAAAATATCGAAATATAGAATTTAAATATAATTATTAATTAGTTAAAGAAAGAGAGAAATGAAGAAATAAAGTAATTAAATGACAAATACTAATTATTATAAAGTTAATAAGAATATATGGTAGAGTAAATAACACAAGAATCTCAACAGAAAATCCAACTATTACAGTAAGAAAATGAAGATATTAATTAATAGTTGCATTACAAGAAATAATAGGTGATGAACTTGTAAAGTTAGTTTCTATAATTGAAATAAGATCAATAATAATAAAAATAATAAATAGAGTGTATAAATAACAGTACTTAAACACTGTATTAAATTTAAGTTGATTAAAAGATATAAACATAATTACAAAATGAAGAGTAATCAATTGAAAAATTACAGGAATAGTTCTAATAGGAATTAGAATTGTAGAAATAATTTAATTAAAATCTTTTTCAATAAGAAATAGCCACGTTATAGAGAGAACATGAGGATCAATTGAAGTAATTTAAAGATCAAGAAAGAGTATTGAAATACAAAGTCGAAAATTTATCAAACGAATATAATATTAATTTAGAAGAATTAAGATGTAATAACTAACTATTGATTGGTTAATAAATTGAATAAGAATTAAGATTTAAAGAATAACTAGAAAAGAATATGAAAGAATATGAAAAAGAGATAGAAATAATAAAATAAAGTAATGAGTAAATGAGATAATTAATGGAAATAAAGAAATTTTAATAATACGAACAGGAGATAGAATAATTAAGATAGAATAACAGTGATTAGTATTAAGGGATGAAGGAATAAGAGTGTAAATTAAAATAAGAGGTGGAGATTAAATAGATGGAATGTTAAGAGTTGATGGAGCAATTGTAATAGAAAGAGAAAAGTGAAAGGAAAGTGGATAGTAAAATAATAATAGATAATATTGATAAAAAGGTTGAGGTATATAATGATAATGATAAGAAAAGAGATGAAATAATGGAGGAAATCCGACTTTTTCCTTAATAAGAAAATGTGGTAAATGTTAAGAGACAACGACAACAAAGTTAACAAAGTTTAAATAATAGTTAGTATCAATCTGTTAATCATTATCATTCAAATGCCACTCTTAATATGTATAGCAGTTTTACTAATACATCTATTGAAAATATCAATCTATCATATAATACTAATACTAGAAATTCAATGTTCTATAGTCTTCATCGATCAAAAAACACTAATGGTTTCGAATCATGGAAGTCTAAGTTAAAAAACAACAATCATGAATAATAATCCAAATAAGAAATATGAGAAACTCTCATATTTTTTTGATTTTTCCTCAATAATATCTTTACACTTAATAATCCATATACAATTATTAATTTATATAAATATAAAGTTTTATATAATTTTTATTTATATATTAAAAATGCTTAAATAAAGTATAATTTTAATATTATAATTACTAAAATCAATATTTTTTGTAATAAGAATCACAAATATTTTTTTCATAAAAAATATCTTTTTTTATTTTTTAAACAATTTTTTCATTAATTTTTAAATTTAAATTAGTTTATTTTTCAATTTCTTAATAAATAGAATCATTACTAAAACAATCTTCTTACATATTAAAATTTATAATAAAATGATCAATTAAAATTTAAGGTAAAAATATCATATCTTTATTAGGAATATAGTAAATTTTGAGATTATTAGAATCAGAAATCTAATTATAATAGCAAAAATAAATATAAATAGATATTAAATAGTATAAGATGTAATAAGAAGATAAAAAATGTAAATATATAATGATATATAATTATACTAAACATATTTAAGATTTATAAGTTTTTTGAGACTGAAGATTGTCCTAGACAGAAAAATAATTAATGACTGATTTAATACCAAATATTTCAAGAGGCCTGATGGTTCCTAGATTGATAGTGTATTGAATTTAGTTTTAAGAGTTAGGTAATTTCTAGAAAGAATATTGCTTTTTAAGTCTGAAGTTACTATCTTTCTGAATAGTCTTATACTTTTACTTTTCATTCATGATTTGCATTCTTTACTAAAGCATTCTTTAGTTCAAGTTAAAGCTTGTTGCGAAGAAATCTGCCAATCGAGGTTTCTAGTAAGTATTTAGGATGTATTTTTTATTTTAGTCATGTTTCTCTCAAATGAATGCCTTCTTTATGTAACCTTATGCCACAATGAACAGTCCCTATTATTTATAATCATAATTCATCATATAATAAAATGTAATCATATAACTTAATATAATAAAATAATATAGCATTATATTAAATGTTACTTCGATAATGTCTCCTTGATCAATTATAATATCATTCTGTCTGTACTGAAGAATTTGTATATTATTAGCAAAAGGCAACAATTAAACTTGATTAAAAGGTTCAAACAACTTGATCTATTTGATTTGTAGAATAATGCGTGAAATTTTGGCTTCATGTTTATTCCTTATTATATTATAAGTCTATTTATGTAGAATATTCTCGAAAGTTTATCTATTTAATCATAACATCACAGTATCACTCTAGGCATTTAATAAAGCCTTAAAATTCTTCTTGTTGTTGAAATTTTTTATTGTTAACTTCTTCAATAGTTTTATAGTTAAATAATGGAAATCTACTATTTCTTGTATTAATTTTCTTTCATCGAAAAATTAACCGTTGAACAATGTCTCATAGACTTAATTACCTTCTTCTATTTGCTTATTATTTTTATTATTATTAATAATTTAATATTATTATTAATAATTTAATATTATTATTAATAATTTAATATTATTATTAATAATTTAATATTATTATTAATAATTTAATATTATTATTAATAATTTAATATTATTATTAATAGCTGTTATTAATAATTGAACATTGTTTATACTTTTATTAATGCTACTTCTCCTCTTAATATTATGTAAGAGTAATCAGTTGAGTACTCTTCATGATAGATTATATCATTTAATTTATTTCAAATGCACTCACATTCTGTATAAATCTGTTCTCTTTGGTTTTAGAATATTAGTTTGAAGAATTCTAGTTTTTAAAGTATCTTATCTAGTTGTCTAAATGTTTCTTTATCTTTTTTGTTCTTTGTCTAATTTATCAGTTTCTCCACTATTTCTATCTCTTCATTCGTTATTTCAAAGTATTTGACTAATCATTATTATATTATTATTTAATTATTATTTTGATTATTTTTATAGTATAATAAATTTTTACAATTCATTTCATTTAATTATAACTCAAACTTTTATTTTAAGTAAAATTACATATTCTGCTTATGAAGTTCTATATCTTTAGTTATATTTTTTATATTATTCTTCAATTACCAATCATCAAATATTTTTGTAACTTCCTATTTATTTTATAAATCTACTTAAATAATTTCTTACATATTTTTTTAACTTAGCTCTTCAGTTTAAACTGAAAAATTAGTTTCTTATTTTCTAAATGAATTTTTAATATTTTTTATTCTATTTTAATCAATATCTTTAATTGAAACTTATTAAATTAGTGAGCCTAAATTTTTAAAAGAATTCATTTTCTCATAAACCTTTTAAAATTTTTAACCCATTTATTAAACATTTTTTGAATCAAATTTATTAAAATTTTATAAATCAATAATTTCATCATTATCTGATTAATCTAATAATGATTCATCATATAATTTTTCAGATAAGCTAGTTTTAAATTTAATTTATTATCTTTTTTCCATCATTTTATCCATCAAATTTAAATTGGTTATTTAATTTAAAATTTTTTAATCAGTTTAATCTATTATTTCAAATTTTAATTATTAATCTATATTTTCTAATAATTCTTTTTTATATTAATTTTCTAATTTTTTATTTTAATTTTTTCTTATAATAATTTCATAATTTTATTTTATTATTTGAGAATAGTCTTTAATATTCTAAATAATATCCATTTCTTCTAAAGTTTTTGTATTTTAAGATTTTTTTTTAATAATTTATTTATCCTTATTTTATTTTTATACGCTTGAACTATTCAACTTTTTTATTTTAATTAATTAAACATATTTTTTTGAATAATTAGTTTTTCCTTTAAGCTGAGATAAATTCTATTTAGAATTATGTATACTTTAATCATTTTCTTCTTAAATTTTTTCTTAAGGGTCTTTTTAAATTTTGTTTAATAATTTTTATTTTAACATATTCAATTATTATAAAATAGTAGATTTTTCGAGTATTTTATTTTTTTCTGGATTTTTATTTTATTATTTTTAATCTTATAATTTAATATTATCACTTATAGATTCTTTTTATTAATTATAAAAATTTTAGTAGTATTTGAAATATTAAAAATCTTAATTTACTGTTATTTTGTTATTTTACATTAAAAATAAATTATAAATACTTTATTTTTAATAAATTATAAATTAAAATTATTTTTATTTTTTAATAAAACTCATAAAATCAATATTGTATCTCTATTTATCTAAATATATCCAGAATCTTCACATTCTTAAAGAAATTATTCAAATTCATAATGATTTAAGTATTTATCAAGATAATCAAATAATTATTTTTTGTTTATTCCATTTTGTTCATTATATTATTATTTTAAAATCTATAATACGCTATAAATTTTTTATATTTTATTGAATGATTAATCTAACATGATTTCTTAAATTTTCTACTCTAAATTAAATATTAATTATGAGTTAAATTATATTTGAGCATAATAATAATAATAATAATAATAATAATACTATAATTATTTTAATAAGAAGTATTTTGCTAAGGCTATAAATAAGCAGTTAACTATAACTTCCTCATTTGATATTGACTAATTATAGAAAACTAATGCAAAATAAAGAAAGCAAAATGAATCCTATTGATTTGTAAAACAAGTAGATTGATAGTATTTTTGAAGGTTTTAATTTAGACAGTGGCTTCAACATAAATATTGGGATGATAGTTGATGGACTCTGCGAAATCAATAAGTTCCTAATCTTAAAGAAAGTATACAAGGTGAGTATGGGCTGAGTTATCATTAAGATAAATGATGACTTTCTTGGAATTAGATACTTATGCAATATTTTCTACTCTACCTGCTACAATTAGTTTGTCTACCTCCATCCCATCCAAAGTGTAGTTTTCATCAATATTCTCATGTCTTTACCCCATTTCTACTATCTGACGAATGCTCACTTTCATTACCACTTTCTCACCTCTTTCTTGTTATTATCTATTGTTATCTTTAAATCCACTTAAATATCCCCCTTCCATATTATTTATTCACTATTTTACTACTTTATTATATTTTAATGTTATTCTACTATGTTATATTTTATTTAATCATTATTAATATTATCATCTTATTATAACTAATTTTGAATTATTATTATGTATAAAAATTAAAGAAATAAAAGTTCGAAATTCCTGTCCTTTATTGAAAAAGAAGACACAGAATATATTAATTAAATAAGTTATTAATAAGAAGAATAAATAAATAGATAGATAAATAGAAAAGAAATAAGTATAAATAACATAGAATAATACTGTAGTTAACAAGAATATTTGATAAGATAGAATCAAACATAACAATTTAAATTAAAAATGAGTAAGTAGAGGATTAGGGATGAATCAGAATATATTGAGAATAAGAACTATGAATGCAACTAAATATATTTAGAAAAGTTAAAACTATTGGAACAAGAGGAGGAGAAGAGTTGATAATTATTAAAGAATGATTAATCTCTAAGTGAACAGCTAGTGAATCTAAACAAGAATTATCACAACCAATTCGGAGACATGTTATTATATTAATAGCAGCAGATATAGAAGAAGTAAGAGATCGAACAATTGTAAAGACTCAGTCTATAACAGAACATCAAACATCATAATAATCCTATTCATTTAATATAAGACACTCTTTACAATTTCACTATTTATCAAGAGTAATATTTCTATATCAACATTCTCAATTAACCTGTCCCTCTTAATCTCTTTTTATAAGATGCTGTCAATCCCCGAAGGAAAATTCAAGGAGATCTTTATTTTAGTTTTGATAATTCATATCCTACACCATCCAAATACATGTTTAAGTTTTATGTATTAAATATATTATCATTATTATCATTTATTAATATTATTATTATTATCATCATTATCATCATTATTATTTAAGATTGGCAATTTAGCTTTTGATTTGGATGTCGTTTCAAAATAATTTAATATTAATATTCTTTACTTTTCTATCTTTACTAAAGAAAATAATAATAATTAAAAAATAAATATGAAGATAACTTTTGGAAAAGAACCTCTTTTTAAAATTGATAAGAGAAATATAAGTAATCATAGATTTTTTATTTAGTTAAAAAAGTATAATTAATTAAAACAAAAATAAGAATATTAAAGCTTATAACAAATGGATTAAAATTAATTATAAAAATTGTCAGGTATTATTTAATTAAGTTAATTAAAGAATATTTGATAAATAAAAAGGCCTAATAAAATTAAAAATAAAACTAAAATTATTAAAATTAGATTTAATTAAATATAAAATTGATTTAATCTTTTTCTAAAGACAATACCATAATGTGCTTGAGTTAAAAGATTAAAGAAATGGATTAAAAAAATCATTAAGTTTTATTAAATAGCAATTTTTAGAAATATTAATATTTAGAGAAGTATGAGTAGATGTTAAATAAGAAATAAGAGAAAATGCTTAATTATGAAAAATAAGAGATTTAAAATACTCGATCTATAGAAAGAATGTATCAAAATATAAAATTAACTTCTTTTTAAATATCTTGGCTAAAACTGATTTACTTTTTGAGAATTCAAACAAAAATTAAGTCAGTCTATATCAATTATATTCAAGAAAATATTTGAAAAAATTTAATTGATTAATTAATTCAAAGAAACTGTAGATAAATTAATCAAAGTTATCTTCAATTTGGAAATACACTTGTCAAAAGAAATTTAAATTTTATGTTCATGTATTTTTATATTTATTATTTTATTTATTAAAAGGACTTTGAAAGTTAAAGCTAAGTTATCATATAAAAAAAATGTTTAATAATCAAAAAAAATAATAATTAATTTTATGAAAGAACGTAAATTAGAATATAGTTTAAATAAAAAAATTAATTTGTTTATAAATAAAATTCTAATCATATAAAAAAGATTAATAATCTTTAAATTATAAAAAAAATTAATTATTTAGAAAATACTTAATAAAACTGTTGATGAGCTATTAGAATAACAATTTAATAATTAATATTTAAATGATTAGAATAATAAATCAAAATAACATATTTAATAATTAAATTTTAAAAAGTATAATTTTTTTAATATTAAAGATAATAAATACTTTCTACTTTAAGAATAAAAATCGATAAAAATTTTTTAATTTAAATGATTTAAAGTGATTTGATGATTTAAAAAATTGAATGGTTAAATTTTAATTAAAATATAATTTAATTAATATTAGATCAACGAAAAAAAATTTAAAAGATGATTTCGGAAATGAAAGATGGTTAAAACCAAAATGTGTATTAAGAAAATACTATAAATAATATTATAAAACAAGAATATAAAAAGATTCAAAAATTAAGAAAATAAATTCCAAAAGTTTATAAAGATTTATAGGAATGTTAAAGATTCAAAATAGTTTAATAATATATAGCATTAAAAAAAAAATGAGATAAAAAATATATATACACAGATCAATCGTCTTTTTTCTTTTTTTTTCCTTCTAAAAATAAATAAAAATAAATAAATACTTTTATTTTTCTTACTTTTTTTAGCTTTAGCTTTTTCTTATTTGGAATCTTTATTTTCATTATCAGAATCATTAGATGAATTATCACTATTATTTGTTTTGTTAATATTTTTTTCAGAATATTTGACCCAACTTTTAAAAGCCATATTACTAAAAAGCATAACAATTAAAGGATTATATATTTCCCTTTTCATTCCCAATTTTATAGTTATTTTTGTAACCGGTAATTCTTTTTCAATTAATTCTTCTGTATAAACTTTTTTATTTATGATTCTTATTTTATTCATTGTTGTTTCTTCACTATTTCTAATTATTTCTGATCCAACAGATGTTAAGTTGTGTGTTATTTATTTTTGATATGCTTTTTTAGCAAAATTAAATATTATATCATTATAATATAAATTTCCATCTTTATCTGTTGTCAAATTCATTCTCATTAATAATTTACAAGCATTATTTTTAAACTGCTTTTTCCTCAATATTTTTTCTTCAGGAGTTTCGTCAACTTCAGTTTATTCGATTTCTTTTTAACCAAATTTATTATCATTTTTGTTAACTATTACAATTTTTTTAACATTTTCTTAAAATCCTATATATAAATAAATTAATGAAAATGAAAATTAAATATTTTAATATTAAGACATTATTAAAATATTTTATAATATTATTAAGTAATTGATATATTAATTTTTTATAATATAAATAATACCTAATCCAATAGGCTAAGGAAGATACATAAAAAAATCAACAATATTTTTTTAATTGGTTTTTTTTCCTAAAAAGTTTTGAGAGACAACATTCCATTAGATTTTAAAAATTTCTAAATCATTATAAAATTTATTAAGAGGGTTATCAGAATTATAAAAGAAATCATTGAAATCATTCAATAAAACAAGGACAAAGAGTTTGAGCATGACATTTTGAATAAAGATAATATAAATAATGAATAAAGGAGCCCCATAAATACTGCTAGCCATACAATCAGTCATTATTTAATTCCAATTTTCTCCTGTAGACATTCTAAACATTACAGCAAAACTATTTCCGAAGTTTCTAAAATTAATATTATCATCATTAAGATAGACTCCTTTTTCGATTCCTTGAAAAACAAATGAAAAGAGAATGGCAAAGATATACTCAAACAATAAAGTTAGAGCCATTACATTGGCCATTCCTGGTAATAATTAGAGTGAGGTGCTAATGAGATTTGAGAGACTTTTAAAAGATTTGATAAGTTTGAGAATCCTGGTAACTCTAAGGACTCTAAAGATCTTAGCTATTTGAGGAATAATAGCCAAAATACCATCTTGGCCGATATTCATTTTCTGGAAAATAAAGTCTAGCAATCCTAAGAAAGAGAGAGCAAAATCAAATTAATTTTATCCTTAAAAAAAGTAGGCGATTATTCCATAAGAGATGATTTTAAGAGCACATTCAAAGATAAATACGAAGTTGAGAGAAGCATTGATTATGTCAACTATATCAGACTCAGAGGTGGGCTGTAGATCATAAGTATAACAAAGACATATAATATTTGCAACAATCATAATCATGATTAAAGCATCAAAATAGTTATTGTAAGTAATTATTTAACGGATACGCACGGAGTATTTATTGGCAGGATAAATGAATGCGTAGTAGTTAGGTGTATCTTTAGTAATATCCTATTGAATATTAATCCATTTCTAATGGTCACTAGTCAAGTGCGCATTCTTCTATTTACTCTCAGCTAGCACATAGTTTAGAAAGATTACTCCCACAAATAAATCTCTAAAAAAAAATGCTGTTAAATATTCTAGAGGAATTGCATATGTTAATATCCAATACTTATTTTCATAATTAGGACCTAAAGAAGCTTCTCTAGCATCAGTCATCTATTATGCATTAACATTCCAATTTTCAGTAGTGGAGAACACAAAAACATTCAAGAGAGCATTACCAATATTGTCAAAGTTCTGAGACTAACTCTACCAAGTGCCATTATTGGCTAGACATTATGTTTGATTAACATCATAATATTAGGTCATGGAAGAGCAATAACCCATAAGATTACCCAACAGATTTACTCCTAAAATCCCCAACATGACCCAACACAGAATTATTACAATGAACACATTTATAATTCCTGTGAATGACTCCATCAAAGATGTTACAATTACCTTCATATTCTGATTTCTCCTGATAAACCTTAATGGTCGTAAAACTCTAATCAATCTCAAAATCTTGATAAATGTCAATTATGTGCCTTTTAATGATAAATCCAACACACTGAAAAAAACAATTGTGAAATCTAGTTAGTTCCAACTATCTCGCAAGTAACAAGTTTCTTCCCAGATAAATCCTAATGCTATTATCTTTAGACTTGCTTCTGATATGAAAATGTAAGTGCAGATGTTATCAAATGTTTCAAATATTTTCATTAGTTATGCGGTTTCTTTAGATACATTCCCAGTAGTATCATCATAATAACTGTCTAATGCTAATTTTAATGACGATAGAATTATCACCACCAATATGAAATGGTCAAACCATGGATGTTTAATTATCCGATAAAATAGTCTTCTTATTAAATTTTATTGAGTAATAAAGAAGAATGTTTCTTATGTGTCTATATTCTAAAAATAAACAAACTTGATATTCTTTTTTTCCTCATCTTCCTCATCGTCATCCATCTTAATATTTTCATCATTATTCTGATTATTCTAATTGTTTTATTCTACCTCTTCCTCCTATAAATCATTTTCCTATTCAATAACAGTATTGGATTGGTTTTTAAAGACATCAATTTCATCAAATAATTCAATGTCATCATCTACTAATATTTCAATTTCATTGAATCCTTACAGCAAAATAGCAGTGAAAAGATTATTAAGGGTATAGGCTAGGATTATTTGCAATGATAATAAATACATGAGAGTTATGACTATGTTGACATTTGCTAATTAACAGGATATAAGCATATCATTCCAATTGGAAACAGTAACACTCTAAAAAACAGCAAAGAAAGAGTGAAAAAAATCATCAAAGTTTTCATAGTATTATTTATATTAACCAGTTGTTCTCCAGAGTTGTCCACTATAAATGTTCATGCCAAGAATAGTATAAACAAAGATGAGTAAAAGGAGTAGGAGTCCAACATAAAAAGAAGACTCAATGGTTTTGTTGACTACTTTGATGATGACTCTCATGTATTATAATGATCTGATAAGTCTGGTGATTCTTAAAACTCTGAGGATTCTTAGTGCTCTGAATGCACTAATTCCTCCAGAACTTTGAGAGAAATACTCTACAAGACTTATTGTGACTAACGCTGCATCAAATAGATTAAGTTTGTCTCTTACGTAATTAAGAGTGCCAAGAGAAATATTTTTAAGTGCAAGTTCACCTAGGAAGACAAATGTGAAAATATCTTATATCTTATTGACAATGTCTAATCCTTAGGGAGTAGTCATGTACCCCTCACAACACATTACAGTTGTATTGGTACAAACACATATAAGTATGAGATTGTCAAAAGTAGGGTTGATGGTGAGTCTGTAGATCTATGTTCTAAGGATATTTATGGTACCCATATAACCTAGTAGCCAGATTCGTATATCGATAAATGAATAGTTCTTGCTATTTAACACCTTCCCGAACCTTTATTTCATCAGTTGAATGTGCTCCTTTGTTAACTTGAATTCGGGATATACCTCATCACCACTCCAAAACACTTTTAAGATGTGCACAACTTTCTTCAAATCTCTCTCTTTTTAAGCTATATAGTCTTCTTAATTTCTAAACTCATTAATCTTACTTGCCTCTTTCTCTATTGTCTCCTTCATTTACTCTTCTTCCTATTCTGGCAAGTTTATTTTCGCAACTACTTCCTATCTTAACCCTAAAGCCTGTTCTAACAATTAATCTTCATATATCTCTTGGTTTATCATGCTTTGCATTTTATGGAAATCTAAATGTCTTAAATCCTTCCTCTTCTTCACTATCTTTCTAGCCACTTGCTTTGAATTGTCTAGATCATTTTAAAAGTTCATATTAATAGCTAGTTTTTTAAATAATTTCTATAATTGCTAGGATTGTAAATCATCAATCCTTGGACTTCTCTTCATAGCCAGCTGATTGTTAGTTACTTTATTATAATATGGCTATTAAAGGAAAGGAAACCCCTTTTAATAAATCATATGATTGTTATTAGTATTGCTCTGATTCAAGATTTAATTGTTATTATTGTTCTTGTTCTTCAAATTAATTTTGAACTACTTCAATTGCTTAGCATGTTTGCTCTCATTTGTGTACTTATATTACTCATACCTGGTTAGATATTCAATATCAAAATTCACTTCCTATTACTATTATTGTTACTGTTTTATTTTATCTTCTAATAGTTTCCTCTGCTTATCAGGCTACACTAAATCTTTATTTAAGTCAATATACTCTAACTCTTCTCTTACTCTTATTTTATATTATCCTCCTTGAGTTTATCTCATTAAATCGATATTCATCATCTCTTGTTATTATTTAATTTCTTCTTAATCCAAATCTTCTTCTCCTTTTGATAACTCTTCTATATTCAAATCGTATTAATCTCTTTCTATATTTGGATGTTGTAATATTTCCTTGATAAATTAATTCAATACATTTCCTCCTTTTTTAATATTTTCTTATTTCTTATTTTTTATTTTTTTACTTATTTATGTTTCTTCTTCCAGTTTTTAAGTACTTTTCTTTTAATATTTTGTTTCATCCAATAATATATTATCAGTTGAATCTCTATCACCACTTCTAGTATTTTCATGGTTATTTTGGATATTTTTATTTACTTGACAAATGAAATCATCATCATCTATTAAATTCAAATCAGTATCTTTCTTATTATATTCTGGCCTCTTAAGGGGCTATATTTTAGGAAAAGTAGGAATAATAGCTACTTAATCCATTAAAGAATATTACAATTATGTATTAATAGCTTTTTTATCCATTTTAGCTTTTAGAGCTGGATTTTATTGATTGAGATATTGTTATTATTATTAATATTAAAACTACTATTATTATTATTACTATTATTACTATAATTAATATTACTATTGCTGCTATTATTTCCTCTTTGCAATATTATCACTATCTATACTCTGAACAGTGTTAGTATTCATTAATTTATTATTAGTTTAAAAGTTATCGTGACTATACTCAACAGAATTATACTCATCCTCTAACTCACTAAAACTGCTATTCATTTTTAAACCTTAATTTTTGATCTACTTATAAATTCTATCATTTAATTATTCGAATTTGTTATTCTCTTTCAACTTGTTACTCTTTATATTTTGAGGAATCTCATTGATGAATTCATCAAACTGGAATTGTAATTTCTACTCCAACTCTCTTGGACTTAACTATTCAATATCGTTCTTCTTACTTAACTAAGCTAGTCCTTTCTTCTTCCTTATTTCTTCTCTTTATTATTATAATAGTTAATGTTTCACTGCATTGTTCAATAAAGCTTATTATTCCTAATATTACTTATGATCTCCCCTGATATTTGTGAATGCTACCACTACATTGTTATATCCTATCTTCTTAAATTATCATATATCATTTGTAACCAAATCTTGTTGTATTGATGAATCTTATTATTATGATTACTATTATTATTACTATTATTATTACTATTATTATTATTATTATTATTATTATAATGATATTGTTTACTAATACTTCTACTATGGAAGAATAAGATTTTCTTTATCTTTGTTTTGCTGAGTGAGTATCTACTATTGCTATTACTATTGTGGTTAATTAAGAGTTTTTTCATCTAGAATCTTGTTTTTCTGCTAATTTTTTATTAGAGTCTTAACAGCACTAAAAAGACCCTTGGCTTCTTTGCCAGCCTTGTTCATGGAGAAAGACATACTTTCTTATAATGATTGATTTTTATTATTATTTAAATCAAAATTTTAATTCAATTGATTCTTCCTGAATTTCTATGGTCTACTTCCCAAATAAACTCCTAAGTTCTATAGTTTTTTTAAATTATAAAATTCTCTCACAAATACTTCCTTAGGGTGTAATTCTTCGTATTTCAACCTTTCAGAAGCATTTTCAAATTCAGTTCCCAACACAGCAATTGTTAGATTCAATAGAAAAAAGTTACCAATTATTATTTACAACCAGTACATTACAAATACAAAATAGTTAAATGTTAGTTGACTAACTTTCATTATATCTGACCAACCTTCCAAACTGCAAATTTAATAAACATTTATGAAAGATTACAAAATGTTATCAAAGTTCTCAGTGTTAGCCTTCGCACTCCAAAACTATTTACCACAAATCTGAATGAACCCTTCACTTTACCAGCAATCGGCACTCGTTCTACAATAATTTTGTTAGTTGGGAGATGCAAATGTGTCGTAAGTACCTAAAATGATATTAATTATTTAAGACTTATTATGAGATTGATTAATAATAATAATGATGTAAAACATATTAATAATAAATTTATATATTAACCTGGTTCTAAACCAAATTAAGCATTGAAACATCTCTGCCGATGCAATCCTTGAAGAAGCTAAAGAGAAGCAATAGCCCAAATGAGATAATTCATCCATTAGATGATCATGACATCCTTCAAGAGTGGTAATGCAGAAATAAGAGCAACAAGAATGCTTCTTAATGCTTTAATATTCTTAATTGTTCTAAGAGGTCTAAGGATCCTGAGAGTTCTAAAGGCAGACAAATTAATATTAGAATTGGTAAGAAAGACAGGCACCCATGAAGTGACCACTATAAGAATATCCATCATGTTCCATAGATCTCTCATATATGCATCCTTATTCAGAATAAATCCCATTGCAAAGATCTTCAAGAACATTTCAATCGTATAAAATATTATAAAGAACCATTCTGTCGAGGATATGTCGTTGTTCCCAGATGCAGTTGGAGTTGCTGTCTAAGTTATCGCATTCCAAATTATAATAGCTAAACATAAATTTTCAAACAGTTTATTACTCACTATCTTCTAGCAAATGTAAACAAATATTGCCTTAATGTTCCATATTTTCTTTCTCAATTCAAGAAAAGGAAATTTGTCTTCATATGATACTATTTTCTCGAACATATCTTGCTCAATAACTTCTAAGTAAAATTGGTTTCTTTATATTATATTTTAGTTCTCTTAAACAAATTGTCGATCTTCATCTTCAAATTTCCTTAACTGTTTTTACAATAAAACCTTCTCTGATTCTTCTGTTTTATACAAATCCTTTCTAACTTCATCGAAAAATTCTTATTATAAAATATCCACTTAATCTTTAGGTTTTTATAATAAAGTATCATAATTATAAGGCCTTTTATAAGTTTTTTCAAACTACTATATTTCTTTTTCTATATCATTTTATATTATCTCTTGTACTAAAAATAATTTATTATTTTAATTTACCAAAAATGTTCTATTCTTAATTTGTTAACAGGTTTTATAAACTATTTAATGTTTTTTTTTATCATTATTACTTTTTACTCATTTACTAATGGGGATAATCTTAAAATTATGATATTAGATTATTCTATTCTTCAATTATATTTTCTTTTTCTGTACTAGGTTTTTATAGGGAAGCCATATTATTTTATTCTTCCTGTTACATAATTAAAAATATTATATTAATACTTTATCCTTTATCTTAGCACTATAATTGAATTTGAATAATTTTATATACTATTATAATTAATTTTATATTTATAAATATTTATAAAATGAGTAAAAGAAGATTTTAAGTTAAAAATGTATTTTAAAATGAAAATTAGCAACAATAGAGTTCAAATGTTTAATCGAATATTTTAAAAATCGAAGATGATTTCTAAAATTTAAGTCAAATTTAGCCTGATAAAATTATTTCTAATAACTCTAATTGAGATTATTAGAGAGTATTTAATTAAGATTTAGAAGAAGAAAAAAGTAATTAATAAAATATCCATTAAATTTAAATTGATAAAGATTAATAATAATCAAGTTAAATTATTTAGAATAATTTTATTTAATAACAACAATAACTGATTTAAGAAACTTATTTTTAAACTTAATTGTCATAACCATTATTAACTGAAACTAAAAATTAAAAAAATTTATAACTATAGTAATAAGATAAATAGGAAACCAAATTTGAAAATAATTAAGAATAAATTAATTAAATTTAAAATAATGAAGAATTTTTTTAAAATCAATAAAATTAATAATAATTTATAAATTAGTATGAAGATTAATATATTTCTTAATAAGAGTTAACAAAAGAATAATAAGATTTCGACGATTTACATCATTAATAAAATTAAAATGAATAATAAAATATTTTTTAATAATAATAAAAATAATAAATATTTTATGATAATTAAGAGTAAAATTTATAATATTAAATAAATAATTAGCAATAAGAATATATAATTAAAGAATAAGAATAATTTTAATAAAATGAATAACTAGGATATTTTTAATAAATCTAAGCAATCGATTAATAAAGTTTATAAACAATAGAATAAAATGATTTTGATTATAATTAATAAAATAAACTTGATTAATTAGAATAATATTAAAATTGGAATTTACCTTATTAAATTAATAATTAATATTAATAATTAGACTAGCTTTAAAATTTCAATAATCACTAGAATTTATAATATATAAAATAATCGATTATTTAGTAATCAATCAATGAATAATATGAAGAATATTAAAATAAATAATAAATAATTATTAACTAATATAATAATAATTAATAAGTTAAAAATGTAAATTTAGATTGTAATAATAATTTAATCAAAGACTTGAATAAATTTAATATAGACTAAATGTTAATAAATAATGAAAACAGAAACAAATTTTCAAATTAAAAAAATAAAAAAGAGGAAGTAAATAATTAATAAATAATTAGAAATTAAAAATCTAATTTTGATTTATAATAAGAAAAATAAAACTAATAAAAATTTTAGAAATAAAATAACTAATAAACATAGTAATATTTACAATAATTTAAATAATAATTTTAATAGTAAGAAAAGATTGAATAAAATTTTTCATAATAATTTTAGTCAGAATAAAATGAGTAAAATTGTTAAAATAATTTTTCTATAGGTTTTACACGATTTAATTTCATTTATAAATGGACTTAATTAATGTAATGTTAATAATTTATTTTAATACAAAATAATAATTCATTTTAATTTGATTAAAATCTAGATCTAATACCTGGACCGTTTTTTATTAGTTAAAACAAGGAAATAAAATAAAACTAAGCTTTTTAAATTGATAAATATATTAATTATTAATTAAATAATAAATTAAATAGTCTTTAAAAACTTATATATGAAATTATTCTATCAAAGATTTAAAATAACAGTGAAAATTCAAATTCTTTTTAAAATTAAATTTAATTTTTAGTTCAAAATTTATTAAATAACCCAATTGAAAATAAAAATTATTAATTATTAGACTAATAATTGATAAATATCAAAAATAAAATAAATATGAAAAATTAATGTGAAAATATAAATGAAAATATTTTTTATTAACTTTTTATTTTCGAAACTAAAATTTAAAATTATAATTAAGATCAAAAAAGCATAATAGAAAAATACGCTTTAAATTTAAAATAGAATATTGAATTAATTAATATAATTTACAGAATTAAATTTTATGATTTTAAATTTTTAGAAGAGTTATAAGTAGAAAATGATTAATAATATTTTTTCAGTCTTTTTTTAAATTTAAATATCTTTCTTAATTAAAATTAATTTATTACACTTCTTTAAAATTTTATTTTATATTTAATAGATAAAAATATAGATAATAATTTATTAATTTTGTGTTATTTGATTTAACTTGAATAAGAAACAATTATAAAGAATTATTTCAAATTAAATAGGCTGCCTATATAATTTATTATTATATTAGAAATTGATAGTTATTTAAATATGATAAACAGAAAAAATTCTCTAAATATAGATCAAAGTTTTTTGCATATGAATTATTTGAGATTACTTTAATATTTGGTAGATTGCGGTCATTACAATAAAGCAATAAATTATTGTTAATTTTTAATGGAAATCGAAATAAATAATAATTATAGACAAAGTGTTAAGAACATAAAGTTTTAAATTTTGAATAATAAAGATGAGCTTAAAAATATGAAAAATTAAGATATTAAAATTAATTTTTAATTAAAAAAAAATCAATAAAAAAACTAAACAAATAATAGAATAAATAATAATGGAAAATTAATTAATGATGATATATATAATTTTTTTAAAAATAAAATTTAAAAAGTGAATGAAAAGGTAAGTGATTTGTTTAATAATTAGAATCTTTAATAATAGAGCCATTTATAAAAATCAAAAATTTAACTTTAAGAATAAAAACAAACAAAATATTATGATGAAAATTTAAAAAGATGGATTTTAAATGGATAGATTCCAAAAGATTAAGATAATGAAATCGATTAAACAAAAATAATAGAATAAGAAAGTATTTAATATTAATAATAACCGTCAAGTTTTTTACCTCCCCCAATAATAAATAACGGTAGTTTATTTAATAATAATTAATTATAGAAAATATTAAAAGTATAAAAGAAAATAAGATTTAAGAAAGTTAAGAAATTTAATAATAATAATAATAGATGGTGACTAATGGATTCTAAAATGTGATAATTTAAAAACAGTAAAACACAAAAGGGAAAAATAGATTATAAAATAGATATGTGATTTGAATATATATTATAAATAACAAATATTAAAATAAATATAAATAAAAGGATATAAATGGAATTAAAGTAAGAAAAATAATCTTATTTTAAATAATTATTAAATGTGGTATATCTTGAAGGGTTAAAGAAAACATTGTTGGCGCCTTTAGAGAGATACAAATTAATAAAACAAAACCAGAATTCCTTCATTTCAATTTCGAGTTAAGAAAGAACTAAAAACATAATTGATTACATGAAAAAAAGTGAAAATATAAAGAATAGTTTTAGAGGGAATTTAACGAACATTGTGAATGTGATAGCGAAATTAGAATGTAAGTTTTTCTGTTATCAGAACATAAAGTTAATGTTGATTAGCTTTGATGAGTTTAATTAGAACCCTTAATTGGTTTCACTAGCTAGTGCTCTGATTTGTGGTTTCTTCACTTCTTTCATCACTCATCCCTTGGAAGTTATAAGGACCAAACAGTCTACTGACATCAATAAGTTTAAGCGATATAGAGGGATATGTAATTATATTCATTATAATTATACTCACATATATATTATTAATCATAATTCAGATACTAATATTAATATTAATAATAATGTTATAATAATTATAATAATAAGTTGCTAGTTTTTCTGAAATAAAGAGCACAGAAGGATGGAAGTCTTTATATAGAGGATTTATATTAGGTAACTTATCGAATATTCCAATGAGTATAAGCATGTTGAGTTTCTTGGAAGTAATGAGAAATAGAGATTAAGGTAAGAGTATAAACATAAACTAGATGTTTTTTGCACAGTTATGCACTGGAATTATCGTTTACCCTTTAGACACTTTGAAGAGGAGAATGTTTAGTGCGGATATACAGATATGGACAAAAACTTGCACATCTTCTAGACTCATGCTCACCTATATCATCAATAATGAAGGAGTCACTTCTCTATATTCTGGAATCTCTGTATTCTTCATTAGAACTCTCTTACAATATTAGTTTCATCTACTATTCATCACATATTTACCACATTCCCCTTTATTATATTGAATACTTTATTATTTTTAGTTATAATAAATAATCATTTCTTTTTAGTATTTGCCTTCTTAAATTCTAGATCTAGTGCTGCTTACTCATCTTGTAATTTCCGGAATTTCAGTTCTTAATTCATTCTATCCAAATCTGGTTTAGCTTCGTTAATTTTATCAATGCTCAAATTTATATTATCCTTTTCTGCAATATAAGAGTTGATTTCTTTTATTTTCTCTTCTAATTGCTAATAATTTTATAATAGAATATGATGATATGATGATATGATAATATGATATTATGAAGATATATAAGTATGATACATGAACTTCGGTAGCCCATTCGGGAATGACAAACTTGGGAGCCTTCTTATTTTTCTTAGGGGGAGGAGGTATTAACTTAGGATCAATAGGCTTTTTAGTTTTGGGATCAATAGGCTTTTTAGACTTAGGATCAATAAGCATGGGAATGGGAGGATAATCTCTAACCATATATTCATTAAAGAGCTTGAAAATTTCATTGGCTTTAATATTTTTATTGAGCTTATCTCTTAAAGCACAAGCAGTAAGAAGATAATCTTGATCTACATTATTGTCTTATGACATTTGGATGAGTTCCTCTAAATTCTTTACATCTTCAATTATAACAACATTAGGATCAAGATTATCTAACTAAAATCTTAGATTCCTTTCACACATGAGTCTATCCCTCTCACTTTTCACCTTATCCTTCACATTCCCATCTAAATCTATGCCTCTCTTCACTGAGTCTTCTATCATTTCATCCAATATCCCCACACTTCGAAGAATAGTTTTGTAATTATCTACTCTTTTTAATGTTAAAATATATTCCATTATCTTGTTTTATGTCTCTAGTTTCTCCAGTAGTTTCTTAGCTGAATATATTAGTTTTATGTCTATTTCTAATCCAGACTCTTCCAACCAAAATATCTTCTCCTTTAAATTCACCTCATTATACTCTTTCATCTTTGTTCTTAATTCTTCTTCATTCATTTGCAACATCTTTCTACATCCTTTGCATTTCCCATCTATTTTATCCATCGTTGTTGCACTGTCACTCTCATACACCCATTGTAAGTCATAATTCTCTTTTACAAAAAATTATTTACAATTACTGCACCAATGCACTTATTATGGATTTTTCATCAACATCTTATAATATTATGATAACATGATTATATGATAATAAAATGATAATATGATAATATGATGATAATAATAATATATTTATATTATAATAATATGAGAATGTGGTATAAATACCTTTTCCTATGTGTCCAAAAGAATGATGATTTCCTGATTAGTGGCCAACTCTTTAGCTTCATGTCCCCTTGTATTTTTGATTCCTCCCCTTGCTCCCCATAGTAGTAAAATCTTTACAACTTCTAAATTATCACCTGCGGCTGCTTGATGCATACTATTATTTCCAAATCCATCAATTTCCTCCCAATCTAATCCTAATTTCAACAAATGCCACACTATTTTATAATTTCCTTTAAAACACGCCCAAATTAAAGGAGAAGGTCTTAAATTGTAATCGATATTTCCTCTCATCATATCTTTTTTCACTTCCTCCTGCTTTTCTATGTATTAAACTGCTCCTCCTCTTTCAATTAATAATTTCAGAATCTCTATATGTCCATTGCAACTTGCCCAAACAAAAGCTGTCCATTTCTTTCGATCCACATAATTAATATTCGCTTTCTTGTCCAGACAATATTTTACTTTATCATAATCTCCTTTTATACTTGATTTAATCAATTCAATTTCATATTAATCTTTTTTTTTAGATTCGTATTCTTCATCTTCTACACCTTCGTTTTCTTAATCAAATTCATTCTGAACTTCTTCCATTTTCGTTGTATTATTTTATTTTATTATTAATATTATTATTCTTAATATTATATATATGGTTTGTGCTAAAAAATAGAGAAAGAATAAAAGACCCTATCAAAAGAAAAAATAAACTTATAAATAAATATACGAATTTCCAGAAAAAGTTCCCGTCAAGCCTTATTATAAGGCTAAAATTTAAGATGAAGAATATTTTAAACAAAAACAGAATTATGTTTGATAAATTATATCTGAAAAAAACTATGAATTAAATTAAATTATAATGGAAATAGAAAGTGTTGATAATAAATTTATAATAAAGAATAATTAAAAGAAGAATATCTAGATAAATTTTGAATAAAAAGTGAATTATGTATTTTTTAGAAAAAGTGATAAAGTATCGAAAGTAACTTAAATAATAAGTCACTAAATTTAAAAATAAAAATAGAATTGCGATTATTATAATAACTGAAAATATATAATTATTATATTAATTTAATGAATAAAAAAAACATAATATTTTTAATAGTTCTAATTAAATATGTAAAATCAAATGATGATGATGAAGGTGAACCCACATATGACTCTCCCTTATCAATCGACTGTACATGCTAATATCCTTCAAATAATGGAAATTATTGTAGTAAATGGGTTTGCAATCTTTACATTATAACTAAAGCTTGTTTTAGCAAAGATATGTAAGTGGAAATGCATGACAAATAG
>Ga0315908_10000469_pt1 | contig 31943 bp, 26 predicted proteins | sample LakEriMetagenome_12_FD_203520 | JGI IMG/M metagenome (GOLD analysis project Ga0315908, IMG submission 203520) | Freshwater fungal communities from buoy surface, Lake Erie, Ohio, United States - Buoy 4 MA124 | ecosystem: Environmental > Aquatic > Freshwater > Lake > Lake biofilm | place: USA...
TAGAAATATTAGGAGAATCTCATCCTGATGTAGCAAAATATTATAATAATATAGGATAAGTTTATTAATAATAAGGAAAATATGAAAATGCATTAGAATATCATAATAAATCTTTATAAATAAGAATAGAAATAAATGGATAAATTCATCCTTGTGTTGCTTAAAGTTATAATAATATAGGTTAAGTTTATAATAAAAAATAATAATATGAAAATGCATTAGAATATTTTAATAAATCTTTATAAATAAAAATAGAATTAAATGGAGGAGAATCTCATTTTAATTTAGTTAAAAGTTATGATAATATTGCAATATTTTATCTAAGATATAGAAAATATGAAAAAGCACTAGATTATTTTAATAAATCTTTATAAATAAGAATAGAAACATATGGAGAAATTCATCCGTATGTGGCTTAAAGTTATAATAATATTGGAATAGTATTTTCTAATTAAGGATAATATGAAAAAGCATTAGAATGTTTTAATATTTTAATTTAATAATAAAAAGAAATATTAGATGCAAAATTTCATCCTTGTGTTGCTTAAATTTAGAATAATATAGGATTGGTTTATTCTGAATAAGGAAAATATGAAAATGCATTAGAATATTTTAATAAATCTTTATAAATTAGTAAAGAAATATACGGAGAATCTCATCCTTATGTAGCTTAAAATTATAATAAAATAGAATTATTTAAATAAAGATTAGGAAAATAAGAGAATGCGTCACTATTATATAATAGTTCTTAATAAATTTTATTACAATTTTATAGATAAGAAAATAATAATTTATCTTTAAGTCACAATAATATGTAATTATTCTAATTTTAAGCAGAAGAAAATTTACATTAAGCTTAATAAAATTTTTAAGTATAATATGAATAAATTAATGAATAAAATTTTAATTAAGATATTAACAATGAATAAAATTTTAATTAAGATATTAACAATTAATAAAATTTAGAAAATTTTTAATAAGATATGAATAATTAATATATTCTAATTTAAATCTATGAAAATGATTTAAATTCTAATCAAGAATAAAATCATTCTGTAATTAATATTGATTAAAATTAAATAAATGATAGTAATGAAGAATCGATTGAATTTGAATTAAATTATAATAAAATAATTGATTTAATACAAGATTAATTAAATTGATTTAAATATAAAATAACTTAAAAATCTTTAAATTTATAATTAATTTAATTTAAAATTTTATTAATTAAAAAATATATACAGTTAATTTAAAATAAAAATTTAATTATAAGTTCATTATAAATAATATATATTAGATATTATTAAATTATTATGAAAATAAATTTTTTATTGATTTTGATTTCATTTTAAATATATCATCAAAAAAAATATCAAAGTCAAAAAAATACCTAAAAATATAAATAAATCTAAAAAAAGAATAAAAATATAAATTATTAATCATTTTAAGAATAAGTATCTAACAATCAATAAATTACCCTATAACTTAGAGAAAGAGATTATAAATAATATAAAGATTGAAGGTATTATAAAGATTGGAGGTATTATAATGATTGGAGGTATAATAATTATAATTATAATTAATATTTTTTTAAAATGTGGAAATCTATTCAAAAGTATATATTTGATATGTTAGATTCTTTTAGATTAAAATTAATAATTTTTATAAAATATACAAATTAACAAATTTAATAAATAAGAAATTGAATTAATGAATTTTATGTTTACATAAATTAAACATTATTTAATAATGATAAAAATTATTTGTTTAATAATTAATAAGAATAAAAATAAACGAAAATTTAATTAAAAATAAAAATTTATAAGGATTAATTAAAAAAAATAAAAATAATTAGTTTTTACAGATTTTTTTTAATTTCTATAAATTTTATGGAAATCTATCAAAAAATTTATAAATATAATATATTGAAAATCAATTTATTTTTGTAAATGAGTATAAACAATAATACTTAAATAAATTAATTATTTCAAATTAAAATTATTAATTATTATTAAAATTTGTTATGAAGCAATTTATTAAAGTATGTATTATGTTTCATAATAATTTAAAGAAGTTTTTTTTTATAATTTTTAATACTTTATTGTAGAATAGTATTTTTAAAATAGTATAATATTTTTTATTTAGCATTAAAGTATTTTACCTTATATTTTTAATAATTACTATAATTTAATAATAAGTTTTTTATTTTATATTATTAAGAATTATTTATTATTTAGTAAATAATTAATTTAATGATTTTAGCAATTTTTATTAAATAATATTGATAGAAATTGTCATGATTTAAAATATATCAAAGAAATATTAATTTAATAATTAGAAATAATAATTAAATAATAATAATAGTCAATAAATTCTATAGTTTATTATTTGTTTTTATTATATTATTTAAATATTAGATATAATTTCCATACAAATGTACATTTATTTTTTTATGTTAATTATTTTATTAATGCCTCTTTATTTTAAATAAATACTGAAAAATAAAAATTGAAAATCCAATACTTAATTAATAAATTAAAATAATTAAAAAATATTTTAGTAAAAAGATGTATTTAAAATTTTAAGCGAACAAAAAAAAATATATTAGTAAAATTAAAGTTAATTGAAAGAATAATTGTATTAAAACAATTTTAGAATTGATTTTTTAGTAATAATTTTAACTTTACAATTAAATCTTATTAAATAGAAAGAAATTACAGAATAAATATTTACATTAAGATATTTTATTTATTAAATATAACTATCTAAAGAATTAAATCAAATTAAAGAATAATCAAAAGAAATGATTTATTAATTAAGTATGGTTTATATAGGAGATTGTTTATAATAATAAAAACTTAATTGTTTATAAAATAGTAAATAAGATATATTCTTTTTATAAAAAGGATTTATATCAAAAACTAATATTGTAAATGTAGCATTATATTTTACTCAATTGATTGAAATTAAATTTAATTAATAAATAAAAGAAGAATAATTATTTGTAATTTACAAGACTTATCTATTAGATCTTAAGAAAAAGAGATTTTATTCTTAAATAGTATATTTTACCATTAAAAACAAACTTAATTAAAAAATAAATTTGGTATTAGATTTATTTATTTAAAATAAAGCTATTAATATGAAATTAATATTCATAAATAGTTAAAGATTAAAAAAATTTAAATGAATATTTAAAATATTACAAAATATAAACTATTATTTAAATAAATGATGAGTATAATTCACTAATAATAATATTTACAAATTATAAATAATTTGAATTATCAATAAAATATATTTTTAAAATAATTAGATTAATAAGATAATGAAGAAATTTATACTGATGTAGCATCTAGATACAAAAAATAAGGAGAAATTTATTTAAGATTAGAAAATATGAAAATGCTTTAGAATATTTTGATAAATCTTTATAAATAAAGATAAATAATACTATTTGAATTTTTTTTATTTAGACTCATAAAGTTTATATTTATAATAATATCTGATATTTTTATTCTACACATTTAAATTAATTTTATAATTCATCTTTAAAAATAAGAAAAGAAATATCATAAGAAACCTTTTTAATAAAGAATAAATTAAATATTAATTGAAAATTTTATTCTGAATTAGTTGAAAATTAAAATATATCAAAATATTCATAAATATAATTTAAATTAGTTAATAAAATCCTATCCTGATTTAAATTTAAGTCATTCAGAATTAGATAATTATTTCGATAAAAATAGTAATTTATAAAATTTTAATATAGAAAAAATTTAGATTACATTTGAATGGTCAATATTTTAATGTTATATTTTATAAGTATAATTAATATATACATTTATTTTATAAGTATATATATAAAAATTTAAATATAATTTTTTTTATAAATTATACATATATATTTGTAATTTCATTTTTAATTTTAAATAAATCAATAAAAAATTAATAATAATAATTTTAATAATTTTTCTCTTAATTTAAGCATTTAAATACTATATAAAATATATAATTAGATTTACATTAAATTATATATAATAGAAATAATAAAATAATTAATGATAAATAATATAAAATTAATAAAGTCACTTTATAGGTATATTTTTGAATTATTATTAATGATGATTACTATTATTCTCATTATCATAGTTAGTCTAATCTCTTCTTAATTTAAATTATTAAATAAGTTCAGCCAAAGGAGCCAATTCTTTTTCCTCAATAAGCTAGAATTAATCTACAAAATATATAAAATGTTTAAAGCAAGTATTTAAATGATATTCCAATCCAAGCCCCATAATATGCTAGAAATGACTATGATAAATATGTGCATAAACTCTGAAAAGCCTTTTAAAAATAACTTTAATGACACTAACAAAATTTTTAGGAAACTAAATACCAATAGCACATGGAAATAAAGATTCATTATTGAGTTAATTTTCAACCCAACTCATAAGAAAATCAATATACTCATTAGCTGATACTTTTAAAGGAGTTTTAACATTTTGACCATCAGCCCAAAGATATTCATATTTCGGTCCAGCACTCATAATAGCACAACTTTCTTTCGTGCAGTATTCCAATAATGTTCCATATAAAAGTGAAATTTCATTATAAAACTCTATTGTATTCACTGCTAACCATTCTGATAAATCTTCTCCCACCGGTAATTCTACTGCTAAGTTTAAATTTCCTGTTCCAATTGTCATCAAAGCTAATTATTTTAAACCGTAACCTGTTTAACCTTTGTTTATCACTTTTATTGGTTTCATCTTACTTTTTATTATTATTTTTTTTTGAATTTTTTTTATTTCTTTTATATTAAATCTAAAATTCAAATTTTAGTTATCATATTATTATAATATTATTATGATTAATAATAATATATATTTTATCAGAAATCTACATTGAGTGTTAAACAAACTCCTTATAAAATCCATAAACTGGCATCTTCAGTAGTCGAAAGATCAGCTTAAAATACTTCTCCTACTCCCATAGCATTTTTTCTATTTTATGTTACATAAACAGGTGTCTTAAGATTATCTAAAAATATTATTATAATATATTTATAAAATTATATATTTATTAAATAAAATTAATAAGATTTAATGATAAAATATGTAAAGTTGGTTTACTTTTAAGCTTCAACTTTTTAGCTTCAACAGGTATGATTTAGATTATGGGCATATCAACAATAAGTTCCTTAGGACTCTGATTTTTAAGTATAAGCCTATCAAAATCCCATCCAGCTCCTTCTAAATATAATCCCTGAATATAACAACCATCATCTGGCCTCTTCTTAATTTCTTTAGGATCAACAATTTTAGTGACCTAAGTATAAAGCGTGCTCTTATCTAAAGCCCACTTCTTCCTCCTACAAGTAGTTTATACTAAAGCAGTGAGATAAGACTCAGGAATATGCAGTCCACTCAACCACATTACAATAGGTTCTCCTATATTAATCCAATCATTATACAACTAAATCCTCCTCGAAAGATGGGTCATCCATGCTCCCAACTTCTTCTATGTTTAAGGAGCAAGTCTCCTCCAACTAGGTGGAAGGAACCCATTCAACAATGAAAGCGAAAGTTCATCCAATTCAGAACTCATACCTATTTCTCCTACCAATGCTCTCTTTAAATCAATTATCGATGTTGTTATCTTGTCCATTAATTTATTGATTCTCTCCAGTTCTTAAAATAATACTACTTTCGCAGGAGAAATATCTCCTTCCGCCTAATTCCTAAGAAAGTAGATGTCATATTATTCTGGTATTTTGTCTAATATTCCATTGGCTGTCTAAGCAATATATTCATCCTTTGAAATTCCTGTGCCTGACCCAGCAGCACTTGATGATCTCATAGCGATAATATTATCCCACATAGTTTTGGCTGAGTTAGTAAAGTAAGTAATTTCAGCATTAGGGTTAAGTCCAAACACATCAGGAGAGTTAATTAATGGCAACTTGGCAATATAATTGAGGAATCCTTCCTAATTCATCTCTTCAGGCAAACCATAGTTAAATTCTTTAGTCTTGGCAAAGAAGAAAGGAGTGTTAGCATCGAACAGGAAATCCCCCATATACTCATCAAGATAGGTCACCAATACTCTCCTGTCATTATCATCTGTCACTCTTCCTCCATACATTGCATCTCCAATCAAATATTTCAACGAAGACCAAGGTATCATTTCATCTCCATTATCATAAGCCTTTTTCAAGTACATTGATAACAACTAGAACGATATTTTGAAGTCAGATTCATTAAAATCGTAATTCACATTCCATCCTATTTTTCCATATTTCCTTCGGTCTAATACTATAGAGTGAAAGAAGGTTGTTACAAATACCAATGGTTTAAATGCAGGATGAGGACAGTCATTCAACTATTCGTCAGATAATTTACTAATTTAAGCTTGGCAGTTTAACTAAAGACCGTCGGGAGGTTCTGTAACTATTTTTAATGATTTTTACAACAGACCTAGTGGGAAATTAGGATCCGATTAAGTAGTAAGCCAAAGCCTGAAATCTTTATGAGGTTTTTCTATTTTTTCTAAGCTTTTTTCCAATGAGTTTTTAAGCCATTTAATTAACAAATGACAATTCATCAACATCAGCCAGTGTCCTCTAGTAGCACTAGTATCTACTAACTAAGAAGCTTCTCGCTCCATACCCTGTCCTAATGAGAAATATCTAAACTTATTCCCAGTAAATCCTACTTCATCTGCTAGATTCTAAACATCTGACAAAGGATCAGCTCCTGGAGATAAGATAAACACAATTGGAGATTTCTCACTTGATTGTTAGAAGATCTTCATGTAATTTATTGCAGGAGCTTTTACGTAATGAGTATTGTTTCTGTTTTATTCGATAATGAATTTCTTCACTCCATTTATTATTCGATCTGGTCTGAATACTCTCAAAATTAATAAGATTTCAAATGAATTCAATTTACTGAATTTTCCAGGCAATTCTTCTTACTCTGGCTTTTCGGTATCATACCACTGCTTCCAATCATTTCCATTTTAAACTAAATCATCAATAATTCCTTTAAACTCATCTCCTACTTGTTCTAACTTTTAAAGATCCTTCCATCCTGAAGTGGATACCCAATTATATGGTTTTTCCTCTTAAGTTTCCTCCAATGAAGTATTACCTTTAAGGAAGAAATCCAATTACTTTTTATTGAGCAGGTCTTCTCCCTCCTAAATAGAGAGAGTCATTTAGAAACTAAACATGAGTTTATGCACTTCAAATATTCCCAAACAAGTATAATCATACACATTCAAAGTCAATTTATCAATAATACTCCTCAACCTGTTATCCAGGATTGGATTCTTGGTGGCCTCTTTAAGAGAATTGTTGAATACTTGTAAGAAACTCGTGAGTGAGTACTCATACATTTCTGAAATCACTGACAATCCCACCATACTGAAGAACAGAATAGCTCCTCTTTTTGCCACAGGTTAGTAACTTTGCCTTGCTTGTTCTATTTCCTATTATGTTATTTCTCCTTCTGCAATTGCCTCTGCTATTTCTCTAGACTTATTCTTAGTCTTTTCTAAAGTTTCTATTAACTCAGTGTTATCCAATAATGACCCTTTGGAATTCGATAGACTTTGTAATAAATCATCTTCTGCTTCCTTCAATTAAGTTTTAAAATTCGACATATCTTAAATCAACTGTAATCTCTATTTTTCTTTATCTGGTCTCTCAAATCCTACAACCACATTCAATAACTAATCTCTCAATCCTTGAAGAGTCACAGTATAGTTAATTACCATTGTTTTACCCATTATTTCAGGAGTATATTTAGGATTTGACAATTTAGTAGTAAAGAACATCTTGAATTTCTCATCATAATCAACTTCATTATCTCCTAATTTAATCTGTTTTTTTCCCATCTTGTATTGGAAATTCTTTTCTAAAATAGGATCCAAAGTAGGATCAAGTTCCTCATCAATATTTTCAAAGAGAATTGATTTTCCATACCTAATAGCAGTTTCCAAGAACTTGATAAAAACTCCTGGTCCGTCATTGATATTAAGGACCTTCATTTCTTTGTCTTCCTTTTTCTTAATCCAATTAACAGCCTATAATTAAGGATCAATACACAATGGCCACCTATTGGCATTATTAGTTAAAATACCATTCTAAATACTTAATTCATCACTAGGCAAACCTTCACTTGCCCACTTGCTTTTCTCTACATCATTAGTCAACAAATTATCAAGATGGAAGTTATCACTCAATGGAATACCTTTTTCTTTAATATCTGAGTACCAATGATTATAAACCATTTGTTTTCTGAAAAAGAAATCAAATGGACCCACATAACTTAAGAAACTACCACATAACAAACAATCTCCTAATAATTTTATTTTGTTCTCTTCTAATGTAACTGTATCTTCCGACCACCTTTTCTATTCTCTCGAGAGACCTGTGATGAGTTTAGTAGCAGCATTTAGTTTACGCTCCATAGTTTAAGCAGTGTTTGTAAGCTCATCCAGTCTTGCTTGCTTACTGTTCTTGTTCTCCTACAATGCGATCAATTCAGTCTGAAGTCTATTCAACAACTCATTAGTTTCATTGAGATCATTCTCTAACACTTCCTTTAACTAATTCATCTCTTCTACCTTTTATTACATTGGCTCTACTTTCTTGTAAACCCCATAATAATTTATAGTATTATTAACCCAAGAATAAATAGCAGCAGCACTAGCATTCACTGATTCTATTTTTGCTAACTCTTCTTGATTCTATTCTTTTAACTTGTTTATCCTATCCACTTACTTCTAAGTCAAATACTTCAATCTCTTTTCATAATTTCTCAAATCATTAATAAAAGCAATAGGATTAGCAAACATTATCTTCACTCCATTCCAACCATCCTTTTCATCTTCATTTCCTTTAGGTCTCAACATCAGTACCATTGTTCCTGCTAATTGCACTGAAGCAGGAGGATTATTAAATGATTTTAAGGTTCCTAAATCTTTTTATTGAATATTATTTAAAGCTGCTTTTGCTTATTCTAAAATTGGAATAGCATTTTCCAATATCTCATCAGCCTCTGCTTTTTTAATACTGATTTCCTTATTCTTTTCATCTAAATCCTTTTTCTTTACCATAGCTTTTTCTTCATTAATGGACGTGATTTCTGACTTATGTAAAATATCATCAATTAACAACTCCACTTCATCTTTTTCCTTATTTACTTCCACTTATTTTATCTTCAATTCTTCTGACAACTCATTCACATTAACAGCTGCATCTTATAATTTAGTAAGACCCATACTATACCTTTAAACAACTTACATTATTTAAGTTCTGTTGTTATTCAATAGCTTTTTATAATTACTGAGAAAATCGAGATAGTTTTTAGGTGTACTAAAGTTTTTCCTCTTCAATTTGAGTTCAAAATCCTTGCTATATTCCTAGACACTCTAATGCACAAGCACAATATGGTTAGTAATAGTCTATCTTAAATCTTCAGGCAGATCTTCATCTTGCAAATAGAAGGTAGCGACTGATGCCAAAGCCTCTTCAGGCCAAGGGAAGAACCAATCGATGCTAGTGCTTGAGACTAGTCCAGGGAAATTTCTACATCTAATCCTTAAACTGTCTCCTGCTGGACTCATAGCTAATACAATATGTAAATTATCCTTTATCTTTTCTAAGAAGAAGTTCCACAAGTCGTCTTTACCTTCTGGTACTCCTTTCTTTTTAGCTTCGTCTTTTATCAGGTCTATCATCTACTTTTTACCTTCTTCATCAAATAAAGCTGGCACCTATATTTTATTAATATCATTATTAATAATATTATTAATATATATTATTTAATATTATAACAATGTTTTACCATTCCTATAGTGAGCATGTTGTTTACTAATTCCAAGAAACCTTCCTCTACTATGTGACTGTCAGTGAATAAGAAAGTGGTAGGTTTTAAGCATAATTAAGCATACAACTTTTGTAAATCTTCTCTGAATTCCTTTTCCCTGTATCCTCTTTATAAGTTTATACTAAAAATTCCATAACCAGCTGTATAAGTAGCTAATTTAGTAAGAGATTACTTTCCACTGCCTCCAAATCCAACTAACAAAGCATTTCCTCTAGGGAATCTAATTATTCTATGAATTTTAGTGAGATGTTCCAAAGCATCTTTAAATAATACCAAATTCATTTCTTTATAGTTATCATTCTCATTATAACCTCCTAATAAGAAATCAAATTTCTTCTATACTTCTTCATAACTTCCACATTCCTGATATATTTTAGGATCTATTGCATCTGGATCTTCAGGATTAGATTTCATGTAGTCTCCGATAATTAGAGGCTCAGATAAAATGAAATCTGAGTGTTCATTATAATACTCTCCAACCAATTATTTCAACTAAGCTAATACCAAATCTCTATCTTCCTATACAATAAGTTTATCACAAAAAACTCTTTATATTTCATTCTTCCATAGTCTTACCATCTTATCTATAGAGCCAAACATTTCAGGAGTAGATCTACATAAGCCTTCATAAACTCTAGAGAGATCTCTAAGATTAAAAATGTAATGGAATTTTGAAGGAGTTCTTGGCAACATTTAAACAATAGCTTAATACAATTTCATAGTCATTTCGGTGATCTTAACAACCTAATCTTAAAGAGGAGCATCAAAGGGAATCAAATGACTCTTAAATATTTGATTATAAATCCTCTCAACATTCTCTCTACTAGGGAACATAATGCAAAATACTCCAAATAATGATAAGAATCTAGGATCAACCATGTTATTACCTCCTCCTGGCGGTAACATCGCTCCTATGAATTGTATGTCTTTGATATTCTTTATTTCCAAAGCTCCTGTCCTTTCATAAATATACTTTTTCTCAATCAAAAACTTCAGCAGAGCTATTGGCTATTAAGTACCATATTTGTCAACATTTGGCATATGCATGTCATCTATAAATGTTATCAATTTTTTTCCTACTATCTTTGGACCATAAATCCTTCCACTTCTCCTATCAATATTGTCTTCAATAGTCATTTGTAAGTCATATGAAGTTGTCCTTGATGAAAAATTAATGTTCAACTTCATATATTTTTCATTTGATAATTCACTGATATAATTCTATATTATTACTGATTTGGCTGTTCCTGAATCTCCTGCAAAAATTAATGGCTGTTCATTTTGAATGAATAGTTTTAAAATCTAAGAGAAACGAGTGGTATCAACTGTAGGCACCAATATTTTAGCAAACTTTCCATCATCAGGAGGTTAATAATTAACTACCAACTAATTCCAACTCATCCACTTTTTAGTCTAATTAAAATCATAGAAGTAATCAAATAAGTTATTGCTAGGAATGCCTCTTCCTCCATTTATTTTAATTAAGATCTCCTCAAACTTCTATCGTGATTCAGTCTTCAAACATATTCCAAAAGACCAAACAAGACAAAACACGAACATATGTTCAATCTAATCAGAATCCTAATAAGACTCAGGAGGTTAAATGATAAGAGTGTCAATAAGCTTGCACAATTATTAGACTAGATTAAGGTTAGTCCTTTGCACTACAAAGTCACAAGGCTTATTAACCTCCTCCTCAAAAGTTCCTTCGAAAATATAATCTATGAGAGGACCAACATATGAATTAAATTTCTCTTGAAGAGTGTCTATTAATACTTCAAATTGCTCTTTGTTTTTGTTCTTAGTCCACTTAGACATCCATTTCTCAAAATAGCCAATATATCCTAACTGTTTAGGATCGACATAAACCATCCCACATCTACTAATAGTTGCAGGACTGGCATATTGCAAATCATAGACTTCAAATAACAAACTACAGAACTTCTCCAACCTAATTCTATCATTGATCAAAGTTAAAAGTCTGTTATCATCCATCACAGAGTTCATGTTCTCTACCCATACTGCATCTACATCTCCATCAAATAAAATCCATCTCTTTTAATTATCATTAGGAGATGTTTTAGTGTTAGCAATTCTAAAAGTCTTGCTTAATAGTCCATCCTTCCATTCTCTATTGGCATCCATATCTCCATAAAGTTCAGGAATTGTTATAGATTTAGGGTTAATATAATACACTAACACATTATCAACTTACCTATATAAGTCTATTACTGTCGACTTACCTGCTCCAGTAGGTCCAACCACCATTGTAGTGTGTCTGGTCAGCATAGTTTCATATAATTATACCATCTTATTAATCTATAATGGTAATTCTTTAAGATTATTGTCACTTATTATTTTACTAACTAACGCATATTTCTCATAAGCCACTCTGCTAATATCCATACTAGGAAACAAATCACTAATAAGACCTAAGAACAACGGTTCATCTTCAAATACAAACTTAGGCATATTCATATCTCTCAATGCTCTCATCAATACGAGATCCTCCTTAACATCCTTATTTTCTCTCTTTAATGAACCAGCCATAACCAAAACACTCTTCAAAGCTCTTAATGCAAAATCATAATGATACTATTTACTGAGCTGCTCTCTAGCTAATTTATACAATACTGTCATCTTAATAGCCAAGACTCTAGCTGATTAGAACCCTTCACTCATCAACATGATTTCACAGATCATATCCAGATTGGGTACCACCATAGTCACAGGTCTAAACAAAGCCTTTAAATTATCAGGTAAGTCTGATCTACCTTCATATCCTGGATTCATAGTAACAAATATTCCCACTGTAGGTACTACTTTTAACTCTTTCTTCAATAATTCCAATGTTTTCTTCTCTGGATACCTCGCTAATGCTTCTTAAATCTATCTGATTTACACTGCTACTACTGATAATACTGCTGGATTTATTCTGTTAAATTCATCAAAACATCCCCAGAATCCTGTTTAAACCAATCCACTAAAATTAGTTCCCATAGCTTTATAATCTAATTAATCTCCACAATTTGTAACACAACATCTAATTGCTAATGATTTAGCCAGATCTTTTACTGTTTCAGTTTTTCCAGTTCCAGCTGGTCCTGCAGGTGCTCCTCCTAATCTAAAAGTCAAAGCTGTGGTTAAAGTCATCACACATCTATCAGTCAAAGGAGTAATCACCAATCTACCATTAATTCCTTAATACTCATATCCATAAGTAAATACTCCAGTGCATTATCTTATCCTCACATCATTCTCCTCCAATAACCAATAGAATCTTAATTGACTCTCCCATTCGAACTCTCTAGCATCTAATATACTATCCCTAACAAAAGTATCAACAATATCTCTAGCATGAACATCAGTAATAATCAGAGTATTTATTTTACTTCTATTCAGTCTGTCAATGTCTCCTCTAATGAGATCAATAAGATCATTGAGATCTTTAGTCTATTTGCTTGCCTCCTACTTCATAGCATGTTTATTTCCTTCTTTGACTTTCCTAAACACATCCTCAACTCTCCAAGTCCACCAGATTTAAGTACCAATAATAGCAGTCATACTGAGATTTTCCATGACCCACTAAGTCCTCTCAGTCTTAGCATAATGATAGACCTATTCTTTAGTAATCTTCTTCAGAGACGACATCATTTCCTATTCCACTTTTGTCATCCAATCTTCCACTGGTTTTTCAGCCTTAACCATTTCTCTCAATTGGAATTGTTCTCCTTCGTCTGACTCCATCCCAATCACATTTCTACCTTTCACCTTTAATTCCTTACAATTATCATATAATTTCAACATGTGAGGTTGAACTGCACTAATTTCAGATGAACCCAAAATACTCAACAAATCATCGTCACTCAAGAAATAGAAACGGGCAAAAAAGTTCCTTTTAGTATCCAAATAATCTGATAAACTCTTTTGTCTTTTATCCAATTAATCAGACAGAGTCTTGAGATCAGACAACATAGTCTACTACATAACACAACACGAAATTATTATAGGATTCTTTTAAGTAAGTTCCATGATCTTTTTAAATTACTTGTCATTATTATCAAATTTCTTAGCTTCCTCCTTGAGTTGCTACCTGATATCTTCACTTCCAGTAAAAATACCTTCTAAATAAGTCCACTTTTTTTAAACCATAAGCCAAACTTCAATCACTTCCTGAATCCTGTTCAAGTTACTTTCCCATTGTTTCACTCTGTTTATCAAACTCTTAATGAATCTACTGCCAGCCACAGTCTATAATATTAATAAGTGATCATCTAAGTCTGTCTTCACATCTTCACTAATCCTTATCAAATATACTCCTTCTCCTTTTGAGTGTTTGTATAACTCAAATGATTTACCCTTCCATGATTACTCTACCTTTGTTATTTCCTTCTCATTTTGGTCTTCTTGATATGCCTCATTGCATATTTCATCTACTTTTTCAGAATACTTTTGTAAATTCATCTTAAACACTTAATCCAAAGTGATTGTTTTTATATTCACTTGAATTGTGATTCCTGTATCTTTCATCAGTTTATCCCAATGAGTCTCTCCAATGTTACTTACTTTCAGTTTTTAAATAAGAGGAATACTTTCCTTGAACGCTAATATTTTCTATGCTAGTTTTTAGAAGACTGTATTATTTTCGTAATCTTTAACTAATTTCTTCCTAACTTTATCAAAAGAGTCGGCTTCTGTTTTGAGTTAATCAGGATCCACTTTATTCCATAAAAATTATCCCCAATCTCCAATAGATTGCTTGATCTTTTTGTACTCTTTGTAGAGAATACTCAACTTTTTGTTTTCCTCCTCGATCATAACTAAATTAGGGAAATTGCTGATATCCAAATTGAACAACTTTTCAGCTAAGACTAATTCGTCTTTTTTCTTATTAAGTTCTTAAGTCTTAACTTTGTAAGATTCTAACAAATCTAATCCTTCATCTAAACTAATATGTTCTGATCCTGGACCAGATTCCATATACTCTTAATGATAAATCTGCAATTGTTTTTTGAATTCTATTACTTCTTATTGAGTTTCCTTTGCGAAATGAGCCTTTACATTATTAAGTTTCTGATCCTTTATTTTAGCTTCCCTTACCAAATTATTCCACTTTAATTCAATTTCCTTTGCATCTTATATCTTTTCCCTTTCTACTTCCAGATCATACATTTCTAAAATCCTAAACTTTTCAGTTAGATCAGCCAACCTGAACTCCATATTCATTGTTTTATTCTTAATGTCAGCTATATTGTGCAACATATGTTTTAAATCTTCGATATTATTTGGATCATTTTTCAACATTTCTTTATATGTTTCTATTTCCTCTAAAATACTTTTGAATTCTCTTTCTCCCATCACACTTAATACATTCCCATACTTATTAAGCCATTCTTTTGCTTGTCTTTATAATGCTTCAATTACTTTTCCGAAATAAATTTAAACATAATAAGCATTTCTTTCTCTAGGCATTTCTTCATATTCATTCATCATTTATTTATATTAGATGATTTTCTACTCTAATAAATGAATGCTAGGTTTTTTATCTACCATTTTATCAATATTCATTTTGCCAGTATTATCAAACAGCTTCTTCTTCCTATCATCATCCATCATATTTTCATAGAACATGACTTTTTTTTAAGCATTGATTTGTATATATTACAATTACAACTTTTACTTAACAATCATAGGGTTCTTAATAATAGGATCTTAGAAATTATACTATTAAACCTATTCATCATTATTACCCTTAACAGTATCACAGAATATACAAGTACCATCCTTCCATCTCCAAAATAAAGCACAACCATTCATCATATTCTTACAAATCTTCATAACATAATCACTAGTTTCTGTCCAATTAGGATAAAAATTAACTCAAGGATATTCATACTCAGCACTTATTAAAAACAATGGTGATTATTTACTTGATGGATGCTGAATCAAGTACTTAAACTTTATAATTCCCCTCAAAACCATTTTAATTAAAGCATTGTAAACTCTTCTCTCCCAATAATAATAATACTCTTTCATTTGAGCTGAAGATCTACTGTTCTTTCCTTCAATAAATCCTTCTATCGATTTTAAAAACTACTCATTTATCTGTTTGTATTGTTCCGCTAAGTCATTGAAGGTTCTGTTCATTTATTCTTAGAAAAAATTGTAAAAGTCTAACAATGACAATAATTATAGATTTTTTTTTTAATTCTTTTGAAAATCGAAATCTCTTAATAATTCTCCTTTTTCAATGTTCATAACTACATCTTCTATCATCTAAGCACTTTTTGATACATTTCTTTTAAGATCTTTGAAAGTATTAATTTCATTAGTGTAATTCTAAATGAATGAGTTAATTCCCAAAGAACACAAATTGCAACTATCTAATTACTACTTAAGTTTGTGATTCAACTCATTTATTTTATTTTCAAATAGTTTTTTTTCAATATCTGATAAATTAATAACTGCATCATTGTACTCCTTCAACATTCTATTAAGATCATCAATATTTTCATAATAAGTGTTTTCCTATAATGAAATATTGACAATAGTTTTACTAATAGGTTTTCCCATTTTTTCTAAATGTTTGGCTTCTTTGATTAGAATCTTAAACTCATCACTAAAATTAACTTCAAATATCTTATTTCCTTTACTATCTTTCTTACAATCCAATATCTTCTACTTCAAAAATTGCATAGCTCTCTCAGTAATCTTATCACTCCACTCCTTAAACTTTTCAGTCTAATACTTATCCAATTATGCAGCCAAATCCCTATACTCATTCTTTATCTCCTTAAACTGACCCGGTTCTAAAGTATCAGACTTAGACTGGAACTTTAAAATTGGTCCTTTAATTCTCTACATAATACTCTTTGCCCAACTGATAGACCCAGCCACTTAAGGCTTATTCTTACTGAAAATCGATTGATTCTGACCTTCTTCAAATATTTTCCTGTTCTTCTTCAATTCTTAACTATACTATTGCAGCACATCCGAATATTTCTCTTAAAGTCTATTACTGATACCGTCTAATGTTTAAATACTCTTGAAATTTTATAGCAGTTCAAATGCTCCCTCCGCACTCCTAAGTTCCTCAAACGCATTATTTATCAGGTTAATTGTCTATTACTCTATATCATTAGAATTGCTGTTAAAATTCTTGAATGTCTATTGCCAATGATACTTATTATTTTTATCAAAAAAATTGTATTGACTATTCTGAATAGGAATCACTAACTATTTAACTTTAGCGACAAGTTCATCAATTTCCTTACTACTGCCTGTAACCTGCTTCAAATTAGGTCCCAAGAAGATGAGAAACTTCTTAAGTATATCAGTTACTTAAATCAATCCTTCTAGAATTTCAATACAATGTTTAATATCATCCTAAATAGCTGGAATAGTAAAATGCCATCTCTCAACTCCCTATTCATCTTCTATCTAAGCCTTAGTTTTAAAGAATAAATCTCTCCATTCAGTTAATATTCTATGCCCTTATAAAATAGTCTACTTAGTCTTATCTAACTATTTATCATAAAATTAACTATCCTCTAAAGCAAACAACTCCTTGATCTTAATTTAATTCTCTACTTTGGCCAATATTTCGAAACTAACAGTACTAATCAACTTTTACATTTTCTTCTCATTCTGATAATGCCTACTTATAATCCATACCAACCTTAATCCATTCATTAATGACTTCAATGTTTCCTCAACTCCTGTCAATCCCTCACTTCCTAAATTTTTAAACTATCTTTCCAAAGTAGACAAAAACTTAACATACTCCTTACTCTCTCCCAAATACTTGTTCAACTCCTTATAAGTATTATCATACTCTATTATAGTAGTTTAATCCTCTGTCAAATACTTCTCTAATCTCCTCCTACAAGTACCCACAAAGTCATGACTCAATTATTAATGAAGAGTACTCAAAATAGCATGTTTATTTCTCCAAAAGTCTATTTCTTATGTACTTGTCTTATGAATTTCTGGTTCTTATATGCTTTTCATATTCAATGTGTCTTTTATCACTTTAGTCCAACTCTCCATATATTGTTCATATTAAACCATCAACTCTCTATCTTCTATTGCTTTATCATCACTCATTTCTTCTATTGTCTCAGGAATTATTATGTTCACTGTCCCATTTATTTGTTAACTACTGTGACTTATTTAAAGCACAAATTTATTTAGAAAGTTCTTCATATCTGGATTCTTACTTTCTAATGGAATGTATACATGCTTTATCACTTACGCTAAAGCATTTAAAGATTTCCAATTCTCTACTTTATTACCATTCATATTATCCGCTTTACTTTATTTCATTTTATATTATTATATCAATATCTTATATTCAAATTTATTCATTTATCTTCATTTAAGTTATATTATTGAATATATAAGGTTTTCATAAAAAAAATAATTAATTTTGATATTATACTTTTAATAATTGTTATATATATCAATAAAAATTGTAAAATAAAAAAATTAATAGTTTTTAGTCTTTTTATTTCAACATTCTATGAACATGTTAAATTAATTAAGATAATTATGATAAATATGCTAATATTTATGTTAGATTAAATATTGGGAGATTATTCTTGAACTAAGCATATAAATTGTAGGCTTGATAATTTTTTTGTACTTAGATTCTGATAATTCAATTTATTTGATAAAATTAGATAATTGATATATTAAAAAATTTAATTTCTTTATGAAAAATTAATTCAAGCTCATAAAATTTTTATTTTGATTGAAAATAATAACTATATTTTATTACTTATATTTTAATTTGTATTCAAATTTATTTTAATTACTTAATATTAATATTATTCTCTATGATTAATTTGTATTAGAGTTAGTTTAATGAATTTAAATAAAAAATAGATATTTATAATTCTTAATATATTGATCATCTCTAAATATAGGAAAGAGAGATTAGATAGGCCTAAGAATAAAAAATAAATGAATTAAAAAAAAATTAGTAATCTTAAATAAATTTAATAAACAAAGACATTAATTAACAAAAATAAAAATTGTAATTTAACTATATTTAATAAAAATAGATAAGACTATCAAGAAGAAATTAAATAATTTAAATAACATAGATTATAACAAAAAAATAAATTTATTGAAAAGTAATTTTATTCAAATAAATAATTTAATAGGGGTAAAAAAATAGAGATTAATAAGACAAATTTATGTATGTAGAAAATAGATTATTACAAATAATTACTTAGAATGTTTCCTTAAAAGTAAAAATTAATTATTTATATAAAGGTGTGAAGAAATCCAAGAAAAAATAGCATCTGATTATATTGTTAATAATGAACAAGATAGAAGTGTAATTTAATTATTATTTATATAAAAGAGACTGTTTAAAATTTGTAATCAATTACAAATTTAAAATGAAAAGGCTAAAGAACTGGAATATTAGTAATATTAATTATAATAGCAGATGTAATCCAAAGTTTTATTTTAATAATAATAAGAAAAAGATGGCTAAATATAATTATAAAAAAATGATCTTTAAGAAATACAAAATAATTTAAATTTATAATCTTTAAATAAAAGTTAAAATTTGAATAATAACAATAAAATATAACTGGAAAATTCTATGAAAGGAAATCAATAGTAATAAATCTAAAAAACAAATGTTCAAAATAATATTAGTGTCTAGAAAAATTTACAAGATTATAATATTGATTAATAATAGCTATATTAAAAAAATGATGAATAATTGATTAAAGAAATTTAATAGAATATAAATGAAAAAAATTAATTGAAAAAAAATAACATAGACAGAAATTTAATAATTGAACAATTAAGTAATAAAAATAATAATGTATAATAATTAAATCAGTAGAATAATAATATAAATTCTGAAAATTAATAAATTGATAATAAAAAAATAGTATCATTCAACAATGATTATTAATAATAAAACTATTCAATTTAAAATAATAAATAAATAATATCAGACTCTTAAGATAATTAATAAATAGAGTTTAATAAAAATGAGAAACAATAAATATAAAATAATTAAAATATTAATTAAATTAATGAAAATATTTCAAAGAATAATTAAGTAATTTAATAAATATATATTTAGACTATTGATAGTTCTTAAAATAAGAAAAAAAATAAAATTTACACCACATAATTAACAAAAAATTATAATCAAAATGAAATAGATATGCAGAACGAAAAAGATCAAAACATTTCTGGATATAAAGAATAAAAAATAATTTAATAAAGCAATTAACAATAAATAAACTTAGAGTAATAATATAAGTAATAATCATTAATTAAAAGTTAAAATTAAATTAATAAATAATAATATGATGAAGTTTAAAAATAATCATAATCATAAATTAAAACTTAAAATTAACATTAAATTTCAAATTTATAATAAAATCAAGTTTAAAAATAATAATAATAAAATTAATAATAATAAAATTAAAAATAATAAAATTAATAAATAGAATAATAAAAGCAATAGAAATAAACATAGTTTTAAAATCAATAATAAAATGTAAATTAAAAATAAAAACCTCAATTATAGCAAGATGATGGTATAGATCATGATTTTGATTATTGATATAATTTATATAATAATAATATTATTTAGATATTCATATAAATATATTATTTATTATTAGAGTTATTTAATAAAATTTTTAAATAAAATGATTAAACAAACCTTAAAATTCATTATGATTATATGCTTGTTTAAATTAACTTTTTAAATAGAAAATGAATAAAATGATAAATAAGATTAAAAGAATATACAAAAAAAAGTAAATAAGAATAAAAAAAAAGAAATTTATAATCCAAAAAGATTAGTTAATATTAGTAATATAGAAATTGAATACACTTTAATATCTAACAATACCATCAAAAATACAACTAATTTGATAAAAAATAAAAATAATGCTGGTTAATTATATATTGATTTGAATAACAGAGGATGGAAATTAATATTAAACAATGTAAATTATAAAATATAATATTAAAAAAAATTAATAATATTAATTAACAAATAAGAATTAGGGAATAGAGTTTAAAGGAAAGAAAAAACAAAGTTATAATCTTTTAAAACAAGTTGTTAAAGGAAAAATAGGTCTTTTTAGAATGAGAGATTTTAACACTATTTAAATGATAAGATTAAAAACAGCAGATTAATCAAATCCCACATTTGAAGTTAGTTTGTTAATTAATAACGGAATAAGAATTGATATTTTTCCAGAATTTTGTGAAGAAGGATGCGAATAACAACATACCGTCAGTATTAGATTTATTGTAAAAAATAAAGATTAATTGAATGTTTTATGGAATTATAATTACATTCTTGATGGAAGAGTTTTAGGAGAAATAAATAAAGAGTGAATCTAAATATATATAATAAATAATATTCAAATATTTAAATTTTAAAAAAAATTAATTATTTAGTTAAAAAATTATTAAATATGATGATAATTAATACTAAATTAATTTATGAAAATAATATTCTTATTAAAAATTAGATATATATTTGATAAAATATATTATTAAATTAACGTTTTATGTGTTAAATATAATTTAAAAATAAATTAAATTTTAAAAATTTATAATTTTTTCATATTTTTATACTATAATTTTAGAGAATCTTCAAATATTTTTTCTACTTTTATTTTTAAATTAGTTCTTTTTATGAATTAGAATTACAGAATTATAAAATATTATTAATATATATTGTTTTTTTTAATCTTTAGGATAATGAAATAAAAAAATTATTTTTGATTATATAAATAAATCCTAGTTAAAAAATATTCTATTATATAATCAAAATAAAAATATTCATATAAATGGAGCAAAATATTCCCTAAGACTTTTTATGTCCAATTACACTCGAAATAATGAATGACCCGGTAATTGCATCTGATGGATAGAGCTATGAGAGAGAGCAATTAATTGAATGGTTTAACAAAAAAGATACAAGTCCATTAACAGGTTAAAAATTACTCAACAAAGATATTATCACAAATTTTGCTTTAAAATGACTAATTAATGAATATAAGGAAAATATAGAGCAAATATAAAAGTTAAAATAATAAGAATAAGATCAAATAAAATAAGATTAATTACAAAAGAGTTTTCAGTTTCAAAAATAAAAAGGTAATGATTATTACAAAAGCAAAGACTATAAAAATGCCATTTAATGCTACTCTAACGGTTTAAAAGATAATGAAATTCCAAATCAGGATAAAGCCATTCTTTAACTTAACAGGGCTCTTTGCTTTATGAACCTTTATTAGAATGAAGGAGATGAGACATTTTATAAAAATGCGATGGATGACGCAAAGGAGAGCTATATGTGGAATCCTAAATACGGAAAAGCGGTGTTTATAATAGCCAAATTGTATTTTTTGGAGGAAGATTATGAAAATGCACTTTACAATATAAAGTTAGCCTGTTAAATAGACCCTAACTAGGAAGATTTTAAAAAATTGGAAAATGAAATCAAAATTAATAATGTTCGAATGGAAGCATTAATGGATTATTTACCTGAATACTAGTCTTATCCAAAAGAGTTTTAACTCTAAAAAGCGAAAGAATATTTTAAACAGAAATTTGGTAATGAAGTTTCTGACTAATAATTAGAAAAAATGTAAGATTTAGCGGCTTCGATGATTCCAGGACAAGATGATGTATTTAAAGCTCATGAGTTTCGTGATGGATCTAAAAAACAAAAAGTGGACTTCAAGAAAGCAGTTTATCATTATGAGTAAGCAACACTTAAAAATAATGTAGAAGGAATTTTTAATTTGGGCTTATTATATTATAATGGATAAGGAGTCTAAAAAGATCTTTAAAAAGCATCACGACTATTTGAGAAAGCAGCTTGTTTTCCAGCATTTACAAAAAGTAATTTAAATTTAAAGCTTGAAACAGTTGGTGTAAAATAGGCATAATATTAAATAGGTTTAATGTATTAAGAGGGTATATACTATCCAAAGAATTTTACTCTTGCAATTCAATGGTATGAAAAAGCTATTGAAAGTGGTGAATCATTTGCTTCCAATAATTTGGGATTAATTTACATGAATGGATTAGGAGTAGAACAAGACTTTAACAAAGCCGAGAAATTATTTTATTTATTTATATAATAAGGTTATTCTACTGCTTAATTAAATTTAAATATTGTCTAAAATGTTCTAAAATAAAAATTTCAAACTGAGAAATCAAATAGTTAATAGAAGACCTTAGAAATTCAAAAATTATTGCAATTCACACTTGTTGATGTTATACATTAATTTTTAAAAACTAAATTTTCAATTTTTAAATAAGGAAATGAATATTCAATTGGGGAATTATAAAAATTAATAAAAAATGGATCAAAATTTGCTGCAAAACTTATGAAAACTGTTGAACTTAAATAAGAATCATTGAGCTAGCTAAATCTTCCTGAAAATTAGATTGATTATTAAGCTTTTTTGAGCTAGTTTTGCACTGTTTTAAAAGAAGATGAAAGCTATGTGCAAATATTCCCAACTAAATCATTATTAGAATTAGAGAAATTGTCAGTAAATTAAAAGACTCTTCTAACCTGGAAATTTAAAAATATTCCATTATAATTGAATTATATCTTAAGTTTGATTTCAGAAAATCGGAAACTCTTTAGATTATAAATTAATCAATTCTTAAATTTCCTAATGAACAATAATTTAAATTCATTCAAAGCTATTATTATATTTTTAATGGCAACTTGGAATTAGCCATACAATCCTTGGAATAGCTTTAATTATCTGAAATCAATATATTTACACTTGCAAAAGCCAGATTTTAAACTGAGTTAGGAAATCCATTATTTGAACCAAATTTAACCTATAAACTTTTTGAAAAATTCTTATAAATTTCAGATTTCGATCACCCTTTTGTCCCAGAATCATATTATTGCAAGGGCTTATGTTATAAGTTACTAAACAAAAAACAAAAAAAGAAAAAGTCTAATCAGTCTCTTTTGAAGTTTTGGTAAAAAGGCATCGAATCTGAAAAGCAATAACTTCCCTTTTATGTTCCCTATTATTCAGATAATAAGGAAAAACTAAAAAATCTTTTAGAAATAGAAGTGAAAGCTAAAGAGATAAACAAAAATTATCAGATTGACCCGTACAGGAAAAAATTAATTCTTAATTTAAGGGAATGTTTTAGTTACATAATAAAATTCTAAATTAATCCAAAAAATTAGGATGAATTCATTCAGACTTGTTCTTATTCAGGGATGTATTAGGATAATCCCCCCAAAGTCAGGCTCAATAAAAAAGAACTTACTTTAAAGGATTTGGATACTAATTAAGATTTAATCTACTAAGATAGTTTTTTAGAATTAATTATTGTTGAATAACCATGTTTTGGAATGCCCTCTATATAATTTATTGTAATGGACAATAAAGAGTTTTTTCAGAGAGTCGCATGTTATGGATTTGATTAAAGTAATTTCATGGTTAGGAAAAAATTCAATATAGGCTGTAAATTAAAAATTAATGATCCTTATATGAGATTGGCAGCTGATGGAGAACCTTTAATAAAAGTTGTAGATCCTAATAAAATTAAATTTTTAGGCTAGGATGATCCATTTTGTGTCATTTGTTTTTCAAAAATAAGTTTGAAACCCTGCTTAAAATGTAAAAGATTTTTTTATTGTAGTGATCAATGTCAAAATATAGATAAAGATATTTTAAAGCATAATTTAATCTGTTAATGATTTTATATATTATTAAAAATTAATTTAACTATTATTTTACTATAAATAAGTATAATTAAAATAATTAAAAAAGACAATAAAAAAAAAGATTAATTTAGATATATCCATTATAAAAAAATATTTAGTCACTACATATTACTTTATTACTTTTTAAATCACTAAATATTATATTAATATTTTTAATAATTATACTATATTTTTATTTTTATTATTATAATTAATAGAAGCATATTTTTTATAAGTAGAATTTAAAAAGAAAGTTAATAATTTATTAATTTGAATTTATAATTATAGAAGATTATATATTAATTTAAATAATCATTTTATATTAATATTTTAAAAATATTATGGCTTAATAAATCATATTTAATCAATAAAATGACTAATATTATTAATAATAAACAGAATAAAATAACCTATTGATAACAGAAAATGATATGTTTTAAAATAGAAATATTTATTAGAATAATAATTAAATGAATATATACAATAATAATATGAATAATCTAAATGAATATTAAAATTACAATACAAATATAAATAATATTCAAGATTTCAATAATTATAATTAAATAAATCAAAACCAATTCAATAATTATAACAATATAGATAATAACACATAAAATAACTTTTTAGATTTAAAAAATGAAAATATAGAAAATATAAATAACAACATAAACTCTTCTTAAATAAAATAATAACAATTATAATAATAAAAGAAAATAAAAAGCTTCTAAATTTTATTAGAAGATGAACAAGTAATAAAAAGATTCAGCTTAATAGAAAGATTAACTTAGAAACTTTTAAAACGACAATTTATGGAAGAAATCTTAGAAACATTGGAACTTTCCTAGAAACTAAAACGAATATACCAAGAATCAGTTTTATTTCTAAAGATAATTGAATCAACTTAACTAGAAGCAGATCCTAATGTAATTCATCCTTGTGTAAAAATCCACATTTTGGATGCAGAAACTGGATAATATTTAAAAAAAGAAAAGATGACAGTAGCAATACAATAATATGAAAATATCACAGAATATAAAGAAGATTAAACATTTAATCAAAATTATTATTGTGATTACATTCTACCAATGTGTACCAATTTCTATGATCTTAGATCAAAGAACATGTAAAAACCATTTTGGAATTAAGAATTTTACGTAGACATTAGCATGTTAAACATCGTTAATAGATAGACAGTAATTCTATTTGAATTATTAGATTTTAACGCAACATTAGTAAGCAATAAAAGTGATCTGGTGGATAACTAAGGATATTACAGAATTTGTTGGGGATATTTAAGACCTTTAGGACTTAGTTAAATCAACACAGGGACCAGCAAAATAAAACTATTTAAATATAAGACTAAACTGGACGTTAATTGTTACGATTAAGATGTACCTGGAGTGTACTATGAATTTATTTGGCCTAGCAAAATCACTTATAAAGGTTATTTATAAGTACAGCTGATGCCTATTGATAGGCCTAATAAGATTATTACCAAGTATAGTACAAATGTATTTGAAGAGGAGGAGAGGAAATAAGTTAGGGATCATAGAGAATAGAATGTTATATAAATTGAAATCAAGGATAATAGAGATTTCCTTAATTAGTTTATTATTAAAGATTAGGATCAATTTAATACACCCGATTAAATTCTTTATAAGTTGGCTAGTGAAAAAATGGGATGTTTGAGGATTGCGTTCAGGTATTATCATATTTTTATTGTCTTTATTATATTACAATTTTTCATTTATTATCATAATATTATATAATTATTATTATATTATCATATTAAAATAATTAGTAATAATGGACTGTATTTAGCATGTGCATGTCAAATCTCAGCTTAAAAATGCATAATAAAGATCTTTTATTTGGAAACAGGTGAAGCAGTATTTATTTTGAGAGGTCATAAAGATATAATTTAGGATATAAAGTTTAGTTATTGTGATAAATACTTATTTAGCACTGGAGCAGATTATTAACTTAAAGTTTGGAGCATGCCTGAAACTCCAAATGAGTTTATTGAAGAGGAAGATAGCGAAAAACTAGCACTTACTAATACAATTAGTCATCCCAGTTATGTTTATTAAGTTTGTTAGGTTCATATTAATTCCTGGTAATTTTTATTATTACTATTATTATTACTAGAATTATTAAATATTATTATTTTATTACTATTATTATTATTATGAATGTGAGTAAATTAAATACATAGATATTTGATCGCCTCATGCTGTTTTGATAAAAAAGTGCGTATTTATGAATTAGAGCCAGAACGAGAAATGCATTTCAATGTAGTTGAATTATACATTACAGAATAAATTAACAAATTCGATAATTTCAACAATATTTTATTACATAGGTACCCAAACTGTTTATAATTCGATGAACAGAATAAACTCTACATAGGAGATTCATTAGGATGTCTGCACATATTTATCCTCAAAATCCGAGAAATAACCAACGATATTGATCTCAATCTTAATAATAATATCTAAAATAACTCCAATTTCCACATCGAATATAATCGAATCTACATTTTAAAAATAACTAATTAAAATGAAGCAATAAATAATATTAGACTTTTCAAAACTGAAATTTATTTATCTTGCAGAGACAACACTGTTAAACGATTAATTCTAGATAAACAAAACAAGAATGATTATAGACTTTATTAATAATATTAATGCAAAACAAAGAATTGCAATATTTATTGTAAATTGTCTTTTGATGGGTAATATATGCTAGTAGGAGGTAATGATGGACAAATCATCATGTATGATACTTTATTGAACTAGGAAAAGGAAATATAAAATCTTGATGTTAAATTCAAAGGCACTATCATGGATGTTGATTTTAACTCTAAGTTTAATATAATTGCTGTATCTGGTTATGGTAAATAGTTTCCTATTATTGTTGCAGGCTTTAACACTGCATAAAATCATAGTCATGATAATCAAAATAATTATATTTAAATTGATGAAATTCCACCAGAAGATTATAATCATAATAAAACAGTTAATTTTAATTATAATAATAATAATAGTAATGATAGAAAAGTTACCTTCAATCCTTAGCTCACAAATAATAATTTTACTAATAATTAATAGAATCTCTTTGACCAAACTAATCCCATCACCAATATTAATAGAGCCGAAAATTCCTTCAATGTGTTTGGAGCTACTGATAATCTTTAAAATACAGGATTCAATAGATTTATTAATAATAATAATTTCAATGATAATAATAATTATTGATATATAAAATTATTTATATCAAAATATATCAGTAAGGTCTATTTAAATTTTGATTTGCTACGTTTTTAAATATGTTGCTATTGTTGCTCTCTAGTTTTTATTAATCTTTTTCAAATTTTTTTATTAAATAAGGATTCTATATATTAAATGGGACCGGATTTACAATCGGGTTATGATTAAAGTTCATTATGTTATTAGTCTTTTTTTAGCTGTTATTTATGTTATTTTATTATTCATATTATTGTGATTAAAAATCATTATAGTTTTTGTCATAAAATATATTTTATTCTTCATATAGCTTATTTTAGTTGAGATTCATATTATGTCTTTTTAGATCTACACTTTAGCTGCTTTTCATATTGTGATGAATTTGTTGATTACTCAGTGCTCCTATCTAAGGACTGTATCCAGATTAGATTCCATTATGAGCATTATTATTCTTTGATTTAGCACCCTTTTATATTTATTATTAATATATTAATATTTGGTAATTTTTTATTTATAGTAATTTAATATACAATTATTTCTTGATTGGAAAATCCCTTTTATTATTTTTTTTAATCATTTTTTTCTTACTCTTTTAATTTCATTTACTCTTATAAAATTTCTTAATAATTTTTTTTTTAGTTAATTTATTGGTTTTTTTATTAATTTAAAAATTATTAATAAGAATCCATATCTTGTAATCTTTAGTCTATTTACATTTTCAAGTTTACTTTATCTAGAGCTTTAATACTTTCTTTATATTCAATCTAATTTTAAATGGCATTTAAATTATTTTTTTTATTCTCTAAAGCTTATTAGCTTTTTTACTGCTAGATCATCTTTTATTGTAATTAATAGTTTTAAACATTATTTTCAATAAATTAATTAATTTATTAATTTCTATTTATTTAATCTCTAAGAACTTATTATTAATATCCATATTAATTTTATTTCTAAATATGATCACACTATTAATAGAAATTATCATAATTTTATTTTCTTATTTGATCTTTTTAATGATTAAGTTACATTTATTCTTTATATTATAAGTCTTCATATTCTTATTATTATTTCTATTAATTTTTTTTCATTTAAAAGTGATTTAATTATTACTAAATTTCTTATTTGAGTATTTATTATTATTGCTGCTTTTAGAACTACTATTATTACAAATAGGATAGATTATTCTGATTTATTTAATTATCAATTTATAAATCAAATTTTTTGTTTATTTCTTAATGTTCTTTCTTTTTTTCTAAAAGCTAATCATTTTCTTTTATTAATTATTATTAAATATTTTTTTTATTTTCTTTATTATATTTTTAATCTAATAATTATTGTTATTACAATTAAATTTATTTTTAATAGTCCTATTACTTTTCGTTTATTTCTTATTATTTTTTCTACATGTTATGAAGTTACCTTTATTCGTATTCTTAATTAACATCATATTATTTTAAATTTTTAATTTGTCTAAGATTATTACTTATTTGATCATTATTTTCTCTAGATTATAAATCTTATTCATATAAGTTATTTTTTAGAAATTATTTTTTATCTTCTTGAGGAATATTGTGATTCAATATATGTTACATTTAATTTATATATTTATAAAACTTTTAAGTATTATAATATTTATAGTATAAATAAATTAAAATAAAAATATATGTAATTAAATTAATTTAATAATAAGTTAAATAACTTTCAGATATTTAATGCAAACTTATAATTTATTATAAATTATCTTATTATTAATTATTATATAATATTTATGAAAAAAAAATAAAATTTCTAACAAATATAAAAATCTTTAAGTAAAAATCCAATATAATGTCAAGAAAAGTTGCCTATAATAAAAAAAAGAGAGGAAATAAAATTAAATTATAAAAGTAATAATAAAATTTAGAATTTTGTTATAAATAACTAAATTAAAAAAATACAAAATAATTTAATAAATGACATTTAAAAAAACATATATTAAATTAATTTGAATGATTTATAAAAAACAAAAAAAGAAAGATTTGTTTTAATGCCATTAAAAGTTACTTTAAAATTGGAAACATAAAACAATAAAATATTAAATCAAAATAATTTAATTTAAAATATTATAAACAAAGAAACAGTAAATAAATGGAACAATAATTTTATAATTAATAAAACTGAAATAAATAATTAAGATATCTAAATTAACAAATAATTTATTTAAAATATTGAACAAATTTAATTATAATAAACTAAAAAAATAATGTCTAAAGTTTACTAAACAAATACTAATACAACAAATACTAACAATAAGGTAAATTTATGAAATATTTTAATATATTTTATATTTTAATTTATTATTAGTCATCAAATCAATGTTCTTAAAAACTTGCTATATCACTTGATGATAATAATTTAACCAAGTTAAAAAAAAATCAATTAAATAAACTTTTTTAATCTTACCAATATAAATTAAAAAAAAATTATTAATTAGATTAATCTTTAAAATAATCTGAATAAATATAAAATAATATTAATGAATTTATTGATTTGTCAACTGAAAAGAGTATAGAAGAAATAAATTAAAATTGTGAAAAAGTTTAAGTATTATTTCAATAAAAGAATTCTACAATTATAAAAACATTTGATTTTATTATTGCAAAAACAGTAGTCATCAAATAAATTGATAAAATTTAATTTTAATTGTATAAATAGAAATTTTCCCAATTTAATGTATCTATTAAATTAACAATATTATTAGAATGAAGTTAATAGAATTAAAAACTTAAATCATAATAACATTATATAATATTATGGATGTTAAATTTAAAACAATAAATTAAACATATATTTAGAGTATATGGATGAAGGAAATATTTTATAATTTTATTGAAAATATTTAAATTCCAATGAAAATACAGTTAAAATATTTATCAAATAAATATTATTAGGCATGTAATATTTACATTAGTAAGAAATTTGTCATAAAAACATAAAGTCAAATAACATATTAATAAATTCAAAAGGATAAGTAAAGTTAACAGATTTATTTTAAAATAAACAAATTTAATTCTTGAATGATTCTGAATTGTATTATATAGCTCCTGAAGTAATTGAAAGCAAAAAGTATTCAGAAAAATCAGATGTTTATGCTTTTGGGTCAGTCTTATTAGAATTATTTTTACAAAAGGAATAAGATAATTTCTAATAATTGTTAGAAATTTAGTAAATTATAAAAAAAGCCAAAAATTTTGCTAAAATTTAAATATTTGATCAATAAGATATAGATTAGTAATTAATATTTATTATGTATTAATCATTATAAATTAAACCAAATAAAAGACCTACAGTAACTTAAATACTTTAAAATCCGTTTTTCATAAATATCGATAAAATTTGAATATTATTAAAAATAATAATTATTGTTTATATATTATTTATTAAAGTATAAAATAAACTATATTAAATACTTTTATAATAATATTCAACGAAAAAAAACTGTGATTCTAAAGATGGATGGTAAGTTGACTATTCAAGAGGCAAATGCCAATGTGAAAAAAAAATTCCAGTACATTTATGATTTAAATTTTTATGTTTAATAAATAAATAAATATATAATTTATATATATTCATTTTCTTATAAATTAAATTTTTCAAACCCATAATTTAATATTTATAATTATTAAACTTCCTTGCTTGAACAAAATTTAATTGAGTTTTTTTTTTCAATCTTATAATTTTTAAAATAAAATTGAAACAAAAACAAAATAAACATACTAAAGCATTTTCTATTATAATAAATTCTCAAGCAATAATATGATCTCTATTTCTAATCAAAATATTTATTAAATTATAATAATAATAATAATAATAATAATAATATTATATTTTATTATAAATATATAAAATATTTATTATAAAATAATTTTTCTATATTGAAATTAATATCTATATTAAATAACTTTTTAATTAGAAATAAGAAATATCTAAATTAATTATAATAAATAAGATAAATGAATAAAATAATTTTGTTAGTCCTTTGCATGATAGTTGTCTAAGTAT
>Ga0315908_10000470_pt1 | contig 31931 bp, 26 predicted proteins | sample LakEriMetagenome_12_FD_203520 | JGI IMG/M metagenome (GOLD analysis project Ga0315908, IMG submission 203520) | Freshwater fungal communities from buoy surface, Lake Erie, Ohio, United States - Buoy 4 MA124 | ecosystem: Environmental > Aquatic > Freshwater > Lake > Lake biofilm | place: USA...
CCCGAAAAGGATACCTTCTCAATCGTTGGACTCGGTGCATTGAAAAACTGGGAATAGAGCACATATGAACCATAGCAAATTAAACCCGTCACAAAAATCCACTCTGCTGTTTCCTTCCCTTTCAATGGAATTTTAATGCGATGCAATAGTGTAACGGCCAGCACAGCATAAAACATTTCAATGATGACCGCTCCCAATGCAAACCAAAGTGCAGATTGAACAGAGTCGAATGCAGATACCTGGAGTGTTGTCATGTTGAGCGTCCCCGGAGCCATTGACCCGAAAAAGCTGATGGCCAAACCGGCAAGAAATAACTTTAGATTTTTGGTCATCACTTATTACCCCACATCTATTTGAACAGGAATTAATTAGGCACCTTAACCACGTACAAATCTCGCTCTCCTTTACCCTTCAGGTAAACCGAACCGAGTGCTTCAAATTGAAACTGCTCAGCCGAGAGCAACGATTTAGTTTCCTCTGTAATAGCCACGCACATTGGTCGACCATTCGATTCAACGCGTGCTGCAATATTTACATTATCGCCCATCACATCAAACTGAAAACGTGATTTCCCTACAACACCGGAAATTATTTCACCAGAGTGAATTCCAATACGGCACTTCCATTCTATCGAAGAGTTACTGTTTTTTTCTTGAAGATAGCTTACCAAGGCCAGACCAAATTTTACCAAGTCTGTTGCATGGGCATTATTATTCGAACCAATTCCCGCGACAGCCATGTACGCGTCACCAATCGTTTTGATACGCGCAACATTATGAATCACCGCTAAATCGTCATATGCCGTAAAAATCTCTGTCAATTCATGAATTAACTCATGTGGCGTCAATCGTGAACTAATGGTCGTAAATCCTACTAAATCACAGAACAACACGCTCGCATTTGAATGTGTTTCTGGAGCATAGTTCCCTTTTTCAATCAATGCTTCAATCACATTATCAGGGAGAAGAACACGCAATAAATCATCTGCACGACGTCGTTCAACTTGTAGATCAAGATGTGTTCGGATTCTAGCCATGACCACATCCGCATTGAAAGGCTTTGTGATAAAATCCGCTCCGCCTGCTTTAAATCCTTTGGTCTCATCAGAGGATTCGTTCAACGCCGTTAAAAAGATGACTGGAATCTTAGCTGTGGAAGAATTGGCTTTGATTTGTTTACATACCTCATAACCGTCCACATCGGGCATCATGATATCGAGTAATATTAGATCAATTGACGGGTCCGCTTCGAGAATCTCCAAGGCTTTCGCTCCATTCTTTGCCACTTTCACTTTATACTTGTCGCGCAACAAGGCAGAAAGTACCTGTAAGTTCTCTACTGAATCATCCACAACGAGGATGGTATCCAAATGATCTGATTGATAAAAAAAATTATCCATTGAAGTTAATAAATACAAGGTGTGAAAATACACTTTTAGCTAGGTCAATTCGCTATTTTCTATCTCTTTTTTTCTAATTTTACTCCGCTGAACGAAAAGCACTTGATTTACACTGCTAAAACGCACCACATGAGCGCAAACATTATTATACCTGTAGACTTCACAAAGGCAGCTGAGAAAGCCGCAGAATTTGCGATTGGATTGAATTCAAAACTAAATGCCAAATTAACATTCTTACACATCGTTGAGAATGATGAAGATCGTCAAACTGCAATACCATCACTTTCCTCTTTTGTTGCCAAACTATCATTGGGTGAGATGGAAACAGAACAAGTAGTGATGAAAGGGAATTTTTTAGAAGATATTGGTAAAATCGCGGATGCCTCGAATGCGGACTTGGTTGTAATGGGTACTCATGGTGAACGGGGAATGCAAAAAGTATTTGGCAGTTATGCATTAAGGGTGGTGGAAAGCTCAAAAAGACCGCTGTTCATCGTTCAAGAAGAATCAGAATTCAAGGATATAAAAACAATTATTCAAACTGTTGACTTAGAAAAGGAAAGTGTTCAGATTGTTCGATACGCTGCAGCATTGGCAACGCGTTTCAACGCGAAAGTTCTTCTCGTCGGAGGTAAACATGAGGATAGTGATTTTAAAGCTAAAGTCAACTCAAATATGCTTTTCTGTATCGATCAATTAAAAGATCAAGGAATTGATTTTGAATTCCACTTCTTAGAGAGAAAAAACTTTGACGATAATTTAATTGACTTTTGCAAAGAAAAAAACGGTGATTTGCTTGCTGCAACACATTACCAGAATACCTTCTATGCATTTTCTGACAAATTTGTGCAGCACTTAATCATGAACAGATTGCACATACCAATAATTACGGTTGAAAGCACTCAAACAACCAAAACTGGTCAATTTGGAGCTATGTTCGGATAGGACTTTTTAATCCTATTTTAGATGACTTTTGGGTTTGCAAATAGCTTAACGTCACTTCCTGTGATTTTCTCCCCACAAAGAATCACAAGGCGTTCAACGATATTGCGAAGTTCACGAATGTTTCCAGACCAATCTGTTTGTTGAAGCGCAACTAATGCGTCATCTGTAAATGATTTTCTCGCTACCCCATGTTCGGCACAAACCATCGTTAAAAAATGTTCAGCCAAAACAGGTATATCATCTCGTCGCTCGTTCAAAGAGGGAACATGAATGAGAATAACGGCCAAACGGTGGTATAAATCCTCTCTAAATCTTCCCTCTGCGATTTCTTTGCGAAGATCCTTATTTGTTGCGGCCAATACACGACAATCGACCTTCACATCGCGCTCTCCTCCAACACGTTGAATTACATTTTCTTGTAAGGCACGCAATACTTTTGCTTGGGCGCTTGCGGACATATCTCCGATTTCATCCAAAAATAAGGTACCACCAGAAGCAAGTTCAAATTTCCCTTTCTTATCTTTAACTGCCGAAGTGAAGGCGCCTTTTTCGTGTCCAAACAATTCACTTTCAATTAACTCAGATGGAATTGCCGCACAATTGACCTCAATAAATGGCATTTTTCGACGGTTTGAATTGTCGTGAAGAGAGCGCGCAACAAGTTCCTTTCCTGTGCCATTTTCACCTGTAATCAAAACGCGTGCATCCGATGGCGCCACCTTCTCAATCATCTCTTTAATATGAATGATTCCCTCTGTTTCCCCGATGATTGAGCTTCCTTTGAATCGCTTCACTGTCGTCTTCAGCTGGTTGGTCTCCTCCACTAAAGAATTTTTATCTTTTGCATTTCGAATGGTCACCAATATACGATTCAGGTCTAAGGGTTTTTCGATAAAATCAAAGGCTCCTTTCTTGATTGCTTGAACTGCAGTATCAATATTGCCATGACCACTGATCATGATCAAAGGAGTTTCAACCTTCGACTTCAGTAATTCATCCAAAACCTCCATTCCATCCATCAAAGGCATTTTAATGTCACAGAAAATAATTTCGTAGACTCCAGACTTTGCTTTATCTACTCCTTCCTTTCCATTTTCAGCCTCATCAATTTCAAAACCTTCAAATTCGAGAATTTCTCTTAATGCTCTGCGTATCGCACGTTCGTCATCAATGATTAGGATTTTTGCCATGGGATTAAAATTTTGGTAAAGATAGGAATGATGTGGTAATGTTGCGGCTGTCTGTTGAGTGGTAAAGTGATTATTCAAAAATAACCCCCTCCTTCAACGAATAAGGTGAGATAAAAATCCTGGTTGCAGGAATCTTCCTCAAAACCCATCGTGTTTTTACTGCTGCAATGGGAGCCATTTTTTTTCGAATCGGAATAATCCATTCATTTTGATCTCGCTCCTCCTGAGTTGAAGAAATTATCTGCTCCAGAATATCACGTAGATGATCAATTGAAATCTCCACAGCCTTATTTTTCTGCGGGAACGACTCATTATGAATTAACTCATAGAAAGTTTCAAAACTTCCAGAAGCACCAATCAGCACATTTTCTTTTCGGTTGTCAAAAAAGGTTGCCGCATGACCATCAAGCCATTGTTCAATTTTTAGGACGTCGGATTCATTCAGAGGATCTGATAGTTCAAATAGCTGAAATATCCTCGACACACCAATGTTCATGCTGATTACTTCTTGAATCCCCGATTGATCTGCAGATATAAACTCAGTACTTCCTCCACCAATGTCCATAATTAAAGCATGCTCGTCGAATTCATGGGACGCAGCAATACCTTTATGAATCAGCTCAGCTTCGCGAGAACCACTAACAATTTCTATCTCAATTCCTGCTTCACACCTTACGCTATTCAAAAAATCAGCAGCATTTTTCGCATCTCGAAGAGCAGAAGTTCCAATAGCTTTGATGCAGGATACCTTATAATTTTCACATACACCTTTAAAACGTTTCAAGGCATTTAAAGCCCGCTCAAATGCCTCAGGTGAAATCATTTGAGCATTGATCCCCCCCATGCCTAAAGCAACACCTTCCTTCTCATTGTGCAACACATGAATTTTACTTTCGAGGATTTCAACAATGAGAAGATTAAAGGTATTCGTACCGAGATCTATGACTGCTTTTCTCATGCTACATGCGTTTCAACCAACGGATCAATAATCCGAAGCGTAGACGATGTCCGAACTGCAAGATTCCATTTTTGTATAATCTACCAGCGAGAGCCAAGACACCAGCAGCACTGAGTATGAGAATAATGAGTGACATCCAAATTTCATAGGCATGACCTGGTTCGTACCCCAAGGATAATTTCACCATAACGACTACGGGCGACGTAAATGGTAAATAATGGAAAAGAGAAGCTAGTCCACTTTCTGGGTTTTCCAATGAATAATATCCAGCATATAAAGCAAAACAAAGCAAGAAAATCAGTGGCAAAACGAATTGTTGTCCATCACTTTCAGAACCTGAAGTAGCACCAATAGCAGCAAACAAAGCACCATAGAACAGGTAGCCTACCACGAAGAACAAGATAAAATAGAAGGTCATTGTTCCAAAACGAATACGTTCATAAACAAGATCGACAAATTGATTGTATTCCTTGGCAGCAAAGAACTGATCTGATGCATGCTCACCCACCGCTACCACATGACTTGGGTCAAACAAATCGGGGAACACAAAGTTTCGCATGAGCACTAGACCTATCGCAACAAAAAACATCCAAACCGCAAATTGAATAAATGCGGCAATTCCAATGCCTACAATTTTCCCAATCATGAGTTGGTTAGGGTGAACAGTAGCCAATAGGACTTCAACAATTCGGTTACTCTTTTCACGTGTAACACTGCGAAGTATGGTCATCCCAAAAAGGAAGATAAAGGCAAAAATGAGTGTTCCATAAAAAAGTCCTACCCAACCGCGTAAATCAGATGCTTCATCCATTGGATCATATACGTTTCTAAAAGCCATATTCAGTGGCTGCTTTACCTTTCTAAAATCACGTATCGACAAATCCGTAAATTGCGACACCATGACCTCCTCAATTCTTCGCTCTACTTGGTAGCGAATCTGGGTTTGCATGCGTAGAGAAGGATTTTCTCGATAGAAAACAAACGATAACTTATTGGAAAGGATCTTTTCATTTATTTCTATCAAAGCATCAAATTCGCGATATCGTTTGGCATCGCGAAATTCATTCATTTCCACGTAGGTATTGGCAAAGGAATACGTCACATCTGGGTTTTCATTAACCAGAATTTTGTTATCCATTATTCCTGTCGGGTCTGCAATCAGCACATTCCACTTTTGCTGTCCTTCACCGCCAAATACGAATAGAAAATAAATTAAGACAAGAATCAATACTGGTCCACCCAACATCATACCTACAAACGATCGAGAACCCAAACGTTCCCTCAATTCGCGCATTGCAATCAACCAACTATTACGCATGAGTTCCTTCGGATTTAGGGGTAACTAATTCAATAAAAATATCCTGCATCGAGGGCAACACTTCCCAAACTGCTTCGATGCGAACTTGTCCCATCATAGCGCGAAGTAAATCATCAAAATTTGTTTCGCCACGGGTTTTTAAACGCGCAACAAAACGATCTTCACCTAAAATTTCTTTATCTACAAGTTCAAAATTGGTCCATAGCGCATTGACAAAGGCAATCATTGAACCACTAAACTTAATTGCTATTTCACCTGTTTTTCTAGACTCTCGAATATCAGATACGGTACCTTCAAGAATTTTTTTGGAATGATCGATAAGTGCCACACGGTCGCAAATCTCCTCTACACTTTTCATGTTGTGGGTAGAGAGGATAATCATTTTTCCTTTTGCGCGCATTTCAACGATTTCCTGCTTGATTAATTCCACATTTACGGGATCAAATCCACTAAGTGGCTCATCCAAAATGAGGATTTTTGGTTCATGCAATACAGTGCAAATGAACTGTACCTTTTGCGCCATACCTTTCGACAACTCTTCAATACGCTTTCTTCTCCAATCACCAATAGCAAACTTTTCTAGCCAATGGTCAAGCTGCATTTTAACATCTCTTTTGGCAATACCACGCAGTTGTCCTAAAAACAAGGCGTGATCTTCAACCGTCATGGATTTGTACAACCCTCTCTCTTCGGGAAGGTACCCCACCATGGAAAGATGCTTTTGCGTCATGAGGTCACCATTGATACGGACAACCCCGCGATCAGCTTCAATAATTCTATTGATGACTCTAATAAGTGTGGTTTTTCCCGCTCCATTGGGGCCGAGTAGGCCAAAGATTTCACCTTCACGCACAGTCATAGAAACATCTTCTAGAGCTGTTTTACGAAAAAAGGATTTTGAGATGTGCTGTACTTCTAGCATTCAATGTGATTTCGAACTTAAAGCTATCTTTTTTTTCTTAAGTACGAAAGTCCCACATTGAATAAAACGATAAACCGAAATGAAATTTATTGGGAATCTAGAAGTTTAGACCGCAGATTTTTCCATTTATACAGTTTATAGAATGCAAAGCAAATGAGTGGCTGAAGTATCAGCATCGTTGCAATGACATCCCAACCGAATGTTGGCTTTGCATGATCAATCCACAACGCGTCCGTTTGAAAAGCCTGCCACTCATTGGTCAAAATAAGGGCAGCAAAAATATTGTTTGCGGCATGGTAGCCCATTGAAAGTTCGAGTCCATCATCCATCAACACAATAAAACCGAGAAAAATTCCTGTCATGATGTAATAACTCATAACCCCATAGCCTAGTGTCTCTACCTCAGGATTCGCTGCGTGCATCAACCCGAATAGTATACCAGTTAGCACTACACTGATCCATCCTCGGCGATTTTTATGCCCAAAGGCTTGAAATAGATAACCTCTGAACAAAACTTCTTCAGCAGTTGTCTGAATGGGAATGAGCAAAAAAGAGATCAACACAAGTGGAATAATTGTCGAAGGATTCATGTTCCACTCTATCTTATTGTTGTCAACCATCATAACCGCAAGAAGCACAGCCATCACCGCCGCCCAAATACCTGCAGCCGTGAAAAATCGTTTCCAATCGAACCTTGCTCTCGACGTAAAAAGTGATACAATCGATCGTTTGTGTATAAACCGATTACTCAATACAAGCGTGAGTAGTACCAAAACAAAGGGAAACAAGAGGTAACAAAGAATCGTGTTTTCACCTAGAAGGGCTGTCCAATCTGACATTGAACCAGCTAGTGCACCCTCTCCTCCGCCATTGGCAATCGACAAGTGGACAATCAAAGGAATAGAGCCAAGTACAGCGTAGCAAAGTACCACTATACACAAGGTTAGAATATATCCTGAAACACGGCTATTGCCTTGGTCTGCACTAGTAAGAAAGGACATCTCTAAGAACTAAACATATCTTTCATTCGATCAAAAAAGCTTTTGTCGTTTTTGTCAGGCCGTGGTTTGAAATTTTCACTTTCACGCAGCTTTTCCAACATTTCACGCTCCTCTTTGGACACTTTTTTTGGTGTCCAAACATTAATGTGCACGAATAAGTCTCCGTGTCCGTAACGCTGCAGAATAGGCAGCCCTTTTCCTTTCAATCGAAGTACTTTACCGCTTTGCGTTCCCGGATCAATTTTGATTTTCGCTTTCCCATTTACAGTAGGAATCTCAATTGATTCTCCAAGCACAGCATCAACAAAATTGATATGTGCCTCGTAGTGGAGATTTTCACTATCCCTCTTCAATTCAGCGTGCTCCACTTCCTCGATTTGTACGATCAAGTCACCAGGTACACCATTGAATGGTCCTGCATTTCCTTTTCCTGTAACACTCAATTGCATTCCCTCCTCAACACCCGCTGGTATATCTATTTCAATAACCTCCTCTTGTCTTTTTAATCCTTGTGCATCGGAATCAGAAGGACGTTGGTCGATCATTTTTCCTGCGCCTTGACACACATTGCATGTGGTTTGTGTTTGCATGGCACCCAAAAATGTTTGCGCTACACGTGTAATTCGACCACTTCCGCCGCACGTTTGACAATTTTTATAGGTCACACCATCGGCATTGACTAGCTTGTTTACCTTGATTTTCTTACGAACACCTTCAGCGATTTCTTCGAGAGTAAGTTTCATCTTCACACGAAGATTGGTCCCGCGAACGACGCGACTACCTCCTCCACGGCTTCCGCCAAAACTACCTCCTCCGAATGCACCTCCGAATATATCCCCAAATTGAGAGAAGATGTCATCCATGTTCATTCCACCACCACCGAAGCCTTGTCCATTCATTCCGGCGTGTCCAAAACGATCGTATTGCGCTCTTTTTTGCGAATCACTCAGCACCTCATAGGCTTCAGCAGCCTCCTTAAATTTTTCTTCTGCACTTGCATCATCTGGATTTTTATCCGGATGGTATGCAATCGCTAATTTGCGGTAGGCCTTTTTTATTTCGGCCTCATCAGCGCTTTTTGAAACCCCTAAAACTTCGTAATAATCTCTTTTCTGACTCATTCTTTAATATTACTGTCCAACCAACACTTGTGCGAAACGAATCACCTTTTCATTGAGGTAATAACCCTTTCGTATATCCTCAATCACTTTACCCTTTTCATCATCCGATGGGGCCGGGATATTCGCAATAGCTTCATGAAGGTCACTATCAAACTTTTCACCCTTTGCTTCCATCACCTTCAATCCTTTTGACGCTAAAAGTGATAGGGTTTTTGCATGAATCAATTTAAACCCTTCCTTAACACTCTCGATGTTATCTGCATTTTCGTTGTTCGCAATTGCGCGTTCAAAGTCATCTAAAATCGGAAGTAAATCACGTAACAGTTGTGCGTTGGCGTTGTCAATGGTATCCAAATGCTCTTTTCTCGAACGTTTTTTAAAATTATCAAAGTCCGCATGAAGGCGCAAAAAACGCTCATTCAATTCAAGAAATTTATCTTCACTAGTCTGTTCAGCGGGCTCATTAGCTACCTCTTCATTTGACGTTTCGGTTTGCGCATTCAACTCATTTTCGTGTTCATTTTCAACACTCTTTCCCTCTTCATTTGGATTTTTATCATCTACCATAACACATTATTTTTGAACTCGCGGCTTTGGTCAAAGATACTGCCAATCCATATATTCGGACATGATGTCAGTATTTTTATCAAAAGGGTGAAAAGTTGACATTTTGAAACGAAAAAATATGCCTTCAGAATCATTACATTTGTTGTTACCAAAATTTAAAGATTGAAAGTTCTAAAACCTATACATGTACTTCTTTTTGTTACGGGAGTCTTGGTATTGCTGTCGCCAATTGTCATTTTTATACCTGAAGATGGCTGGAATATTTTCGGGTATAAATTGCAGTTCATGACAAAAACTGAGTTTTTTCAACCGGTAGAGCAAGAGAAAAAGGACATCAGTAAACTTGTTGCAAAAGTGGATACATCAGGAATTGAAGATCCTTTGCTTCAGCACAAAAATGGTTCTGATGGTACATTTGGTGCGCCCAATGGTGGGAAACTTTCTACGGAATCAACCACCTCACTTGTTGTGAATGATGCGGTGCTGAAAAATTTACATAGTTTCTTCCAAAAAATGCAAAATGCCGCGACCGACAAAAAGAAGATTCACATATTCCATTATGGTGATTCTCAGATTGAAGGTGACCGAATGACGGCTTATATTCGTCAGCGCATACAGAATCAATTTGGCGGCATTGGTCCTGGGTTGATTCCTGCAATGAATGTTTATGCAACAAATACCTTCAAGCAAAGTTACTCTCCAAATTTTGTTCGTTACACCTGCTTTGGAGGTGATAAACTGAAAAGTAAAAAATATGGCGCTTTGGGATCTGCAGCGCGATTTACACCTGAGCTTGATAGTTCAGGTATGAATAACAAAACAAGCATTGAAGAAGGTTGGATAGAAATTGAACCCAACAAAAATGCGTATTCTCGTTCCAAAGAGTACAACAATGTTAAAATGTACTACAACAGTTGCTTGAAGCCTTGTGGTTTGAAGGTATATCAAAATGGTAGTTTAATCCATGAAGACAGTTTAAAAACAGATGGAAAGTTTCACAGTGTTGACTTATCCTTTTCTGCTACTCCGGGTAAATTAAAGTTTGTATTTTCTTCAACGGTAAGTCCAAACATTTGTGGTTTTTCGTTGGAAGGCGATTTTGGGATACAAGTCACCAACGTGGGTATGCGAGGTTCGAGCGGGACGATTTTTGGCTACATGGATCAGAGCTTGACCTCCCAGATGTACAATGACTTAAACACCGAGTTGATTATCATGCAGTTTGGGGGAAATTCAGTACCGTCGTTCAAGGACTCAAGTTCAGTGCGCAATTTCACAAGAAACTTTAAGGGACAGTTGAATACGATACATAAATTAAGGCCATCCGCAGCAATCATTGTAATAGGCCCAAGCGACATGTCAAGGCTAGACAAGGGTGTTTATGAAACGTATCCGCTACTTCCTTACTGTGTAGAACAAATGAAAAAAATAAGCCTTGAGGTAGGAGCTGGATATTGGGATTTGTTTAGTGCGATGGGAGGTAAAAATTCAATGCCTTCATGGGTAGAACAAGGATTAGCTGGGAAGGATTACATTCACTTCAGCAATGGAGGTGCAAGTTATGCCTCACAAATGTTCTTTGATGCATTCGCAGCAGAATTTGCAAAATGGCAAGAAAAAAAGAAATAAAACATTGACCTTGAGGACGCTGCTCACCCTTTTATTCGTAGTAACTGGATTTCACTTTCTGCTTAGTCAGAAGGATGAGCCATTGAGCAACTATTGTTTTCCTGATTTTCAGGAAATCGATTCAAACGAGATTGCAAAATATTCATTCATAGACCCCTCCGTCAATCATTTTAGGTTCTATTCTGACGACAGTCAGAATTGGGAGTTACTTGCGAAACGATTGGATTCATTGATACAATTTAAGCAAGGAAAATTGCACTTCTATCACATCGGTGGTTCGCATTTACAGGCAGACATCTATACACATGACATTCGGACATTTTTACAAAGTAACTGGGAGGGAATTCCGGGAGAGCGAGGGATGGTATTTCCTTTCAAATTGGCAAATACAAACAATCCTTCTAACTACGAATTCACTTCACCCAATACATGGAAGGCATACCGCAGTGTGACAACAAATCCTTCGACTATCGACTATGGCGTGATGGGTGCGGCAATTACGTGTAACGACTCCTTAATCAAATTGTTCTTTCGTCACAACCGAAGTAGCGTTCAACCGCCTTTTCGAACAGTACGCATCCTACACAACAAAGGAGAGCTTCCCTTCGATATTCATTTTGGAGGGGATGAAATTTTAGTTGAATCCATTATTCAAAATCCAAGTTTGGGTTATTCGGAGATCACTTTTTCGGACCCCATCGATGTTTTGGATGTTCAATTTTCTCGAAAAAATCAACTTCCACTCGAACTAGAGATTTATGGATTTCAATTTTTGAATGATCTACCTGGTATTTCATACACGTCCATAGGAGTCAATGGTGCCGGCTTATACACCTACTTGGGATGTAGAAATTTCGAAGAACAGTTAGCAATATACCCGCCAGATTTCTTTGCTTTTTCGGTCGGAACGAACGATGGAAACGTGCCTTACGATCAATTCAATCCACAAGTATACAAGCGGAACCTTGAAAAGATGATTGAAAAGGTATTGCGTGTCAATCCAAAATGTGCCATCCTGTTGACTGTCCCAAATGACTCTTATTACCACCAGCGCTATTTAAATCGGAACATTGCGCGTGAACGTGACATGATTATAGAACTCGCGGAAAAATACCATGCTGCGGTCTGGGATTTTTATGGGATAATGGGGGAGTTGGGCTCCTCAAAACTATGGAAAAACCGAGGATTGATGCAAGCCGACATGGTACACTTCACGAGTCCAGGATACCATTTAAAAGGAGCCTTGTTTACGGATTCATTTCTGAAATTTCTCCGACAAATGCACGAACGTACAACACACATACAATAAACGGATTACATGGAACGACTTTGGCAAATATTCTCCTTCAATGAAAAAGAACCGCTGATTTTTACCCAGCTTGACTTTTGGCTTTTCTTTTTGGCGGTGATGATCATCTTTTCGATGATTCACAAACATTTTTTGGTACGAAGTATTTTTCTTACTGCGGTTTCCATTTTCTTCTATTTCAAGACATCAGGACTGTTTGTCATTCTGTTATGTATCAGCCTCGTTGGAAACTACTTCTTCGGTAAATGGGCGCACGACGCGCAACGGGAGCGATCGAAGAAATGGATTATTGGTGTAGGTGCTTTTCTGAATCTCGCGGTCCTCGCCTACTTCAAGTATTCGTATTTCTTCACTGACTCCTTCAATGAGATGTTCCATACCGACTTCAAGGTATTCAATCACCTCGCGTATATGGGTAATAGTTTCTTTGGGGAAGGAAGTTTCAATGTCGATAAAATCATCCTTCCGGTTGGTGTGTCTTTCTTTACCTTTCAAAGTATATCCTATTTTATCGACATCTACCGAAAGGAAATTGAGCCTGTTAAGAACTTCTTCGACTATACCTTTTTTGTGACCTATTTTCCGCAGCTGGTCGCTGGCCCCATCGTTCGTGCGCGTGATTTCATTCCTCAAATTCGTCAACCTTTTGCTCTTGACAAAGATGCATTCAGTTGGTCCATAATTCAGATTGTCAAAGGTTTGATTAAAAAGATTGTGTTGGCCGATTACATCGCCGTGCACTTCATTGATAAGATAGTGGATGCACCGGAAGCCTACCCAGGTTTTGTCAGTGTCCTAGCGATGTGGGGCTATTCTTTGCAGATCTACGGAGATTTCTCTGGCTATACCGACATTGCCATTGGGCTTTCCCGCTTGATGGGATTCAATCTTCTCGAGAATTTCCGTTCGCCATACAAGGCCGTAAGCGTCGCTGATTTCTGGAGAAGATGGCACAAATCACTAGGTTCTTGGCTTCGTGACTACTTGTACATCCCTTTGGGTGGAAACAAGACAGGTGGATTTGGAACCTATATCGCAACTGCCATCATCTTTGTTTTTTTAATTTTTATCACCCAATGGTACGAGCTAATTTATGTGTATTTGGGCTTAACGGTCGTATATATTTTAGGCGTACTTTTCATACCTAACTTCAAACAGTATGTTCACCGCGATTTAAACTTGTTGATTACCATGGTCGTTGGTGGCTTGTGGCATGGTGCCAGCGAGAACTTTGTAATTTGGGGAGCGATGAATGGCGCTGCGTTGGTCATTTACAACTATTGGCGTAAAATATCGCCTTATGAAAATTCGAAGTGGTTGGTGGTTCATTTTTGGAAAGTGTTCTTAACCTTCAACTTCATTACCTTTACGCGTATATGGTTTCGATTTGAAGACGAGGGTGCACCCATGGCGATGATCAATCATGTTTGGAATCATTTTGACTTTACCTTCGAAACCTTTGGTTTGGTACTTTGGACCTACCAGAGTGTGTTTTGGGTAATTCTATTCGGATTCATAGTGCATTGGTTACCGGACAATATCAAACTGCTGTGGGAGAAGCTATTCAGTCGATCACCAATACCAGTTCAAGCGCTGGCTGTGGCCATTATTGTAATAATGATGTACCAAGCAGTTTCTGATACCTTTAAGCCATTTGTTTACTTCCAATTTTAATGCGAAGTATCGTCAGTTGCTGCAATATTTTCAGCTAAGAAGATCATTTTTGCACTGAAACCTTCATTAACTGCAGATTTGAATTCCAACCTACCTTTAAAGGAAAAGGTACGTTCCTCAATGCTATTCAATCCGACGCCTTTTCTTAGACCTTTGACATCGATTCCTTGACCGTTATCTTGATATAACGCGGTAAATTTTCCATCGGAAACCGTAATGCTTAATTTACCTTCCGAGGCATTTGCATACTTTAGGGTGTTGTTGGTCAATTCCTGTGCAACACGATAAAAGTTAATGCTGAAACCAGAATCTAGAATAAGCTCCTCTGGGGCTTCGAGAATAAAACGCACGTTTTCTTGCGAATTATTGAGTTTTTCGAAGTAGGAACCTAAGCTTGCACTTAATCCTGAGATTTTCAACTCAGATGGATATAAGTCCCTGCATATTCTTCGAAGATCGTCGATTGCATTTGTCGTTGTTTCCGAAAGTAGTGAAAGATTTGAATTGGATGGGTCCTTCTCAGCTTCATGGCCAAGCAATAGATTCATCACGGTAAGCGTTCCCCCCATGCTATCGTGAAGTTCGCGTGATACGCGCAATTTTTCATTTTCCGCCGATTGAAGGGCCGCACGATTTAGGGCAGCTTTTCGTTCTCTCTTTTCCTTTTTTCGTCTCGCATTAATGATAAAATATGTACCAATACTCATAGCGATAAAGGCGACAAGAATGATGTAAATCCAGTTCTGCAAGCGTAAATTACTTACTTCCGCACGTTTCTTAGAGAGTTTGAGGTCATTGATGAGTTTCGTTCTACGGAGGTCATCATAGCGTTCCTGACTTTCAATTACCGCTTCACTTTGCTCTGCATTTAGTCGCTTTAATTCTTGCTGTGCATACTTTGCGTAATAGTCGCGACTCACTTGGTACTTTCCTTCGTGGTAGTAATAGTCGCTTAGGGTAAGGTTGAGCTCCGGCATCATCTCATATCCTGAAAGCTCTTTTGAATAGAAAGCAATGGCATCGTCTAGGCATTCTTTAGCTCTTTGCCATTGATTTGTTTCAATATAATTTGCCGCTAGGTTATTGTACGTAGAAACTAAATTTTCAAAGTCACCTCGCTCTGTGTATAATTTGGCGCAGTCCAAAAAATACTTTTCAGCCTTTTTAAATTGCTTGAGATTTGAATATGCTACGGCGATATTATTAACAATAGTAACAAATTGTTCACTTTCTTGATTTTTGAGGTACTTCAAGGATCTACTAAACAAATTGATTGCTCTTTTCATGTCCTCGCGGTCACCCTTCCCATAGGCAATTAGTCCTTGTCCATTCAAGGCAGAAGAAATTAGAGAAGAATCCCCGATAGTTAATGCGACATGGTATGATTTCGAAAAATAACGAATGGCATAATTCGTATTCCCTAAAAAAACATGCGCGTTCCCAAGCATTAGAAAAGCTTTTGCTTCTATTTCTTTATCAATTTTTGAAAAGGAGATCACTTGGTGAAGATTATTCACCGCCTCATCAATTTTCTCTTGTATGTAATAAATTATAGCAACCTCAAGAAGTACTTGGGCTTTATATTTGACAGAACCGGTCTTCAGCAAAACTCTTTTCCCGTAGTCAAGAGCTGCTTTGTACTCTCCATTGGCACGTAACACCTTTAATTTTAAGGCATCATACTCACAAAGTTCTTCACAATCATTGGAGAAACAGGATTTTTCGTAACGCTGAATGAGTGCTTCTGTATTGGTATTGAGCTCGAAAGCAGCTTGTATTTCTAAAAGCAGCTTATCGCAAGAACCTTGACTAAATCCTACATGGAAAGAGCTAAGAAATAATACTAAAATTAAGGATCGAATCAATTCGGAATAATAACTTTTACAATATATCGAGGATTGGGTTTTCTATTTGACGTGTTTAATTCCACGAAATCGTAGGTGCCTGATGGAACAGCTGTTGATGTCAACGTAATTACTGAAGGGGATGAACCCGTCGAATCGATGGTTGCATCAATCGAAATTCCTCTAGATGTTCCATCAGTCAAAACACGAGCAGAACCTAATTTTATTTTTTGTGGTATTCCATTAATAGTTAATGTTATTGTTAACGTTCTACCCGACTGGTTTACCCTCAACACAACTGAATCTGACATCGTTTTATTTTTATTAGTTAGTATTTCAAAAATACAATTTACCGCTTGTAAAATCAATCCTAGAGCACATTAATTTTTCATTTTACATGGAAAATTTAGCCTATTTCTTCTATTAAACAACAAAAAACACTTTACATACACAATCATTGGTAAAATCCCTCTTTACGACAACTATCCCTCCCATCAACAATATCTGATCTTGGATTAATTTCATAGTGTGTACTTGTTGATTTTTATCCATTCCCTTTTCGGTATAACTCAATTCAATCCGTTTTTTGATTTTCCGCAGGGATACAAAAACTTCCTTGGTATTTGATGATTTGAGTGTGTGATTAATCAGTTCCTCAACAGTTCTAAAAATGACCAATTGAATGTCTTTTTTACATTCAAAGCCCTCTGCTACAAGGTGAAATTTAACACCCCTGTTCTTTTCATTCGTTCTAGAAATCAATGAATTTATACTTGCAATCCATCCTTTCGTATTGATTTCGGAAGGATATAAAACATCGCTCATTTTTCTAATTTCGTTCACAGCATTTTTTGACGAATGTTTAATTGTTTCAAAAACTTGATTTTCCGGAGATTTATCGTATTCATGGACGGCCATCATATGGATGATTGAAAGTGTAGACTGAAAATCATCATGCAATTCTCTAGAAAAACGCAACTTCTCCTCTTCCCTAGCATTAAAAGCCGCTCTGCTCAATTGCTGAGCACGAAGTTTTCGTGCTTTTTTATTCCAAATGAACACCAATAATGAAAACGTGATGATGACAACAGCAGACCAAAGACCTAACAAGAGTAAATTATTTTGAAGCTTCAATTGATAGCCACGTTCAGCATTGTTCGCAATACGCAGCTCTACCAAATTATTTTCCTTCAACTTCACATCGTAAATGGATTGCAATTTGTTCCGAATATCTTGGATCCTTTTATTGGCCGCTGCAATTTCAAAAACTTTCGTATTTCTAAAATTATCCACGAGAGATTTATCATTACTCATGTCTTTTTCAATCGAATAATCGTTTGACTCAAAGAAATTCACTACCTGATTTTTAGGCACGGTGTCATCGGCCCAAAGCGTATTATGGAAAATCAAGAATACAATGAAAAACAAGACACGAATCATGCGTTCAAGTAGTGCAATAATGTAGTAGTTCAAAATGATCGAAAAAACAGCATTCCATCATTCTGTTTGAAATTAAATGAATGACAAGCAGCATTCAAGTACAAAAATACTTAAACCCAATATCAATACTCAAATTATTCAATGACGGAAAACACTCAAATCAACCCTTATCGCCTTCTTTTCTAGAGAAATTTTACGGCTTAATAAGGTCGGTTGTAATCTTTGCGGAAAGTAAACATAGCGGAATACTTGGTCCTGGGTGAACACTACCACCACAGAAATAAAGCCCTTTGATTGACTTTGAAAAATTGGGATGGCGCATGAACGCAGCGAACTTATTGTTTGAGCTGTTGCCATAGATTGCTCCAAATGCGGATGACGTTCTATTTTCAATTACTCTTGGATCAAAAACCATCTCGCACTCGATCAATGAACGTAAATCAGTACCAAGCATACGGTCCACCTTCCGAATAATAGCCTCACGTGCTTGATCGATGAAGGCGTCCCAATCTTGACCTTGGTTGTTGGGAACATTGATGAATGAAAACCAATTCTCACAACCTTCTGGTGCATCATTAGGTGAATGCTTTGCAGTGATATTCACATAGATCGTAGGATCATGATAGATTTCCTTTTTCTCAAAGATGGTATCAAATTCGGCTTTGTAGTCTTCAGCAAAAAGTATGTTGTGTAAAGTCAATTGCTCAAACTTTCCTTTAATTCCCCAATAAAAAATAATCCCAGAGCTTGACTTTGGTTGATCCAATGTTCGCTTCGGTTTTTTCGCTGACGGGATAAGTTTGTGATAGGTATTGTACACATCCATGTTGGAAATGACAAGGTCAAATGCATGACTATCGTGATCGGTTCGAACTCCTTTTGCGCGCTTATTTTCTAACAGAATCTCCCGAACTGGTGTGGAATACAAAAACTCAACACCAATATCTTTGGCAAGCTTTTCCAAGGCTTTGGTAATCGACACCATCCCTCCTTCTGGGTAATAAGCACCGCGTTCAATTTCCACGTGCGAAATGACATTCAAGGTTGCGGGCGCCAAGAAAGGGCTTGAACCATTGTAGGTTGAATAGCGATTAAACACCTGAACTAAACGTGGGTCTTTAAATGCTTTTTCGTTTGCACCATTCATGGTATCAAAAGCACCAATTTTACCAAAATTCAAAATTCCTTTCGCTACGGCTTTAGTGAAGAAGTTCTTGCGTACATGCAAGGAATTGTGTAAAAACACTTCATCCGTTAAATTGTACATTTCCTCTGTTTTCTTGAGGTAATTGTGAATCTCTTCTTTGGAATCCTCCGCATCCTTAGCCATTGTCTCTGCATAGCGTTCATTTCCGTTTACCCCCTCTAGCGTAGATCCATCTTCAAAAAAATACCGGTAAACAGGATCTAGGCGTTCGTAGCGAAAATAGTCTCTCGGGTTCTTTCCTGAAAGCGTAAACAATTCATCCGCAAACTGAGGCATGGTAAATACGGAAGGCCCCATATCGAAGCGATACCCGAGATTACTTTCACTCGACAATTTACCTCCTGGAAAAGAATTTGCTTCAAAAACGGTTACTTTATATCCTTTGTTTCGCATGCGAATGGATGCAGCTAAGCCGGAAACACCCGACCCAATTACAGCACAACTTTTTCCATTTTCTTTTATCATATCCTGCAGTTTACACTTATTATTATAAAAAATGAAGGTGAAAAAAGTTCCTTTACTGTACCAAATTCTATTTCGATTGATCTAATTTTCTCACCATGGTTAAGATTGTAGCCAATGCCACCGTCTCACCTGTTTCATCATATACATCTACAAGAAACTTCACAATGCCTTTCGCAATGTCATCTTCTGCCCGTTTTTCTTGGTCCACTTTTTCTTTCACCGTGAATCGTACACCGAGTGTGGCTCCTGGATAAACAGGCTTAGTAAATCGTGCTTCGTCCAAACCGTAATTCAGCAATACTGGTCCTTTTTTGGGGTCAACAAACAATCCAGCTGCCTTTGACAAAACGAAGTAACCATGTGCCACTCTGCGTTCAAAAATTGTCCCTTCCAAGGAGGTTGCATCCATATGTGCATAAAAATTATCCCCTGAAACATTGGCGAAATTAACAATATCCGCATCCGTCACGGTATGCTTGTGTGTAAAGACAGTTTCTCCCACAACAAGTTCTTCGAAGTGCTTTCTAAATACATGAGGATTTGCTTCAGGCATTTCCGCACCCACTTGAAACTGTTGCGTAATCTTGGTAATTGTGGTTGGATGTCCTTGAATCGCTGTACGTTGTAGGTAGTGTAAAACTCCGCGTTTTCCGCCCATTTCTTCACCACCACCTGCACGACCTGGACCACCATGTGTCAACAATGGCATAGGTGAACCGTGTCCTGTGCTTTCCTTTGCACAGTCTTTATTCAATACCAAAATGCGTCCGTGCATGCTCGCGGCATTCACCACATATTCCATGGCTTCATCGTCACTTGGAGTCACTATCGACGAAACTAAAGACCCTTTACCCATTTTAGCCAATAGGATTGCTTCGTCCAAATTCTTATAAGGCATTACCGTTGCAACAGGTCCAAAGGCTTCTATTTCGTGAACATCGGTTAGATTGAATGGATCATTGTTTCGGAATAAGATTGGAGAGAAGAAAGCTCCTGCTTTGGCATCAGCACCAACGACCTCGCACTCATTCATATCACCATAAACAATGGATTGCGTCCTCGCTAAAAGCTCAACATTCGCTCGTACACGTTCTACTTGTAGTTTAGATGCCAAGGCACCCATTCTCACGCCATCCACCGATGGATCACCAATTTTGGTAGTCGCCAGGCGCGCAGCTATTGCTTTTTCTACCTCATCGATTCTATCTTCAGGAACAATAATCCGTCGAACAGCAGTACATTTCTGTCCTGCTTTAATGGTTATTTCTTTCACAGTCTCTTTGATAAACAAATCAAATTCCTCGGTTCCGAGAACAGCCTTTTCACCTAAGATTGTGGCATTCAATGAATCTGCTTCCAAATTAAATGCAACACTCTCCGCGGCAATTCTTGGGTGCGCTTTCAACATCTTTCCAGTGACCGCACTACCAGTGAATGTGACAACATCTTCGGTTGATACGTGGTCGATGATTCCACGACCCAATCCACAAACCAGCTGCAACGAACCCTCAGGCAAGATTTTTGAATCGATGATATCTCTAACGACGACCTCTGTTAAGAAACAGGTATATTCAGATGGTTTGACAATTGCTGGTACTCCCGCCATCAGATTCACAGCGATTTTTTCAAGCATACCCCAAACAGGAAAATTAAAGGCGTTGATGTGAATGGCCACACCCTCACGAGGTACCATAATGTGATGACCGATGAACGTACCATTTTTCGACAATGGTGCAGCAACCCCATCAACATAGTAGGGAAGATCCGGGAATTGGCGGCGCAAAGATGCATTTGAGAACAAGTTCCCAATTCCACCTTCAATATCGATCCACGAATCAACTCGAGTTGCTCCCGTCCAAGCACTCACTTGGTAATATTTATCCTTTTTTTCCATTAAGTGAAGCGCAAGTGCTTTAAGCATTCTTCCCCTTTCCTGAAATGTCATTTTGCGCAACGCATATCCTCCTGTTCGCTTTGCATAATCTGAAATCGCAGAAAAATCAAGCCCTGCGCTCGATACTTCACCTATTTTCACACCATTGATCGCATTGAACAATTCTGTTTCCACTCCTGCCCCATCCGTCCATTGACCTAAGACATAATTTTGATAGCGTTGCATTTTCTTGATTTTAAAGGCTAAAAATAAAGAATGTAGGGGAATAAGTGCGTAAAAAGATGAGGAATAAACGCACAAATGAAGAATACTTCATTTCACCGTTAAGGTAAAATTAATTGACCTTATCTAAGCGAAAGTTTATAATTTAAAGGCACTATATCTATGGCTATGAATCGAATCATTTTAATTATCTTTTGCTTGCTTAATACATTGGTTTACAGTCAAAATGACCTAAGTAAACTTATGGATGATGGATTCAATAAGACCCTTCCAACGAAATCAAGAATTAAAGCATTGCATGCTGCTGCAGAGTTGATGACCAACGCAAATCCTGATAGCTCATACATTCTCTTAGATACTGCGCTTCGGCTAATCTCCAAATCGACAAACACTGAATTTCACCAAGCCAACAATTTGATTCGTGCAAAAACATTTCTCATTCAGGGTGTCTATCCTAAGGCACTAGATTTTGCTCAAAAATCATTGATCCTTTCTGAAAAGCTAAACAAAAAGCGACTTGTTTCAGACTGCTACGGTGTACTAGGACAGATTTATGAACGGCAACAAAACAACAAAAAAGCGGCTGAGTTCCATAAAAAAGCCTTGCGTATCAACCGTGAACTCCGGGATTCGATTCGCATTTCAACCTCATTAAGTTTACTTGGAAATATTTACGGCGCTACAAAACAATACTCCGTTGCCCTTGAATTTTACAGCGAGAGCTTGAGTTATATCGACATCAAAAAGAACCCTGAACAAGCAGGAATCGCCTATGGAAACATTGGCTATGTCAATTATGAACAAGGTCTTGATGCGCTCAAGAAAAAAAAGGATGCATCAAGCTACTTCGCACAAGCCTTGGAAGCAACGCAAGAAGCGAAAGCTCTTTTTCAATCTATCAATAACCGTCGCTTTCAAATTATTGCGGAATTGAACATTGGCCTTGTTTACAATGAACTGAAGGACTACAACACCGCAAAAAAATGGTGTACATCAGCCTACACTACAGCAACAGAGTTGAAGGTTCCACCACTCGAGCGAGATGCCTGTGATTGCCTCTACAAAAGCAATAAAGCACTTGGAAAGCATAGTGATGCATTGACCTATTTTGAGATTTTCAAAAACCTGAGTGACTCCATTGAAAATCTTGATAATGAACGTTCGATGGTAGAAAAGGAGTTGAATTTCACTTATGAAAAGGCGCAATTGGCGGATAGCTTGCAGTATGCACAAAAAGAAATTGTTGCGGAATCGCGGATAAAAAGACAGCAAGTTGGACTCATTTCAGCCGCTGGAATTCTTCTCCTGATCATCGTTTTAATGGTGGTGGTTGTTCGTGGTAAGAAAAGATCTGACGAATTGCTGTTAAACATTCTCCCTTATGAAACTGCTCAAGAACTGAAGCAAAAAGGTCAGGCTGAAACAAAGAATTTTGAGAGTGTAACCGTTCTTTTCACTGACTTCAAGGGGTTCACAACTATTTCTGAAATACTAACTCCAAAGGAATTAATCACTGAAATTGACACCTGCTTCAAGGGTATCGACCGCATCATGACAAAATATGGGATTGAGAAAATCAAAACCATTGGGGATGCGTACATGGCTGCGGGGGGACTTCCAAAAGAAAACGCAACTCACCCAATAGATGTGGTGATGGCCGCGGAAGAAATTCTGGGGTTCATGGCAGAACTAAAACGAGAACGGGTTGAGAAGAACTTACCCTACTTTGATATTCGCATAGGCATTCACTCAGGCCCTGTGATTGCAGGGATTGTCGGGATCAAAAAATTCTCTTATGATATTTGGGGAGATACGGTAAATACTGCTTCACGCATGGAAAGTAGTGGAGAGATCAATAGAATCAATATCTCCGGGGCGACACATGAATTGATTAAAAGCCACTACATTTGCGAGTACCGAGGAAAAATCGAAGCCAAGAACAAAGGTAAAATTGACATGTACTTTATCGAAAAGAGAATCGTATAAATCCTATTTACACAAAAACAAACTCTTCTTCGTGTGCACTGATATAATCAAGTAGTTCCATGACTTCTTGCAAATCTGTGGAGGTTACCAATTTCATTCGGTAATCCTTGAAATGTGAAATCCCTTTAAAATAATTGGTATAATGGCGCTTCATTTCCGCAATACCGAGTACTTCACCCTTCCAATTGACAGACATTTGAAGGTGATCGCGCGCTGCTTCTACACGATCTTTCAGACCTGGAGCCGCAAGATGTGTTCCCGTTGCCAAATAATGTTTGATTTCATTAAAAATCCAAGGGTAGCCGATACTCGCTCGGCCAATCATGATACCATCCACCCCATAACGTTGCTTGTATTCCAATGCCTTTTCTGGGGTGTCGATGTCGCCATTTCCAAAAACAGGAATGTGCATGCGCTGGTTGTTTTTCACTTCACCGATTAAAGTCCAATCCGCATCGCCTTTGTACATTTGCTTGCGTGTTCGTCCATGAATGGAAATGGCTTCAATACCGATGTCTTGCAAACGCTCCGCCGTTTCTACGACGTACTTGGTGTCGTCATCCCAACCCAACCGCGTTTTCACTGTGACAGGTAAATTGGTGGCCTTCACTATCGCTTGGGTCATGCGCACCATTTTGGGTATATCCTGTAATATTCCTGCACCTGCACCTTTACATGCGACCTTTTTCACAGGACAGCCGTAGTTGATGTCAATAATATCTGGATTCACTTTCTCAATAATCTCCGCCGCCTGCTTCATGCTTTCGATCTCTGAACCAAAGATTTGAATCCCCACAGGACGTTCATATTCAAATATATCGAGCTTCTGCACGCTCTTCACTGCATCGCGAATAAGTCCTTCTGAAGAAATAAATTCCGTGTACATCAGGTCAGCCCCATTCTTTTTACACAAGGCACGAAAAGGTGGATCGCTCACGTCCTCCATAGGAGCAAGCAACAAGGGAAATTCCCCTAGTTCTATGTTACGGATTTTTACCACTGTGCAAAGATAGTTACAAAAGAGGTCAGGACAATGGACAATGGACAATGGACAAAGGACCGCTGCGCGAAAGGACAATTGACAAGGGACAATTGACAAAAGACAATTGACAAAGGACAATTGACAAAAGACAATTGACAAAAGACAATTGACAAAGGACAATTGACAAAGGACGTTAAGATATTAAGATTTTAAGATATCAAGACTCGAACCCACTTCGAAGATGATTTAAGTCTTTGAGCGTAGCGGTCTTTAGTCTTATAGCGTAGCGGGTCTAATGTCAAATTACGAATTACGAGTTTGAAACTAAACTCTTCGAAGAATGATTAAGTCTTTGAGCGTAGCGGGTCTTTTGTCTTATGGCATAGCGATCTTTTGTCCGACTAGGCTTAAGCAAAAAAGGAGCACTCATATGCTCCTTTTTGTTACCTAACCTAAACCTAACTAAAACTACTGCTGTCTATGAAATCCGGGAACCACCCCGGTTGTTTTATGATTCAAAGATATGGTCAAGTTTGAATGTAGAAATAGAAATCGTTCTGCAGCTCAAGCACTTTCAGTAGTACCTAGTATAAGTACTACGTAGTTCCACATAGTGAAGTACTGACTTTAGCTATATTGATGGATTTATCTGCTCAATGCAACGAGACTTTTCGACGCTTCATCCCAAAGTTTTAGTGACAAACAGCTACGTATATCTCTCCAATGTAGCGATGTGGTTTTTGGATGTTGCAACAATGGGACCTCACGCATGACCTCTGGTAAACGATAAAAGGGGATCCGTGCGTTGATGTGATGAATGTGGTGGTAGCCTATATTTCCGGTAAACCAATGCATCAGGGGATTTGTGTTCATGAAACTGGATGATTCCATGGCTGCATCGAGATAGCTCCATTGCTCATCGGGCTGATATTTTGCCGTTGGAAAATTGTGCTGAGCATAAAAAAGATAGGCCCCCATTCCTCCAGAAATAAAATGAGGAATCACCGTAAAAAACACGAAGGTCATCCAACCAAAGTTGATTAAGACCAAGATATGAAGTGTGAAATAAAATACCAAAGCGACAATTGCTTCCTTATTTTTTGAAAAACTTACCATCAAGGGATGAATGCACATTCCAATCAGAAAGGAGAAAACAAATCCATTGAAAATCACAAATGGATGACGGATGAACAAATACTGTCGCTGCTGCTTCGCATTTAATTGATTGAATCGAGTTACCGTAAACATTGGATAAGATCCTATTCCCGATTTAAACAATTTCGAATTGTGATCGTGGTGATAATTGTGTGACCTACGCCAAACAATTTTTGGACACAACACATAGTAACCGAAAATGGTAAAAAGGATGTTTGCGAATGCATTCTTAGTCAAAATTGCATGGTGCAGAAAGTCATGGTAAATCACGAACATACGGACGATAAGAAAGCCGCAAAGTATACTCAAAGGCAATTTTATCATCCAATTCACATCCAGCGTCAAAAGATAAAGATTCGTGGCAAGTAGAAAAAACGTAGACAAGGTCACCCACCAACTTTTCAATCGGTTCTCGCGCGCATACGACGCAGTTATTGCCAATATGTCTGCGTTCATTTTCATTTCGCTGAATAGGCATTTTTTGAATTGTTTCGGAGTAAGCGAAAGTGCGAAATGACTGCAGAAATTAAATACCTCTCACTGCGGTATGGATAGTTGTATTTTTGGCAAGTCTCCACCAAAATCTTGGTAATTGCTGGGTAATGAATATGGCAGATGTGCGGGCACAAGTGGTGAATCACATGAAAATTAAATCCACCGAAAAGTATCACGATCAATGGATTGGATTTCCCAAAGTCTGATGCTGTTAATACCTGATGGTATGACCAACTGTGTGGTAAGACATGGTCAGCGTTGGGCTCTGGAAACTGTGCATCTTCACCAACATGTGTGCTCAAAAGGACAAACGTGATGACTAAACTTCCAACCACCGTGAGTAGAAAAAATGCAGATATCGCAAAGAGCCAACTTACCTTCAAAACCAATGCGGGTATGGCAATAAATTGACTCAAATAAAATAATTTGAAGAAGATCATTTTCACCAATTCCTTTTTGGGATAATTGCTGTTATTAAATACTCCAATTCTTTTCGAAAAAGCATCTTTAAAATCGCGGTATAAAACCCAACGGAAGATATAAAGCATATAGACCAAAGGCATATAAATATGTTGAAGCCGATGATATACGTGATGCATGTCTTTGGGAAATATTTTCACAACACTGGTTTGCTGAATATCGGAATCATAATCCATGATGTTGGGATAAACATGGTGCGCACCGATATGTCGATTCACCCAATTGTAAGAATTCGTTCCTAATAGATCAAAAACTAAAAGCAAGGCTTGATTCGCACTGGGCCGCTTGAAGATCGCGTTATGTGCAGCATCATGACCAATATTCAACCCCAAGAAAACCGACCAAGCACCAATAAAGGCATAAAGGCAATAGATTAAAACTTGATTTCCTTCCACCAAAAAAATTGCAACATAAGCTAGAATATAAATTAGGGACATCACAACTAGCTTAATTTTCATAGCCGTATTGGCGAAATGGCTTATATTCTTTGACATAAAGTAGTTGTCAATTCTTTCTCTCAGCTCATTCAAAAAATTAGTATTTTCTGGTGTGAAATAGATTTTTTCCATCTCCTCTATTTATGTTGGTTTTCGGGTTCACGTCTAAAAAACCAAACGGTTAAATCCGTGTATGGATGTTTGATTTCGGCATATTCAGTATAGCCACTAGATTGATACAATTTGCGCACGCGTGGAACCGTTGTCTCAATAAAAATGCACAAATTCGAGGCCTCACTAGAATCAAACATTTTGTGTTTTATTTCAAAGGCTGTCTTCGAAGTTCGATGTTCTTTATCCGTTGCCACTAAAAGTCCGAGCCAGCCATTTGTTGGGCGAACAGAAGAAATCAACTTTTGGTATCGAATAGCATTCAAACCATTGCGAATCCCAGTAATAAATAATAAAATATAAAGTCTGAGTAAAATTAAACGAAGTGAGGTCACTTTTTGATTCACCTGAAAAAATAAGAGAGCCCCATTCTGGTCACTGGTTAAGTATGCCCCATTTTTGGCTTGAGATTCATAAAACAACAAACGAATGATCCATTTACGTTGTGTTAAATTCTCAGGATTCTTTACCATCCAATAAACACCAGTTGAATCAATAAAGGCATCCTCCAAAATTTGAATTGCTCTTTTTTCTTCAAAACGTGTCTTAACTAATTTCATTCTAGCAGTTGATTCCAGCAAAAATGAGATGAATTCCGAAAAAAACATTATTGAATTGCACCATTGATAAAATGTCAGTTGCGATATTCGCAAATAATTCAATGGTTATAAACTAAAAAAGGAACACTCGCTTGTGCTCCTTTTTTACTACCTAACCTAACTAAAACTACTGCTATGAATAACGGGAACCACCCCGTTGTTTATGAATCAAAGATAAGTTGTGGTAGAGCGATTTATGCACAATTGTTCTTTCTGGTGACAAACATTCAGTACTACCATGTACGTAATCTAAGAAGAAGTACGTAGTAGGAAAGTCAAAACCAAAAAAAAACGATACAATCTCTTTTACCGCTTCTTCACTATTTATGATATGTGAAGTGGTATTTAACTCAATAGCACTTTGAGGGCCTGATTATTTTTTTACGTATTGCGTCAAAATAACAATTCCTTGCCCGTTGATTTTACCTTCAATTTGCTCTGGGTTATCCTGCACCAATCGAATGTTACGCACAGATGTTCCTCTCTTTGCAGTAAATCCTGCACCTTTTACCTCCAGGTCTTTGATCAGAAGGATTGTGTCGCCATTCACCAGGACTGTTCCATTGCTATCGACATGTTGAACTACCTCTTCTCGTTCGCGGTGGTCACCTGATGCTTGAGCCCAGGCCAAAGATTCATCATCCAAGTACATCAAGTCCAACAAATCTTGTGTCCACCCCTCAGATTTAAGGCGGTGAAGCATTCTCCAAGACACTACTTGAACTGCCTGTACTTCACTCCACATGCTTTCATTCAAACAACGCCAATGGTTAGTATCCATCGTATTATTTGTTATTTGTTCCACACAACTTGTACATGAATGAATATGTTGATCTGTATTTGTACTATTACCTGGTTCAACAAGTAATGCTACTAAACCTTCCGTGCTTCCGCACAACTCACATGCACCATTGCTGCGTGCATGCAATTGTTCTTCAACCATTTTATTTTTTCAATTGATTGTCTAAGGCCATGTGAAGTCCTAGACCACGAAGTTCTTGCCCTTGAGCGATGACCATTCCGTCGCCATCCACTAAGAACGCAGATGGTATTGAGTACACTTTATACAATGTTGAGACTACATTATCTTTGTCCCAACCGTGGTATTTCCACGTCAACTTATCTTGTGCAATTGCCGCTTTCCAAGCATCTTCATTACGGTCTAGTGAAATACTGAATACTTCAAATCCTTTCGCATTTTTAAACTTTGATGATTTGTACTTTGCATACGCCTCTACCACATTTGGATTTTCTTTTCGACATGGACCACACCATGATGCCCAGAAATCAATCAACACCATTTTCCCCTTCAATTTTGACAATTGAATTGTTTTTCCTTCTGGTGTTACTAAGGTAATGTCTGGTGCTTTTTCGGTTGGTAAAGCTTGGTTTTCATCCTTTGATGGCGAAAAAATCGTGAGCGACAAGGCCCCGATTGCGATAAAAATGAGAAGGTATTTCATTATCCTATTCTTCTTATGTCAGCACCTATATTGTTCAAACGAAGTTCAATATCTTGATAGCCTCGGTCGATTTGTTCGATGTTGTGAATCACACTCTTTCCTTGAGCAGATAAAGCCGCGATGAGTAAAGAAACTCCAGCACGAATATCTGGTGAAGTCATTTGAATTCCGCGCAAGTCATAGTGACGATCTAACCCTATCACAGTGGCTCTGTGCGGATCACACAATATAATCTGTGCACCCATATCAATGAGTTTATCCACAAAGAATAAGCGGGACTCGAACATTTTCTGATGAATCAACACTGACCCTTTTGCTTGAGTGGCCACTACCAATATGATCGACAGCAAGTCCGGTGTAAATCCAGGCCATGGCGCATCAGCAATGGTAAGGATTGAACCATCAATGAATGTATCTATTTCGTAATGATCTTGAGCTGGAATGAAAATATCATCACCTCTGCGTTCTAATTTAATTCCTAAACGACGGAATACATTGGGAATGATTCCAAGGTTTTCATAGCTTACATCCTTTATTGTAATTTCCGACTTTGTCATTGCTGCCAAACCGATAAAACTTCCGATTTCAATCATATCGGGAAGGATTCTATGAAAACAACCCCCAAGTTCTTTTACTCCTTCAATCGTCAACAAATTAGAACCGATACCTGAGATTTTTGCTCCCATAGCATTCAACATCTTACACAACTGCTGGAGATAAGGCTCACATGCAGCATTGTAAAACGTCGTTGTTCCTTCAGCCATTACTGCCGCCATTAGAATATTAGCCGTACCGGTAACAGACGCCTCATCGAGGTGAATGTACGTTCCTTTTAATTTTTTTGCTTCGACAGAATAGAAATGTTCGCCAGCATCGTAGTTAAACTTTGCTCCTAAGACAGCAAATCCTTCGAAGTGGGTATCCAAACGACGGCGACCGATCTTATCTCCACCGGGCTTAGGAATAAATCCTTTACCAAAACGAGCGAGTAATGGACCAACAATCATAATTGATCCTCGCAGTGAACCCGCACGTTTTTTAAAATCTTCCGACTCAAGGTACTTTAAATCAATGTCCTTTGCTTGGAAGATAAACGTTCCTTTCTCCACCTTTTCCACGCGCACCCCCATCGTCTGCAATAGATTGATGAGTTTGTTGACATCAACGATGTCTGGAACATTTGAAATAGTGACTTTCTCAGCCGTCAAGAGCGGAGCACAAAGTACTTGTAAGGCTTCGTTTTTTGCGCCTTGCGGAATAATTTCTCCCTTTAATGGCTTTCCACCGTAGATTTCAAAAGATGCCATCGACTTCTATTTTTTGATGAATTTCTTCTTGTTATTATTGTTGTTCTTCTTGAAATTGCCCTTTGGACGTTGTTTTTGATTCAAGCCCATAGCGCGAAGAATTGTATTGGTATTTGTCAACTCATCTGGATTTTCAAGAATCAACCTTCCTTTAGAAAGCTCTTTCAATTGTTGTGCAATCACATGATTTTCAACCGCGTCATTGTTGTAAGCAAGAAATTGCTTCTTCATGAAATTCGCCATTGTATTTTTCAAATACTCCGTCTCTTTTTCATCGGTAAGCTCGTCGGATTTCTCAAGAATGCGCTGTGTGTACTTCCCGTAATGACCATAACGGATGTTTCCTTTGGGGTAATCCATGATCGCAGGCTTCTCATTCAACACCTCTTGCTTCGGAATCTCATAGGGAGAATCCACATCAAGGGAAAAGTCAGACATGACAAAGAGGTGTGTCCATAATTTGTGTCGAAAATCATCGACATCACGCAAATGTGGATTCAACTGTCCCATCACCTCGATGATGGCTTGCGCAGCCCTGTTGCGTTCAGTGCGATCTGCGATTTCCATAGCGTGGGCAATCATGTTTTGCACGTTACGTCCATACTCTGGTAAAATCAACTTACCGCGTGTTGTATTGTATTCCATGGATAATTTCTCCTTCAATGGGCAGTGTACCACCCTTTATTTTTTTAATTTTCTAGCTGCTTTGCAAGTGCATTGTCATACACTTCTTTCGCTTCAGTGATGAATCCAAAATGTTCATCATCAATCATTAATTTCCCTTTGGTTACATGACCAAGCAAGGTACAAGTTACGCCAGAATCCATTATAAACTCAATAAATTGCTCTTCTTGTTCTTCTGTTACCGTAACTACTGCTCTACCTTGACCTTCACCAAATAAGAAGGCATCCTCACGAGATCCAGATTCGTCGCGCACTTCAGAATCTGTAACGATATCAAATCCAAGTTCACGAGGCATTGCCATTTCTGTTAAGGCTACAAACAATCCACCGTCAGATACATCGTGTGCAGCGTTAATCAATTCATTTTGAATCAAACCTTTAATGGTTTGGTGCATCTGGTATTCTTTTTCAAGATCGAAGTAGGGCGCTGGTGATGCTTTCACACCATGGTAAGTTGCCAAATACTCCGACGAAGCGATGTCCGCGTTGTACTCACCAATTAAGAAAATCAAATCTCCTTTTTGTTTGAAATCCAAGGTCATGATACGGTCCTTGTCCTCCACGATTCCAATCATTCCAATTGTCGGCGTTGGGAATACCGGTACCTCCACACCATTCGTTACTGTTTGGTTGTAGAAAGAAACGTTACCTCCCGTTACTGGTGTATTGAATTTAATACACGCTGCTGACATTCCTTTAATCGCACCAACAAACTGCCAGTATGACTCTGGATTGTATGGATTTCCAAAATTCAAACAGTTGGTGATTGCACTTGGTTCACCACCTGCACACGTAATATTTCTAGCTGCCTCAGCTACGGCGATCATCGTTCCAACTTCAGGGTCTGCATTCACATAACGTGAGTTGCAATCGACGGTCATCGCCAATGCTTTGTTGGTACCTTTAATGTTTACCACACCTGCATCAGACGGACGATTGGTTGTCATGGTGCGTGTGCCCACCATCGAGTCGTATTGCTGATAAATCCATCGTTTTGATGCAATATTTGGCATCGCCAAAAGCGCATAAGCCACAGCTTTTAAGTCTGAGGGTTTTTCGACTTGGTC
>Ga0315908_10000472_pt1 | contig 31840 bp, 26 predicted proteins | sample LakEriMetagenome_12_FD_203520 | JGI IMG/M metagenome (GOLD analysis project Ga0315908, IMG submission 203520) | Freshwater fungal communities from buoy surface, Lake Erie, Ohio, United States - Buoy 4 MA124 | ecosystem: Environmental > Aquatic > Freshwater > Lake > Lake biofilm | place: USA...
AATCGTCTCACCGAAGCATCTGAATTGACACCAACCACCAATTGATCACCTAGAGCCACTGATTTAGCCAGGTAAGTCACATGTCCTTTGTGTAGAATATCGAAACAACCATTGGTGAACACCACTTTATTGCCTTTCATATGCCATGTCGCCATGCGACGCTTTGCCTCTTCAATAGTGACAATTTTTGATTCAATCGCGTGTAGTCTACTCATCTTCAGTTTGGTAATTTTTAGGCAAGAGGAATAAGGAAATCAATCCCAATAAAATCATCAACAAGGTTTGTGATACCCAAATCAACATTCCCAAAGCATTGCCTATCGCCTGGGCATCATCTGGATAGTCATCACCGATGTAAAATGCAACAACCAATCCGACTAAAAGTGGATATGTACCAATACCGCCATTTGTAAATGTAATCCCTAATGCTCCAGCGATAAACCCAAGCATGATTCCTTGAATATGTATCCCAGAAGTTTGTTCCAAAGATTGAAAAGGCAAGGCAAACATGGCAACATAGGCACCCCAGATAAAAAGCGTATATACAATATAACCAAGGGGAGATTTAGATTTAAAAATAGAGAAGACACCTGCGATAACCTCCTTGATGAAGTTGATGAGTTTCGTGCGGAATTGAGGTTTAAAGAGCACCAAATAAGCGAAAATCGCACCTAGCGCGAGTACAACACTGTAAATAACCATCTTCCATGGGAATCCACCTTTATCCGAGGCTGCGCCACCGAAAGATTCGATGATCTGCTTTTTTATTTCAAGAAAATCATCGTAAGCCAAGAAAGCCGTAAGGAAAGCAATCGCGCAAAGCATCACAAAGTCCACTGCACGTTCCGCGATGATTGTCCCAAAGGATTTCGCGAAAGGCACACCATCAGAGCGATAAAGCATGGCAGAACGCGAAGCTTCACCAGCACGCGGAATGGTCATGTTTATGAGATACCCAATCATCACGGCATGATAACGATTGCTGAATTTCGTTTCATATCCCATAGGTTCAAGCACATACTTCCAGCGCCAAGCACGCGCAAAATAAGCGGCAACACCAAGAATCAATGAAATAATAATCCAGAAATAATTTGCTTCACGAATGGCCTTGTAAAAAAGCGTCTTCGATTCGGGCGACATGTTGGAAAAGAAGATCCAAATCAAATATACCCCTAACAAGAGCGGAAGTACCGTTTTAACAAAAGTCAATATGGCCTTCTTGCCCACGTATCAGAGAATTTGGTTGGTTTCTTCGTCAGGAAAAACCAAAGATGGCTTGAAATTTTTAGCTTCTTCAAAGTCCAATAATGCGTATCCAATGATGATGACGATATCACCCATGGCCACTTTGCGGGCAGCAGGACCATTGAGACAAATCGTTCCAGAACGACGTACTCCTTTGATGACATAAGTCTCGAGACGTTCGCCATTGTTGAGATTCACAATTTGAACTTTCTCCCCTTCAATCAAGTTCGCGGCATCCATTAATTCTTCATCAATGGTAACACTTCCAATATAATTGAGGTCAGCCTGCGTAACTTTTACCCTGTGGATCTTTGATTTTACTACCTGTATGAGCATTCTTTTTCGAAATTGGGGCAAAGTTAAATGAATTTTATCATGCACCAAGCACTTGTCGCATCACATCGCAAGATTGTCGATGAGACGCACATCTTCACAATACGCTGCAATGCAGCAAACGGCATGGTCCGACCATTCATCAGTAAGCTTCATCAAGCTCTCGGCATCGACAATTTCAAGGTATTCCAAGGTCAATTTTCCTTTAGAAAAATGTGCATGACCAAGCTCCATAACTTTGCTAGGTGGATGATCATGGTCTAGACCTTTCATGTAATTTAGCGTCTCACTTATGATTAATGCTTCCGCTCTTCCTTGATGCGTCAAGCGCATGTTTCGACTACTCAAAGCCAAACCATTCACTGATCGGTATGTTGGACAAGAAATAATTTCTATCGAGAAGTTCAATAGCTTCACCATGCGTCGAATGACGGCCAACTGCTGAAAATCCTTCTCACCAAAGTATGCGCGATGAGGTTGAACGATGTGAAACAAGTTGCGAACGACATGAACTACACCTTGAAAATGACCAGGACGAAAAGCACCTTCTAGTCGCATATCCAATTCACCGAGGTCAATGGGTTCAAAAAAATCGTGTTCCGGGTAGATGTCCTCCACACCTGGAGCATATACAATTACTCTGTCAAAAACCGACATAAGCTCAAGGTCGGTATTTAATGTTCTAGGATAATTGCTTAAATCTGAGGCATTATTGAACTGGGTAGGATTCACAAAAATGCTGACCACGACCAGTGAATTTTGCTCTAAAGCCTTCTGCACCAAGGACAAATGACCTTCATGCAAGGCACCCATTGTTGGAACGAAACCAACGTCACCAGTTTTCTTGGCCGCTGAAATAACGCTACTTAATACATGTGCAGTTGTGTAAACAGTGGGCATTCCCATACCTTCAAGTTCGAGTCAAATCGACAAATCTATCCGTTTTTCATCAAGGTCCCCGTTTTTTTCTATATTTTTGTAAAGTTTTTACGAATTAGACCTTGCATGGAGAAAAAGAAGATACTATTTGTATCACAGGAAATCTTCCCCTTCCTACCTAAATCTGAGATTTCATCGACTGCCAGAAGACTGCCGCAAGGAATCCAAGAGGCAGGAAAAGAAATCAGAGTTTTTACTCCGCGATTTGGGAGCATTAACGAACGTCGTCACCAACTCCATGAGGTGATTCGTTTATCTGGAATGAATTTAATCATTGATGACACTGACCACCCTTTGATTATTAAGGTAGCGTCAATTGCCGCTGCGCGCATGCAGGTTTATTTTATTGATAACGATGAGTTTTTCAAAAGAAAAAATACTGTTGCAGACGACAATGATGAGATGTACAGTGACAATGATGAGCGTTCCATGTTCTTCTGTCGTGGCGTTTTGGAAACAGTGAAAAAATTAGGATGGCAACCCGATGTAATTCATTGCCACGGGTGGATGACTGCACCAATGCCTTTGTATATCAAACAGTTGTACAACAAGGATCCTCATTTCGCGAACACCAAGGTTGTATATAGCTTGTACGACGATGGGTTTAACAAAAATTGGGACGCGCGCTTTGCAGATAAACTTAAATTTGATGGCTTCGGTGAAGAGGTTACAAGCCAACTTACCGAAACAGATTTTGCAAACATCACCCGCGTAGCTGTGCAGTTTTCAGATGGAGTAAATGTTTCTTGTGAGACACTTTCTCCTGAATTGCAAAGCATCTTCGATCAGGCAACTTGTCCTAAGCAAGGTTACGTTCCTGAGGAACAACAGGTGAAAGTGCTATCTGAGTTTTTTGATAAAATAATTGACGAAAGTACCACACACTAAAATGGTCAAGTACCACGCTACATTTCAACGTTACCTACTTCGCGCATCAATCATTCTGATTTCTGCACTTGCTCTAATCGCATGTAAAAAGAAAGAGAATGGTCTTGGAAAAGATGTGCTCGATCCTAACAGTTTATTGAATTCATCTCAGGTAGATACCTTTGAATTACAGACGTTCACCTATGTTGAGGATTCAATCATTACTGATAATCCAGCATACGCCGTTCTTGGATCCTACAACGACCCGAATTTCGGAACAGTAAACGCAAGTTTTTACACACAGTTTAGATTATCAGGTGTGAATCCTAACTTTGGGAACTTAGCGAACATCACCATCGACTCTATTGTACTTGGTTTAGAATACCGAGGTTTTTACGGTGAGTTCAGTGCACAAAATCTAGAAGTGTATGAAATCTCCGAAAGTTTTTACAGAGACTCCACCTATTACGCGTTCGACCATTTAAATACATATTCTACAAATCTTGTAGCACCAGGTTCAGAAACGTTCGTTCCAAATCCTAGCGGAATTACGGTGATTGGAGAAGATACTGTAGACACACAATTGCGCATTCACTTGAAAAAATCGCTCGCTCAACGTTTTCTTTATGAAGCTGTAACGGGTGGATCGAATTTCGCTTCAAACGACAATTTCTTGAAGTACTTCAAAGGATTGAAAGTACGCGTAAACAATCCGCCTCAAGCTTCTGGCAAAGGCGGCGTATTCTACTTTGACTTGAACGACCCATTGTCTAAAATGACCATTTATTATACGGTTGGAGACGACAACAAGACCTTTGATCTTTTGATCAACTCCGAGTGTGCCGACTTCAATCACGTGGATATTGACAACTCAGGTAAGCCCGTACAAAACGTGATCAATGACACCCTTTCAGGCCAAAAAGAGTTTTATGCTCAGTCATTCAAAAGCCGCGCCGTCGTAAACATCCCGAGTTTAAAAGATCTTCCAAAGAATGCAATTATTCATAGTGCTCAACTGATTTTACCTGTGCAACATCAGACGGGAGCGAAATATTACCCCGGGGATGATTTGTCTGTTTCCGTTCGTGTGGACGGTAATCTAGGTGGTATCGGTGTGCTAGGCCTATATGACGTTTTTAAAAAGCAATACACCGCAGATATCCGCAACTATGTACAAGCATTGATAGCAGGAGACATCAGCACAACCGAGCTTATCCTTTCGCCACGCTTTTTCATTAATTCTGCTGACAGGATTATTTTCAATGGTCCAGAAACCATCAACAAAATGCGACCACGCGTCGTTCTTACTTACACTGAATTCTAGAACTTATGTGTGGAATTGTTGCATACATCGGAAAAAAACAAGCCTATCCAATCATCTTAAAAGGACTGAAGCGCTTGGAATATAGAGGTTACGACAGTGCCGGAATCGCATTGTTGGATGCAGAAAACAGCATCAACCTATACAAGCGCCAAGGGAAGGTTTCAAACCTCGAGGATTTTGCGGCTGACAAAGATTTATTCGGTCACTTAGGGATTGGGCATACACGGTGGGCTACACACGGTGCTCCCAATGATGTAAACGCGCATCCGCACATGTCGATGGATGGTTCTATTGCACTCATTCACAACGGGATCATAGAGAATTACGACAGCCTCAAAAAAGAACTCATCAAACAAGGATATGTTTTTCAAAGTGAAACGGATACGGAAGTATTGGTGCATTTGACAGACCATATCGGTAAAAAGGAAAATGTATGGTTTGGTGAAGCTTTGCGCCTTGCCTTATCCCATGTTGTTGGTGCTTATGCCATTGTTGCCATGTCGAAAGACTATCCAAACCGAATTGTAGCAGCACGTAAAAGTAGCCCGTTGGTGATTGGAATTGGTGCAGAGGGAGATTTTTTTCTTGCATCTGATGCGACACCTATTGTTGAATACACAAAAAAAGTTGTCTATTTGGACGACGAGGAAATTGCGATTATCGACCTTGAAGAAGGATTGAAATTATACAACATTGCTGATCAGGAGAAAACCCCCTATTTCCAGCAATTGGAGATGGAACTTGAAGCCTTAGAAAAAGGTGGATACGAGCATTTCATGATCAAAGAAATTCATGAGCAACCGCGTTCCATTCACGATTGTTTCCGTGGACGCTTAAATGCCGAAGAAGGATGGGTTTCACTTGGTGGAATTCGTGATTACGAGCAAAAAATGATTCAAGCCAACCGCCTGATTATCGTTGCTTGCGGTACCTCATGGCATGCTGGTTTGGTGGGTGAATACCTCATCGAGGACCTAGCGCGTATCAATGTAGAAGTTGAATATGCGAGTGAGTTCCGTTACCGCAATCCGATCATCAACGAAAATGACGTGGTCATTGCGATTTCACAATCTGGAGAAACAGCCGACACCTTGGCAGCTCTCGAATTGGCAAAATCAAAAGGCGCAACAATTCTTGGAATATGTAATGTTGTAGGTTCATCGATTTCGCGCATCACCGATGCAGGATCGTATACCCATGCAGGACCAGAAATTGGCGTTGCATCAACCAAAGCATTTACCGCTCAGGTGACAGTTCTTACACTCATGGCCTTGTCATTAGCCAAGAAGAAAGGCACCATCAGTGAGACACAATTTAGAACATTGCTTGCTGAACTTGAAGCGATTCCAGAGAAGGTGAAGAGTGTTTTGGAGACAAACGATCACATCGAAAAGATTGCTGCTGAATACAAAGATGCTGCCAATGCCTTGTATTTAGGACGTGGAAGCTCATTCCCGGTAGCCCTTGAAGGTGCCTTAAAGTTGAAAGAAATCTCCTATATCCACGCGGAAGGATATCCAGCTGCAGAGATGAAACACGGACCAATCGCCTTGATTGATGAAGAAATGCCAGTGTTTGTCATTGCTACACAAGGAACTTCATACGAAAAAGTGGTTTCAAACATTCAAGAAGTAAAGGCACGAAAAGGAAAAATCATCGCGATTGTTACTGAAGGCGACGTTTCTGTGAAAGAAATGGCTGATCATGTGATCGAAATCCCTGAAAGTGACGAGCAACTTGTTCCTCTTTTAGCGACGATTCCATTCCAATTGTTGTCGTACCATATCGCTGTAATGCGCGGTTGTAATGTCGATCAACCTCGAAATTTAGCGAAAAGCGTTACGGTGGAGTAAAAAACGGGTTACCAAACCTAGTATTTCATGATAGAAATTTATTGTGAATTGTGTATTTTCAGTCTATGACTACCAAACCTCTTTCTCAAAAAAACAGCGATTTCTTTGCCACTGTTTTTGACGTAGTACGTTGTATACCTGAGGGAAGAGTTACGTCTTACGGTGCCATTGCGAAATACCTCGGAAGTGCACGAAGCTCACGAATGGTGGGTTGGGCCATGAATGCTTCACATGCATTTCCTGATATTCCTGCCCATCGTGTGGTCAACAGAAATGGTCTTTTAACGGGTAAAATGCATTTCTCACCCCCTGAATCTATGCAAGCACGCTTAGAAACCGAAGGAATTCGCGTTGAGAACGATCAAATAGTGGAATTCACCACCTTATTTTGGGAACCACTTAAGGAACTGTCCATCGAATGAAAGTCATGAAAAGATTGTAATTTTAGGACATGATTCTTGTCACAGGTGGAACAGGTCTTTTGGGAAGTCATCTTCTGTTCAAACTTACGGAGGACGAGACCCCAATTCGCGCACTTTACCGTGACATTTCGAGAACCGAAAGTGTTAAGCGTTTGTTTCTGTTCTACGATGCTGATCACGGCGCTGAACGGTTTTCGAAAATCCAATGGGTTGAGGGCGACATCCTTGATCTTACCTCACTCGATGCGGCGCTTGTTGACATTTCCATCGTGTATCACTCGGCAGCATTGGTATCTTTCGCACGTCGTGACTTTCACCGTTTAATGAAAATCAACCGTTATGGCACAGCGAACGTTGTGAACTGCTGCCTTCATGCTGGTATAAAAAAATTGTGCTACGTGAGTTCAACAGCCGCCATCGGTGGTCAACCCGATAGCATAACAACAGAACAAACACCTTGGAAGCAGTCCAACCGAACAAGCAGCTATTCGATTTCCAAGTATTCCGCTGAAAAAGAAGTTTGGCGAGGAGTTGAGGAAGGTTTGAACTGTGTGATTGTCAATCCCTGCGTTATTTTCGGCCCTGGCTCCTGGAATGAAAGTTCACTCACAATCTTTCGCACCGTTGAAAAAGGCTTACGTTTCTACACGGAAGGCACCAATGCCATTGTTGACGTGCGCGACGTAGCAGAAATCATGGTTCGTTTAACGCAAAGTGACATTAAAAATGAACGATTCCTGTGCATTGGCGAGAATTTACCTTTCCGGAAAATGACCGATGAGATTGCGGACCAGATGGGTAAAAAACGAGCAAGCATTGCGACACCACGTTGGCTTATTGGTTTGGCTTGGAGAATTTCTGCGCTAACAGGATTGATCCGGGGAAAAGCACCCGCGGTGACAAAGGACAGCGCTTATAGTGCATTTAGTAAAATGGAATATGATGCATCAAAGGTTAGGCAACGGTTGAATTTCACCTTCAGAACATATAAAGACACCGTAGAAAATGTATTGAAAGCATCTAAATCGTGAACATGCAAGCACTTTAATTGTTTTCTTTCTAACACATGACACGACTCCAAAAAATAGCAAGTAAAGAGTATATCCTCATCCTTTTGCTTCTGATCTTCTATACAGTAGGAACAGTAGGTATTCTTTTGCCCGAATACCGTGAATTCATGCTTCGCTTTTCCGCATTGAATCTATTGGTTTCCATGATTATCTTGATCTTGTCACGGAAGAAGAATGTGCGGCCGTTTTGGCTCATGCTAGCCATTTGTTTCGTTGTCGGCATCGTGGTTGAATTGATTGGAACTAAGACAGGCTTGCTCTTTGGAGACTATTCCTATGGCTCGACCTTAGGCCCTAAGGTTTTTGGGGTTCCATGGATCATCGGCGTTAACTGGGGACTTCTTGTTGTTTGCACTGCATCCCTGGTAAACCGAATAAAAGGACATCTCATTGTCAAGGCACTATTCGCTGCATTGATCATGACGGCCATTGACATACTCATTGAACCTGTTGCTATTGAAAATGATTTTTGGACGTGGAAGGCAGGCGAAATTCCGATTTACAATTATATCTGCTGGTTTGCCATTGCTTTTCCGCTGCAATGGATTAATTTTAGGCTGAAAGCCGTAGAATCGAACAAAGTAGCAAATGGCTTGTTGGTAATAATGACGTTATTCTTTTTAATTCTGAATATTTTCTAATATGTATTGGTGGGGACCTTTAGTTTTAATCGCAGCGTTTTTGGGAATGGAATTTATGGCTTGGGCAACGCACAAATTTGTGATGCATGGTTTCATGTGGCATTTTCACTCAGACCATCATGTTGAAGAACCAGGATTTTTTGAGCGCAACGACGTTTTCTTTTTGATTTATGCTATTCCTTCTTGGCTTTGCATCATGCTCGGAATGATTTATAACCAATACGTACCTGTGTGGATTGGATATGGTATTGCTGCCTACGGTTTAGCCTATTTCATGGTGCACGATGTGTATATTCACCGCCGTTTTAAGTGGTTGCGTGACATTGATAATGCTTATTTCATGGCCATTCGTAAAGCGCACAAGGTACATCATAAATACCGCGGAAAAGAAGACGGAGAATGCTTTGGTATGCTCTTAGTCCCAAAAAAGTATTTTATCGAGGCTAAACGTTATTACCGCAACAAAGCAGCTAGTCAATGAGTCTATACGCGTGGGTAATCGTTTGTACCATTCTTGGTCCATTCGCCTTGAGCTTTGACAAAAAGGTTCATTTTTATACTCATTTTCGCGCACTTTTCCCAGCCATCCTTATCGTTGCTATCGCCTTTCTGGTCTGGGATGAATACTTCACTATTCAAAAGATTTGGGGCTTTAATGATCAATATATTTTTGGTAACAAACTAGGTCATTTGCCTTACGAGGAAGTGAGTTTCTTTCTCGTCGTTCCCTTTGCTTGTGTCTTCGTACATGAAGTATTGAAAGCCTACTTCCCTAAAGTGAAATTAAAGAAGTTTACCCATTATTTTGCATTTGCATTTACCCTCGCAGGATTTTCATTTGGTCTCATGCACATGGAACAATGGTACACGGCAAGTGCTTGTATCATCAGCGCATTGCTCACGATTGGTATTTATTTCGTGAATAGACCCGCATGGTATACGCAGTTTATCTTTACTTTTTTGGTGGCAATGATTCCGTTCATCATCGTCAATGGAATACTAACGGGTGCGGTCACAGACGAACCAATTGTGTGGTATTCCGAAGATCACATCATGGGACCGCGAATCATTACCATCCCGATCGAAGACATCTTTTACAATTATTGCATGTTGTTGCCGATTGTGGGTCTTTTTGAGTTGTTCTCGAAACGTTGGAATAAGCAGATGCCTCAATAGAAAAAATACTCCTTAAAGCCAAGGATCATTAGAAAATCAGTTTTCACATCGCGTGTAATGACATACTTGAGTAATCGACTTTTCTCGTTATAAATAATCTCAAATTCAGTGATGTACTTTCCTTCACGGTAAACACGGCGTTCCTCGAGATTGCCATTTTGATCGTAAGCAAACTGAATTTCCTCTATCGGAGTATCTATACCATACTGAGTCGTAATGAGCGATGACAAAAGCCCTTTTTCATTGTATGCATACGAAATCGTCATTAACTCACCCGTCATGAGTAAACGCTGTTCCTTCTTCACCAAATAACCGAGCTCATTGTAATAGGTAAACTCCTCCATGTAGGGCAAACCATAACTATTATAGACGGTTCGCTTGAGCTGTTTTTCGGATTCAGCATAGCGCATTGTTTCACTATTCAGCTCGGTGCGGCGCCATTTCCCTAAAGTGTCGCGGTATTCTCGGCTGTATGTTTCGCGTACAATTCGTCCTTTTTCGTCGAATTCGTAGTGTGTGACTGAATATCCTTTGCCATCTCCAATTTTATGCTCCGACAGTCGACCTTCGGAATCATAGACATAACGATTCCCCGTGGTATCTTTCGTTCCATCATCTTTGCGTGTCTCGAAGGTTGAGATTAATCGCCCACTTACATCAAACGAATACACATACTCGTAGGTTGTTGCCCGCATCACCTCACCTGGTTTTTTATACGTAAATGTCCCCCTCAGCTCCTTGATTTTATTTGAACGGATAAAGTCTGAACTAAAAAAAGGGCTATCTGTGAAAGCTTCACCTTTGGTATTGTCGAGCATCTGACCGAAAGAAGTCCAGGCAAAAAAGAACAGAAGAATAAATGGCCATTTCACCGAACAAAGCACGGGTTTTAGACCTTTACTTTTCTGCTCATCACAAATTCTTATCAATAGCCTGTGTTGGATAACTGTTTTCGCACCTCATCCAACTTGGAAGTTGGCATCAAACAAGCGCCATCTGTGCAGACGTAAACCATGGTTTTATCCATAATTGATTTGTCTTGAAGTACTGGAATCGAAAGATCTAATCCTCCACAAAAAATCGCATGAGGTAAATAATCCTTAAGTAGGGCTTGATGCATTTCTTGTACATCACTCCCAACGATGGCCAATTGAAACGACGGACAAGTAAACTGCATCAGCAATGAACCCCAGCCTGAATATCCAGATCCATATTGTTCCATACCATCATGAATATTCATGAGCATTTGCTTGGCATCTTGTGTGTACTCCTCCTTGTGAAACAGTTCTCCTAATCGATAAAAATTTGTTGCCATCAATGAATTACCCGAAGGAAGAACATTGTCGTTCAGGTCCATTTTGCGCGCAATTAAAGTAGAGTTCGCTGCCGTGAAATAGCACATTTTGCTGTGTGCATCTTGAAATTCGGAACGAACAGTTTCTGACAAATCCATCGCTAGATCTAACCACGAACGATCGAAGGTAATGCTGTACAAATGAATAAATGCCTCAATGACATGTGCATAGTCTTCCAAAAATCCTTCTATGTGTTTCTCTTCCGAGCCTGCGCTGCGCAGCAATTTTCCGTTATGAATTCGCGCGCTTACAATCCAACGTGCGTTTTTCAAGGCCAGGTGCAAAAACTCCTCATCGCCGAAGGCACCATAGGCATCGCAAAGCCCTGTGATGACCATCGCATTCCATGAGGTCAATCGCTTTGTGTCTAGCCCTGGTCGAATGCGATGTGACCGTTCATCCAACAAAATCCCATTGATCCGCTTGATTTGCTTCTCTAGTTCTTCTTCATCCCAACCTTTTTTGCGCATCACCTCCACGTCAGAACTCGTTCTTAAAGGGATATACTTTTCATCCTCCCAATAGCCACGCTGGTTGATGTTGTAAAATTCCAATACCCACTGATCTTCCTTCGAAAGTACTGTAGACATTTCACTTGGATTCCAACAATAGAATTTACCTTCTTCACCCTCGCTATCGGCATCCAAAGCAGAATAAAATGCCCCATCCTTCGATAACATTTCCCGTTGTAACCATTCCACTATTTGATAGACGGTGCGCTTGTATAGAGGCTTCTTGAAATGACGAAACGCATTCGCATACAAAGAGATAAGTTGACCATTGTCGTAGAGCATTTTCTCAAAGTGAGGCACTTTCCATAGCATGTCTACCGAGTAGCGTGTAAATCCGCCACCAATCTGATCGTAAATACCTCCCATTGCCATTTTATCTAAAGTCAGTTCAACATGACGTAGCGTTTTTTCATGATCGAAGCGCACACCATAGTGCAGTAAAAACTGATAATTAGACGGCAGGGGAAACTTTGGTGCACGTGCATCTCCGCCTTCCGAGATATCAAAACTTCGCGACCACCTCAGGACCAATTCGTGTAATTTTTCCTGGGTGAGATCTTCATTTTTTACTGGTTCATCAATAAGCTCATGCAGAACAATGCCTTCGTGCAATTTTTCCGCATACGACACTGCCTTGTCAAGGTCAGTGCGAAAGGTATGGTCCAAAGAACGAAGAATGTGCATCCATTGGTCCTTCGGGAAATAAGTCCCACCATAAATTGGGCGTCCATCCGGCAATGTAAAACAATTCAAAGGCCATCCACCCCGTTGCGTCATGAGTTGGACTGCTGTCATATACACCTGATCAACATCAGGCCTTTCCTCACGATCCACTTTTACATTGATGAAATGTTTATTCATCAACGCAGCAACTTCCTCATCTTCAAAACACTCATGTTCCATCACATGACACCAATGACACGCTGAGTACCCCACACTAATGAGTACAGGTTTATTTTCTCGTTTCGCACGCTCAAAAAGATCATCACTCCAGGGAATCCATTGAACTGGATTATGGGCATGTTGACGTAGGTAAGGGGATGATTCTTTGATCAATTCATTGGTGTACTTCTCCATGGTGCAAAAAAACAAAAGCTCCACACGATATACAAATCTTGTGGAGCTTCATTTGAACTAAATATATATCAATTGAATTCGATCACTTCCTCTTTGGACTCTTCCGACTCCTTTTTCCAGCCATTGACCGTCTTATTCTGCTTTGCTGAGGACTTTTGTTTTTTCTTTTCAACCGGTTTTTCTGTGTCCGTTTGTTTCGAATTCGATGGGGTCATTTCGATACGCAACTCTTCTTTTGGTAAGACCTTTTGTTGGTAGGTCTTTACTGTTGAATCGGACTTAAAGAACCCAAATTCGGTCTTCAACATTGATTTCACTGTTTCTTTTTCTGCCGCTCTATTCTCTGCTGCTTGCTGCTTGCGCGCTGTTTCATCCCATTCAATTGTTGGGTTGTCTAAGTCTCCATACATGCGCATGTACACCTTCATCCCTGTGCCATCGTCCACTTCTTCCCCAAACTCAGACTCTGTCGTTTTTTCCTTTAAATCGCGGAAACGGAAGGCAAAGCGGTAATCAATTTTATTCAAAAACGTGTGAGTTCCTGAAACATCCATGTCCAAGGCCGAACTGCGAATGGTCATGGATGGAATTTCGAGTCGGCTATTGCGAATGATGAAGGTATTCTCCAAGGTCTCAAACTGAAGGTCTTGTAACTTACGATCCAATAAGCTGATATTCTTCTTGCCGATGGACAAACGCGTCGAAGCACTTGACTTCAAACTTTCGGTAATCGATTTGAAGGCACCCACATTGCGCAAGCGACCGTTGGAAAGTTTCAAATGCACTTCCGAATGAATTTCATCTGAAACAATACCTGTTTTAAGGAGGAAGGGTGCTTCGAAATATCCTTCAGCTTGAGCTATTCCTGAGATGTTATCTTCACCTATCACTTCTTGGTTGAAATTGTTCCATTCTTTAAACAACGACTTAAAATTAAGGTTGCTTGTTGAAAAATGTGTCGCAATCTGAAAACGTTCTGGAGAGTTTTCTTTGATTGTTAAGTTCCCTCGAACATCTGCATCAGCGTTTCTTAGCGAAAGTGACGGGAAATTAATTGAACGATTATTCACTTCCATTTGACCGTTCACCGCTCGGAAGGTATGACCTTCGTAATCAATTCTTCCAACTGACAGGTCGATGTTTGCTCCGATGTCGCTTGGCAGTACATAAACATTTCCATCCTGAATTTTATCTTCCTTCGATGTTGTTCCTAAATCGGCCACATTGATGTAATTGCTTTGGATGTCGACCTGTGCTTTGAGCTCACCCGATTGACCAATGTAATTCATGATATTCCCAAAAACCCCATTGATACGTAGATCTGTAGTGCCGATATTCAAGGAAACATGATCAATTCCCGCCTCGTCGTCATTAAGGAAAAGTGTTCCGTTCATGTGAGCAAATGTGCGCTTGTCATCCTCCAACTTCAGATTGACGTCATTCATTTTCAGATCTCCAGTACAATGATCTACGCTGTAATACGATTTTCCATCACCTACTTTACGCGTGTGAATACCGAAGTCTGTGGACATGCGTACTTGACCAGAAACTGTTTCCACATAAGGAATATTGAATAAGGCATGAACCATTTTCAAGCTCAATATGCCATTTGCCTTTCCTCTATATTCTGGTGCATCGAAATGCGTGATTCTCATTTTTGCTTTAAAAGGTCCCGCAGGTGTTGTGAAATCAAGCTCATTCAATTGAAGAAACTCCTTGTCCTTGCCTCCTTTGTTGCTGTATTTTCCAGCGACATGCACTTTGTTGATGCGCAAATTCTTCGTTGGCTCTCTTAGTGATCCATTCGTAACACCAAAGTCACACTCAATCTCTGTTGGATCTGTGGTTGTTAGATTTCCATGAATAAACAAGTTGAAAAACACGTTTCCTGTTCCCTCGAATTGTTTGATATCCTTCGTTTCGCGTTCAATCATGTTGTTGGCAATATCCTCCAATTGCACATTGTCCGCGTGCACTTCAAAATCCATCGCCTCTTGTGTTACTGCTCCTTTCACACGGAAAGGCAAATTCGCCACATAAATGCGTGCATCAGGAATTTCAACAGTACCTTTCTTGCGGTCCACATTCACATCGATATCGAAGGATGCTTTTTTGTTCGAAATCAAGGTTACATCGCCACTCTTCGCTTGACGTACTTTCAATGAGCTTGCCGCATGAACCGTATAACGTGTATCTGTAAACTTACCATTCATCGCTAATTGATGAATATGTGTGCGGTAACGTTGTCCAGTAGCTTCGTTGACATATTTGAAACGCAACCCTGAAACAAGAACTTCATTGAGTTTGATTTCTGCACCCGAAGAGGTTTCTTCTTTTGATGGCTTAAAAATGGTATAGTTATCAGCACCCGTAGAATCAATCTTCAGCTGCAAAGTACCTTTGCCAATTTCGATAGATTCAACCGTGTAATTTTCACGCCAGATATCCATCGCATTGAACTTCAAGCGAATTTGTTCGGTGTACAAAAGCGTGTCGCGATCCGTAGCATTGGCCACAGCATCGCGAATAAACACTTGATTTAAATCGACGGAAAGATGAGGGAAGGTTCCCCAAAAAGTCAAGTCTACATCCGCCACTGTCACTTTGGTATTAAGGTACTTGTTTGCCTCTTGCACCACCTTTCCGCAGATTTCATCTTTGAAGACATACAATCCACCGGAAATTAGGAGCATAACCCCAGCGATGATTCCGAAAAACCAAAGTGAAAACCGCCCTATTTTACGTCCTATTTGTCTCATTTTTATTGACTCTGACATGTGTTAGATGTCACCTTCAACGGAAGCTCAGCTGAAATTGTTACAAAATGATTGATTTAATTTCCATATAACTGAAAACCCTGAAATGTTTCACGTTCTTGACCTCCTACTCTTTTACACATTGTGTTATCTTTGCCTTAAAAAAAATCATGCGTTTACTTACTGTCGGCAGCGTTGCCTTTGATGCGATTGAAACACCCTTTGGAAAAACAGATAAAATCATTGGTGGTGCAGGAACTTACATTGCATTGTCATCCTCTTTTTTTAACCGAGATCAGCGTATCGTAGCGGTTGTTGGGGATGATTTTCCAGCGGAGATGATCGAAACCTTAAAATCTAAAGGTGTAGATACCGAAGGACTACAAATCCGTCAAGGTGAAAAGACATTTTTCTGGTCTGGTCGCTACCACAACGATATGAATTCGCGTGACACGCTTGTTACTGAATTGAACGTATTGGGTGATTTTGACCCTATTATCCCTGAATCATACCAAGGCACACCTTTCTTGATGTTGGGTAACTTGAGTCCTCAAGTGCAAAGCACAGTAATTGAGCGCTTGAAGGAGCGTCCGAAACTCATCGCAATGGATACCATGAACTTTTGGATGGACATTGCCATGGATGACCTAGCGAAAACAATGTCTATGGTTGATCTTTTGATCATCAATGACGAGGAGGCAAGACAGTTGTCTAAAGAATATTCTCTGGTGAAAGCGGCAAAAGTGATTCGTGCGATGGGTCCAAAATACCTGATCATTAAAAAGGGTGAACATGGTGCCTTGCTCTTCCATGGTGAAAAAGTGTTTTTTGCTCCGGCACTTCCGTTGGAAGATGTCTTCGATCCCACAGGTGCAGGAGATACCTTTGCTGGAGGATTCATGGGATTTATTGCTGCAACAGGCGATACCTCATTCGAGAACATGAAGCGCGCTATAATTGCTGGATCTGCCTTGGCTTCTTTCTGTGTGGAGAAATTTGGCACAGAACGTCTGCTTGAAATTACACGCGAAGATGTAGATGCACGCATTGAAAAATTTGTAGCACTTACTGACTTCAACATGGGTCACCACGACTCCATCTAACTTAATTATACCATTTCAATATTTACACCTCACCATGGAAATTCAGCAACTCATAGATGATTTAAAGCGACTTGCTTTGCAAGAAGATGTATTGGCCGTAAGCCGAGAAATCAATGAGATTAAATCAAAATTTGATGACCAACTGCTCGAAATTGAGCGCAAGGATCAAGTAGCGAGTATGGAGGCTGAAGTGAATGGTGAAGTATACGAACCTGTAGATGTAAAGCCCATCAAAGAAGAATTTTATGCGCTTTACAATGCCTACCGGGAAAGTAAAACCGCAGTACTTAAGGCTAAAGAAGCTGAGGAAACCGCAAATTTAAATCAGAAAAAGGCACTTATTGAGCGTTTGAAGCTCATTATCCAAAATGAAGAAAACATTGGTGCTGCATTTAAGGCTTTCAAAGAAATTCATGAAACGTGGAAAAATGTTGGGGATATCGCACGTGATAAACGAAATGACATACAACAGGAATATTCCAAGTTATTAGAGCAATTCAACTATCAGATTTCCATCTACCGTGAATTGAAAGAACATGACTTGAAGCGCAACCTTCAACTCAAGGAGGCAATCATTACGCAATTAGAGGCCCTGACCAAGAATGAATCTGTTCGCGATCTAGAGTCGATGATTAAGACTTTGCAGAATGAATGGGAAGAAGTTGGTCCTGTGCCCAATGAAGAATGGGAAAAACTGAAGGAACTGTACTGGGCACATGTGCGCACTATTTATGACCGAATCAATGTTTTCTATGAGGGACGACGTAATGCACTGGCAGCCAACATTCAACAAAAGCGTGAGTTGTTGGAGAATGCGAAAGCGCTAATAGCACAAAGCGAAGGCAATTCATCCAGTAAAATGTGGGATGACGCCACAGAAAAATTGCTCGAATTTCAAGAGCAATGGAAGAACATCGGCTTCGGTTCGCGCAAAGAAAATGAGGAGGTATGGCAAGAATTCCGTGGGGCATGTGATGTTTTCTTCGCTAGGAAAAAAGAATTCTTTGGGAAGATCCAAGAAAAGTACTCAGTTATTGCTGATGCAAAGCGCGCATTAATTGACCAGGCAAACGCCTTGAGAGAATCAACCGATTGGAAGGCTACAGCAGACCAGCTCGTTGTGTTGCAAAAGAAATGGAAAGAATCGGGTCATGCTGGTCAGAAAATCGAGCAAAAGCTTTGGTCCGAATTCAGAGGTGCATGCGATGCTTTTTTCAACGCACGACAAAAGCACTACGGTGAACAAGATCAACAGTTCGAAACAAATCTCGCTGCAAAACAAGCGATCATTCAACAGATAGAAAATTACGTCGTTCCAGAATCTAAGAAACAGGCCTTGGACGATTTACGTGATTTCACGACAGCATTCAATGCCGTTGGACGTGTGCCCATGAAAGTGAAGGACAGCATATACAATGCCTACAAAACTGCTATCGATGCACATTATTCGAAAATAAAACTTGAGGGTGCTGAAAAGGAAAAAGTATTGTTCCAAGCACGCATCGATACATTGGCAGGAAGTCAAGATTCATCGCGTGCATTTTCTCGTGAAAAATCTGAAATCCGTCAGCAAATCGAAGGACTGAAGAATGAAATTCGTCAGTACGAAAATAACTTAGGTTTCTTTGCGAACTCAAAGGGGGCAGATGCATTGAAAAAAGAGGTTGAAGCAAAAATCAATGCCTCCAAAAATAAGATTGAAGCACTGAAACGCAAATTATCCATGATCCCAAATGAATAAATTCATCAACGCACTCTTGCTGTTTTTGCTGTTTCCCACAATGGCAATGACCATCTATGTAGGATTCGACCTTCCTGTGGATTTTTTGAAGACTACGGGTGCAAACATTCCCTATAAAACGGAAATATTCCTTGGTCTTGGCTTACTTATCCTCATCATCAATCTTCGCCGAAGTATTCGCCGTTGGATGGGAATGCGCATCATCAATCAAACGGACCGTTTCCAATGGAATGTTCCAGTGAGCAGTAGCCGCATGAAACGCATTGTTGTATATACCTTGCTTGAGGCCTTTGTTTTAGGATTCATTGGATACGCACTTTATACCATCACACCACTTGCCGTCGTTCCTGCGGCCGGATATCTATTCTGCACAGTGGATAACATTATCTTTTTACTCGTTGGTGGTCTTGGTAAGAAATTTAGAGCTGGGGTAACATCAAAAGCAGTTATAGTTGCCGATCGGGATGTTGTACTTGCCTACTTCACAGGCTTGCGAAGAGTAACGATTCACCAGGACTCGGTTTACTTCCACTACATCAAAGATTTGCAATTGGACTTCCCTTTGGATTGTATCGAAATGAGTGAAAGAGATAATTTTTTCGTGGAATTGAACAAGCAGATTGATCGCGACAGGGTTTTTGTCACTACGGAACGTTCCTAATCTACCGCCAACGATCTGCGGATTTTAAACCTTTATTTGACTAAATCAGGAAAGATTCCTCGTTATTTTTGCACCATTAACAAATAAATAATCCGTTTTTCTGGACGAAAAATGTGATTTCGAGGGGATTAATGAGCAATAAAATTTGATGACAAAAAGACCTGAAATCAACAGCATTCCTATTTAGTATTTTTGACCATAACTATCTGTAATGCTGTACATTAATTTGCACTATTTTTCTTTACATTAATTTTAACGACATATTTGATCTAAGAGATTTTTATTTCATTCAATTACCAAAATTCAAATATCACCTATCTTTTTAACCATACGATGTGTTTAAGTTTACTAATTCAGAAAAAACTTCAAACAAAAAATAATCTTTCTTTGCTTGGGATATAGTATCTTATTACAACGTAAATGAGAAAATACCAAGCGCTAAATGTGGCAATTGACTCCTCGGAGGATATTGTTCAGCTTCAACGATTGATTCGAACTTCAGTATTGACTGGTTCGGACCAAGAGCTTGATGCGTTTTTTGGCGACCTAAAAACAGCGCTCATTACTGTAGACAACGAATTCAAGATTCTTTACATCAACAACACTGCTTCGAATCTTGTAGGCGATAAAGATTACGAAGCAGAAAAGGGAAGCATGGTGATTGACTTTATCAAACGCATCCTCAACCCATCATCACTGATTTCATTTTATGAGCACCTCATTCACAAGAAGGAATTAAACCTTTCCGAAGGATTTACACTCGCACGCATTGAGCGCATTAGTATGACGCCAATTTCTTCGGATGGTTATGTCATCAAGGTATGGTTGAATGAGCGCTATACGGACTCTGCTGCAAACCTTTTCCGTTACTTCCCCGGCTTACCTATCGCCTACTTTGGATTTGATTTGGTGGCTGGGAAACGATTGTCTATTCGCTTTTTAAGTGACAACTTCCATATCCTTTTCCCTTTTCTGGATGTCGATCAAGTCATTGCAGACGAAAACTACTTTTTATCCATCTTTCATCCGGATGACTTGCCTGAATTTTTAAGTAAAATTCAACACTTAAAGAAGGGCCGTGACTCCTTCAATACGGAGTTCAGATTGATGAAGCCCGACGGAAGTGAGCATTGGTACCGGTTGATTTCCGGGAAGTTCTCTGAACGCAAAGACAAGAACTTCTGGTTGGCATACATCGAAGACATTGAAGAGAAGAAGAGGCCCATTTTAGAGAAGGCACGCTTGGTGCATGAAACGCTCGACGACGAACGGAATCGCATGGCTATGGAGCTGCACGATGGCTTGGGGCAAAACCTAGTTGCCTTGAATCTGTACCTTTCTACGGTGATGTCAGAGACAGAAAACCGAATGCTCACCATTTGTCGTGACTTAGCGAAAGACAGCATCATGTTGATGAAGTCGATGTGTTACAACCTTGCGCCGCCAGAACTCGATCGTGGATTGCTATATGCCTTGGATGTATATTTTGGTAAGATGAATGAACTTTCGGGCAACATCGAATATATCTACAATGCGAAGAAGGTTCCGCTTTCTCACATGACACAAGAAAATGCCTACAACATCTTTAGAATCATTCAGGAGTTTGTTACCAATTCCCGCAAATATTCAGAATGCACGAAAATTGAATGTACAATTGGAAAACGAAATCAAAAGATGATTTTGGAAATACATGATGATGGCATTGGTTTCGACATGCGAAAAATGGAAACAGGCTTTGGTCTAAAGAACATGGTCAAACGTGCACAGGTAGCAAATGCTACGATAGAATTAATCAGCGCTCCTGGAGAAGGAACAGCGCTCATCATTGAATTCTAGATCAGCGATTAAATCGCAGGCATTTCAGAGAAATGCTCTCCGCCATCGACCACTGCCTTAATGGCTTCTTTAATCGTCGCAATTGACGCATTTTTTAGCACATAACCTTTCAAGCCTATTTCTTTTGCTTTCACCAGATAATGTGGCTGATCTTGCATGGTGATGGCCATGATACGAATGCTTGAATTGGATTGTATCAACTCTCTGGATATCTCTAATCCGTTTTTATCGCGTGGCAAATTGATGTCCATCAACACCACTTCTGGTTCCAATTGAAGAATTGGCTCAACGATATTCTCACCATTATTAAACACGGTAACTGTATACCCCATGGCAATAAGAATTTCTTCCCATACCGCAGCAATTAGTTTAAAATCTTCAACAACAACAGCGTTTTTACTCATACTCGACTATATTGAATGGAGGACGACTAGATGTATTAATTAAAGGTATCCTTTTTCATTTGCCCACCCTGTCAATTGTGCAGCATTCGAAAAGCCTAATTTCTTCAAGATGTTGTGGCGATGTGTTTCTACTGTGCGCGGGGATAAAAACAGTTGGTCAGCAATTTCTTTGGAGGTCAATCCTTTGGCAATCATTTTAACGACCTCTATTTCCTTTAATGTCAGTTCTTTTTTGTTCTCCTCATTATCCAGGTGCAACAATGACGCAAAGTAGCGGTCTTTGATTTCATTTGCAATGTAAGTCTCTCCGTTGAATACCGCATGTACAGCAGCAATAAGTTCTTCCCGATTCGTGTTTTTCGTTAGATAGCCTTTACCTCCAATCGATAAAAACTTCTTTACGTAATTGATCTCATCGTGCAAGGTCAAACCAATAATCCTTGTTTTTGGTAAGCTATTGTAGATGCGCTCTGCTGCGTCAAACCCATTACTTCCTTTCAGATTGATATCCATTAACACCACATCCGGGCGGTATTGAATAGATAAATTGTAAGCGTCATCTGCGTTGTCCGTTTTTCCAACAACCTGAATACCAGGAGCTGTTGACAGCAAAGAAACCCATGCTTCACGTATCAATGCATGGTCATCGACAACAAGTACTTTAATTAGTTCTGACATAGGCAGTGAATAGAATTCTAAAATAATTGAACGTGAATGTAGTAAAATATTTCTCAAATAACTGAAAATCGAAGAATGACTTCTTTGATTAAATTGCCAATATTTTTGATTGTATACGCTATATCTTACTCAAAAAAGAGGTTCACTACGAATTGTCCTTGTTTACCGCTTTGACAATAGTTATCTTTCGGTGCGATTGGAAGTCATGTATTCAGCACATTAAGTCTGTAGTAGTGGCACACAATCCTGAGAATTCGCGCACTAAAAATTTTTACTTTGGGTAACACAACCGACTCGCTTCATGCCGTGTATAGCCTCCTCGATGCTGTGCATCAATATGACATCATTGTAGATGATCAGGGGAAGATCCTACATTTCGGCCCTCTAATGCGCAAAGATGTGCCCTTGATTGAAAAAGGAAGCGCACTTTTTGATGTGTTTCAATCTGTTCAACACAAAAGTTTCAGCACGCTAATCCAATCCATTACTTCGGAAAAACACAATGATGTTTTTAGCGTCGTACATTATAACAATCTTCGTTTCGATATTCGTATATCTCGTTTCGGTGAAAACATGGTTTACCTGCATTGTACGCCTATGCGGACCAGTGATGACGCGATTGTAAGTCATGTCATCAACGCTATTGATCCTGCCTTAACCCCAGATCAATTTATCCTTGATGTATTGCACCACTTACCTTTTGATGTTGGTATTTTTGATCGAAACGGCACCTATCTGTATATCAACCCCGCGGGAATAAAGAATGATAGCACATGCAATTTCATTATTGGAAAAACGGATTACGACTATTGTGATTTAAAAGGTATTGATCGTTCAACAGTAGAACCGCGAATGATTAATTTCAGACGCGTCATTGAAACGAAGCGGCCATCCGAATGGGTCGATGAGCATCCAAAACCGGAAGCTGAAAGTGTTTTTGTTCTTCGCCGCTATCACCCTGTTGTGAATAGCACTGGGGAGGTATCCTATGTCATTGGGTATGGTATAGATATTTCAGCAGAACGCAACTCAGAGCTTAAATTGCAACAAAAACAAAAAGATCTCGAACGACTTTCCTTTTTCTTGGACAACACTGTGGATGGAATTCAAGTAGCAAATGAAAAAGGTCATTTTGTATATCTCAACAAAACATCTCGAAATCGCTTAGGGATTGACGAAAATGAAATCCATGAACGGACAATTTATGATATTCAATCCTACTTTAAGTCGGAGGAAGACTGGATTAACCATATTGAAGATTTGAAGAAAATAGGGCGTTTCTCTATTGAAACAAGTCATCGAAACATTAAAACAAACGATTTGACTCCGGTCCATCTTGAGGTCATTCCGACCAATTTCGAAGGAGAGAACTTTGCACTTTCTATGGCGACAGATATCAGCGAGCGAAAGAAATTCATTAAAGAAATTGAAGAGGCGAATGAGCGCTTTATCGTTGTAAATAAAAAACTTGAAATCTCGATTGCTGAAAAAACCTCGCGAAACGACGAATTAACTGAGCGCCTTGCAAATCAGGATAAATTAGCGATGATTGGGGAAATTACTGCTGGCATCACCCACGACTTAAACACACCAATTGGCGCGGTCAAGATCGGTGCAGAGAGCATTCGCTATTCGCTGGAGAATCTTTTCAAAAGTGTCATTGAAAAATGCTCATTTGAGCAATTACATTATTCCTGCAGTAGAGCGGTTGAAAGCAATGTGAAAATGTTCATTGGTGGACTGCAAGTAATGCGCGAAACAAAAGCCTTTAATGAGGTATTGCAACAGCGGTATCCGGAGAGAACAGATTTAGATGCGCTTGCATCAGCTTTTGTGAAAGCCCGAATTTTAGCGGACGAAGACACAGTGATTGACTATGTGATGTCTGGGAAGAATCCGATGGAATTGCTTGACCTCATGTACCACATCCAGAGCATCCGTACCTTTGTAGATACCGTGATGGAGGCGGGAGAAAAAGCTGCATCAGTCATACGGAACCTCCGTTTTTACTTGAAAGAGGGAGCGAATTTGAGTAAAGAACAGGTCAATCTTCATGAAAACATTAGTACGGTCTTGAATGTTTTCAATCACCAATTGAAACAAGGTATAGATCTCAACTTTGACGTGCCGGAAAGCCTGGAAATTGTTGGCTACGAATCTAAACTCTATCAACTTTGGTCCAACCTCATAAAAAACGCCATTGATGCTATAGGTAGTAAAGGTGAGTTAACCATCACCGGATGGAAAGAAAATGGGCGCTTAATGGTGGAAATTAAGAACAGTGGACAAATGATTCCTTATGAAATTCGCGATAAAATCTTTGAGAAGTTCTTTACAACCAAAGCTGAAAATAATGGGACAGGATTGGGATTAAGTATCGTAAGTAAAGTTATTGAAGATCACGGTGCACAAATAAAGTTGAATTCCGATGAGCACTACACCTCTTTTCTTGTTACTTTTACTACCACCTAAATTCTAAATTCTCATTGATGACCAACCACAAGTTCGCAATTGTGTGTGTAGATGATGATCCAATGATCACATCACTCCTCAGTTTTCAACTGCGGAAAATCATCAACAATAAAAACACATTTATTGAAACCTATTCTCAACCAACTGAGGTAGAAGAGAAAATTGAAGAGTTAATTCGTTTTGGTGTGAGCATCATTTTCATTATTGTCGACTACCAAATGCCAGAGATGACGGGTGCACAATTGATACGGAAGGTAAAAGAGACCTATCCAGACGTGGCTTGTATTATGCTTTCTGGACAGGCCAATGAACTGATTGTCAGTGAACTTCAAAAGGAAAATCTCCTCGAGACTTTTCTATCCAAGCCTTGGAGCGAAAAAGCGTTGTTCGACGCTGTTCAGCCCCTGATTGCCGATACTTTAGCGTAAATTCTTTAATTACCTTTTAAATGAAATCGAACGTATCTCTTGTTTGAGGTTGTTTTGCGCATCTACCAATTTATAGATTGGCACATAGTTCCCGCCACCTAGACGCGCTGACTCCATCATTTCATCTGCATCATTTTCGCTATTTCGAATACCTACAACGGACATGTTGACGCCTTTACGTCGGTATTTACGTATGTACTTCTTGTAATCGTCAGAATTTCGGTTAAAAGCGCCATCCGTAATCACTATAATTTGATTAACACCATCCTTTTTGAAGTACTTTAACGCTTCTTTGTAGCCAAGTTTAATACCTGCGCCACCTGCAGTCATTCCACTTGCTTTAAGTTCAGAAACTTGTGCTTTGATTGCCTCTTTGTCTATTCCCGATGTTGAGGACAAAAGCACACGGGTATCTGTTGCATAGGTCACGATTCCAATATTGTCCTCTGCGCGAAGCATATCCACAAGCTGAAAGAGTGAATACTTCATTAGCTCCATCTTATCGCTCTGACGCATTGACGAAGAAATATCTAGTATAAATACAACATTCACTGGTTTAAAATGGACTGAAGAGAAATCTTCCTTATCCAAAGTACTCAATTCAACAGAAGAAATTGTCGCAGATGAAAGCGTATCATTCTCAAGTTGTTCCTCCAATACGAGTTCGATAGTTGAGGATATCAGTGTATCATGGACAATAACCGGTATGTTGTAATTTGGATCTTTCATCAATGGAATCAGCACCTCATGACGATTAAAATTGATATACGCACCAAGCTCTTCTGGAAGGTACCCGTCATGAACGGCATAGAAATAACTAAATCCAATCGATGCATTTTCTACTATTGTTCCGTTCTTATCTGTTCGTTTCATCCAAACTGGAACACCATTTTGAATGAGCGATACCGATGAAAGAGACAATGGCTTTTTGGTTTCCTTATCAATGGTGATCACCGTCAAATCAAATTTCTGGCTGTTTCCTGCTGGACGAGAATTAAAATCTGGGCAAGCAGTAAAGGCAGAAAGATTGTCTGATGGCAACTCATTCATGGTTCCAGAAACACGAATACGCGTTGCTGTGGCCCGGTCGCTTGTAAACACATCAATATCGTATGAAAATCTTCCCTTCGAACTCGGATTGACTTGAAAACGGATATACATCGAACTGTCGGGGCCAATACGATCACTTGCCGCGATATACGATACCTCCGAAGGATTTTTTACACTAAGAATATATTCTTTTTTTGGGCCAGCATTTATGACCTTGATGTCAACAAAACGATCGTCAAACGATTCCAACACACCGAAGTCATGGTTTACCGTCTCAAAGCGCAATTGTGCCTGAGTTTGAAACGCAATAAGTAAAAGAAGAGAGAGAGATAAACGCATAACTTACGAAACGAAGAACGGCACTAAATGTTACCATGACCAACAAAAAAGGGCCTGCCGAAGCAGACCCTTTTTATTTTTATTCCTTCTAAAAGATCAATGACCTTTTTTGCATGATTTGTTCGCTCCTTTGCACGATGATTTATCCTTGCATTCAGCGTTGTTTGAGCAGCAATTAGATTTCTTTGTGCACTCATTTCCGCCCATGAATTTTCCATTTTCATCGTAATGTGCCATGCACATTGCTTTTTCTTCTGGAGTACATTTCAATGAATCACACATTGCAGCGCACTCATCTTTCGTCATTTTAGCACACTTACGAATGTCACATTTTCCGATCATGTATTCACCATTTTTGTGTGGATTACATGTACCCATGTTACCGTGGCAATCTTTCATGTCTTTCGAACATTCCATTTTGCCGTGGCACTTGTCCATTCCACAAGCTGCATCTTTAGACCCATCACCGTGACCATTTCCAAGAAGTGGAGCGATTACCAATCCTACAAGACAAGTCAATTTAATCAAGATGTTCATTGATGGACCAGAAGTGTCTTTGAATGGATCTCCAACTGTATCTCCAGTTACTGCTGCCTTGTGCGCCTCAGAACCTTTGAATGTCATTTCACCGTTGATCATGACACCCGCTTCGAAAGACTTCTTCGCGTTATCCCAAGCACCACCAGCATTGTTTTGGAAGATTGCCCAAAGCACACCAGAAACTGCAACACCTGCCATGTAAGAACCTAGTGCTTCAGCACCCATCAAGAATCCAATGATGATTGGAGAGATGATTGTAATTGCTCCTGGCAACATCATTTCACGCAATGCCGCTTTTGTAGAAATCTCTACACATTTTCCATACTCAGGAGTTCCTGTACCTTCCATAATTCCTGGAATTTCACGGAACTGACGACGTACTTCCATTACCATGTCCATCGCTGCTTTACCTACTGATTTCATCGCCAAGGCTGAGAAAACTACCGGAATCATTCCACCAATAAACAAGGCTGCCAATACATTTGCTTTAAAGATGTTGATTCCATCAATACCAGTAAATGTTACATAAGCGGCAAATAAGGCCAATGCTGTAAGTGCTGCAGATGCAATCGCAAATCCTTTACCTACTGCTGCTGTTGTGTTACCCACTGAATCCAAGACGTCAGTGCGTTGACGAACTTCTTTAGGCAATTCTGACATCTCTGCTACACCACCTGCGTTATCTGCAATCGGTCCGAAAGCATCAATCGCCAACTGCATTGCTGTTGTTGCCATCATTGCTGAAGCGGCAATTGCCACACCATAGAATCCAGCTAATGTGTAAGACCCCCAAATCGCAGCAGCGAAGACAATCACTGATGAGAATGTAGAAATCATACCTGTAGAAAGTCCTGCGATGATGTTTGTTGCAGCACCTGTTGAAGAGTTTTTCACGATATCCAATACCGGTTTTTTACCCAATGCTGTGTAGTATTCTGTAAACATTGAAATCAAATATCCAACACCAAGTCCTACCAATGTCGCATAGAATACATTCATTGAAGAGATGTTTTTCGGTTCTTCACCAAAGAATTTCATTCCTTGAATAGTATCCGGCAACATCCATTTAATCAAGAAATAACCAGCAATCGCTGAAAGCACCATAGCAACGATATTACCAAGATTTAGTGCGCGTTGTACTTGTGCTTCTTTCGCGTCATTGTCTTTGATACGTACCAAGAATGTTCCGATGATTGATGCGATGATTCCAACACCTGCGATCATGATTGGCAATAGGATTGCTCCCATTCCATTGAATTTATCAATCGTTTGACCGGCCTCAGCCATGTCTTTGATGATGTAGTTACCAAGCACCATTGACGCCAATACTGTTGCTACATAAGAACCGAACAAGTCAGCACCCATACCTGCAACGTCACCTACATTGTCACCTACGTTGTCCGCAATTGTTGCAGGATTACGTGGATCATCTTCAGGAATTCCAGCTTCAACCTTTCCAACTAAGTCAGCACCTACATCTGCTGCTTTCGTGTAGATTCCTCCACCAACACGTGCAAATAAAGCAATCGACTCAGCACCCAAAGAGAAACCAGCCAATGCCTCAAGCACCATCGTCATTTCATCGTAGAAGCTTCCTCCTTTTCCAACAAACATGGAAACGAACACCATGAAGAACAAGCTCAAACCAAGAACAGCCAAACCAGCAACTCCTAGTCCCATTACAGTACCACCACCGAAAGATACTTTCAATGCTTGTGGTAAGCTTGTACGTGCAGCTTCTGTTGTTCTTGAGTTGGCATCCGTAGCGACACGCATACCGATATTTCCCGCCACTGCTGAGAAAACTGCTCCGATAACAAAAGCAGGAACAATCATCCAACTTGTAGTTTCCACAACCGTTGAAATTCCGAATAATGCCGCTGAAGCAATCACAACGAAGACGGCCAAAAGGCGATACTCCGCACTCAAGAAAGCCATCGCCCCCTCTTTGATGCTTTTAGAAATGCTTTGCATTTTCTCATTTCCTGGGTTTTGCTTTTTCACCCAAGCCATTTTGATTAGCATGAAGATCAATCCAATGATCGCTAATACAATTGGTACAATAATTAAGTTTTTTTCCATTGTTTAGTGTTTGTTAAAAACAGGGCGCAAAATTAGATGATTGAAGATACATCTGCAAGTTTGCCCGGCATTATTATCAGGTCGCTCTTACGAATAGATGCACACAGGGTTACATTTCAACCTGTTATTGACACTAAATAGGAAAATTTAGATCAGAATATAGAAGATTTTAGATCGTTTGAATGGCTATAAAAGATTGAAAACAAGCACTTATTTGCCATTTGCTGCAGCGCGGATCTTCGATTTCAACGTTGATACGTCCATGACGCCACTTGTTCGCCACTGAATTTCACCCGATTTGAACAAAATAAAGGTTGGGACACCTCGAATTTTAAACTTATCGGCAATGTCGACGTTCTTGTCCACATCAATTTTTAAAATACGTACTTCGCTGCCCATCTGCTGCTTCAATTGCTCTAATACCGGTTCCATCGAACGACATGGACCACACCATGTGGCATAAAAATCGACCAATGTTGGTGTTTTGTCTTTTATGATGTCTTGAAACTTTCCCATACAACTAGAAATTAACTGCTTTTAAAGATAGTGAATACCACCGTTCCTTTTTCTTGAATGCGAAATTAGGTCAAGAATTTCCTACGCTATGTAACATAAGTTATATTCAAGCACTTTCGCCTATCTTTGCACCATGCAAGACGTGAAGCGCACCGTTATTGATGGGTTCAAACTCCTCCTTTTTTGGATTCTGGTGTTTGATGTTCAACGTATCTTATTTTCCATTCACAACTACGATAAATTCAGCGAAATTCCTTGGGGAGAGTGGTTTCAAGCATTTTTCTATTCGCTGCGTTTAGACCTAGCCACCGCTGGACTTTTGAGTTTACTTCCCATGTTGGTCATCATCACTGGGATTTTCGTCAAAAAATCATGGCACCGCAAACTGTTTTTTGGCGTGATGCTCATTGAAATTATTTTGTGCGCCATGATACATGGTGGAGAAATCAATGCCTACCCTGAATGGAACCACAAACTGAATACACGTGTTTTCACCCATCTGCTCAATCCGGATGAAGTGGTGCGCACCGCTGACTATGGCATGACCATTTGGTTTGTCGTTTATACTTTGATCGAAACAGCAATTGGCTATGTTCTTTTGAAAAAATTGTATCCACCCAAATCGCCAATTTCTAAGCAAGAGTGGTATGTAGCAGTACCTATCTCCCTTCTACTTTTAAGTTGTTTTACAGGTTTATTTCTCGTTCTTGGCCGCGGAGGGGTGCAACAGATTCCGATTAACATAGATGCAGCCTATTATTCCAAGAATTACGTTTCCAACGACTTATCTGTAAACTCCGTGTACTACTTCACGAAGAGCTTTATGCTGTATAACCGAAGTGAGATTGGCAAACTTTTTCCACGCATTCCCGAAGCAAAAAGCAAGCGACTGTTAAAAGACCTTTACACCTATCCTCGCAATCATTCGGTAGAAATTTTGGACAATGACCGACCTAATGTGGTCTTCATCGTACTGGAAAGCTGGACTGCAGATGCCGTGGGATGCCTCAACAATGGCAGAGGTGCGACCCCACATTTTGATCAATTGGCGAAACAGGGAGTACTATTCACGAATATCTATGCCACAGGAAGCACCTCCGAAATAGGCAACGCGAGTATCTTTGCGGGTTACCCAGCTTTGCCCGAGATTTCCATTTCCATGCAGCCCGACAAGCACCGAAAACTTCCTTCAATCAATCAAGACCTTAAGAAGTGGGGCTACTCGTCACATTACCTATTTTCTGGTGATTTGAAGTATGGAAACATCGGTGGATTTTTCATCGACCACGGATTTGATGTTGTCGAAGATGAAAACGAATTCCCCTCGAATCTTCCGCACGGGAAGCTGAATTATTACGACGAAGCCCTTTATTCATTGTTGCTGAAAAAAATCAATCGTACGAAAGGACCATTTATGCACTGTGCATTTACTGGAAGTACACACTCACCGTATGATTTTCCAAAAGGAAAAGCACCCGTTTGGAAAGGTAATGAAGCAAGATTCATGTCTTCAGTGTATTATGCCGACCACTGTTTAAACAACTTTATTAAAGCCTGTAAGAAAGAGAATTGGTACAAGAATACGATTTTCGTCCTCGTTGCGGATCACGGACATGCCTCACCCTTCAATACCAACCCTAGTGTAGCTCAATTCTTCCGCATCCCTCTTTTGATATTTGGCGAACCCATTAAAAAGGAATTCCGTGGAACGCGTATCGATGCCATTGGATCTCAATCGGATATCGCGACAACATTACTCCGTCAAATGCATGGAGATGTGAAACACTACACTTGGAGTAAGGATTTACTTAACCCTAAGGTTCCACAATTTGCTTTACACACGGTCATCCGAGGGTATGGTTGGGTAACACCTAAAGGACATTTCACATGGCACATGGATGGTAAAATGTTTCAGGAGAATACCTTTGATGCAAAACACATTGGCTTAGAGAAGTTGCGTTGTCATGCACTCATGTCCTTGTTATACAAACAATACAAGTCACTTTGATTGTTACTGAAATGAATATCTTTAACACGTGAAAATTCTCATCGTTCGTTTCAGTTCCATTGGTGATATCGTACTCACAACGCCGATAATTCGGGCCATTAAAACGCAGCGTCCCGATGTGAAGATTCATTATTTGACGCGTAAATCGTACACCCCACTTCTTGAGCACAATCCACACATTGAGAAGCTGGTTTCATTTAATGAGCGCATCAACGAAATAATCCCAGAACTTAAAAAGGAACAGTACGACCTCATCGTTGATTTGCATAAGAATATTCGCACGCTCCGATTGAAATTTGCGTTAAAACGTCCGACTAGCAGTTTTGACAAGGAAAACTTCAAGAAGTGGATCTTGGTTAATTTCAAAAAAGATACGCTTCCCAAGGTTCACGTGGTTGACCGCTATTTTTCT